>Ga0334722_10007953_pt1 | contig 10204 bp, 9 predicted proteins | sample C3_bottom_MG_FD_207210 | JGI IMG/M metagenome (GOLD analysis project Ga0334722, IMG submission 207210) | Sediment microbial communities from Yellowstone Lake, YNP, Wyoming, USA - C3_bottom | ecosystem: Environmental > Aquatic > Freshwater > Lake > Sediment | place: USA: Wyoming | collected... | reverse complement strand
CAAGGACGCGCGCATCGCCGAGGTGGACGCGTCGCTCCACGACCTGTTCCGCTACACGGGCTACCGCCTGGCCGCCGAGGGAATCGCGAAGTCGGAGGTGGGGCAGTCATTCGAGGTCAGCCTCGGTGCGGAGGGGGCCTCGTACACGGTGCGGGGCACCGTGCTGACCTCCGACGACGCCAACGGCACCATGCGGCTGGGGCTGTCGCTCGAGCAGCCGATGATGATTCCCCTGATGGGGGCGCAGTCGCTCTTCTCCACCCAGCTCGTGGTGCCGGTGGCGCAGGTCGTCGTGCTCGGCTCGGCCTCGCCCCGCTTCTATGACCGCCGGGGCGGCGACACCAACTCGGTGGCCGCCGCCGTGCAGACGCCGCGTCAGGGCAAGCCCATCATCCTGACGGTGCGGCCGGAATTCATCGGCAAGCGATAGCGCAGGTTGGACAGTACCACACGAACGGAGGAGGTCAGTATGAGCGCGCGCCTGATGTTCCGTGTTGCGATGGCTGCGGCCATCCTCCCGTGGCCCGGTGCCGCGCCGGCGGTGGCGCGGGCGCAGGGGGCCGCGCGGGCGAATCCCAGCGCGCCCACCCTCGTGGTCGGCACGCTTCGCACCAGCGACCGGAAGGTGGCGGTGGCGGCGTCGGAGGAAGTGCGGAGCCGGCTCGCCACCGACATTTCCCCGCGCCAGCTGAACGTGGTCACGAGCCTGGCCTACAAGGGAACGGTCGAGCAGTCGGGCTATCCGTACGACGAGGCGCTGTCGTCGGGCGACCTGGCGAGTCTCGCCCGCGCGCTGCGCGCCGAGGAGTTTGTCGAGGGCACGCTGGAGAAGACGGCCACCGGGTACGCGATCAACGCCCGCCTCTCGCTGACGCGCGACCCGGGACTCACGCAGCCCCTTCCCCCCGCGGAGGGTGACCGGATTGCCCGCGCCGCGGCGGAACTGACCAAGGGCATCGCCGCCGCGCGGCGACAGCTCGACTTCGAGAGGCGCTGCACCGCGCTCGGCCGCGACGGCAAGGCGGCCGACGCGATCGCGGCGGCCCGCCAGGGCAACGCGGCGTACCCGCGCGCCACGCTCACCCGCCTGTGCGAACTGAACGTGCGCGTCGGTTTCAAGCAGCCGGCCGATTCGATCCTCGCCGCGGCGCTCGACGTGCTGAGCGTCGATCCCGCCAACGCGATGGCGCTGGGATATGCCGCCGCGCAGTACAAGGCCAAGGGCGACCAGGGGGCGTCGAGCGCCATGCTGCTGCGGCTGCTGGCCACCGACCCGGCCAATCCGCGCCTCGTGGAGAACGCGGTGAATGAATTGGCGGCGGCCGGCCAGTACGACACGGCCAAGCCGATCATCAGCAAGGCCATCACCGAGAACGCCGACGACGTGCCGCTGCTGCGGCTCGGCTTTCTCGTCTACGTCAACTCCGGCGACACCAAGGCCGGCACGCGATTCGGCGAGGAGATGGTGAAGATCGACTCGTCGCTCGCCGACTCGACGTACTTCCACAAGATGATCGGTGCGTACGAGTCGGACAGCGCGTACGACAAGGCGGCGGCGGTGGCGCAGCAGGCGGTGAACAAGTTCCCGCAGAAGCGCGTCTTCTGGGCGGCGCTTGGCACCGACCTGCGGCGGAGCGGGCAGATCGACCAGGCCTCGGCGGCGTATCGCCGGTGGCTCACGGTCGATCCCAAGGCGCCGGCGCGCATCGAACTCGCCAAGGCGTACGCCGCCAAGGAGCAGTTCGACAGCGCGTTCAGCATGCTGCGCGAGGCGAAGGCCGCGGATGAGGATCCCCAGGCGGTCGGCGCGCAGGCGTTCGCCATTGGCAGCCAGTTCTTCCGGACGGGACAGGCGGCGGCCACCAAGGCGGGCGCCAGCCAGACCGCCGCCGAGAAGGCGCCGGCGAGCGAGAAGGCGCAGGCCACGCGGGTGGCGGGTGACGACCGCCAGGCCGCGATGGACCAATTCAGCAAGGTCGTTCCGTGGATGTCGTTTGCCGACTCCGCGTACACCGCCACGGAGAGCAAGAACTCCGCGGGCTTCTTTGTCGCGGTGGCCAGCTATTATGTCGCGTCGTTCTCGCTGGTCGAGGCGCAGGCGGCAAAGGCGGCCGAGCCCAAGGGGACGCGCGCGTGCGACGTCGCCCGGCAGTCGCAGGAGTACGCCGGGCTGGCGCAGGCCAACGTGGCGCGCGGCGGCCGGGCGAACCCGCAGGCCGTGGGTCAGCTGATGGGACCGATCAGCGCGACGATGGAGGGCGCGAACCGGCTGGTGGAGGCGTACTGCAAGAAGCCGTAGGGAGCGGATTCGCTAGAAGGCCATCACCGTGCGCAGCTGGTGCCCGAGGCGCACGAAGACGCCCTTGCGGTCAAAGACGTCGCCGGTCTTCATGTCGTCCAGGTCGAGCAGGTGGCGCAGGGCGTTGGTCTTGAACTCCCGGCCGATCTGCTCCAGCGTGTTCGCCCGCCGCTGCAGCTCGGGAAAGTACGACGCCATCACGTCGAAGCCGCTGGCTTCGTAGGCGCCGCTCTCGTTCTGCGTCACGGCGCCGACCCGCCGCGGCGTGAGCAGCACCAGCGTGGACTTCTCGAAGACCAGGTGATCGCGCTGGGAGAAGAAGTACTGCACCCCGGGCAGCTCCTGCAGCACCGGCACCCCCACCTTGGACTCTTCCACCTGGTGCTCGCTGAGCCCGCTCAGCACCACGGTCTGCCCGAGCTGCACCGCCACCGAGGTGGTGACGCGCTGCTGCGTCGTGCGCAGGGCGCTCGTGGCCTCGGGCAGGAAGCTCGTGTTGAGGAAGCTGCGCGTGGCATTCACCGACAGGAGCACCGTGTTGTCGTCGAGCAGGGTCGGCGTCACCGCCAGCTCCACCCCCACCTTCTTGTCGATGATGTTCCCCGAGAACTGCCCCGACACGGCCAGCGACAGCTCTTCACCCGAGAAGAAGTGCGCCGGCTGGCCGTCGAGCGCCACGAGTGTGGGACGGGCCAGCACGTCGGCGCGATCGTAGCCGTTGTTGGCGATGTTCAGCGAGTAGTTCACCGACGGGAACGTGATCTGCCGTGTGACAATGCGGGAGATGTCCTGCGACCCGTCGGGGACCGCGGCGCCCTTGGTGTCGGTGACCGTGCGCTGGTCGCCGCCGCCGAACTGCAGCTTGAGCCCTTCCAGCAGGTTCACGCCGCGCGACGCCGTCTCGATCTCCTGCGTGCGGATCAGCACCACGTCCACCTGCACCATCTGCGCCTTGGCGCCCGGTGCCGGCACGGGGAGCGGCGACATGAGCGTCGTCAACGCCTCGGCGCTTCCCGAGACGAGGAACGGCGACCGGGCGGCCGGGGCGAGCCGCTTGTGCGCCGTGTCGGCGGCCGCCGGCGCCGCGGCCACCACCGGAGCGGCCGACGGCGCCCGGGCGTATTCAAAGCGCCAGTCGGCAAGCCGCCGCGCCACGAACGCCGACGAGGCGTCGCCGGCCGGCAATTGCGCGCGCCACGCCTCGGCACGCGCGAAGTCGCCCTCCGCACCGGCAATCAGCGCCGCATTCCGCAGCAGGCGCGGTTGTTCGGGCGCCACCGCCAGCGCGCGCTCGATGACCGCGCGCGCGGCGGCGGTGCGCCCCGAGTAGTAGAGCGCGGCAGCGAGCACATTGAGCACGGTGGGGTCGTCGCGTCGAACGAGCGCGGCGGCGGAGAGCAGCGACACCGCCTCGGCGTAGCGGTGCTCGTCGAGTTCGAGCAGTCCCAGGCGGTAGCCGGCGAACCAGCTGCGCGGATCGAACTCGAGGGCCTGCCGATAGCCCACCTCGGCCAGGTCGCGCATCGCCCGATCGCCGGCCCGCGCCTGTTCATCGTAGACGGCGGCGAGCGCCAGGTGCGCGCTGGCGTCCTGCGGATCGTACTTCAGGACATACCGGAAGTAGTCGGCGGCGCGGTCGGCCCGCCCCGCCTCGAGATCGGCCACGCCGCGCGCGAGCAGGTCGGCGCGCGAGGGAAGTTGCGGCGCCTCCTGGGAGGTCCGCACGGCGGTGGTGTGCGACGCACCACGCGGCAGGAGGGACGGCTGGGCGCAGCCCGCCCCAGCAACGACGATCGCCAGGGCGACCACACGCCTGACGCGCGGTGACACGACCGGGCCGACGAACGACCGACGCTGCTGGGACATGTGCGGTGCGGCCTCGTCAGCGCTGGAAGTAGTAGTTGCCGTTGCCCTTCTTCAGCGAGACGTAGGCCGACGTGGCACCGGTGGAGGCGTCGTCGAGCGTGATGCTCGTGTCGTAGATCGTGCCGCCGGCCACATCGCTGCCGCCCGCCAGGCCCGACGCGCAGTTGGTCTTCTGCACCTCGGCGCGGACGCGGAATCCGGTGCGCATCGGAAGGTTGAACGTGTAGGTCGTGCCGCCCCCCGCGACCCACAGCGGACCCGTCTTGAGCCGCTCCTTGCCATCGCCCTTCACCTGCTCCCAGTTGCTGAGCGTGCCGCCCAATCCCTTGCCGCCCGGCGGGGCCGTGATGGTGATCCACGCGCACGACGAGGTCTCGTTCTTGACGTTGATCAGGTAGTACGTGGCCCGCGACTGCGCGAGCGCCGCGGTTGAGGAGAGCATCAGGGCAGGCACGATGAGGCAGCGGGCGACCGTTCGGACGGAAAACATGGGGGACCTCCAGAGGGGGGCAGGCAGCGCCGGTGCTGCCTGTGGAGCAGAAGACGCCGACGCGGCGCCTTCGCGGGGGGAGCGGCGCGCGCTACCTGGTGGCGTGGTCATCGAGAGGTATCGAACTCCAGGTAGTAGTTCTGGTTGCCGTGTTTCAGCGTGACGCCCGTCTTGTTGCGGGTCGATATGCCGGGAATCTCACCGACGGTGTCGTAGACGGTGCCGCCGGCGATGCTCCCCGTATCCCACTTGCCGTGGTGCGTGGCGCAGTCGAGCTTCTGCACCTCGGCGCGCACCTTCATGCGGTAGGCCTCGAGCACGACGAACTTGTACGTCTTGTGCGCGGCCACCCAGAGCGGGCCGGTGATCCGCCGGTCGCCGGCAATGCCGCCCTTGTACTGTTCGAACGCCTGCAGCTTGTTCTTGTCGTTCGAGTACGTGAGGGTGATCCATGCACACTGCATGGTGGCGTTGGTCACGTAGATGCCGTGGTGCCCGGGTGGAATGGGCAGGTCGAACTGCGCGGCGGCGCGACGAGGGGTCGCCATGGCGCAGGCAACGAGCACCAGCGCGCGTGCGGCGCGGGTCAGCGTAGTCATCGGCGAGGGGGGCTTGGGGGGCAAGCGGCGCGATGCGAAGGGGCTAAACTATTGTTGAGGGCGTACGAAAAGCAAGTCGTCTTTTTCGACACGGCCACAGCGTACGCGCAGGTTCAATCGGTCCGTCGAATCACCTGATCGCGCACCTGCACCAGCGCGCGCTGGCCACCGGCACCGCGTAGCCGCACGACGACATCGACGGTGTCGCCGGGGCCCCATTTGGGGCCATTGCGCGCCATCGCCTCGAAGAACGACCAGTCGGGGCCGCGCGGCTGTTCCTCCTGGACCCCGGCGGCCCACGCAAGGTCGCCCTTTACGACCCACACCGAATCGGCCTTCAGTGCCGAGGGGACCACCGGGCCATCCACGCGCCTGATGCGGATCAGCACGAGGAGCGGCTTGCCGTCGGGCGGAGAGATGGGCATGAAATCGCGCCACGCGTACGTCTCCAGACGCACGGCGGCGCCGTCGAGCAAGGCGACTTCGGGAGCGTTGCGCAGTTCGGCGTATGGCGTGACGACCGTGGGCGCGTACACGCGGTCGCTGCTGCAGGCGCCGCCGAGCCCGAACGTGAGGGCCGCGATGGCAGTACGGAACGGGACGGTCCTATGGAGTAGCATCATCTGAATGTAGCATGCCTCAGAACGGCCGCTTGATGGACAGCGTGTCGATCCGCCGCATCACGACGCGGAGCGTCGTCCCGCGCACGACGAACGTGGTCTCCGCGCGCACGTCGCCACCCGGCTTGAGTCGAATGCTGAGCGGCAGTTGCGGCTGCTTCTCCCCACGCTGCATCGTGTGACCCATCCTGGCCATCATCATGCTGTCCACGGCGCTGCTCTTCGGGACGAAAGGCTCGAGGTCGTTCCAGAGCGACTCCGGCGCCGCCGCCATCCTGAACTCGAGCATCCCGGCAAGAACCACTCGCGTGTCGTTGCCCGGCGTGGTCGGCCGATCGTCGGTCGCGAGCCAGACGAGCGTCGGGCCAGGGCGGTCGCGCAGACTGACGTTGAAGAGTGCGTCGGGTGCGCCGGCGGCGTAGCCTACCAGGCGGTAGCCGTTGACGTGCGGCGACGCGATCAGGTCCGCCGAGGTCTGCAGCGAGTCCCGACCGCGCCAGCTGTATCCGGGTCGGTCGTACGTGCGCAAGTACCACGTGCCGCGCTGGTCGCCCGTCTCCATCTCCACGCGATACGTGCCACGCAGTCGGCTGGGCACGCGCTCCGCCGCCTGCCAATCGGCGTCGAGCACGGCGCGACGCAGGATCGCGCGCGCGGGCTCGAGTTCCGCTGCGTCCGCGTTGGCGCGGCCCCATGCGAGCGCCCGTGCGCGTCTCGCGCTCTCGGCGGCGCTCCTGGTTGCGGCATCGACCGGAGGCGGCATCTCGAGGAGCGCATTGAGGCTGAACAGCGCCGACGCCGGCGCGAGCGGCGCATCGAGGGCCAACGCCCGGACGAGGCCGCGGCGGCGGGGATACGGGTAGTTCCAGCCGTCGGGGACGATCAGCAGCGGCACGCCATCGATCCACAGGTCGCGCGACGCGAGCGTGGCGCGCACGTAGCCCACCTCGCCCGGTACGGCGAACGGGACCGAATCGGTCCAGCGGATCGTTCGACAGTCCGCCCGGTACGGCGCTGCGCGAATGAAGGCGACGGGCTCGCGGTCGGTCACGCCTTCGTGCGCAAGCATGGCGCGCGTGGCCGAGTCCAGTTGCTGCAGGCGCACGCGGGCGGCGGGCAGTGGAGTCTCCGGAGTGGCCAGCATGGAGTCCGCGGCGCCCTCACGCACCCCGGAGCCCGACATCGGGCGGAGCCCAGCAGGCTGAAAGCGGAGACTCGTGTCCTTCTCGACGCGGAGGACGGCGACGGTGCTGCCCGGCATCAGCGTGCAGAACCGCGCCGCCGCAGCGTGGGGTGATGGCACGGCGCGCGGCGGTAGTGCCGCCGACGCGAACATGCCGGCAACGATCAGCGGCAGCGCCGCGCGTCGCGGCGTGGAGGGATCGCGCATGTGCCCGCTCACCCCACCTGCTGCGGCTCGACCCGCTCGAACGCGCCGCCCAGCAGCGCGCTCAACGTGTAGCACTGGGCCAGGAGCACGACGCCCGCCCCGGCACCGGCCATCGCCACCGCCACGAGGAGGTGAAGGCGCAGCGCGAAGAACAGCGCGGCGCCGGTCACGGCCGGCAGCAGCAGCGCGAGCGCGAGACAGAACACGACGACCAGCAGCGTCATCATCGACTGTCCCATCGCCTCGATGCCGCCGGCCCCGTGCTCGCCGAGCTTCACCCACCCCGGGAAGAGCAGCGCCATGGCGTTGTGGATCAGGAACGTCGTGCCGTTGAGCCCGAGCAGCAGCACGGGTGCGGCCACGATGCCACCGATCACCACGCCGCCGTTCCACTTGGCCGCCATCGGCAGGCCGTAGAGGCCGACGAGGCTGACGACCGCGGTGAGGTACTGCGCCGCCGCCACCGGGAACGCGCCGCTGGTCACCTGGGCCAGCACGACCTGGCGTCCATGCAGCGGAAGCGTCTTGAGCAGCGGCAGGTGCAGCAGGTCGCTGCGGAGGTCGTTGCGCAGGGTGATGGGGCCGAAGAGCAGCAACATGGTCGTCGTGCCGACGCCGAGCGCAATGAGCAACACCGCCAGGATCTCGGGCTCGCCGTTCAGCATCACCGCGAGCACGACGGCCAGCACCGCGGGGATCAGCATGCCGCGCACGGCGCCGCTGCGCATCAGCCAGAGCAGGTTCTTCCAGACGATGGCCACCGCCGGTGCGCCAACCGGCGCGAGCGGCAGCGTGCGCCGCACCCCCTTTGACGGGGCAATCTGCACCACGCCGCCCTGGCGACCGCGGAGCGCCGCGAGATGCCTGGCCAACGCCGCCGATGCCTCGACGGCCGATTCCTCGAACGCGGCATCGGTGCGCAGCACCCACCAGACGTGGAGCGCGAGCAGCACCACGGCGGGCCCCATGGCCTGCCACCACGCGCTGGCGGTCGCGGCAAACGCCGGCGCAAGGCAGGCCGTGAACGGATACATCGCCACGCTGGCCGGCGGCACGTGCAGCGCGGCGAGCGCGGCGCGCAGGCCGTTGCCGACGCCAGCGTGGAACGCGCCACGCGCGCTCCACAGCGCCCACGCAATCGACCCGAGCACGAAGGCGAAGACGACGAGCGCCAGCACGGTGCGACGCCCCCCACGCGCGCCGTGCGCCACGGTGTTCGCGTGCACCAGCGCCGCCCCGAGGCGGTGCAGGTTGAGGGTGGTGAACATCACGTAGATGCCCAGCACGCGCAGCGCCGGCGACAGCGACCCCAGGTTGCGCCGCATGAGCACCACCCAGAGGGCGGCGGTGAACAGCATGGGGAGCTGCGCCTTGAGCAGCTTGTAGCCGATCAGCGCGCGCCGCGTGAGCGGGGCCGGAAAGAGCAGCGACACCTCGGCCTCGGTAAACGCGAGCGCCGTGCGATCGCCGCCGAAGATCCAGGTCCACGCCGTGTAGAGGACGATCAGCAGCGGCGCCGCAGTGCCGACGGCCGAGAGGAAACCCGTGCCGGGGTCCGCGCCGAGCGGGTCGTGGGCCGTGCGCTGGGGGCGGAAGTAGAAGAACCAGAAGTAGGCGAGCCCCAGCAGCAGCGCGATCGCATACCGCGGCGAGCGCAGGCGCGCGATACGCGCGCGCCACTGGTTTCGCGTGGTCGTGGCGACGAGATACCACAAGGCGCCCGTCACGGCGTGGCGTCCACCCCGCGCGCCGTCTCGCTCTCCCCGGTCAGCGAGAGGAACACCTCTTCGAGCGACCGGCCGGCCTGCTCCGGGTGCGCGGCAATGATCTCGGCGATGGTGCCGTAGGCCACGCACCGCCCGTGACGGATGATGAAGAGCTTGGTGCACAGCTCCTCGACGAGCGTGAGGAGGTGCGAGCTGAGGATCACCGCGACGCCGCCGCGGGCGCGCGCCGCGATGGTCGCGCGCATGCGGCGCATCCCCGCCGGATCGAGCCCGGTGAGCGGCTCGTCGAGGACGAGCGCCCGCGGATCGTGCAGAAGGCCGCAGGCGATGGCGAGCTTCTGTTTCATGCCGCGCGAGAGCTCGGTGGGGAGGCTGCGGCGCCGGTCGAGCAGCTCGAGTTCATCGAGGAGCGGCGCCACGCGCGCCTCGGCGTCGGCCACACCGTAGAGTCGGGCGATGAAGCGCAGGTGCTCTTCGACGGTGAGATGGTCGAAGAGATGCGGCTCGTCGGGGATGAACGCGAGGGCGCGCTTGGCGGCGACGCCGTCCGTCCGGATGTCATGCCCGGCGATCTGCACCGTCCCGGCCGACGGGGCGATGATGCCGGCGAGCGCGCGCAGCGTGGTCGTCTTCCCCGCGCCGTTCGGCCCGACGAGCCCGAGGACTTCGCCGGGCTGGACGTCGAAGGAGATGCCGTCCACGGCGGTGAACGTGCCGTACTGCTTGGTGAGCGAGCGGACGTCGATCATGGCGCGGCCCGCCGTCCGGCGTGCGGGCCGCTCAGCACCGCGGAGGGCGTGTCGCGGCCGGACGCGCGGACGGCGAGGTGCTGACGAGGGCGCGGATTCCCACCGATTGCTGATAGGCGACCACCTGGCGTACCGGCGTCCCATTCAGCAGGGCCGGCTCGTAGCGCAGGCGCGGAATGACGTCTCGCACGGCCTGCTGAAATCCGACGTCGGTGGCGGTGACATCGCGAATGGACGCGATATCGGGAACGCCGAGCGTGTCCACGACGAACTGGAAGTCCGCCCGCATGCAGGCTCCATCGCGGAGTTCGTTCGTTGGAGGGTACCAATCCACGCGCGGCGCGGCACCGCGCTGCTTCGCCTCCCGATCCACCTGGCACGCCTGATAGGTCGGCGCGCCGCCTGCCGAAGAGTCCACCGGTGTACCCGGGCACCGCCGATGGGCGCGCTGGGCCGCGGCCGGC
>Ga0334722_10007952_pt1 | contig 10205 bp, 9 predicted proteins | sample C3_bottom_MG_FD_207210 | JGI IMG/M metagenome (GOLD analysis project Ga0334722, IMG submission 207210) | Sediment microbial communities from Yellowstone Lake, YNP, Wyoming, USA - C3_bottom | ecosystem: Environmental > Aquatic > Freshwater > Lake > Sediment | place: USA: Wyoming | collected... | reverse complement strand
GAAACGAGCTTTTCCGGCAGCTCCAGGCCAAAAGCCACATGATTCATGCGAAGACCGTTCTAGTCATGGGCGGTACCACCGAAGGTAGGGAGATCGCCCACCTTCTCCAAGAAGCCGGGTTTAAGGTGTTCTTGAGCAGCGTCAGTGAGTACGGAGCCCAACTGGCCAAAGGGGGACAGGAGCAGCCTGCGGATAACACCGCCCAGCCCCGTCCGTTCTCTGGTAGTGCTTCCTTCGCCCTTTCCGCTGGCCAGAGTACAATAAACTTCCCGGGCCAGGGAACAATGGACTTCCCGGGTCTCCGTTCGACCGACCCAGAGCTACCGCTAGAGAGCTTAGGTTTGGTGGACACGTTGGGCGGCCCAACCCTTTTGGTTGGTCGGCGCAACCAGGAAGAACTGGCGACCTTGCTGCGGCAACAAGGGATCGCCCTCCTCATCGACGCCACCCATCCCTTTGCCCAAGAGGCTTCCCGAAATGCCCGGGCGGCAGCCACGATTACCGGCATTCCTTACATCCGTTTTGAACGGCCGTCAACCGACCTGTCAACCGACTTTGTGATGGCCGAAGGAGCTTCGATCATCCACACCGTAGCGGATTACGACGAAGCAGCGGCGAAAGCTGCCGCCCTGGGAGACGTGATCTTCTTGGCCATCGGGAGCAAAAACCTCGCCCCCTTCCGTCAAGCCGTGGGCCAAGCCGTTGGTGAAGCTTTGGCCAAAAGGCAAAAACGTCTCATCGCCCGCGTCCTGCCCGATCCCATCGTTGTCCAGAAATGCCTGGATTTGGGCTTTTGGCCCGCCGATATCGTGGCCATGCAGGGACCCTTCAGTCGCGAACTGAATCGGGCTCTTCTGGAACACTTTCACGCCCAGGTCCTGGTAACTAAAGAGAGCGGACCCACCGGCGGAACACCGGAAAAGATCCAAGCCGCACACGACCTGGGCCTCCCCGTCGTTTTGATCAAACGGCCCCAGCTGGATTACGGTTTGGTTGTCAGAGATTACGCCGCTCTCTTTTTCCACGTTCGGCAGCTTTTCGCCGTTCCAGGAAAAAGTGAAAGGAAAGGAGAAGGTCAAAAATGAAACCCGATACCGGTGTCGTCATCCTCAGCCACGGTAGCCGAGGACCGGGAGCCAGTTTGGCCGACCTGGAAACCATCAGTAAAATCCTGGCCGCCAGGCTGGGCACCAATCGCATCGCTTACGCCGCCCTCCAGTTTGCCCATCCCACCCTGGCGGAAGCCTGCGCCAACCTGGCCGAGAAAGGGGTGCGCCGGATCGTGGTCGTTCCCTTCTTCCTCTCCACCGGAACGCACGTGGCCAAAGACATCCCCGCCGAAATCGCCCAACTTCAGGCAGTTTATCCGGAAATTGAATTCCGGCAGGCCCGTCACCTGGGTAGCGATGCGCGCTTGGCCGAGATATTGCTGGAGAGGGTGGAGGAGGTGTGCCAAAATGGCCAGAGTCGGACCCTTTGACCATGGTCAGGGGAGGCTTTGGGATCCGGCGGAGATCGAAAAACGCAGTTTTGAGATAATCGAAGGCTTAATGTCCAAAGAGTGGCCCTGGCCGGAAAAGACACTGGTGAAAAGGGTCATCCATGCCACCGGTGATCCCGAATATGCGGAACTTCTGGAGATTCATCCGGACGCCATCCCGGCCGGCCGGGAAGCCCTGCGAAGAGGCGGCCCCATTATTACCGACGTCAAGATGGTCCAGGCCGGCCTAAACCGGAGAAACCTGGAACCATATGGTTGTAAAATTTCCTGCTTTATCGACGAACCAGCAATAGTAAAGAAGGCCAAGGAAGCGGGACAGACCAGAGCGGCTCTGGCCATGGACTGGGCCCTCCAGCAGCTGGGGGAAAGATTAGCGGACAGCATCTTCGTTATTGGCAATGCCCCGACCGCCCTCTTTGCCCTCCTGGCCCTGCTGACGGAGAAAGATACCCGGCCCGCTCTAGTCATCGGTACGCCCGTTGGTTTTGTTGGAGCCAGCGAAGCCAAGGAAGCATTGCGCTCGTCCGAGGTGCCCTATATTGTTACCCGGGGGGTAAAGGGAGGCAGCGCAGTGGCAGTGGCCTGTTTTAATGCCATCAGCGGCCTTTTAGGAAAGAATGAATCCGCTTAGGGAAAACTGACCGCGTCTTGGGGAGGACGGCCGCACAGAAGGATTGACGGCGGTCATAAATTGGGATTATAATGGCCTCGATGGAGAAACTGCGTGCGGGGAGCTCCTGTTAGGGGCTGAGAAAGGGCTGTGAGCACCTGACCCACGAACCTGATCAGGGTAATGCCTGCGAAGGGAATGGCCAACGAACGGTGAAAGCGTATCCCTTCGGGGGTACGCTTTAATCGTTTCTTTCTGGTGGCCAGAAGATGGATAGCGCCTTACTCTCTTTTGAGGGGCCAAAGGATATCCTTCGGGACCACGCTCTAATCGCTTCTTTGGAGAGGTGAGTGTAGCTTTGAGTATACCTGAATCGTTCCCTTGAGAGGTAGGGGATAGCCACTTGGTTTGAGCTTTATCTATCTCAGCTAGCCGAGAGAGGGATGGTGGTATGCTGCCTCGCGCTCTGACCATTGCCGGATCCGACAGCGGCGGCGGCGCCGGGATCCAGGCCGATTTGAAAACGTTCAGTGCCCTGGGTGTATATGGGATGTCCGTGATCACGGCTTTGACCGCCCAAAATACCCTGGGCGTGAAAGGCGTTCATCTGGTCCCACCCAGCTTTGTCGCCGATCAACTGGATTCAGTGCTGTCTGACCTCGGCACCGACGCGGCAAAGACCGGGATGCTGGCCACCGCCGAGATTGTCGAAGTGGTAGCGGCCAAGATCCAGGAATATCAGGTGGATAACCTCGTTATTGACCCGGTGATGGTGGCCAAGAGTGGGGATCCGCTCCTGGCCCAAGAGGCCCAGAAGACCCTCGTCCGTCAACTTCTACCGCTGGCCCTGATAGTCACCCCCAACGTTCCAGAAGCCGAAGTTATAACCGGGCTGAAGATCCAGGATCTGGCTGGACTGCGCGAAGGGGCACGGCGAATTGCCGCCCGCGGGCCGCGTTGGGTGGTAATGAAAGGGGGACATCTGGAGGGACCCGCCACTGACATCGTCTTTGACGGGCATGACTTCTATGAGCTACCGGCCGAACGGGTTCCGACGAAAAACACCCACGGCACGGGCTGCACCTTCTCAGCCGCCATTACCGCGGGTCTGGCCGCTGGGAAGTCCCCGCTGGAGGCCATCGCTCAGGCCAAAGAATATATCACCGGTGCCATCAAGCACTCCCTGGCCCTGGGCCATGGTTACGGACCGACCAATCATCTTTACCGCTGGTTTCGGTAGACTCAACCGTCTGGGGCTTACCGGCAGGCGGCGTGAAGCAAAGCGCACCATGAGCACGAGCTTCAGCCGCAGCTTAGATGCAAAAGTTGTACAATAGAAGATTTCTCCTGGAAAAAATCAGGACCGGATTTGCAGCTGGTTGTCCGCGCAGGCCGGGTTTTCCCCGCACGCCGAAAGGGGGGTTGTTTATGACCACACGGAAAATTACCTTGATGGCTCTCTTTGTAGCCATCGGCACCCTTACCGCTCATCTGGTCTCCTTTCCCGTGGGTGCCTCGCGGGTTTTCCCCGTCCAACATGCCCTGAACGTCATCGGGGCCGTTTTACTCGGCCCCTGGGAGGCCGCCCTGGTCGCCTTCCTGGTGGCGGTACTCCGTAATCTTCTGGGCACGGGCACCATTTTTGCCTTCCCGGGAGGCATCATTGGGGCTTTGTTGGCCGGTTATCTCTACCGCTTGACCGGGCGAGATCTTTGGGCCCCGCTGGGAGAGGTGACGGGCACCGGTCTCATCGGTGGCCTCTTGTCTTTCCCCATCGCCAAGTTCGTTTTGGGCAAAGCGGTGGCGGCCTTCTTTTTTGTTCCACCTTTTACCTTGAGCAGTCTGGCGGGAGCCATTACCGGCTATCTGGTTCTGCAGGCTATCCCTAAGACTTACCGGGACAAGGCCACTCCGTAAAAGGAACGGTGGCGGCAAAAGGGGCAAAGACCCATAGTGGAGAGTTGAGCGCCATACCTTTATGAATACGAGGTTAAGGGAGTAGGAAAAACGGGCCTCAACCAACAGGCCGCCGGGGCAGCACTACAACGGATGAAAGACGAAAATCGATGGGGCAGGGTGATTGTCCCAAACGAACGAATTGCGAAGCGCCGGTAACAGCCCTCGGCGAAGCGAGGGGGCGAAATTGGAGGCGGTGGGCATGGACGCCCGCGCCAGCCTTCAGCGAACCAGGATGGTGAGTTGAAGGCGGTCCAATTTCGCCCGCTGCGAGCCCTAGTGCTGTCGGCGCGGAGCACTGGAGTGAGCGGGGACAACACCCTGCCAAAGAGCCAGTATCATCCAGGCCCACCCCTGGCAAAAAGTGTTCATTTTCAGGGTTGGGTAACTGCTAGTTGGGCAATGGCCAAAGGAGGAGCACCATGAACGCACAGGAATTGACCCAGCGGCTGCGCCTTTATCTGGTCACCGATCGCCGCTTGGCCCAGGGCCGGGGAGAGGAGGAGGTCGTGACCGCCGCTTTGGCCGGCGGGGTAACTGCCGTTCAACTGCGAGGAAAGGAAATGTCCACCCGCGAACTGGTGGCCGTGGGGGAAAGGCTCCGGGAGATCACCCGGCGGGCCGGGGCCCTGTTTTTAGTCAACGATCGCCTGGATGTGGCCCTGGCCGTCGAGGCCGACGGCGTGCATTTGGGGCAGGATGATCTACCGCTAGACCGGGCTCGCCGGCTGGCCGGACGACGCTTCATCATCGGTATCTCGGCCGAAAATCCCCGGGAAGCGCAGGAAGCAGAAGCCGGTGGGGCGGATTACATCGGGGCCGGGACCGTTTTTCCAACGGGAACGAAACCTGACGCCGGCCGCCCCATTGGTTTGGAAGGTCTGGCCGCCATTGTTGCCGCCGTCAAAATTCCAGTGGTGGCCATCGGGGGAATCAACGCCGCCAACGCGGCAGCCGTGCTGAAGACTGGCGCTGCCGGCATCGCTGTAGTCTCCGCCATCGTCGCCGCTCCCGATGTCACCGCCGCCGCGGCCGAGCTGCGGCATCTCCTGGGAGATGGACACTGAGGCCGAGGTGAAGCGAAACTTGCCGGGCCGCCTGGCTCTGGGATCTCGCCGCGTCGCAGTCCTTATGAATGAAAGGTTGACCCCGCCCCAGCCTTTACGCCAGGTTTGACGAGTAAAGGATTGACTGCGCCGCTGCCTGGAGGACGGGGTTAAATCATGGCGCAGCCAGCAAAAGGGACTGAAAAACGGGCTGAAGTTAGGGTCACTTGGCGTGTCGCCACCATTCCCCCGGCCCGCCCCTCAGATAACCGGCTCTTTTATGGTGACAACCAATTGCTGAAGGGCTGGAGCAAAAACAGGATGAGCTTTGTTGGATTGGGCAAAGGCCACTTCAGTATCACCCCGAGGTTTAAGCTGGCGCCCCAAAGCCAAAGGAAGAGAAAGGCAGACAGTTCTCCCCATTGCCGCCGTTTAACCAGGGGCGGCATCTCCAGGCCGGCGACAAGCACCAGGAGTGGCAGCAAAAAATAGAGAAGGGACGGCAAAAACGGACCCCCCATTCATTCTATCCAAAAAACTTCCAAAAAACTGGTCCAAAAGGCTGCCCCAGTTGATCGCCCCCTATTCCGGCGGGTGGAGCGGGCCCTTGGGGGTGAGCCCGGCGTGGACCATCTTCACCGCGATCTTGATCTCCGGGCGGAGCTCCGACAAACGTTCGCGCCAGTTTTGGCGATAGGTCTTCCAAACTCGTGGCCGGTGACGGTGCAGGGCCTCCCCAAGTCCCAGTGGATCGGCCTTTTGTTCTTCTAAGACTTCCAGCAGGGCCAAAATCCGCTTTTCCATCGTCGCCGCCAGATAATTTTTTAGGATCTCCTGACCTTCTTTTGTGGTAAAATCTTCCGTACAGGACTGTTCACGCAAGATCATATCCAGGTCCAGACTCAGTTCAAGTTGATCCCCCTTTGCTACCGGTTTGATCCGGCTCTCGTTGATCCGCACATTCAGCGTCAACCAGCCCTGGTCAGCTTTTGGACAGGGCAGGGTCGGCAACAAAAGACCGGCCGGCTTGAGGAGGGCCAAGAGGGTTTCTCCTTCCTCTTGCCCTAAACGTCCGACCATCCGGTCGCCCTGGAATAAAGCAAAGCCATTCAAGCGATAGCCCACAGGGCGCGCATCCCCCTCACCGCTTAAGCCATCTCGACTTTCCTCCCGGGTGGCCGTCTGGATCCAGGGCAGGACCGGGTCTTTATCGCCGGCGGCTACATCGGCCATGAATTTCCGCAAGTCCATGGTCAGGGTCTGCCCGCGACCCTCCGCCACCTGCAACTGGGTCTTAATCCCAAGTCCCGGGATCTTTTCCAGGCCGGAAGCGGCCATAATGATCGCCCGGGCTGGATCGGGAGCCACCAGAACCCGCATGGTACTGCGAAACTCCTGGCGGCGGGCAAAGCCATCCAGTAAAGGGCCCAGGCCCTCCCGCGCCAGGGTTTCCCCAAAAACGACGAATTCTATGTGTTGCCCGTAAGGCAGGCGCGGCGAAAGGCGAAAGAGGTCGGTGAGGGCCTCCCCCAGATTGCGCCCACGGCCCTGGACCAACCAGACGGCGGGACGGTTCCCGGAAGGACCTTCGCCCCCCTTGGACAAGCTGGGCACCACAACCTGGGCCGTTAAAACGATATCTTCGCCTTCCCGGTCCACCGCCAGGCCAGAGACCAGGGCCAACTTGTCGATCTCAACGCGATCCCAGCATCCAGTCAGGCTCACCAAAAGAAAGGCCAGGAGGATTCCGACCAGCAGTACCTTAGGCCGCCCCATCTTTTTCCCGCGCTTCCTCCCGCGGCGCAAAAAAGCCAGGATCAAAAGGATCAGGGGAAGAATGGCCTCAAAGGGTAAAGAGTAGAGGGGCCAAACGCGGGCGGCGAAGTCCACCTCCTCCAGGAAACTCTCGTAGACCTGCAGGGAAAGACCGCCCATGATGAGCCCCAGGGGGGCCACCAGAGGGCGGTAATCCTTCAGGTTAAGCCACTGAGCCAGGCCGGTGGAGGCACTGTAGAGGCAAAGGGCGATCTTGAAAAAACCGGCAATGTCCCAGACCATCATGAGCAGTGCCTCCATCCGTTGAAAAAAGTGGCCGATTTCAATGTCCTTAGCCACTTCAAAGGTGGAATAGTGGAAGTTTGCGGCCAAAGGGGCTCCCAAAAAAGCGGTAACCATGGCGACCAAAGTGGCTCCCAACAGGCTGGCCGAAAAAAGGGCCGAAAGGTAAGGCCAGAGCTTGCTGCCCCGGCTCTGGACGGCGGGGAGGATTTGAACGAAGACTACCGATTCGGCCAGCGGAAAGCTGTAAACGGCCCAGGTGGCCCGCAGCAGGGGCGTCCCACCCTTTTCCAGGAAAGGCAAGAGGCGACCTGGATCGCTCTGCAAAAAACCGGCCGCCAAAAGCAGCCCGGTCAGAAAGAGGATCAGGGGGGAAAGGAGATCGTTGGTCCTGGCCATTGGCCCGAGGCCGCCCCGCACCGCCACTACCGCCACGAAGAGAATGACCCCGTTGAGTACGGCCATGGGGGTCCGCGGCAGGAGGTTCATCGTGATGAAATCGCCAAAGTTGCGGGTCACCAATGCTCCGAGATGAAGGAAAAACCAGAGGTATAAAAGCCCGACCAGCTTACCCAAAACCCGGCCCAGGATGAGGGGAGCATATTGGATAATGGAGAGTCCGGAATAAAGGCGATCGAGGGTGACATAGATGGCAGCCGAAACGGCCGCCGGCAAGAAGGCCAAAAGGACGGCCAACCAGGCATCCTGCCCGGCCGTTTTGATCAGGCCCGTGGGAACCAGGAGGATGGCGCTCCCCACCTCGAAAATGATCAAAAGCATGATCAGCTGTCTGGGGGTGATCTCTTCCTCCACCGACCTCACGACCTTCCAATGTCCCGGGGACTGGTCCCGTAGGGATGAAAACCGCTGCCGGCCCCCTGTCCGCCGGCCAGCTGGCTCCGGGGCACCCGGAAGAGGGTGTCAAAGAAGCCTCCGCGGGCATAGGGGACCAGGGGAGTCAGGTAATAGACCCCGAAGGATTTCAATTGGTTCAAATATAGCAGTAAGAGGATGGTGGTCATGATCACACCGAAAAAGCAGAAAACATCTCCGGCCAAGACAAAAAGCAGGCGGAGAAGGGAGAAACAATAAGCGAGATCATTGGAAGGGATCATGAAGGTGGCGATGGCGGTAAAGGTGACGATCATGATCAGGGCGGGCGAGGCCAGCTGCGCCCGGATGGCGGCTTCCCCAATGACCAGAGCACCGACGATGCTTACCGCCTGCCCGACGGGACGCGGCATGCGCACTCCCGCCTCCCGCAGCGCTTCAAAGACGAGGCCCATCAAAAGGATCTCCACGGTGATGGGGAAAGGGATGCCTTCTTCCGCCGCAGCGATACTGATGAGGAGCTCACCAGGTAAGAGCTCGTGGCGGTAAATGGTGATGACCACATAGAGGGCTGGTAGGTAGAGAGACAATAAAGCCCCCACGAAGCGAAGCCAGCGTAAAAAGTTCCCGGTCCAGGGCGAGACATAATATTCCTCCGGACTCTGCATAAAATCGAAGAACAGGGCCGGAACAGTCAGGGCAAAAGGGGTGCCTTCCACCAGGATGGCCACCCGACCTTCCAGCAAGCGGGCCGCCACCGCGTCGGGGCGTTGGGTATTGAAGACGGTGGGAAAGATACCCCAGGGCCGGTCGCTGATGAAATCCTCGATGAAGCGGCTCTCCAGGACCCCATCGATAGTCACGCCGGCCAGGCGTCGCCTTACCTCCTGAACCAGGTCTTCTGGGGCCAGTCCTTTCAGATAAACGATGACCACCTCGGTCTGGCTGTAGCGTCCCAGACGTACCGTCTCAAAACGCAAAAGGGGGGTGCGCAGGCGGCGCCGTAAAAGGGAGGTATTGGTGCGCAGGGTCTCGGTGAACCCTTCTTTTGAACCCCGGATAACCGCCTCCGTGTCCGGTTCGTGAACACCGCGATCGGGCCAGCTTTGTGTTCCCAGTAAAAGCGCCTCCGCAGCCCCGTTCACCATTAAAACGGTGTTCCCGGAGAGGAGGGCCTGCACGGTCTCGCCGTAGGTACTGGCCAGTTGAGTGGAAACCGAACCCAGAAAGTGGCGTTGCCACATGGTCAGAACTTCTTTGGGATTGGCCGGCCGATCTTCCGTTCGAATGGCGCCGACAGTTAATGGGAAAAAAATGGCCTCATTGACCAAGGTAACGTTGACCAGTCCGTCAATATAGATGGCCAGGACGGTAGTGGGAACTGGCCCGGTGGCCTTTAGCTCGCGGTAAACGATGTCGGCGCTATCCCCCAGGAGATCTTTGAGGCGGGACCGGTTTACCGCCAAGTCCGGGGACAAACGTTCCTGGGGCACGGAACCGGCTTTGTCCGCGGTTTGTCTATTTTCGGTCGCTCGGCGCCTGGCAAAAGCCCGGCGGATTTGGTGCCAGAAAGCCATCTTTTCACTTCTTTTCCATAAAAGGTTCTTATCTTAGTTATTATCCATATCTCTAAAGAAAATGTATTAAACCTCTACGGGCGAAGGTCCGGCCAGTGTTCTATCCGTTTTAGGTGGTCGGTGAGGATGTGCTCCATTGACGGGGGCACCTCAAAAGCCACGGTTTTGTTCTTGTACGCCTCATCCCAAAATTCGCTCCAGCTTTAATTGCAAAACCCCTTTCGACAAAAAGGGAAAATAGAGGTATAATATCAGCCGAAGAAAAGGCAACTTCGGTTTTGATAAAGGGGCTGCCTCTTCGAAACCACTTCTCAAGTTCAAGGAGGTATAGTCCATGCGCATCGGCATTCCTGAGCTAATTTTGATTCTAATTATCGCCCTGGTCATCTTTGGCCCGAGCAAACTGCCCGAGGTAGGACGCGCTTTGGGCAAGGGAATCAAAGAATTCCGCAATGCCACCCGGGAGATCTCGGAAGAGATCGAGCGAGCCCAAGACGACAAGCCAGTGGAAAAGAAGGCACCGGAAGGTAGCTCTCCGGACAAAAAGGCATGATTTAACCGGAGAAAAAAGCGTGATTTAATTTGGGACAAAAAGGCATGGTTTGATAGGCACCAGAGCCAGGACG
>Ga0334722_10007951_pt1 | contig 10206 bp, 10 predicted proteins | sample C3_bottom_MG_FD_207210 | JGI IMG/M metagenome (GOLD analysis project Ga0334722, IMG submission 207210) | Sediment microbial communities from Yellowstone Lake, YNP, Wyoming, USA - C3_bottom | ecosystem: Environmental > Aquatic > Freshwater > Lake > Sediment | place: USA: Wyoming | collected... | reverse complement strand
GCCGATCGGATCCGGGCCGGGGGCGCCGCCGCCATTGCCACAATAGATGTTGGCCGGGTCGTTGTTCAGCACCCGCTGCTTTTCCACCAGGCGGGGCAGCTCTTCGATCCAGGGCCGGGTCGGCGGGCTGATGATGTCCACGCCGGGAACGGGGCAGGAACCGCCGCTGGTGCCGCCGTCCGCCCAGGCTGCGCGCATGCTCAGGCCGGAGATCGGCAGCAGCATGCCGGTGCTGGCGCTGAGCAAACCCATTTTCAGCAGATCGCGCCGCTTCAGGCCTGCCTGGGTGATTTCTCTTTGCACATCCATGGTCCGCTGGATGAGTTTTTCACGCGAGTTCATGTTCCATTCCTTTACAAAGTGATGATTGACGGGATCACTGCTTCATCTGCACCACGCCGCTGCGGAAGAAATTCGGTAGCGTCGCCGGCTCGATCCATCACTGCTTGCGATCGAGCCGGCTATGCCCGACACGACGGTTGGTGGCCGCAACCGGCATGCCGAGTGGTGCAAAGCACCCACTCCAGAAATTTTTCCCCCATGCTTCGGGGCATGTCGCCCAAGATGCAGCGACCGTGCCAAAAGTCACAGAATGGGATTTGGGGGAAACCCTGAGCCCTGGAAAGCCGCGCCAGGCTTGAATCTGCGGGGTGTGACCGGTTTCTTGGAGGCAATGACCCGCCGCCGCACAAAGTGCGGCTGGGGAACTACACACAATAGTGGGGATGCAGCCCCCGAATTGGGGCTAAGGCTGTCGTGCAAGCTTACTGACGCTTTGATGCTCGCGCCGCATACTTGCGACGAGAGGCCATTCACGAATTGCCGAAATGGCCTTTGACCTAGGGTAGCGCGAACAGAGGTATGCGCTCGTCTCTAGCGAGGTCCTAATGCTTTTCCGCGGCGAGCGCGAACCGGACGAGCTCCGAAACATTGCGCGCTTCCAGCTTCGCCATCAGGCGGGCCTTGTGCACCTCGACCGTGCGCGCGCTGATTGCCAGAGTCGCGGCGATCTCCTTTGCGTGCAGCCCTTTCCCGACTAGTTCCAGGACTTCGCGCTCGCGCTTGGTCAGCTTAGCCAACTTGAAAGCCTGGTCGTTGCCCGATTCCGCCAGGTGGATTCGCTGCAATTCCAGGTCGAACCCTTTTTCAATCGCTGTCCGCAATTCCAGTTCGTCGAACGGCTTTTCGATGAAGTCGACGGCTTCCAACTGGAATGCGGCACGGGCCGACTTCACGTCCCCGTGCCCTGTGATGATCACGAACGGCAGCTTCCTGCCGCGTGTACGAAGCTGCGCCTGCAAGTCGAGCCCGCTCATTCCCGGAAGCCTGAGATCCGCCACGACGCAGCCGGCCCACTCGTCCCGGTAGGTATCGAGTAAGGCTTCGGCGCTTTCGAACGCTACGGTGCGGAATCCGAGTAGCCCCAGCATGAGGGATAGAGAGTCGCGCATGGCGGCGTCGTCCTCTACGATGTAGACGGTGAGACCGTTATCGGCCGGACTATTCATCTGCGGCCAATCCTGGCAATACCAGGTGAAACTCGCCATGCTTGGTGCGCGCGGCACTGAGGGATCCGCCGTGAGCTTCAGCGATCGCCTCGCTGATCGCGAGTCCCAAGCCCATTCCCATCGGCTTGGTGCTTGAAAACGGCTCGAACAATAGCTTGCGCGCCGAGGGCGACAGCCCCGGCCCGGTATCCGTTACCCGGAACAGAATCCGGTTCCCCTCTACCGCGTGAGCCGAGACGGTGATCCTTTTTCCGCGCGCCGGCAGGCTCGCAATCGCCTCAAACGCGTTCGCGATCAGGTTACGCAGGACCAATTCGATCTGCAATTGATCTGCCAGCAATACCGAAGCGAGCGCATCGTTCTCGATGCGGAATTCCACCTCGCCCGACGGGTCGAACTTCTTGCCGATGCGCTGCGCCAGCTCCAGCAGGCTGTCCACCGTTACCGGTTCCAGCCGCGTGGTGCCGCTGCGAAAGAAATCCCGCAGGCGGCCGACTACGTCCGCGGCGCGCTTGGACTCCCCGAGCATCTTTTCAATGGTCGCGTTGAGCTCGGCATACGGAATATTGCCGTTGCCCCGCTCGAGATAGAGCTGGCAGGCCCTGCCGTAGTTGCTCAAGGCGGCCAGCGGCTGATTGATTTCGTGCGCGATAGCGCCTGCCATCTCGCCGGCGGCCGCCAGCCGCAACGATGCCTTGAGTTCCTTGGTCGCCTGTTCGCGCTCGTCGACCATGACGCCAAGGAACAGTCCCGTAAGCGATAGCGCGGCCACCAGCGCTTGCAGTTCCACCAGTGCCAGCGAGTGCATCGGCCCGCCGTGGGCACCCAGCACCACGCCAACCTGTACTACGCCGGAGGCCACCGCAGCGCCTATGAATCCGCCGCGCAAGGCGATCCAGATCAGCGGCAAGAACAAGAGATAGAAATACTTGGACGGATCGCCGCCTGCGCCTCTGAACACAAAATACACGGTCGCAACCATCACCACGAACTGCAGGGCCGTTTCCGGTTTGCGCCAGGAATTGAGCAAACACTCGCGCGCGGCATTGTCTGCGGCGAGCAGGAGCAGGGGCGCCGTTATCAGTACGCCGACCGCATCGCCCAGCCAAAACCGGAACACCGCGGTGCTAAACAACTCGTAGACAAGAAATCCCTTCGCCCACAGAGCGCCTACATATAGCACACCGACGATCGCGGTCCCGATCGTCGTCACTGCGATGAAAATCCACAAATGCCGCGTATCGCTCAACCTGCAATCGGACTTGAGGAAATACCTGAGCGTTCCAGCGATGGCGGTGTAGCCGCCGGTCAGCGCCAGCGAGGTGAGCGCCGTGAACAGCAGTCCACCCGGCGCCTCGCGGATGATGATGTCGGCGATGAAGATGGTGCCGAACACAATGGGTGCGTAAGCCAAGCCTCCAAGCATCATCCAGACGATGCTGAGCGCAGGCGGCGGATTCCACGGGGTGATGTTGAACGGGCCAAGCGGGTAGATGTAGCTGGCCCAGTCGAGAGCAATATAGCACGCCGCAAACATCGCCGTGTCTCTGACAAGTGCGGCGACTGAACTGCGCGGTCCGGATACCAGTGAATCGGCCAGCATGAATGCAATGCGCACGTTTGAATATTATTGCTCGAATGATGGTGCCTGCGGGAGCGGATGGCAAGTACGTATATTTGCGTACGTCAAGATCCGAATGTTCAACGCGTGAAGCGAACCCTACTATTGCTGCTCGTAGCGATCATTGAAAGAGGCCGCCCATGCAACCCATGCTTGCCATCACCTGGATCGAACTGACCGGCGCAACCCTGTTCGGCTTGGCCATTGTGCATACGTTTTCAACCAGGTATTTCGAGCATCTTGCGCATACGCGGCCCCGGCACGCAGGCCTGTGGCATCTGCTCGGCGAGGTCGAGACCGTGTTCGGCTTCTGGGCCTTCGTGCTGCTGGTCTTCATGGCCGCCGCTTCGGGCTGGGGCACCGCGTCCGACTACCTGGACAAGAGCCGCTTCGTCGAACCGATGTTCGTCTTCGTCATCATGGTCATTTCAGCGAGCAAGCCGATACTGCAATTGGTGTCAGACGCGGTGCGCAAGCTGGCTGTCGTAGTGCCGTTTCCGGCCGCGGTCGCCTACTATTTTCTGGCACTGTCCGTGGTGCCGCTGTTCGGGTCCGTCGTGACCGAACCCGCGGCGATGACCTTGGCCGCACTGATGCTGCGCGACGTCATATTTTCGCGACAAGCCTCGAACCGGCTGAAATACCTGACCCTGGGTGTACTGTTCGTAAATGTTTCGATAGGCGGCACGCTCACCAATTTCGCTGCGCCCCCGATCCTCATGGTGGCTGCCAAATGGGGATGGGATACCGGGGCAGTGTTCTCCATGTTCGGGTGGAGGGCCATTGTCGCAGTTGCCATCAATGCTCTGGTCCTGACCCTTCTTTTCAAGGACGAACTCGCGAACAAGGCCAGAGCCGAGGTGCAAGGGGCGGGGGCGCGGACACCCGCAGCGTTTGTCATGATCAATCTCGCAATCCTTGCGGGCATCGTTGCGACCAATCACCAGCCGGAGATGTTCATTGGCCTGTTTCTATTCTTTCTCGGACTGGCCGAAGCGTACAAGCGGCATCACAACCGCCTGATGCTGAGAGAAGGTCTGATGGTGGCATTCTTCCTGGCGGGTCTAGTTGTACTGGGCGGGCAACAGCAATGGTGGCTGCAGGCCGTATTGTCCAGCCTCAGCGAAACAACCCTGTATTACGGGGCGACCGCCCTCACGGCGATCACCGACAACGCCGCACTCACTTATCTGGGATCGCTGGTCAGCGGCGTCTCGGACGAATTCAAATACGCCTTGGTTGCCGGGGCCGTCAGCGGAGGCGGACTCACCGTCATCGCCAACGCCCCCAATCCCGCCGGCTTCGCGATCCTGAGGAATTCATTCGACGAGCATTCGATCAATCCGCTGGGATTGTTCTTTGCGGCGCTCCCACCGACCCTGGTGGCCGTATTCTGCTTCCGCGCGCTGCCGCCCGCAGCGATGGAAATGTTCGACTTCCAGTCATGGCTGCAGTGGTTCAAGTCGCTCGACCGCGTTTTCCTGTTCCTCCTGATCCTGCCCTTCGTGGTGGTGATCGTGGCTCTGTGGAGCGATCTTTCGCGAGCGCGAAAGGGCAGGCGCGCGAGTCATGCCCGATAATCGCCATACATGAACAAGGCATGGATCAGTCGGGGAATGCTGTTGGAATGAACGGCGCTTGCACACAGACTCGCGTATCCAATGTTGCTCAAGCTCTTGTCCTCAAAATGGGGCAAGACATTGTATCGGTGTCCGATGCGGTGACTGTCCGAAATGTCGGCCGAGGAAATACATCCTGTCCTAGGCGTTCTCCCAAAAGCGGCTCATTTCGAGATAGGTGAATGAGGCGGTCCAACTGATCATGAGCAAGCCGGTCAGCGCTTCTATACCCACGAGCATGCGGATCTGTCCCAGGGGATACATGTCGCCGTAGCCGAGGGAAGTATAGGTTTCCGTCGAAAAGAACAGGAAGCTCGAAAGAACGTTCTGGAAATGTCCGGCGATCGTGCCCAGGCCCGCGCCATCCTGGAGCAGATAGTAGGCGAGCGCGAAGAGCAAGATATGCAGGGCATGGCTGCACATCGCCATCGCAATTGCCGCCAATACTTTGGCACGGCGGGCGATAAAGCGCGCGCGCGGCAACAGATCGTTGCACCAGCGCAGCACTTCATAGTGCACGAAGGTGCTGAGAGCCACCAGCGCGATCGAGCACAGCGCCGCCAGCAGCATGACTAGCTTGCCACCGTTCGAATGTCGTCTTCGGCCGCGCCAGGCGCTTCGACCGTCAAGCTCGCCGCGCGCATCGGCCTAGCGCAGACGAAACGGCGGTCTGCCGCGCCAGTACTGGATCAGCAGCCAGGCCCCGAGCATCCCGCCGAGGTGGGCGAAGTGCGCGACGCCCGTCCGCGTGCCGCTGACGCCCAAATACAATTCCAGAATGCCGTAGAGCGTCACGAACAACCAGGCCGGCAGCGGGATCGGCGGAAACAACAGCACCACGGTCCGGTTTGGAAAGTACAAAGCGAAGGCGAGCAGCAGTCCGAATACGCCGCCCGATGCGCCGATGGTCGGGTAGGGCGCGACCCAGCCCAGGCTCGCGATCGACAGTTGCGCCAGCGCGGCGCTGATTACGCTGGCGAGATAGAGATTGAGGAATCGCGTCGGCCCCCAAAGGCGCTCGAGTTCGCCGCCGAACATGTACAGCGCGAACATATTGAAAGCGAGATGCCAGGCGCTGCCGTGCAGAAAGCTGTAGGTCAGTATCTGCCAAGGCTGAAATCCGGCGAGCGCGCCCAGCGACGCGGACTGGACCGGCCACAGCGCGAGCCTGAGCGTGAGCGCGTCGCCGAGCAGCATTTGCGCGGCGAACATCGCCACGTTGACGCCAAGCAGAGTCCGCGTTACGCGTGGAATCGAGTAGAACATTGGGTCAGTTCCTCTGAAGTGGCGGCGATCAGGCGCTTGCCTGCCGGGAGGCGAGGCTTAAGCGCGGTTCGAAAGCATTCCGGATCATCCGCAGTTGCGTGAGGTTTACGGCTCAGCCCTTTCGCCTGTCTGCCCCGATGACGATCTTGTTCTCGCTTACGAATTCGTAGGGTGGAACAAGGAGGTTGGTCGGCGCCGGTGAGCCGCGCAGCACGCGGCCGGCAAGATCGAATCTGGAGCCATGGCAGGGACAATAGAAGCCCCCGCGCCATGTTTGGCCCATGGCAGCCTTGTCCTCCGCTGGTCGGAACTCGGGCGAACATCCGAGATGGGTGCATACGCCGACGAGCACCGCGATTGCGGGATTGATCGAACGAAATTCGTTGCGCGCATAATCAGGCTGCTGCGGCACATCCGAATCCGGGTCGGAAAGCAGGGCGTGGTCTGCATGCAATTCCGCCAGCATCGCCTCGGTGCGGTGCAAAATCCACACCGGCGCTCCGCGCCACTCGATGATGCGCATGCTGCCTGGCGCAAGGCCGGCGATATCGGATTCGACCGGCGCCCCGGCGGCTTTCGCGCGCTCCGACGGCAACATGCTGGCCACGAAAGGCGTCGCGGTCCCGGCGAAGCCGATGCCGCCCCAGATGCTCGTCGCAATGAGCAGAAACCGGCGTTTGGCCTTGTTCACTTGGGACATGTTCATCCTTCACATCGCGTTGTTCGGCTGGGGTCGGGTTCCGGTACGCGCCGTCGCCGCGCGCGCTGCGCATGGCGACGCCGGGGACTGGGCGGCACGCCCTCGAGCTACGATCGCCACTCAAATACGACGCGCCGATGCGTCCCGGCGGCTATCTCGATCTTGCGCTGCTCGATGTTTCCGTCGTGATCGGCGCTGATCGTGTATTTTCCAGCAGGCATGCGGGCAAGCAGGAACGGCCCTTCGGACGTGGTGCTGAGCACCAGCTTGTCGCGCGCGTCCTTGATCCGAACCTTGACGTTCGCGAGATACTCGTCCTTCGATTTGGCCTTGGCCAGGAAATCGAGCTCCAGCGGATAATCCTTGGCGACCCGCTTGAACGCATTGGCCTCGTCAAGACCGACGCCGCCGCTGAGATAGGTCACTTCGCCCTGCGCTCTCGGCGCCGGCAGGTCGCTCATGGGTGAGCCGACCGCAGCGGGCGCCGCGCTCATTGCGGCGGCCGGCATCGCACTGCCGGCAGCGACTGCACGTGAAAACAAGGACGGTTCATACTTTTCGATGCCACCCGCCACGGCGGCGACGACGCCCGCCGCGACCAGGTTTATTGCCAAGACTTTCATTTTCATAATCAGCTCCTCGGCTTGATTGAACAATGGATAGAGCCATCGCTCCATGTGCCTGCAGCGTAGACGCCAAAACTTAAAATAGACTTAGAGGCCCTCAGAGCTAACGAAATACCTTCCGCTTGGCCGCGACCGTCGACGCAGCATGGCAGCTGACACTAAATCCAGGCCTATGGCCGGCGCCGTCGAAGCGCGCGCGTACGCGAATTCGCGCGCGGGCAGGAAGTCGGCGGATCTTAAGTCTGGCTTAATTCGTTGCGCGTACGCTGAGGGTCATGAAGGGAATGTTCCCGGATGCTTGACCCGTAATCAACGATGAATTCTTCGAAAGGGCTACACCATGAAATTCGCGCTCAAACCCATTGCTCTGGCAACGCTTTATGCAACGATTCAGTTCGCCGGCGCGGCATACGCAGAAACCCCGAAAGCAGCCGCAGTCATCAGCGTCGCCCTGGCGCCTGCGGCACTGAAGGAGGACAGGGCGCAGTTGAAAGAGGACAAGGCGGCGCTTCGGCGTGAAGAAATGCAGCTGAAGGCCGACGAGAAGGCGCTGAAAGTCGACACCAGGGAAGGCAAGATGGCGGCGGAGTCGAAGGACGCGGAACGTGTCTACAAGGACCGGCAGTTCATCCAGGGCGACAAGAAGGACATCTCCGCGGACAAGCCGGGTTCCCTGCAGAAAAAGTCCGACCTATCCGCGCTGAAGCTCGAACAGGGGAAATTGCGGGCCGACCAGGCGAAATTGAAAGCCGAATCGAGGGCAGACAGGATGGCGGCGGAGTCCAAGGACGCGCAGAGGGTCGACCAGGATAAGCAAGCCATCAAGGGCGAGAAGCAAGACATCGGCGCGGACCTGGCGCAGCTGAAATCCGATCGAAAGAAATAAGCCCAAGCAGTTCGCGCCGGCCCTCCGGCCGCATGATGGTCCCACAGTCGACGGAGCCGCAGCCGGGCTAGCGCGCAAGCTGCGAACGATGCGGAGCTGCCATGTTGTCACAACAGCCACAGGGGCCGCCGAGGCCAAATAGTCGGCCCAGGGTCTTGTTAGGGCGAAAATGTTGGGTGCTCGGCGTTATGGTCATGATTTTTCCGATTCTTGCCTGGCCCTTGCTGGACCTGTTCGTGATTGGCGGCTGCACCGGGGGCAAGGGCGCGGGCATAGATTGCCCGCCCATTCTTGGCATTCAGTTTCATGCCGTGCCCACCGACCTGCTTTTGTTCTCTGTCGGTGGACTTGGCATATCCATTCCCCTCGGCCTGGTGCTGCTCATGGTTTGTCGCGCCGTGGCGCGTAAGCGGGAAAATTCGATTTCGCGGCTGTAATGAGCCGCATACGCCGACGGCTGCTGCCCTGCTTGTCATCGGGTCTCGCGCTGGCCGTCCTTCCCGACGCACCCGCGCATGTCGTCGGCTCGACGTCCGCGCAGCCGCCTACATTTCCGACAGAGGCATAGAGCGGCCGCGCCGGTCCTTGATCCTCATGGCGCCTATCAGTGCGCTCAGCTGCTCGTGCAATGCGTCCAGGCGCGCATCCGGGAGATCCAGCAGCGCCTGTTGCAGCACGCCGATAAGCGGCCGCGGCGCGCGCGTGAGCGCCTTCTTTCCTTTGAGCGTCAGGCTGAGTTCCACCGAGCGTTGATCATGGCGCAGGCGGCGGCGCGCGAGCAGTCCCTGCGATTCGAGGCGGCCGACCAGGTTGCTGGCCGTGGATTGATGTATCGCGAGGGCGCGCGCCAGTTCGCCAACTTTCGATTTGGGATTGCCGGCGACATGCGACAGGGCCCACAACTGCGCCCCGCTGAGGCCCGAGCGGTTTTCCACCACCTGGTAATGGCCGCGGATCGACTTTACCAGGACCCGGAACAATTTCAGCACCTCCAGCATTTTCGACGCACTGGAACATGCACCGGGATTGGCATGGCGTTTGCGCGGGGCTGCGGCCGGCTTCTTGATTGCGGACGACATTGTTGTTATTCCTTTTCGAGCATTCTATAGGAGGCTTCTGCAATCGCGCATCGGGAATTGTTCCCATTGACAAGGGCGCGATCGGCGCGCGCGAGATACTGTGGTTCGGGAGGCTTGCAGCAGGCTTGCAGCAGTTGACAACAGGGCGGAGACTGGGTAAGTTACATTTGCGCAAATATAATGGTCGCTTGGATCATTCCGCCGCGCATCTGCATGCGGCGGGCACAGGCGACGGTCGCGCGAAGCGCAGCGAACCCTATGCGTGAGGAGGAGAGAGGAGCCAACCGGGCGGCAGGTGCAGCAGCGCGGGCCTGATAAGACAACCCGGACATCCCAGAGTACGAGCGTCTCGTCTGGCGACGAGTTGGAGGCGGCTTTGACCGCCTCCTTTTTCTTGGTGCGCCCGGCAGCCGCCTAGGAAAGGGCTTATTCTAGTCGTCGGCGCGGCGGCGCGACCGCCTTCGCGGCATCCTGGATCCACCTTGGCTGGAAGGGTAATCGCATGAGGCTGTCCTTGCGCTTCGTATTGCCCCTGATGCTGGTTCTGGCGGGCATTGCCTATGGCGTCGCGCCCCTGGTCGATCAATTGATGCTGCGCTGGTTTGTGCGCGATCTCGATGTCCGCGCGACGCTGGTCGTCAACGCCATCGAGGAGCCGCTGCAGGAGCAGCTGCTCGCGGGCAAGAAGGTCAAGATCCGGGAATTCTTCAACCGCATGTCCGAGGACGAACGGCTCTATGCCGTCGGCTACTGCGCGTCACCGACCGACAAGCCCTTGGCCAGCCGCTACTTCCCCGTGGAACTGCGCTGTGCCGAACTCGACCACTGGGAAGGAATGAGCGACCCCCTGTTGGCGAGCGCCAAAGGCCCCTTGCACGTGGCCGTAAGGCCGATGGTGAAC
>Ga0334722_10007950_pt1 | contig 10207 bp, 7 predicted proteins | sample C3_bottom_MG_FD_207210 | JGI IMG/M metagenome (GOLD analysis project Ga0334722, IMG submission 207210) | Sediment microbial communities from Yellowstone Lake, YNP, Wyoming, USA - C3_bottom | ecosystem: Environmental > Aquatic > Freshwater > Lake > Sediment | place: USA: Wyoming | collected... | reverse complement strand
TACTACGCCGGCGCAGCGTCGGGCGGCGTGTGGAAGACCACCGACGGCGGCCAGACGTTCGAGCCGATCTTCGACGGCCAGCCGGTCCAGGCGATCGGCGCGCTCGCCGTCTCGCAGTCGAACCACGACGTGGTGTGGGCGGGAACGGGTGAGGCGTGGGCCATCCGCGACGCCGACATCATGGGCGACGGCGTTTACAAGTCCGCCGACGCCGGCAAAACGTGGACGAACATGGGGCTGAAAGAGACCGGCCGCATCGGCCGCATCCTGATTCATCCGTCCAATCCCGACATCGTCTTCGCCTGCGCGCTCGGCCGCGCGACGGGGCCGCAGGAAGAGCGCGGCGTGTTCCGGACGGCCGACGGCGGCAAGACGTGGCAGCGCGTGCTGTTCGTCAACGCGAAGACCGGCTGCTCCGGCATCAGCATGGATCCGAAGAACCCCAACCTGATGATCGCCGGCACGTGGGAAGTCGTGATGCGCACGTGGGCGATGTTCAGCGGCGGGATGGGCAGCGGCGTCTACCGCTCGAAGGACGGCGGCCTGACGTGGCAGAAGTTGACCGGGCCCGGGCTGCCGGAATCACCCCTCGGCAAGATCGACGTGGCGATCGCACCCTCGAACCCCAAGCGCATGTTCGCGCTCATCCAGACGCCCGACCAGGGCTCGCTCTGGCGATCGGATGACGGCGGCGACACGTGGAAGTCGGTCAGCTGGGACCGCCGGCTGATTGGCCGCGCGGGCTACTACATCCGCATCGAAGTGAACCCGCAGAACCCGGACGAGGTGCTGATTGCCAACAGCAGCTTCCATCGATCGACGGACGGGGGCCTGACGTTCCCGCCGTCGGGCGGCGGCGGTTGCGGCGACTGCCACGACATCTGGATCGATCCGACCAACGGCGACCACTGGGTGGCCACCGGCGATGGCGGCATGGGCATCACCCGCGATCACGCGCGGACATTCTTCAGCGTCATCCTGCCGATCGGCCAGATGTATCACGTCGCGACTGACGAACAGGTGCCGTACTGGATCTACAGCAACCGGCAGGACGACGGCACCATGCGCGGCCCGAGCACCTCGCCCGTGCCGGTAGCGAACGTGCCGTCGTACGCGGCGGCCCAGAGCGGCCGGGGCGGCGGGCGCGGCGGCGGTGGCGGGGGCGGCGCGGCGGGCGCCACAACGTGGCAGGCGAGTATCGGCGGCTGCGAGTCGGGCTTCACGATTCCAGTGCCCGGCAATCCGGACGTCATCTGGGCCACGTGCTACGGCAACGAGGTGACCCGCTTCGACAACCGGCTCGGCACGGCGCGATCGGTCAGCCCGTGGATTCACACGCTCGACTCCGAACCCAACAAGGCGAAGTACCGCTGCCACTGGACGCCGCCGCTGGCGTTCGATCCCTTCGAGAAGGAAACGGTCTACTACGGCTGCCAGGTGATCTTCCGGTCGAGCGACCAGGGCCAGACGTGGAGCATCATCAGCCCGGATCTCTCGACGCAGGACCCGACGCGCATCGTGTCGTCGGGCGGCATCGTCGGCGACAACCTCGGCCAGTTCTACGGCGAAGTGGTGTTTGCGATTGCACCGTCGAAGATCCAGAAGGGCTTGATCTGGGCCGGCACCAACGATGGCCAGATCTGGTACACGCGCGATCACGGGGGCAAGTGGAACAACGTGACGAAGAACGTCACGGGGCTGCCGGCGTGGGGCACTATCCGCAAGATCGAGCCGTCGCGCTTCAACCCGGCCGCGGCCTACGTCGCGGTGGATCTCCACCTGATGGACAACCGCGAGCCGTTCATCTACAAGACGGCTGACTTCGGGAAGACCTGGACGAAGCTGAGTGACGGCCTGCCCAAGGGCCATCCGCTCGACTACGTGTTGTCCATGGCCGAGAACCCGAACCGCCCGGGCATGCTCTTCGCCGGAACGGGCCGCGCGTTCTACTACTCGATGAACGACGGCGAGGCCTGGACGAACTTCAAGGAAGGCCTGCCGGCCGCGCCGGTCAGCTGGATCGAAGTGCAGCCCTGGGCGCACGACGTGGCCATCTCGACGTACGGCCGCGGGTTGTTCATTCTCCGCGACATCTCGCGGCTCGAGCAGCAGGCCCCGGCCGTGGATGCCGCGCCCGCGTTCCTCTATCGGCCGAAGGCCGCGTTCCGCCTGGCGCGGGGAGGTTCGGCCGAGTTCCTCTACGCGCTCAAGGCCGAGTCGCAGACGCGCACCGTGTTCGAGATTCTCGACGCGGACGGCAACGTGGTTCGCAGGCTGGACGGGCCGGCCCGCGCCGGCCTCAACCGCCTGACCTGGGACCTGCGGTACGAAGGCCCCGCACAGGTGGAACTGCGCACGATTCCGCCGGACAACCCGCACATCTGGGAGGAAGCCCGGTTCAAGGGCCGCGACACGCGTCCCATCGTGCACTGGGGCATCCAGGGCCCGCAGCGGCAGGGCCCCATCGCGTCGCCCGGCCGGTTCACCGTTCGTATGACGGTGGGCGGACAGACGTACACGCACCTGCTCGAGGTGGTGAAGGATCCGAAGCTGCCCTCTGAACCCTCGGCGCTCGCCGCGTCAACGGCGGCGCAGGTCCGCATCCGCGACGACATCAACCGGACGGTGTCGATGATCAACAAGCTCGAGATCATGCGCAAGCAGATCGAGGACCTGGCGAAGGCGAACCCGGGCAAGAAGGCGGTCTTGCAGCCGCTCCAGGAACTCGACCGCGACATGATGTTCATCGAGCTGCAGCTCATCACGCGAACCGAGATGCACAGCGACGACAAGTGGTACGTCGAGGCGTACAAGGTGTATCTCAACCTCGTCTGGCTGAGCGGCATGGTCGGCGGCGGCGCCAGCGACGTGGCGGGCGGTGCCGACTACGCGCCCACGGCGGCGTCGATGGAGGCCCTCGACGGCATCGAGAAGAACCTCGTCATCGCCGAGCGCGCGTTTACAGGGTTGCTGGAGCATGACCTGCCGGCGTTCAACAAGGCGAACGCTGCGAAGGGCATCACGATCAAGCCCCCGGTTCAGTAGTTCGTCGGGCCCGGGCGCTGGCGCCCGGGCCCCGTCTCGAGGGAGGCTGATGATGCATCGCACATGGAGGCTGCGGGCGATCTTCGTCGTCATCCTGCTGGCGCTGGCCTGGGCGGCGTCAGACACCGGCGCGCAGTGCGTGCCGAAGTTCACGGTCAGCATCAACCTGATCGGCGGGCCGCCGCCTGGCGCGCCGAAGCAGTGGCCGATCCTCATCGACGGCCGGCAGGTCGGCATCACCAATACGCGAGGGAGCCTCGGGGTGACGACATCGGTCGGGAGACATGTGTTCTCGACGTACGCCAGCTGGACCTACCGGGGTAAGAACTACCGGTACGCAGGCCAGATCCAGAAGAACGTGGCGTGCAACACCTGGTCGTTCAACATCCCGGTCAACAGGTCCTGACGGGGCGGCTTCGGAAGGCGTCGATCCGGGGGCTGGCGGCCACGCGCCGCCGGCCTCTTCTTGTTTGGCCCGGAATCTGAGATACTGCGCCGGTCGTGTCCTCGAACGAGTCCCGATCTTCCGACCCGCACGCCGCCGGCGCCCCCGCCGATCGCGGCAGGCTGCTGTTCATCGACGACGAACACCTCATCACGACGCTGGCGCAACGGACGCTGCAGAAGTCCTGGGAGGTGACGTGCGTTCCGAGCGCCACGGAGGCGCTCGGCCTCGTCGACACCCGCGAGTTCGACGTGGTCGCGTGCGACCTGATGATGCCGGGCATGAACGGCATGGCGTTCGCCGAGGAACTGGAGTTCCGGAATCCCGCGCTGCGGGCGAAGACGCTGTTCCTGACGGGCGGCGCGGTCACCGCCGAAGCCGAGGCCTTCCTTGCGAGGCCCGACGTCAGGTTCATGAGCAAGCCGCTGAGCATGAAGGATCTCGATGCCGCCCTGCGCCGCCTGGCCGGGCGGGAGTAGCCGTCTGTCTCTTACCTCTGCTTCCACTGAAAGGGTGTTCGCATGCGTCGATTCATACTTCTGACGGTTGCCGTGGCCGTGTGCCTCGGCGTCGTCCTCACCGTGCCGATCAAGGCCGAGCCGACCAGGATCAAGGTCGACGGCAACATCATCAAGAGCTACATCGCCTACCTGGCCTCCGACGACAAGCTCGGCCGGCGGACGCTGACTCCCGGCTACGAGAAGATGGCCGAGTGGGCGGCGGGCAAGTTCAAGGAATGGGGCCTCAAGCCCGCGGGCGAGAACGGCACCTACTTCCAGAAGGTGACGATCGCCGGCGCGCGATCGAGCTACGTCTGGGCGCTCGGCACGCCGAGCCTCTCGGTGGCCGGCCGCACGTTCCAGCTGCGCGACGGCGTCTTCACGGTCAACACGCAGTCGACGCCAGGCGCGGCGGTCAACGCCGAGGTCGTCTTCGTCGGCTATGGCATCTCGGCGCCAGCCAAGGGCCTCGACGAGTACGCCGGAATCGACGTCAAGGGCAAGATCGTCGTGGCGTTCAAGGGATCGCCGTTTACGGCGCCCAGCGCGCGCGTCCAGTTCTCGTCGGCGGCGCCCGGACAGGGGCCCGCCAAGGACGAGTTCGTGGACGAGTCGGCCGATCAGAAGAAGGCGATGACGGCGTACGAGAAGGGCGCGGCGGGCATCATGCTGTACGAGCCGCCGGCGGCGCCGGCGGGCCGTGGCGGCGCGGGTGGCGGCGCGGTGGCGGCTCCCCAGGCGGGCGGCGGCGGCCGCGGAGCGCAGGCGCTCGCCCCGTCTCCGTTCAAGACCCCGTTCATCTACGTGTCCAGCATCGACAAGACCGTGTTCGACTGGCTCATGTGGACCGACCCGCAGGAGTCGGCCAACGGGTACGGCCGGCGGATCAACGGCTACCGTTCCGACATCCAGAACAAGAAGGCGCGGTCGATGCGCACCGGCAAGACCGCCCAGCTGAAGGCGTATACGTCGGTGACGCTGTACGGCGAGGCGTTCAAGAACAACTTCTCGCGCAACGTGATTGCCAAGCTCGAAGGCACCGACCCGACGCTCAAGGCGCAGTATGTCGTTCTCGGCGGCCACCTCGACCACAACGGTGTGCGTGATGGCGTCATCTACAACGGTGCCGACGACAACGCGTCCGGCTCGGCCGTGGTGCTCGAAGTCGCCCGCCTGATGTCCATCAACAAGGTCAAGACGAAGCGGACCATCATCTTCGCCCTGTGGTGCGGCGAAGAGCAGGGGCTGCTGGGTTCGAACTTCTGGGGCGACAGCCCGACCGACGGCGTCAAGATGGACAACGTCGTCACGAACTTCAACATGGACATGGTGGGCCTGGGTGACCGGATTGGCGCGCCGGGCGCGTCGAACTTCCCGGGCATCTTCAAGGTCATCATGAAGGACCAGGACCCGGCTGTGGCGAAGATTGTCGATGCCAGCGAGGCCGGGCCCGGCGGCAGCGACTACTCGGCGTTCATTTCGCGCGGCATCGAGGCGCTCGCGCTGATGACGGCCGGCGCGGCGGGTCACCCCGACTATCATGACTCGAACGACGACACCGCGAAGATCGAGCCGGCGATTCTCGGCCTCACCGGCCAGTTCGTGCTGCAGGGCACGATCAACGTCGGCAACGAGACCGACACGAACCTGATCATCCCGGACCGTCTGGACCAGTACAACGCGCAGCGCTTCACCGTGCCCGATGTGACGGCCGACGGCGCCGGCGCGGCGGCCGGCGGGCGCGGGGGTGGCGGCGGCTGGTCGTACGTCCGGGCCTCGTCGAACGACGAACTGCTCGCGGCGATGACGCAGCGCATCAGAGAGATGCAGGCGGCCACGGTGGCGGCCGGCGGCGCGGCGGGTGGCCGCGGCGGGCGCGGCGGCGGCGGGCGCTACAGCACGGGCGTCAAGTCGCCCGGCATCTTCCGCGGCAGCGTGGCGACGATGGAGGCGGCGGCAACGCTGCTGAACTTCGGCCGCATCGACGTGACCGGGCCTGACGGGTCCTGGTTCGGCGACAAGCTGACCGCGGACGGCAAGACCGCGCTCAAGGCCATGGAAGCCGCGGGCATCGTGGTCAACCTGGTGCGCCCGGCAGCCGGCCTGCTCGGCGATGTGCTCGACAATGCGCAGAAGCCGGTGATGGTGACCGACCCGTTGCCGATGGACGCGGCGCTTGCCGGCAAGTTCAGCGCGAAGAAGGCGCTGGCGGTGGTGTTGTGCGACGCAGCCGATGTGGACGGCTGTATGAAGAAGCTAGGCGCGGCGGCGGCGGCCGTCGGCAAGGGCAACGTGATGTTGTCGATGGGCGCCGGCCCGAATCGCGCCACCGCGACTCGCACGCTCTACATGTCGCTGCTGAAGGCGAAGTGGACGGCCGCGGAAATCGCCGCGCTCGTCCAGGGCAATGTGAACCGCTTCTCGCCCGCCCAGGGCGGTGGCTTCGGCGGATAACAAGATCGTAAGCGTTCGGTAATAAACAGACCTGCTACCTTTATGCGCGCATAAAGGTAGCAGGTCTGTTTTCGGGGTAGCAGGTCTGTTTTCGGGGCAGAAGGTCGTTCTAGACCGCGAAGAACATGTCGCGGACGGTCAGGCTCATCAGCACCATCGTCAGGCCCGCCAGCACGACCACCGCAATCCACGCGATGACGTTGTAGAAGCGCGGGTTGGTCCACTCGCCCATGATGTCGGTCTTGTTCACCAGCTTGATCATGAACACCAGGATGATCGGCAACAGGACGCCGTTGACCACCTGCGAGAACAGGATCATCTTGATGAGCGGGAAGTTCGGCAGCAGCACGACGGCGGCGCCGACGACGATGAGGCCCGTGTAGAGCCAGTAGAAGATCGGGGCCTCGCGGAACCGCTTGTTCACGCCCGATTCGAAGCCCAGCCCCTCGCACACCGAGTACGCCGTCGAGAGCGGCAGGATGCTGGCCGCGAAGAGCGACGCATTCAGCAGGCCCGCGCTGAACAGCAGGTACGCGTACGCGCCGAACGGCTTGAGCGCCTTGGCGGCTTCGGCGGCGTCGCCGATCTCGCGCGGCCCGTGCTTCCAGATGGCCGCCGCGCAGGCGACGATGATGAAGAAGGCCACGACGACCATCACGACGCAGCCGACGATCACCTCGATGCGGGACTCCTTGTAGTCCTTGACCGTAATGCCTTTTTCGACGACGGCGGCCTGCAGGTAGAACTGCATCCACGGCGCGATCGACGTGCCCACGAGTCCCACCAGCAGCGTCAGGTACGCGGTGTCCCAGTGAATGACGGGATAGACGCTGGCGAGCGCCGACGCCTCCCAATCCGGGCTGATCATCACGGCGGCGGCGATGTAGGCGATGTAGACCACGCACGCGCCCAGGAAGATCTTCTCGACGCTGGCGTACGTGCCCTTCACCACCAGGAACCAGACGGCGAGCGCCGCGAGGGGCACCGACACGTACCGGCTCACGTGGAAGAGTTCGAGCGCGCTGGCGACGCCGGCGAACTCGGCGATGACGTTCGTGAAGTTGCCGATCACGAGCAGCAACATCACGACGAACGTCGTCCGGAGGCCGAACTCCTCGCGGATCAGGTCCGACAGCCCCTTGCCGGTCACGGCGCCCATCCGGGCGTTCATCTCCTGCGTGACGACCAGCAGGAGCGCAATCGGCGCCAGCGTCCACAGCATCACGTAGCCGAACATCGCCCCGGCCTGCGAGTACGTGAAGATGCCGCCCGCGTCGTTGTCCACCATGGCCGTGACGAATCCAGGCCCGATGACGGAGAAGAAGATCAGCAGCGGGCGAGGCAGGCGTTCGACCAGGCGCACGGGTTTACTCCTGCCGCAGGACCGAGATGATGTCGTCGGCCGTGATCGCGCCGAGCAGGATGCCGGCGTCGCTGACCACGGGAAGGGCCATCAGGTTGTACTTGTCCACGACCTCGGTGACCCGGTCGCGGCGCTCGGACACCTTCACCGACACGGTGTCGTCGTCGCCGGCCAGCACCCGCAGGGGCGTCGCCGGGTCGGCGAGCACCAGGCGGCCGATCGGCAGCACGCCGGTCAGGCGGCCGGCGGCATCGACCAGGAAGAGCGTGGTGAGGGTATCAACGGCGTCGACATTGAGGCGGATGGCCGCCATGGCATCGGCCGCGGTGGCCGTGTCCGGCACCGACACGAACTCGCTCGTCATCATGCCGCCCGCCGACTTCTCGTCGAATTCGAGCAGTTCCTCGACTTCCGTCTTCGGTTCGGCTTCCATCTCCTCGAGGATGGCTTCCGACTTCGACTCCTCCATCTCGGCGAGGACGTCGGCGGCCTCGTCGGGCGCCATTTCCTCGACGATGTCGGCGGCGCGGTCGGCCTCGAGGGACTCGAGGATCGAGACCTGCGTGCGCGGGTCTTCGACTTCGGACAGGGTTTCGGCCGCGACTTCGCTGTCGATGGCTTCGAAGACGGCTTCGCGGTCCTCGTGGCTCAGTTCCTCGACGATGTCGGCCAGGTCGGCCGGGTGCATGTCCTCCAGGGCCCGCATGTCGATGTTGAGGCGAAGGCGGCGCTGCGGATCGGGCTCGACGATGTTGCAGAACTCCCAACGGATGGAATTAGGCGGGATGCGCATCATCGCGCGGCGGACCAGCTTGGGCGGCACGATGCCCTGGCACAGGCGGCGGAAGATGCTGCGGACGCCCACGTCCACCTCGAGCACCCACAGCTGGTCGTGGCCGTCCTCGTGCCGCCGTTCCAGCGTCACGTCGTTCACCCGGACCACCTTGCGGCCGTGGATGTCGATGATCTGCTGGTCGAGCAGGTCCCGGACCATCCGCAGCATGAACTCGTCCTCGTGGTACGGGATCAGCTGCTCGTCTCGCAGGAAAATGCCGTCGAGCGAAATCGTGGCGACCTGGTCGAAGCGCACCGTCCACCAGGTGAGCTCGCCGCCGACCAGGTAGCGATCGACGCGTACGGGATCGACGCGGGGCACGAGGCAGGCATCGCGAAGGCGGCCGATCTTCCGGCCCTTCAGGTCGAAGACCTTCATGCCCATCAGTTCGGTGAGGAAAAGGAGGTTCTCGGCCATAACGATGCAAGCCTGTTCCTTATACCACGCGGGCGCGGCTTGCGGTCCGGAAGAATGAGGCGTCAGCCGGCGCGGCGGACGTCTGTCGCCCGGGCGCGGCGGCGGCTGGCTTCCCGGCGGCATGATGCGCGCCGAAGAGCCGCAGCAGCCAGAGGACGATGACGATGCAGAAGATGATGAAGACGGCCAGTCCCGCGATAAACGCGGCGAGCTGGTGGAGTCTGACGTGTCCTGTCTTGTGTGGCATGTCGTCACCCGCTCGAGTGCACCATCAGTCTGAACGTGGCGTAGAAGCCCGGTCCCCGGATCCCTCGGGTGCACCCTGTGGTATAGAGTAGTCGGACTGACCTTCGGGCTCCATCCCCGGGAGCCCACTCCCGGCATCGGCTGCCGGCTCGGAGCCAGACGACATGAGCGATCGGAAATACCGCCAGCGCGGGTACCAAGACGACGGTGCGCGCGATCGCGACCGGCCGAAGCCGCCGGCCGGCCCGGACGGCGGAGCCAAGCCCCGATCGGCGGAGCGGCCGGAGGGGCCGCGCACGCCCAACATGCCCGGCTTCCGCACGGTCGTGCGGTGTCACCGGTGCGCGCACATCGGCGCGTCCGACATCACGGCCACGGCCAAGTGCGCCAAGTGCGGGGCCGCGCTGCACTGCTGCGCCCAGTGCGAGTCGTTCAACCCGGCAGCCCGCTACGAGTGCATGCAGGCCATCACGGCCCGGGTGACGCCGAAGGACGAGTTCACCCTGTGCGCACTGTTCGAGGCGCGCACCACGGTCGAGCGCGAGACCGGGTCGGCCCGCCAGACGACGGCCCGCAGCGCGTTCGACGACCTGTTCAAGATCTAGCGGCGCGCCGCCTGCGGCGTTCACGGCGCAGCACGCCCATCACGACCGTGTTCTGGTAGCGGCCGCTGCGGAAGTCGTCCTCGCGGAGCAGGCCTTCCTGCTTGAAGCCCACCTTCTCGTACACCCGGATGCCCGCCTTGTTGTTCTGGAAGACGTGCAGCCAGACGCGATTCAGGTTGAGCGTATCGAAGGCGTAGTTCACCACCATTGACGTGGCTTCGCTGCCGAAGCCCCGGCCCCGGTTGCGCGCGTCGCCGATGAAGATGCCGAACATGGCGTGACGGTTCTTCTGGTCGA
>Ga0334722_10007949_pt1 | contig 10208 bp, 5 predicted proteins | sample C3_bottom_MG_FD_207210 | JGI IMG/M metagenome (GOLD analysis project Ga0334722, IMG submission 207210) | Sediment microbial communities from Yellowstone Lake, YNP, Wyoming, USA - C3_bottom | ecosystem: Environmental > Aquatic > Freshwater > Lake > Sediment | place: USA: Wyoming | collected... | reverse complement strand
CCGGACGTGCCGCCAGAGCGACGTCGAGCGGCGGAAGAACTCCTGGCCCGCCTGGCGACGGTGGATTTCACCATCGTGACCGCCGCAGCGGTCACGACCGGCCGCGTGGCCCCGGACGTCATCCTCGGGGCCGACTGGCCCGAGACGGTCCGGCTGCTGAGGCTGGCCAATGGGGCGGTGCCCGGCCTGCTCTGTTGGGACGCCCCCCCGGCCAACCTGGCCCGGTCAGGTCGAAGGGCCGTTCATGGCCGCGATGCCGTGAGCGCCGTCCGGGCCCACCTGATCGGTCAGCCGTGCCGACTGATCGCCGCGGATGGGACCGTCGCCTCGCGGCTGTCCGAGGAATACGGTCGTTCCAGCATGGCCACTCTCGATGAACCACCTGGGCCCTCCGGTGACTCGGGGGCGGCGGACGGCCGGCTCCTTCACCTGGCGATGTTGCTCTGGATCGAAGCCCTGGGGCTTCGACCGGATGTCGAGCCCCTGCTGTCATCGATGTCGCGGGCCGAGGCCGCCCAGGACGGCACCCGGACGCCGCGGATCAGCCTCTGCCTCATCGCCCGCAACGAGGAGACCAACCTCCTGCGCTGTCTGGCCAGCGCCGAGGGCGTGGCCGAAGAAGTGATCGTCGGAGACACCGGATCGACCGACCGAACCCGGCTCATCGCCGCGGCCCTCGGGGCAAAGGTCATCGACGTGCCGTGGAAAGGAGACTTTTCGGCGGCCAGAAACGCTGTCCTCGAGGCGGCCACCGGCGAGTGGATTCTGCAACTGGACGCCGACGAAGAACTCGCCCCAGGCGACGGGCTCGTCCTCTGCCGATTGAGCCGATCCGAGGGTGCCGTCGACGCTTATTATGTCACCGACCGGAGCATCCTGGGCACGGGTCCGGGGGGCTCCAGCGTCGACGCAAGGCTCCTGCGTTTTTTCCGGGCCGGACCGACTTACCGCTATGAGGGGAGAATTCACGAACAGATCCTGCCCTCCATCCTCGCCGCCGGTGGCCGGGTGGCGGTCTCCCCGGTCGTCCTCCATCACTACGGGTATCTCGTCCAGGAAGTGGCGGCCAAGGACAAGATAAACCGCAATCTCACACTCATCGAAGAGGCCCTCCGGAAAGAGCCGCACAACGCCTACCTCGGTTACCAGTTGGCGATGGAACAGATGCGCGCGGGCGACCTCGAGAAGGCCGCGAAGAACCTCGATATCGTCGCCCGCTTCGTCCTCGACACGCGACCCGACCTCCTCAGGAAGGAAGATTTCGCCCTGGTTACCTCCCTTTCAGCGGTCGAAGCCAGTCTCGCGGCCGGTCATCCCCAGCGAGCCCTCGAGCTCGCGGACAGGTTCGTCGCCGCCATCCCCGGCTATGCTGAGCTCGGGCTGGCCCGCGGCCGGGTCCTGGCGGCCCTGGGTCGTTACGGCGAGGCGGTCGCCCAGTTCGTCCGCTGCACGACGATGGACGGCTCGCCGACGGCCTTCCCCTATCGGCGCGACGGGGCGACCACCTGGCAGCCCTGGCTTGAACTCGGCCGCGTTTATCAGGCTATCAGCCAACGCGCCGAGGCCGTGGCCGCCTATCGTCAGGCGGTGGTCCACGGGGCGGGAGGGGTGGCCGCTCTCGAGCCCCTGGCGTCACTGATCCTGGACGCCGAGGACCCCGACAAAGCCCTTCCATATCTGCGCCGGTTGATGTCGAACCTCGACGGAAAGCATCGCTTATGGGCGGCTGGTCTGCTGGCGAAGGCCCTGATCGGCCGCCGTCGCCTGGAGGAAGCCGAGAGCCTCCTCGACGAAGAGATGGCCATCGGCCGCGATCACCTCGACGATGATGGTGAGGGTCCGGCCATCGCCCGCTTTTGGCTTGGCGTCATCCGCGAGCGTCAGCGGTGCTACGCGCAGGCGGCGGCGATCTTCGCCGACCTGGAGGGAGAACCGGCCCTCGGGCGCGAGCCGATCTGGCGCCGGGCCATCTGCCTCATTCTCGGCGGCCGCCCGGAACAAGTCCCAGATTGCCTCGAGCCGGTCCTGGCCGCGGCCCCCGTCCAGGCCCACCTGTACCTGAAGTTGGCGGACACGGTGGGTCGGAAATCGGCGGGCCGGCCCGCGGTCCGGCCGCCGGCGGTTGACGGGCCCCTGCCGGCCTTCGACGGTCCGGAGGGCCGGAGAGCCTTCACGTACCTCGTCCATCACCTGCTCGAACTGGGCGAAGAGAGCGCCCTGGACGCCCTTCTGGAACTCGGGCGGCTCGTCTATCCCGACCCGGGAGACGAGGACCGGGCCGTCGGTAAAGTCTATTTCCAGCTGGGCGACGCTGACCGGGCCATGTTCCATCTGGTTCGGGCGACCCAGGCCGGTTCGGCCGACGGCGAGTCCCTCGCCATCCTGGGTCAGCTCGCCTGGGGGAAAGGTCTCTCTTCAGACGCCGTCGAATTCCTCCAGCGGTCGGCAAAGGCCGATCCAGCGCGCGTTGAGACCCACCTTCACCTGGCCACGGCGCTGGCCGAGATGGGCCGGCACCGGGAAGCCCTGGCCGCAGTCAGGGAGGCGCTCGCGGGGCCGTGCGCGGGCCATCGCGCCCTCCTGGCGATGGAACGTCGTTTGGCGGCGGCACCCTGACCTTTGAACCGGAGGTATCGGCAGCCTTGAGTGACCTTTTCGACCTCAGCCGTCGCCGCTTTCTGAGTCAGGAAGGCCCACTGGCCGACCGGATGCGGCCGCGGGCGCTGAGCGAGCTCGTCGGCCAGGAGAAGATCGTCGGCCCGGGGCGATTGCTCCGGCGGATGATCGAGGCCGACCGGCTCTCGTCGATCATCCTCTGGGGGCCTCCCGGCTCCGGTAAGACCTCCCTGGCCAGGGTCATCGCCGAAACCACAAGGGCCGAGTTCGTCGAGCTGAGCGCGGTGACGTCGGGCATCGCCGAGGTTCGCAAGGTCATTGACGACGCGATGGACCGCCTCGGCCATCACCAGCAGCGCACCGTCCTTTTCATCGACGAGCTTCACCGCTTCAACCGGGCTCAGCAGGACGCCTTGCTCCCCCATGTGGAGCAGGGCGTGATCATCCTCATCGGGGCCACCACTGAGAACCCATTCTTCGAAGTCATCGCCCCGCTGGTCAGCCGGTGTCGGGTGTTCAGGCTGGAAGCCCTCACGGCGGCCGCCCTGCGGGTCATCGCGGAGCGGGCCCTGGCCGACCGCGAGCGCGGGCTCGGCAACCACCGCGTGGCCTTCGCTCCCGAGGCGATGAACCATCTGATCGAGGTCGCCAACGGTGACGCCCGGTCCCTTCTCAACGCCATCGAGCTGGCCGTCCTGACCACGCCCCCGGATCCAGACGGGACGCGCCGGATCACCCTGCCCATCGCCGAAGAGTCCATCCAACGCCGGGCGATCACCTATGACAAGGGCGGGGATCAGCACTACGACACGATCTCGGCCTTCATCAAGAGCCTCCGCGGGAGCGATCCCGACGCCGCCGTTTACTGGCTCGCGAGGATGATTCACGCGGGCGAGGACCCGACCTTCATCGCCCGCCGGATGGTCATCCTGGCTTCGGAGGACGTCGGCAACGCCGATCCGATGGCCCTCGTGCTGGCGGTGGCGGCCTTTCAAGCGGTCGAGTCGGTTGGGATGCCCGAGGCCCGTATCCCGCTCGCCCAGGCGGCGACCTACCTCGCCTCCGCGCCCAAGAGCAACGCCGCTTACATGGCCGTCGAACGGGCCTCCAGGGACGTGGCCGACCGGACCATCTCCGGCGTCCCCCTGCACCTGAGGAACCCCGCCGCCAAGGGGCTCGAAGAGTTCGGACACGGGCGCGGTTACAAGTACCCGCACGACTTCCCGGGCCACTTCACCCCGCAGGATTACCTGCCGCCCGAGCTGCGTGGTAAGGTCTACTATGACCCCAGCGAGGAGGGGCGGGAGCGGGAGATCAGGGAGCGCCTCGCGGGGCTCTGGCCGGAGCGGCGCCGCCGGCCAAGCGATCGCGAGTCATCCTGAGAGCATCCCCGATTGACTTAAAGTGGAGACGGGCTGGTGAAACGAACATGCCCATCAGGGTTTTGATCGGGAGTCCCGTTCGGCAAAGGGCCCCAGTGCTGAGGGAGTTCCTGATTTCCTTGGCTGAGCTCGATACCAGTGGCTTATCGGTCGATCACCTCTTTATTGATGACAACCCTGAAGATCAATCGTCGGAGCTGTTGAGGTCCTTTCGAACGGAGGGAAAATCGCTCGTCATCAGAGCTGGAACTCAGGGAGAATACCAGCGCGACGAGGTCACCCATCGTTGGAGGGAAGACCTGATCTGGAAGGTCGCCGGATTCAAGGACGTCATCCTCCGGCATGCCCTGGAGAAGGGTTATGACTACGCCTTTCTCGTCGATTCTGACCTGGTCCTGGCGCCACCAACCTTGAAGCAGCTCCTGGCGGCGGAGAAGGCCATCGTGGCAGAGGTTTTCTGGACCCGTTGGACCCCCGGGTCCCCCGAACTCCCTCAGGTCTGGCTGAGAGATCAATACGATTTGGTGCCCCGGCGCCGCGAGGAACAGCTCTCCCAAACCGAGGCCGACCAGAGGGTCCGGCAATTCTTGGAACTCCTTCGGAAACCGGGTCTTTATGAAGTCGGCGGTCTTGGCGCCTGCACCCTTATCAGCCGGCAGGCATTGGCAGCGGGGGTTTCTTTCAAGGAAGTCCCCAATGTCAGTTTTTGGGGGGAAGATCGTCACTTCTGCATTCGCGCGGCAGCCCTGGGATTCGGGCTGTTTGTGGACACCCATCACCCAGCCTATCACATCTACCGCCTGTCCGACCTTGGCGGAGTCCCCGGCTACAAGGCCCAATCGGCGGCGCCGGAAGCGAGGCCGGTCTCCGGCGGCGGGGGACCACGGGCAGACTTCGTCGAGCGGCAGCACCTTGTCCAGCTAGCCGAGGAGATCATCGAGGCTTTCGGCACCTCAGACTATCGTGACTCGCCGAATACGACCTGGGCCGAGTACTTCTTGCCCGAGCGCCGGAAGGCTCTGATCGAAGCGGCCCTGAGCGCCACGCTTGAAGCCAAGGAAAAGAAGACGATCAGCTTGGCACGGGTCGGGCGGAGTCGGATGGTCGAGATCGGGCCGAAGGAAATCCTTGTGGAGTGTGAAGTGATCAGTGAGGGGACCGAGCGGAGGCGGCCGTTCCGCGAGCAGTTCCTCGGCCGGGTGCTGGCCGTACGGCAGACCGATGAATGGAAGATCGCCGAGATGTCTTTTGAAGAACAGAGATCCCAAGCCGTCCCAGAGGTCGCAGCGGCCCGACCAAGTGGGTCCGGCATTACCCTGTCAATGCTCGTTCGTAATGAAGCGGACCGGTATTTGCCGCTCGTCCTGGCCCATGCCCGCCGTTACGTTGACGCGGCGGTTATCCTGGACGACGCCAGCGACGATGGAACCCCCGACCTCTGCCGCGAAATCCTTGAGGGGATTCCGACAACGATCGTGTCCAATAAGACACCTTCATTTGGCAATGAGATCAAACTCCGTAAACAACAGTGGCAACTCACCGTGGATAGTGGAGCAGAGCTCATCCTTAATTTGGATGCCGACGAGGTCTTCGAGGACCGGGCGGTGACCGAACTGGCCTCCCTGACCCAGAATCCAGACCTTGATTACTGGGCCTTCTCCCTCTATGACCTGTGGGACCTGCGCCATTACCGAGAAGACCCTCACTGGCAGGCCCATCGATTTCCCCGGATCTTCTTGGTTCGGTACCGCCCTCGCTTCGGGTACAAGTGGCGCGAGACTCCCCAGCACTGTGGCCGTTTCCCGATGAACATTGGCGACTCCAGGGGTAAGATCAGCGACCTTCGTCTCAAGCACTTGGGTTGGGCCAGCGCCGCCGACCGCGTTCACAAGTATCGCCGCTACAAGGAATTGGATCCCGCCGGTCGCTGGGGCGATAAAGCTCAGTACGAGTCCATCCTCGATCGCAATCCACGTTTGATCAAGTTCGTCTAGCCTGATAAACCCGTGAGCATGGGGACACTCAGATAAATGAGACTAAGAGAGACCCCACGGCTTCAGGAGCATCAGCCGTGAGGTCTCGTTCAAAACGCGACCCTGATATTCCCGCCATTTCGGTCTCGCCCGGACTCGATGCTGGGATTGCCCGATGGTTCAGCCGTCCTTCAGGACCCTCGATATAATCAGAAGGGCCATCTCGACGTCCTTCCGACTGACATCCTTGTGGGTGACCATCCGCAGCCGGCGACCGTGGGACGGGTTGACCAGGATACCCTCCCGCTTGAGGGCCGCGGGGAAGCTCATCCCGTCAAGTTTCGGGTGGGTCAGATCGAAGTAAATGATGTTCGTCTCGACCGTGGCCGGGTCGAGGTCGATGCCGGGCATCGCCGCCAGCCCTTTGGCCAGAATCTGGGCGTTGGCGTGGTCCTCGGCCAGCCGGTCGACCATCTTCTCGAGGGCGACGAGGCCGGCCGCGGCGATCACCCCGGCCTGCCTCATCCCGCCGCCCAGGACCTTCCGGTTCTTGCGGGCCCGCTCGATGAACTCGCGCGAGCCGGCCAGGATCGATCCGACCGGGGCGGACAGGCCTTTGGAGAGGCAGAACATGACCGAATCGCAGTTGCAGGTGAGATCGGTGACCGGCCGGCCGAGGGCGGTGGCAGCGTTGAAGATCCGCGCCCCGTCCACATGGACGCTGATCCCGTGGCTCCTGGCCAGATCGTAGACGGCCTTCATCTGCTCCGGCCGGACGACGGCGCCGCCGGCCCGGTTGTGGGTATTCTCCATGCAGATGAGGGAGGTCCGCGGGTGGTGGATGTCGACGTCCCGGATGGCGGCCATGACATCCTTCGGGTCAAGGGCCCCGCGGTGGCCCTTGACCGTTCTGGCCTGAGCCCCGGAAAGCAGCGCGACCCCCCCGACCTCATAGTAGAAGATGTGCGAGTCGGCCTCGAGGATGACCTCATCGCCGCGCTGCGTGTGGGTCATCACCGCGCACTGGTTGCCCTGCGTCCCACTGGTGACGAAGAGGGCGGCCTCCTTGCCCACCTTTTCCGCCGCCACTTCCTGAAGTCTGTTTACGGTGGGGTCTTCGCCGTAAACATCGTCGCCCACCTCCGCCTCGGCCATGGCTCGGCGCATTTCGGGCGTCGGCGTGGTCACCGTGTCGCTCCGGAGATCGATGAATTTGCCCAATGTCACTCGTCCTTTCATGGCTTCGGCTCACCGGCCGGGCCGATGAAATTACTGCCGTTGGTCTTTCAGATCCAGTGCAGCACCGGGATGAATAGCACCAGGGCCAGGATGTCCAACGCCCAGATGCTCCCGACGGTGATGAGCTTCTGCTTCATGGATTTCATATCGTGCACCCAGAACGCCACCACGAAGAAGGTCAGGTATCCGAATAGGAAGATGAGCCAGGGGGCGCCGCGGTTCCACCACGGATAGTCCCAGGTCAGAGCGTTGATGCCATTGAGGAGGTACTCGACGAAGACGCAGAAAACCGACCCGGCCACGGCTATGAACCAGCGGTTCGGGATGCCGAAGATCCTGTCCTCCTTCCTCGGCAGCAGCATTTTACTCCAGATCACGCCGGAGACGGCAAACATGAACATGATCTCGATGTTCAGCCCGACGAGGATGAGGAAGGCCGTGTTGCCGGGGGCGCCCCACACCGGGGCACGGCCGGTGAAGTGCAGCACCAGCGCGTTCCAGACCTCGTTGAACCAGTCCATGCCCCAGAAGGCCAGCCCGGCCAGGACCTGGTTCCAGTTACGCCTCTCGGCCTCGACGGTATAGACGTAAAAGACAAAGGCCAGCAGGGGGATGACGTACCACCTGAACTGGCTGGCGTCCCGCAAGATGCGTGAGGCTCGCAGGGCACTCTCGGTCATGGTCCGGCATCCCCTTTCCTTGCCGCCAACCCCTGGTCCCACCTTACTGTTCTAGGGCAGGCCCCGGTTTCCCTCCAGGTGGGACCGATTCCTGTGAACACGGATGCCTGAGACGCCGGGTGGAGACGGGCATCAGAGGGGGCAAATAATGACGGCGGCCATTGCAGCCGCCGTCGCGTTCATGGGGAACCCCACCATGCCGTGTCGCCCCGTGTTTTGAACCTGCTCGCGCAGGTGGGTGTCCTCCCGTCGGCTTCCCGCGTCCCCTGGCAACCCATTCGGGCGGGGGCATGCGGTCCACCGGCGGAGCGCGGACTCCCTAGGTATTGGTGTTGGCTCAAAACCTATCGGACTTCCACGCACACGGCAGGGTATCCGTCACCTTCAGGCTCTTCGGCCAGGCCTTCGTCGAGGCTCTTCGGCTTCATCACTCATCGCCATTCATCATACCACGCTGCGTTGAGCAAATGCAAGTCGCCGAACGGTTTGGGCGATCGCCCATGACGACGAGAATGGCGAAAATTCGGCCTCATTTGCCCGCGCGAGGTGATCGCGGGTTGCTGCCCGTCTTCCCTCCCCCCGCCTTGCCCTTTCGATCGCGGCGGGAACCAAGGGATGAGCCGGGCGGTCGTTCCCCAGGCGGCGCGTTGATCGGCGTGGAAAGAGGGGATGGCCCGGGAACCGAAGGCGCCGCGGGCCCCGCGGGCGAAGGCGGAGCGGCGGCCGGCAACGCGCCCTCCTTCCCCTTGACCCGGCTTCGGCGCCGTCGCGCCGCCAGCGAGGAAACCCCTCCGCGGATGAACCAGACGCCGGCGGCGAAGGCCAGCAGGGCCAGCGTCCGGGTGATCGGAAAGACGGTGAAGGCGGTCGACGCGACCAGCTCCGGCTGGTCCTCCGCGTACCTTACCCGGACCTCGGCGATAAACCGCCCCCAGGTCGGCGGGTTGTCCCAGACGGCGGAGATGGTCCAGCCATCATCGGGGTAGATGGTCACCGGCTCGCCCGAGTTGATGGTCGCCGCGGCCTTGCCGGAACGCGTCCTGATGCTCACCGTCGAGGTCGCCTGAAGGCGGACGTTACCGGTATTCTCGAAAGCGGCCGAGAGCGGGATCGGCCCGCCGTCAAAAATGCCGAAGGGCCATTTGAAGCTCATTCTGAAAGCCCTTGAAGTCATCACCACCGGGGGTTGCTCGGCCTGAAATCCGATCAGCCTTCCCTGCACGCGCCTTTCGCCGGGGACATTGACGGCGATGACCGTGCCGATGCGGGCCCCGAAGACCACCTGACCGGGCTGGGCCGCCGGACGCTCCGGCTCGAAGAAAACCACGACGGTGTGCTCGCCCGGCTCCGCGTCGGGCGGAACTTCGACCTTCCAAACCAGCCGCTGAACCAGCCCCGGGTCGATCGACAGGGAGGTCGTTGACAGGGACAGCCAACCCGCCGCCGACCACCGACGGCTGCCCGGTGGGTTGAAGAAGACCTGGCCGGTGCTTTTCGTCAGCCGGTCCATGGGGTAAACCTTCACCGCGATCGCCGCCGAACCCGGATTCGAGACCTCGATCTCGCCCTCCGCCGATTTCCCCGGAGCCACTTCAATTCGAACCGTCATGGGGACCACGCCGAGGGAGACGCCGGCGGCGGGGGCTGCGGCTCCGCCGGTTCCGGCGATGATCGCCGAACCGGCCGGGGCGGCGAGGAACGCCGTCAGGAGCGTCATGCCGAATAAGCCAAGGACTGCCTTCACCCGACCGGGTCTGGACAACCGACCGACCCCCCTGAGAGCCAAAAGGCGGGTCCGGCGGTCATCACCGCCAGATCCGCCGCGAGGCGGCTCATCGAGACCATCGCCTCATCAAGGGTGGGGCTCAGGAACCGGTCACCGTATAGGTGATGGTCGTGCTGTAGGTATCGGGCACGGCATCCCACGGGATGGTCACGGCGAAGTTCTCCGTCCGGTCGTCAACCCCACGGTTGGATAGGGTTGCCGTGGGGCCGTTGCCCGAAGCGTCAAACGCCGTACTGTTCAGGCTCAGAGCCGAAAAGGCCATGGTGTTGCCCAGGGTGGTACCGGTGATGGTCGAGGCGCTGACGCTGATGGTCACCGGGACATTGTGCTTGATCGTCACCGAAACAGGTTGAGTCGAAGATGATTCCGGGTACAGATCGCCGAAAGCCAGGCTCCCGGGGCTGACGATCAGCGTCACCTTGGGCTTGGCCGCGGTCGTGGCGCTGATCGTGGCGCTCCCGGTCGTGGGGCCGGGCGCCCCGGCGGGGGGGCTCCCCGCGACGGTAAACATCAGGGGCAGGGCAGTGCACAC
>Ga0334722_10007948_pt1 | contig 10210 bp, 7 predicted proteins | sample C3_bottom_MG_FD_207210 | JGI IMG/M metagenome (GOLD analysis project Ga0334722, IMG submission 207210) | Sediment microbial communities from Yellowstone Lake, YNP, Wyoming, USA - C3_bottom | ecosystem: Environmental > Aquatic > Freshwater > Lake > Sediment | place: USA: Wyoming | collected... | reverse complement strand
CCCTTCAGGCCTCGAAAGCCGCCCCGCCAGGTTGATGAAGACCCGGTCGAGGCTTCCGCCTCCGGCGTGTTGCGCCCGCAGCTCGGCCGGCGTGCCGTAGGCCACCAGCCGCCCGGCCAGAACCATACCCAGCCGGTCGCAGTATTCGGCCTCATCCATGTAGTGGGTCGTGACCAGAACCGTCGTGCCCGTGTCCGAAAGGCCGTAGATGAGGTCCCAAAACTTCCGGCGCGAGATGGGGTCGACGCCGGACGTCGGCTCGTCCAGCAGGAGCAGGGGCGGCCGGTGGAGGATGGCGCAGGCGAAGGCGAGTCGCTGCCGGAGTCCGCCGCCGACCTGGCCGGCCGGCGCGCGCCGCATGGGTTCAAGCCCGCTCCAGGCGAGGAGCTCGTCAATCCGCTCCCGCAGGGGACCGCGCTTCAGCCCGTACACCCGGCCGTAGAAGATCAGGTTCTCGTCGACGGTCAGATCGTCGTAAAGGCTGAATCGCTGCGACATGTAGCCGGTCTTCCGCCGGATGGCCTCGGATTCCGTCAGGAGGTCGTGCCCCAGGACCTGCCCGCCGCCGGCGTCGGGGACGTGCAGCCCGAGCAGCATCCGAATGAACGTCGTCTTCCCCGCCCCGTTGGGACCCAGCAGGCCCATCACCGCGCCCCCTGGAACTTCCAGGGTGATGCCGTCCACGGCCACGAAGTCGCCGAAGCGTTTAGTCAGCCCCCGGGTGGCGATGGCGATGCCCGCGCTTGTCACGTTCAACCGGTCCGCACCTCCTCGGCGGCTCCGGAGAGCCAGACGTAAGCATCCTCGAGGCTGGCCGGCACGGGCGTCAGCGCGTAGCCGGCCGGTGGCGTCACCGAGGCCCCGGGCTCCAGGGCCACTCGCACCCCCATCCCCTTCGGCTGGATCCACCGTCGCCCCGGCAGTTCCTCGGCGGCCCTGATCACCGCCATCCGGCTGGGTCCCGGGCCGGGACTCGCGCCGTGACCCGGGCCCGGGACCGCGGCCGGGGCCAGCAGGGCCATTCGCCAGGGCAATCGCTCAATCAGGGAAGGGGCCCGGTCGAGGGCCAGGAGCCGCCCCTGGTGGAGCAGGCCGACCCGGTCACAGCGCTCGGCCTCGTCCATGTAAGGGGTGGTCACCAGCACCGCCCGTCCCTCCTTGGCCTGGCCGTGGAGCAGTTCCCAGAAGTCGGCCCGGGCCACCGGATCGACGGCGGTCGTCGGTTCGTCGAGGATGAGGACCGGCGGGCGGTGGACGATGGCGCAAGCCAGGGCCAGCTTCTGTCGCATCCCGCCGGAGAGCTGCCCGCTCAGGCGGTCCCTGAAGGCCCAGAGACCGATCCACTCAAGGAGCCGTCGCCCCTCCTCGGCAAGCTGGGCCCTGGACATCCCGTGGACCCGGCCGAAAAAGCTGATGTTCTCCCACACCGTCAGGTCCACGAAAAGGCTTCCCCTCCCGGTCAGGTAGCCGACCCGGCCGCGCGACTCCGGCTCCACCCTGCCGGCCGAGGGCGCCAGCACCCCGGCGGCCAGCCGGGCCACGGTCGTCTTGCCGGACCCATCGGGACCCACCAGGCCGACCATCTCCCCGGGGTTGACATCGAGGTTGATGCCGGCCACCGCCTGAACGGCCCCATAGGAACGGGAGACGTCGATGAAGCGAATGGCTGCGTCCATGGGGATCACCTCCTAAGCCAACCGCTTGCGGAAGCGGACGGAGGCCAGGCCCAGGGCCGCGACGGCGTAACCGACCAGCACCAGCGAAGGCACCAGGAGCTGGTCGAGGCCCTGGCCCTTGATGAACATCCCGCGGGCGATCGGCACGTAGTGGGTGAACGGCAGCAGGTAGGCAAGGTACTGGACCCACCTGGGCAGCGAGGTCAGGGGGAAGATCAACCCGGACACCAGGATCTGCGGGAAGATGGTGAACATCGCCAGCTGCATTGCCTGCTGCTGGTTCTGGGCCACCGTCGAGAGGAGCAGCCCGAGTCCCAGCGTGGTGAAGAGGAGCAGCATCGAGAGGCCGACGAAGAGCGGGAAGTTGCCGGCGAAGGTCAGCTTGAACAGTTCGACCCCGAGGAAGTAGACCAGGGTGAAGTCCACCGCGGCGATGATGAACGGGGGGATGAGCTTGCCCAGGATCAACTCGAAGGGGGTGATCGGGGTCACCACCAGCTGCTCCAGGGTGCCGTACTCCCGCTCGCGGACGATCCCGAGGACGGTCATGAGGATGGCCATGAACATGACCACCAGGCCGAGCAGGCCGGGGATCATCACATTGGCGCTCTTCAGGTCCGGGTTGTAGAGCGTCTCGACCTGGGGGACCAGTTGCGGGACGGCGGGCGGGGTCAAGGCCGGACCGGCCTTGGCTCTGGCCTGGACCTCCGCCCTGACCTCGTCCTGCACTGGCTCGAGGGCTTTCTGCAACATCCTCATGCCGGTCTGGGCGGCGAAAAGGTCAGACCCGTCGAGGATGACCTTCATCGGGGGGCTGGACTCCCCTTCGGCGTACCCCCGCGGGATGATGACACCCATCTGCACGTCGCCGCGGTACATGGCATCCTTGATGCTGGCCTCAGACGGGTCGGCGAGGGTCACGACCCGGGAGCGGTCGTAGTTCCTGAAGGCCTGGGCCACCAGGGCCCCGATCCGGTTGCCGCTGTTGTCGATGACGACAATCTTGACCTCTTTGACGTCGAAGCTGAAGGCGTAACCGAAAAGTACCAGCCACAGGAGGGGCAGGGCGATCATCATCGCCAGGGTGCGCTTGTCGCGACGGATCTGGATGAATTCCTTGCTGGCAAGGGCCAGGAGACGGTTCAGCACGGGTTCATTCCTCCCCCACATCATTGCCGGAATGCTCGGGGTTCGTCGGTCCGGGCTCCTGGGTCAGGGCCGGGATCAGGACCTCGGTCATCTGGCGGAGCAGCTCCTCGTCGGTGACCTCGGCCATGAGCGGGATATGCAGAAAGTCGCGGGTGAAGAGGGTGGCGATGAGCGGCCCGGCCATGAGCATCATGAACAACGGGGGAGGCATCCGGCGGAGCGTCCCCCGTTCCATTTGTCGGGCGACGTAGGTCATGATGAAGCGGATGATGGTGTCGACGACCTGCTCCCGATAGATGCGGGCGACCTCGGGGTCGTGGGGGCCCTCCGAGAAAACGATGCGCAGCACGGCCCTAGTTCGTTCCTCGGACATGAACTGGACCATGTTCCGGGCGAGGGCCGGGAGCACCTCGCGCGGGGGCAGGTCGAGGAGGGCCCCGTCGAGCCCCTCCAGGATCGGCATGATGGCCCCGCGCCGCTCACTGATGGCCGCCTTGAATAGCTCCCCCTTGCTGGGGAAGTAGTAGTACAGGGCAGCCGGGGTCACGCCGGCTGCCCTGGCGATATCGGCGTTGGTCGCCGCCGTGAACCCCTTGCTGGAAAAGACTCCGAGGGCCGCGTCGAGAATCTCCTTCCGCCGGTCGGGCGGTGGGTTCTTGGGCCTTGGCGACATGGTTCACCCTCCGTAACGTGACTTGAACAGTCCCGGTTCTCAGATAAGACTTATTAACTGATCCATTAGATAATGACGGGTTCGCCGGTTCCGCCCGAATTCCTGCCTCAAATCGAAGGCTGACGTGCAAAGCCCCCGTGCCTGATGGCACGGGGGCTTCGTCCGGTAGAAGCGGTCTGGGGAAACGGGGGGGTCGTGCCTCGGACCGCGACAGGATTGATTGCTCACCAAGTCTATCGTCATTTTTCGACAAGATATTTAGTCTTTCGACACGAGACCTTTACGCCCTTTCCAACCCTCCACAAGCAGGAGTCCTGGCTTCGGTCTCGAAGAACGAAGGGTTTTTGATCCCCACCCCCGGCGACGGCCCGGTTGAAACGGGGCATCGGGGGTGAATCTCTTAACACGAGGTGCTGGCATGGACTCTTTCGATCTGGTCATCACCGGCGGGCGGGTCATCGATGGAACCGGCTCACCCTGGTACTACGCCGACATCGGGTTGCGCGGCGACCGCATCACGGCCGTCGTCAGGAGCAACCCGGGGAGACCGGGGCCGCTGGTCGGCCGGGCCCGGCAGGTCCTCGACGTTCAGGGGCTGGCGGTCGCGCCCGGGTTCATCGACATGCACTCCCACTCCGACATCTCCATCCTGGCCTACCCCACCGCCGACAGCAAGGTGACCCAGGGGGTCACGACCGAAATCTTCGGCCAGTGCGGCTACTCCGCCGCCCCCCTCACTGAACGCTCCATCGGACCGGTCAAAGCGATGATCGGCACCGAGGACGTCGCGGTCGACCTGGACTGGCAGAGCTTCGCCGAACACGCGGCCAGGATCGAAGCCCGGGGGACGGCGCTCAACGTGGCCGGGCTGGTGGGACACGGGACCGTGCGGATGAACGTCATGGGTTTCGAGGCTCGGCGGCCCAGCGCCGAGGAACTCGACGCCATGCGGACCCAGGTGGTTGAAGCCATGAAGGACGGGGCTTTCGGCCTCAGCACCGGGCTCATCTACACCCCCGGCTCATACTCCGAGACCCCGGAGGTCATCGAGCTGGCCCGGGCAGCCGCCGAACAGGGCGGCATATACTTCACCCACATGCGGAGCGAGGGACGCGGCCTCTTCAAGGCCGTCCACGAGGCCATCACCATCGGGCGAGAGGCCCGCCTTCCGGTCGAGATCTCCCACCTCAAGTGCTCCGGCCCCGCCCAGGGGAGCGCGCCTAGGCTCATCGAGACGATCCAGGCCGCCCGGGCCGAGGGGATCGAGGTCACCGCCGACCACTACCCCTACACCGCTGGGGCCACCGGGCTGTCGGCCCTGCTCCCCCCATGGGCCCACGAGGGCGGGCCGGCCGAGCTGCGTCAGCGCCTTCTCGACCCGGCCGCCCGGGCCCGGATGAAGGCCGACATGCAGGGCACCCTGCCCGGCTGGGACAACGATTTTGCCACCCTCCCGTTCAGCGGGGTGCTCATCGCCACCTGCCCGGATAAGTCCCTGGAGGGCCGCAGCGTCCAGGACATCGCCAGGGATTGGGGCAAGGACGTCTACGATGCCGTCTTCGACATCCTCCTGATCAGCCTGGCCACCGGGATGGTCATCTTCATGATGCGCGACGACGACATGAGGCTGCTCCTGACCCAGGAGTTCGTCATGGTCGGCAGCGACACGGTCAGCCTGGCCCTCGGAGCGGAGGGTCGGCAGCATCCCCGGACCTACGGGACCTTCCCCAGGGTCCTCGGCCAGTGCGTGCGGGACGACAAGCTCATCTCACTCGAGCAGGCCGTGCGAAAGATGACCGGTTCCCCCGCCGCCAAGCTCGGCCTGAAGGACCGCGGGCTGCTCCGCGAGGGCCTGGCCGCGGACATCACCATCTTCGACCCCGCGACCATCGCCGACCAGGCCACCTACGCCGACCCGAATCAGTTCGCGGCCGGAGTGGTGCATGTCCTGGTGAACGGCCGGTTCACGCTGAAAGACGGACGGCCCACCGGGGCGCTCCCCGGCCGATTCCTCAGGCGGAATTCGTGAACTCACTTCGCCCCAGGGGGCAGGATGAGCGCCGGAGCCCGCGGCGCCTGCGCGAAATCGAAGGCCGCCAACAGGTCGTTGGCCTTGCGATCGCGGTCGGTCAGGGCGGGCAGGCCGAAACGCTCTTCGATGAACCTGAGGACCGACGTGAAGTCATAGCGGGTGTGGTCAATGAAGCCCTTCTTGGCGTAAGGAGAGATGACGATCGTCGGGACGCGCGGGCCGTAACCGTACCGGTCCATCTGCGGCGGGGGCACGTGGTCGTAAAAGCCGCCGTAGTCGTCCCAGGTCAAAAAGATCGCCGTCTCCTTCCAATAATGGCTCTTCATCACCGCGTTGATGATCGCCGTCGTGTACCACATGCCGAGCTGTAGGTTCTGCGGCGGGTGCTCGCTCTCCTGACCGTTCGGCACGACCCAGCAAACCTGGGGCAGCGTGCCGTGCTGAAGGTCGAAGAAGAGCTGATCGGTCCCGACGAGGTGGTCCATCAGCGCCGGGTTGTCCTTGAACTCGGCGAAGCCGGGGAGGGGGTTCCAAAGCGAGAAGGCCTTGGGGTCGGGTTTGCCGTCATAATACTTCCAGGTGACGTTGGACTTGGCCAGGAGAGACGCCATGGTCGGAAAATTGAACCCGGCCGCCGGCGCCTCTTTCATATTCTGGGTCACCCCGCCGGACTGGCCGGCCACGGCGTACAGATGGTTCGGCAGCGACGGGCCCATCAACGAGGAAAAGAACCCGTCCATGAGGACGAACTCTCTGGCGTAGGTCCAATAATTGGGGATATCCGAGGCATCGTAATAACCCATCGTGTCCCTGGAGCCCTCGGCGTAGACGAAGCCGTCCATCCTGCCGTTGTCGTAAGCCTTCCAGGCGACCTCCCAGGCGTGGGACAGGTCGTGGTTCAGATTCTGCAGGTGGAAGGGGGCGACGGTCGGGGCGGCGCCGGGTTTCTCCGGCAGCCTGACCCCGGCCGGCAGGCCGTTGGCCCCGGGGAAGGTCCCGAAGTAGTTGTCAAAGGTGTGGTTCTCCTGGATGAGGTAGATGATGTGCTTGATCTTGGCGGCCTTGGCTCCGGCCGGGGCCGGCGCGCCGTTGGCTCCCGGGGGTATGCCACCGGCCGCCGTGCCGCCGGGCTCGACGGGATGCCCTGAACCCATCGTCCCGCCCGGAGCCGCGCCGGCCGACGGCATCTCGGAGGTGATATCCACCTGCCTGGCGGCGATCAGGCCGCCCCCGAAGTCCCCGATCACCTCGACGGCCATACCGGGCTTGATCGCGTCAAGGCTGGCCGAACTGCCTCCCTTCCAGATGGAGGTTTGCGGGGTGGTCACGACGGTCGCCAGGGTTCCGCTGGCGCCATCGCGCACGACCAGGGTCGATCCATTCACATCGCAGACCACGCCGACGGCCTGGCCCTCGAGGACCCCCGCTCCCGCCCTCCGGCCGAGCTTTTTGGCCGGCGCGCGGTTCCTGGCGGCATACTGCCGCGTGGCCTGGCGCCAACCCAGCCAATACCCCCCGCCGACGAGGCCGACGGCGACGATGAGGACCAGGGCCGCAGCGAGTCCACGGTTGAAACGCGGGCGTTGAACGGACATCGCCTTCGGCGCCGGGCCGGGCTTTGTCATCCGGACCCGGCACCATCATCCCCCCTTCGCTGATCATTCTCGATATCAGTCTTGCCTGCGGAAGGCCGGAAAACACGCCCGGCGGCCCCCGGCGGCGAAGCAGCCCCAGCCGCTGAATGGTGAAAAGGCCCGGAGCGCTATCCTCCGGGCCGAACGCGGTTCTCTCCGAGCCATCGACCTGCTCCTGGGCCAAAAACTACCGGAGCGTGCTCGAAGCGATGATCAGCTTCATGATCTCCGAGGTGCCCTCGTAGATCTGGGTGATCTTGGCGTCGCGCATGTACCGCTCGACCTTGTACTCGCGCATGTAACCATTGCCGCCATGGATCTGAACGGCCTCGACGGTGTGCCGCATGGCCACGTCGGTGCAGAAGAGCTTGGCCATGGCGATCTCCTTGCTCACCCGGCCGCCCTGGTCCCGCAGCCACGCGGCGCGATAGAGGAGCAGCCTGGCGGCATCGATGTCGGTGGCCATCTCGGCGATCTTCCACTGGATCGCCTGGAGCTCGGCGATGGGTTTACCGAACTGAACGCGTTCCTTGGCGTAGAGGACCGAGGCCTCATAGGCCGCCTGGACGATCCCAAGGGCCTGGGCGCCGATCCCGACGCGGCCGGTGTCGAGGGCGGTCATGGCGATCTTGAAGCCGTCGCCCTCGGCGCCGAGGCGGTTTTCCACCGGCACCTCGACGTCCTCGAGGATCACGTCGCACTGGATGGAGCCGCGGATGCCCATCTTGTCCTCGGGGACCCCGAAGGTCAGGCCCTTCTGCCCCTTCTCGACGATGAAGGCGCTGATCCCCTTATTGCCCTTGGACTTGTCGGTCATGGCGAAGACGACGTACAGGTCGGCCTTGGAGGCGTTGGTGATGAAACACTTCAGGCCGTTCAGGACGTAATGGTCGCCCTGAAGCACGGCCGTCGTCCTTTGGGCGGCCGAGTCGGAGCCGGCGTTGGGCTCGGTCAGGCAGAAGGAGCCGAGCTTCCTGCCGCTGGCCAGATCGGGAAGGTACTTCTTCTTCTGCTCGGGCGTCCCGAAGCGCTCGATGGTCTCGGCGTGCAGCGAATTGTGGACCTCGAGGATGACCGCCGTCGAGGCGCAGACCCGGGAGAGCTCCTCGATGACCAGGGTGTGCTCGAGCAGACCGGCCCCGCCCCCGCCGTACTCGGTCGGCAGGGTCATCCCGACGAAACCTTGCTTGGCCATCTTGTGCCAGTTGTCCCAGGGAAACTCGCCCGTCCTGTCGAGCTCGACGGCCAGGGGGGCCAGCTCGCGCTCGGCGAATTCGCGGGCAGTTCGGCGGATCAGTTCCTGTTCTTCGGTGAGTCGAAAATCCATGCCCGTCTCCTCCTTCTGGTGGTGTCGTTAATTGGGGTGGGGTGGATTTGGCAGTGGTTGCGCGGGGACCTAGCGACGGACGTTGGCCCGGGTGAAGGCGATGATATCGTCGGTGCTCGTCCCGGGACCGAAGCACTCGGCCACGCCGACCGACTTCAGGAAGGGCACGTCGTCCTCGGGGATGATTCCCCCGACGATGACGAGGACGTCGCCCAATCCCTTCTCTTTGAGCAGGTTGACCACCTTGGGAACGAGGGTATTGTGGGCCCCGGAAAGGATTGATAGGGCGACGACGTCGACGTCCTCCTGAAGGGCGGCCTCGACGATCTGTTCCGGCGTCTGGTGCAGGCCGGTGTAGATGACCTCCATCCCGGCGTCGCGGTAGGCGCGGGCGACGACCTTGGCCCCGCGGTCGTGGCCGTCAAGGCCGGGTTTGCCGACGAGGACCCTGATCTTGCGCTCCTCCATCATCCGCACCTCCTAGTAGATGGCGGGCTCACGATAGACCCCGAAGACCTCGCGCATGACGTCGCACATCTCGCCGATGGTGGCATAGGCCTTGACCGCCCGGATGATGTGGGGCATGACGTTATCCCTGCCCTGGCAGGCCCGTTTGAGGGCGGCCAGCGAGTCGGCCCACTCCCTCTGGTCGCGGGTGGCCCGGATGCGGCGAGTTCGTTCAACCTGCCGCCGCTGGACCTCGGGATCGATCTTGAGGATCGGGATGGTCAACGGCTCGCCGGAAACGTATTTGTTGACCCCAACGATGGTCTGCTCGCCGGACTGCACCTGGCGCTGGTAACGGTAGGCGGCATCGGCGATCTCCCGCTGGAAGAAGCCCTTCTCGATGGCCGGGATCACCCCACCGAGGGCCTCGATCTTGGCGAAGTACTCCTCGGCTCCCTCCTCCATCTCGTTGGTGAGGGCCTCGACGAAGTAGGACCCGGCCAGCGGATCGATGGTATTGGCGACCCCGCTCTCCTCGGCCAGAATCTGCTGGGTGCGGAGGGCGATGGTGACGGCCCTGGCACTGGGCAGGGCGAGGGCCTCGTCCATTGAGTTGGTGTGCAGGGACTGAGTTCCACCGAGGACGGCCGCGAGGGCCTGGATCGTCGTCCGGACGATGTTGTTCTCCGGCTGCTGCGCCGTGAGCGAGCAGCCGGCCGTCTGAGTATGGAAGCGAAGCATCCATGAGCGTGGGTTCTTGGCCTTGAACTCATCGCGCATGACCCGGGCCCAGATCCGACGGGCAGCGCGGTACTTGGCAACCTCCTCAAAGAGGTCGTTGTGGGCGTTGAAAAAGAAGGACAGGCGCGGGGCAAATTCGTCGACGTCGAGGCCGGCCTCGATGCCGGCGCGGACGTATTCCATCCCGTCCGCCAGGGTGAAGGCCAGCTCCTGGACGGCCGTGGCACCGGCCTCGCGGATGTGGTAGCCGCTGATGCTGATCGTATTCCAGCGGGGCACGTGCTTCGCGGCGTAGGCGAAGATGTCGGTGATCAGCCGCATCGACGGCCGCGGCGGGAAGATGTATGACTTCTGAGCGATGTATTCCTTGAGGATGTCGTTCTGGATGGTCCCGGAAATCTGCTCGGACTGAACGCCCTGTTTTTCGGCCACGGCGATGTACATGGCCAGAAGGATGGCAGCGGGGGCGTTGGTCGTCATCGAGGTCGAGACCTTGTCGAGGGGGATGCCGTCGAAAAGGATCTCCATGTC
>Ga0334722_10007947_pt1 | contig 10211 bp, 6 predicted proteins | sample C3_bottom_MG_FD_207210 | JGI IMG/M metagenome (GOLD analysis project Ga0334722, IMG submission 207210) | Sediment microbial communities from Yellowstone Lake, YNP, Wyoming, USA - C3_bottom | ecosystem: Environmental > Aquatic > Freshwater > Lake > Sediment | place: USA: Wyoming | collected... | reverse complement strand
CGGCGCGTAGCGTTGGATCTCGGACATGGGCGCCTGGGCGTTGATTACCTCGTTTTTCGCCTCGGAATCCATGCCCATGACCTTGCCGCGGCGACCGTTCAAATCACCGATTACGTCACCGACGTAATCCTTGGGCACCCGGACGGTGATGTCCATGATCGGCTCCAGGAGTATGGGCTTGGAATCTTGGACGCCCTTGCGAAAGGCCATTCCCCCGGCGATTTTGAAGGCCATTTCTGAGGAGTCCACGGCGTGGAAGGAGCCGTCCACCAAGGCAACCTTAAGGTCTACCACCGGATGGCCAGCCAGGATGCCCTTGTCCATGGCCTCGATCACTCCCTTTTCCACCGCCGGGATGTATTGGCGGGGGACGACGCCGCCGACAATCTTATCTTCGAACTGGAATCCGGTGCCGCGCGGCAGGGGTTCGATCTCGATCCAGCAGTCGGCAAACTGGCCGTGGCCGCCGGTCTGTTTCTTGTGCTTGCCCTGGATCCGGGCCTTGCCTTTGATGGTTTCCCGGTAGGGGATTTTGGGCAGCTCCAGCTCCATCTCCACCCCAAATTTGCGTCTGATCCGTTCGCCGATGATTTCCAGGTGTACCTGGCCAACCCCGGAAACCAGAATCTGTCGGGTCAACGGGTCGCGGATCAATTGCAGGGTGGGATCTTCCTCAAGCATCTTGTGGATGGAGGCGTGGAGCTTTTCCTCATCCTTCTTTTGACTGGTGGTAACTGCATAAGAGATGGTGGAGTCTACGGGCACCAGCCGCTCAAAGAGCACCGGTGCCGATGCGTCGCAAAGCGTGTCGCCGGTCACGGTTACCTTGAGTTTGGAGACCGCCAGGATCATACCCGGTCCAGCGCCGTCGGTCGGAACCTGGTTTTTGCCCTCCATGACCAGGAGCTGGCCGAATTTTTCCAGGGTATCTTTTGAAGAGTTGTAGAAGGAATCGCCAGTTAGGGTGCCGGAGACGACCTTGAAGATAGAGAGGTGACCGGCGTAGGGGTCGGCCATGGTCTTGAATACTTGGGCGGAGAAGGGCTGATCGGACAGGGGCAGTCGTTCTAAGGGTTCACCAGATTTTGGCTTGGTGCCGATGGCGGCGGGGCGCTCGCTGGGATTTGGTAGGAAATCGCAGATCAAATCCAGGAGAGTCGCGCTGCCCAAGTTCTTAGTTGCGGCCATGGGCGCTGCCACGGCGATGGCCCCTAAACGCAGCGCTTTCTTGAGGCCGTTTTGCAACTCCTGATCGGTGAGTTCTCCCTCCTCCAGAAATTTTTCGATCAGTTCGTCATCGGTTTCGGCCACCATCTCCATCAGGGTTTCTCGGGCTTTGGCGACTTGTTCGGCGAGCTCGCCGGGAATCGATTCCTCCTTGATTTTGCCGGTGTCGCCGCTGAAGATGTAGGCCTTCTGGCGGACGATATCCACCACTCCCCGGAAGTTGTTTTCGGAGCCGATGGGCAGGTGGATGGCGGCTATTTTGAAAGGCAGAACGCTGGCGGCCTCGGCCAGAGCGGCGGTGAAGTCGGCCCTTTCTCGGTCCATGCGGTTGACGAGGATGATGGTGGGCAGGTGCCGGTCATTGACGAAACCAGCAATTTTTTCGGTCTGGCTCTTGATGCCGCCGGTGGCTTCGATCACGAAGATGGCGGTGTCGGCGATGGCGGCGGCGAATTTGCTTTCATTGAGGAAGTTATCGTCGCCCGGGGTGTCGATTAGATAGACAGCGTGCTTATTCCAGCTACACTGGTTGAAAGAGGAACTGATGGTCATGTGGTGGGCGATTTCCTCGGGCTCGAAATCCATCACCGAAGAGCCGTCGTCGACCTTGCCCAGGCGGGTGGTCTTGCCAGCCGTGAAGAGTAAAGCCTCGGTCAGCGAGGTCTTGCCGCACTTGCCATGTCCGAATACCGCCACATTCCTAACGAGAGTAATATCCTGCATTAATGCCTCCGTGGTGTTTCAGGTGAATGAAGCGAGGATGGCAAAAGCCCAAGGCGGCGGGAAGCAGGACTGATCGAGAAGCTGGCGTCGGCCTTGCTCTTGCGGCCGTCCGGGACCGTGCCCTTAATTCTTACTATTCGTCGGCATAATCTCAAAGCAAAATCTGATTACCACCGAACTTCAGCCAAGTAATCCTTCGACGGGCTCAGGATGAACGGAATTACTGTTTGATAACCTTCTGCTCCCGCCCCATAGTAACAGTAACACCGTTCATCCTGAGCTCGTCGAAGGGTGGCCCAAGTTGGTCTAGGCTCAATTCTTACAGCATAAAATATCGAAAAATCAGCAGACAATGTCGCTGGTTCAAAAATGGCTGAAGATTAGTGGTAATCTTAAAGCAGAAATTCCCGGAATGGTTAAAAATCTCAGGGGTGTTGCGGCCTAGTCAGTCCCTTTTGCAGCCGCTTTTTTTGGCGATCACCCTCATCCCGGTTGTTTTCCTGATTCCAAATTGCTAAGTTGCCTTCGAAACTTTAACGAAGGAGAAAAAACGTTGGAAAAACCGGCGGAACATACCGGGCGCATTGCCCGCACGGCCGGGACGGTCGGGATCGCGGTGCTGTTCAGCCGGGTCTTCGGGCTGGTGCGCGAGCAGGTCTTCGCCTACTTTTTCGGGGCTGGTTTTGCCTATGACGCCTTCGTGGTGGCCTTTCGAATTCCCAACCTCCTGCGCGACCTCTTTGCCGAGGGGGCGCTTTCCGCCGCTTTTGTCACGGTTTTCTCCGATTATGACACCAACCGGGGCCGGGAAGAAACCTGGCGCCTGGCTGGCAACGTCATGGTTTTTTTCACCATCCTGCTGACCATCATTACCCTGCTGGGGATGTGGCAGGCGGAAAACATCGTCCGGCTGATGGTGGAGGCGAAATATGAACTGACGCCCGGCAAGGTTGAGTTGACGCGGCAGCTGACGATCATCATGTTCCCCTTTCTGATCTTGGTTTCGCAAGCCTCGGTCTGTATGGGCATCCTCAATACCCGCGGCTATTTTTTCGTTCCCGCAATGTCTTCCACCTATTTTAATGTCGGTTCCATCGCTGCTGGCGTGGGGCTGGCGGCGGTGATGCCCAGCTTTGGGATGCAACCCATCGTCGCCATGGCCATTGGCACCCTGGTGGGCGGCGTCATGCAGTTGGTGGCGCAGTTTCCCGCCCTGGGCCGGGCTGGTTTCATCTTCCGGCCCAATCTTTCTCTCTCCGATCCCGGGTTGCAGCGGGTTATGCGCTTGATGATCCCGGCGGTGGCTGGTCTGGCTGCCTTGCAGGTCAACGTCTTTATCAACAACTTCTTTGCCTCTTCGTTGCAGGAAGGAAGTCTTTCCTGGCTTAGCTACGCCTTTCGCCTCTTCATGTTTCCCGTGGGGGTCTTCGGGGTGGCGATCTCCATCGCCGCCCATCCGGTTATGGCCAGGCAGGCCGCCGCTGGCTGTATGAGCGGGCTGCGGGAGTCATATGTTTCCACCCTGGTGGTGGCCTTCTGTCTTACCATTCCGGCCACAGTCGGTTTGATCATGCTGGCTGAGCCCCTGGTCAGGATCATCTTCGAGCATGGCCGTTTTGACCATCACTCAACCCTGATGACCTCCAGTGCCTTGGTCTATTATGTCCTGGGCCTTGCGGCCTATGCCGGGGTGAAGGTGACCGTGCCCGTTTTTTACAACATCAACAACACCCGGGTGCCGGTGCTGGGCAGCATGCTGGCCATGGTGATCAACGTGGTCGTGATCCTGCTGACCATCGGTGCGTTGCAGCATCGGGCCCTGGCCCTGTCCATCTCTTGTGCGATGCTGGGTAATTTCCTCCTGCTTTTCGTGGTGCTCCACCGCAGGCTCTCCGGGCTGCCCCTGCGCTATCTGGGGTCGGCCTTGGCCAAGGTGGTGGCGGCCGCGCTGGTCATGGGGATTTGGCTCTGGGGCCTGGGAACTTTACTCTGGGCGAACGGCCCACGGTTGGGATATTTGCTTGAGATTCCCGCTCTGTTACTGGCGGTGGGGAGCGGCGGATTGATCTACGGTCTGACCCTCTACGCGTTACGCCTGCCGGAGTTGCAGTTGGTGGTTGACGGCCTGGGGAAAAAGTTGAAAGGGCTGCGGAAGAATTAAAAATTACGAATTACGAATTTTGGGGTCAGGGGACAGGGGGCAGAGTGCAGGGGGCAGATTTAGGACTCCTTGTTTTCTTCTGCTGGGGTGCTCAATAGTTGCTCGACCCGGGAGATCAGGGCGGGGACGGCGGTGTCCACCCGCAGGATACGGGGCCCCAGGGAAAAGTTGCGGAAGCCTTGGTGATGAAACTGGCTGACCTCGAAGTCCACCCAGCCGCCTTCCGGGCCGATGGCTAACAGCACTCCGCCCACCGGGGCCGGGGAAAATTGCCCCGCGAAACTGGCGGTGGCGTCGGGGTGGGCCAGTAACCGGGTCGGAAAATCTGGGGCCAGTCCCGGGAGCAGATCCTCGACAAAGGGCCGGAAGCGGGGATGGATGGTAATCTCCGGCAGGATGGTATCTACCCCTTGTTCCAAACCTAGGCGCAGCCGTTCCTCCAGGGCTTTTTGCTCCAGGGCTGTGGCGCTGAAAAAGCTCTTTTCCACCCGGTTGGCGTTGACCAGGAAGATCCGCTTTAGGCCTAGAGAGGCAACCTGGGAAAGCACCCGGTTTAGCATGATGGGCCGGGGTAGGGCGAGGATCAGGGCTAGCCGGGAGGGTGGAGGCGGCTGGTTGCTGAAGGCAACTTCCAGCACCGCGTGTTCCCGGGAGATTTCCCGGACCAACCCGCTACCTAGCAGCCCGTTAAGCAAGCCGACCCGCAGGGTGTCGCCGGGTTTGGCGTGCAGGACTTTGGCCAGATGGCGGGCCCGTCGGTCGGCGAGGCGCACCAAACCGTCGGTGATCTCGGTGGGATGGAGGAGAATTAGATTCATATTTTGTTCAGGTTGGGGGGCGGTTGCGCCGGAATATAGCCGAAACCGCAGGATAAACCAAAAGCAAGTTCCAGGGAAAATCTATGTTGCTGATCTATAACCTTCTCCAGATTATTTTGCTGCTGCTTTGTCTGCCCTGCCTGGTGCTGGTGGTACTTCTGGTGCCCAAGTACCGGGGGCAGACCTGGCGTCGTCTCGGTTTCGGGCTTGGGCGGATGGTCAAAAGTCTGCCAACTGGGCGCCCCCGGATCTGGGTGCATGGTCTGTCGCTGGGCGAGGTCACCTCGGCTCTGCCCTTGGTGAAGGGCTTGCGGGAAGCCTACCCGGAGGCGCTGCTGATTTTTTCTACCTCTACCACCTCGGGACGTTGTCAGGCCGAGGCGATGCTCGGCCCCGATGTAGATTTGCTTATCGCCTTTCCCCTGGATCTCTACTGGGTCGTAAACCGATTTGTCGCCTTGCTGGCGCCGGATCTCTTTGTCCTGGTGGAGACCGACCTCTGGCCTAACTTTCTGGCTGCTCTCCAGCGGCGGCGGGTGGCGGCGGTACTGGTCAACGGCAGGATCTCCGCCGAATCCCTGGCCCATTATCACCGCTTTCCCAAGTTTTTTGCCGGGTTGTGCAACTCCTTTACTTATCTGGCGATGCAGACCGGGGAGGAGGTTGCCAAGCTAGCGGCTCTGGGGGTGGCGCCGGAGAAATTGTTGACCCTTGGTAATCTCAAGTATGACGCCAAATTTGAAAAGTCGAGAGCAGGTGGCGAGGAAGGGCGTTTTGCCGGGCTGCTGCCGCTGCTATCTGGGCGGACTGTTTGGATTGCCGGTTCCACCCATCCTGGCGAGGATGAAGTCATTTTGCAGACCTATGGTGAGTTACGCACGCAATTCCCCGAACTCTATCTGATCTTGGCACCCCGCAATCCTGGCCGGGTGGATGAGATCGGGCGCCTGGCGGCGGGACTGGGGTTGCAGGCAGTTCTGCGCAGCCGGGCCGGGGTTGAGGGTGGCGATTTGCTGCTGCTTGATACCATGGGCGAACTGGCCGCGCTGTACAGTCTGGGCTCACTGGCCTTTGTTGGCGGCAGTTTGGTGTCGGAGCGCGGCCATAACCCACTGGAACCGGCGCTATTCGGGCAGCCGGTGCTGTTTGGCCCCCACATGGAGGATTTTGCCGAGATCGCCGGCGAGTTGTTGGCGGTTGGGGCGGCGGAACAGGTTGATGATTGGCGAGAAATGGTGTTTATCGTGGCCGGTTGGTTGGCCGATCCCGGGTTGCGCAGTGCGATCGGGCGGAGCGGGGCGGGCTTGATCGAGTCCCGACGCGGGGTCACCGACCGCCATCTGGAATTGTTGCGTAACGTGCTGCGCGATCATGGTGCTGCATGAGGTTTGCCAAGGACACCGCCTTTTTGCTTGGGCGACCGCTGGGGCCGCTGTATGGAGGTTTGATGCGGCTGCGGGCTGAGGCCTATCGGCGGGGTTGGTTGCGGAGCGAGCGAGTCGGAGTGCCGGTGATCAGCGTTGGCAACTTGACCATGGGCGGCACCGGCAAAACGCCCATGGTCATTGAAGTGGTGCGGCTGCTTCAGGCCCTGGGAAAGCGGACGGCGGTGGTCAGCCGTGGCTATGGGGGACTGGCTCGGGGGGCAGTTAATGTTGTCAGTGACGGTCAGCAGATTCTCTTAGAGGCGGCAATGGCCGGGGATGAACCTCGTCTCCTGGCCGAATCTCTGCCTGGGGCGGTGGTGGTTACCGGGGTCAGACGGGTGTTGGCTGCCCGCTATGCCAGCGAAAAACTGGGGGCGCAGGTGATCGTCCTCGACGATGGCTTTCAACACCTGGCCCTGTATCGCGATCTTGATCTGGTTCTCTTTAAGGGTCCAGACTTTCTTGGTAACGGTCGGGTTTTTCCGGGTGGGGATTTGCGGGAACCATTCTCGGCCCTGGGCAGGACTGCGGCCTTTGTCCTGACCAATGTCGCGCCGCCTTTTTCTTCATCCGGGGCAAGTTTTCGAGATTTATTGACGAGCACCTTTCCGGGACGTCCAATATTCTCGGCACCCTATTGTGCCGGGACGTTGCTGCCTGTTAACGATCTGGCGCTGGGGCGGGACGGCGGTATTGGACCTTGTCTAGCTTTTTGTGGCCTGGCTAATCCGGAGGCCTTTCGTAGATCTTTGGCCGGAAAGGTCGAACTGAAGGGGTTTGTGGGCTTTGCCGATCATCATCCTTATGCACCCGCTGACCTGGATGGCTTGCGCAAACAGGCTGAGAGGTTGGGTGCCAGGGGATTGGTCACCACTGCCAAGGATCTGGTCAAGATCCGCAAGCTCAATTGCTCTTTGCCGCTATACGTATTGCCGATCCGATTGACTTTGTCTGACGAATTCCCAGTTATGTTAACTGGCTTGTTCTGATCGGCTTTTTCCCCTCGACCGTGTCTTTTTTCCCACGTTTTACCTGGTGGGAGTCGCCGTTTAAATATCCAGGTTAATTCCTGTAATTCCCTGAATGGCCAGTGCTTTTTAAGAAAAATTGGACCGTTTCCACTGGTGGCCCGGATATTGCTGCTATTTAAGTAAGAACTTGTAGAGCTGTAAATGTAAGAGAAGATTTTGCCTTTCAAGGAATTGTCACATGAAAGTATTTCCAATAAAACTCGGCAGTCGCCAGCACACCCTGAGTCGTGAAGTTAGCTTCAGCGGTATCGGGCTGCATTCTGGTCTGCCGATTGCCATGGTTGTTAAGCCGGCAGCAATCAACAGTGGCATTCGCTTTGTTCGTACCGATCTGGCCGTCGAGATTCCGGCCCTGATGAATCGGGTGGTCGATACCACTTTGGCCACCACCATCGGTGAAGGCGAGGCGATGGTCTCCACCACCGAGCACCTTCTGGCCGCTCTGTCTGGTCTGGGAATTGACAATGCCCTGGTTGAATTGAATGGTCCTGAGGTGCCGATAATGGATGGTAGCGCCGGTCCATTTGTGCATCTGCTGAACAGGGTTGAACGACGGGCGCAGGACGCCAGCAGGCGAATGATCAAAATTACCCGGGAGTTGTCGTTCGGCGCCGGGGATTCCACCATCAAAGTGCGACCCCATCAGGGTTTTCGGGTTAGCTGTGAGATTGACTTCGAGCATCCGATGATCCGCAGGCAACACTACAGCATAGAAGTTACTCCCAAGCGGTTCATCAAGGAGATTGCTGCGGCCAGGACCTTCGGATTTGTTGAGCAGGTTGAACGACTGCGCGCCAACGGCTTAGCCTTGGGCGGTTCTCTGGCCAACGCGGTGGTGATGGATCATGCTGGGGTGCTTAATACTGAAGGGCTCCGATTCAGTGATGAGTTTGTGCGCCACAAGGTTCTTGATTTGATCGGCGATCTGGCCCTCATGGGCTGTCCTCTCTTGGGGCATGTCATGGCCAGCAAACCAGGTCACGCCCTGCATCTATCCCTGATGAAGGAATTGGTGGCCCATCCTGAATGTTGGGAGTTCGTGGTCTTGGAAGAAGCTGAGGAAGAAGGGATGTTCGGCCGGGTGGTTACCAGTGCGGTCGGGGCTGGCAATATGATCTTGCCGTTCTTGGTGCCAGTGCGACAACAGGTTGCCAGTTCCTCAAGTATGCGAGGCTCTTGAGCGATACTTTCCGAGTAAATTATTACAGACAGTTTTCCAGCCCGTCGGTGCTCCCCGACGGGTTTTTTTATGACGAATCCGGATTATTGATTTGTCATCACCGGCCTTTTTATCTAATATCCTGCCACCGGACGGAATAGGTCTGGCGCTGCTTTGCTTGTGCAATTGATTTGGTCCATCGAGAATTGTCCCGATGAACGAGTAACTACGATCTATTGATGTTTTTGGCTCTAAAGAGGGGATTGCTATGCAGATTGAGGGTAAAATCGGTTTTCTCGGTGGCGGTCGTATGGCCGAAGCCTTGATCAAGGGAATTACCGAGTCCGGTTTGGTTAAGTCGGAGAACGTTCTGGCGGTTGATCCGGCTGCCGAGCGGTGTCAGATCCTGGCTGACCAGTACGGAATCAGCACCGCTGGCGAGGGCAAAGGTATAGCCGATTGCCGGATTGTTATTTTGGCGGTGAAGCCCCAGGTGATGGACAAGGTGTTGGCCATTAATTTCGCGCACTTCCATGGCGGCCAGCTGGTGATCTCCATTGCTGCCGGCATCTCCTTGGATTTTCTCGAATCTTGTCTGCTCGGGCGGGATTGCCGGTTAGTGCGGGTGATGCCTAATACTCCAGCCCTGGTTCTGGAAGGGGCCTCAGCCCTCTGCGGCGGGTCTCTTGCCACCGCCGGTGATCTTGAAGAGGCCCGGCGGATCTTTGATGCGGTGGGTAGCAGCGTGATCCTTTCCGAGGCGGAGATGGACGCGGTGACCGGGTTGAGCGGCAGTGGACCGGCCTACGTTTTTTCCTTTATCGAGGCCATGATTGATGGTGGGGTTAAGGTCGGTTTAGCCCGAGCGGTGGCCGAGAAGTTGGTCTTGCAGACCGTTTTGGGCTCGGTAAGGCTGGCCATGAGCACCGGCGAGCACCCCGCCGCTCTGCGGGCCATGGTTACCTCTCCCGGTGGGACAACCATTGCCGGTCTGCACGAGATGGAGCGGGCCGGGTTCCAGGGGATTATCATGGATGCGGTCGAGGCGGCCACCTGCCGCTCTCGGGAATTGGGCCGACTGGCGGCGGAAAAGAAGGGTGTATGAAATTCGCTCTGTTCGGGAATTGCCGCAATGAAAATTACTAAGGTAGGAATAATTCTTAAGCACGGCTCTGAACTACCCCGGCAGATCGGCGCGGAAATCGCCGCCTGGTTCGCGGCGCGGGGAGTTATCTCAGAAACCGATTGCATCAGTGCCGACATGGACATCCTGGTGATTCTGGGTGGCGATGGTACTTTATTGCATGTCGCTGATCAGGCCGCCCACTTTGGAATTCCCGTGGTGGGGGTTAATCTGGGGAGTTTGGGATTCCTTACCGAGATTGCGGTTAAGGAGCGTTTTGCCGCCCTTGAGCAAATCATGGCCGACGCACTGATTATTGAAGATCGGCTGATGCTCAGGGCCCGCTTGCGTAAGCAGGATGGTGAAGGCGAATGGCGCTATGCTCTCAACGATGTGGTGATCAGTAAAGGCAACGAGGACCGGTTGCTGCGGCTGGAGGTTTGGGCGAACGGCGACTATCTAAACTCCTACAAAGCGGACGGACTGATTTTTTCGACCCCCACCGGCTCGACGGCCTATAACTTATCGGCCGGTGGCCCCAT
>Ga0334722_10007946_pt1 | contig 10212 bp, 7 predicted proteins | sample C3_bottom_MG_FD_207210 | JGI IMG/M metagenome (GOLD analysis project Ga0334722, IMG submission 207210) | Sediment microbial communities from Yellowstone Lake, YNP, Wyoming, USA - C3_bottom | ecosystem: Environmental > Aquatic > Freshwater > Lake > Sediment | place: USA: Wyoming | collected... | reverse complement strand
TCCTCCTGAACCGAAACATCGAGATAGCCATTCTTGAGATATAAATACTTAATCTCCAGAGTATCCCTGTCCAATGTTTCTTTCTGCACATTGATTCTGCGGTCTCGGCGCAGGGTAGACCAGAATCCATAAGTTTTCGAGTACATTTGCTTGCGGATTTCTCCGTCAGAAAACTTCTGATTCCCATCAATTGAAATATTAAGGATAGGAGGTTTCGATCTAATCCAGCGCAGGAATTCCCGCTCCTGGGCAAATGCCGACGAGAAGGCCAGCGTCAACAGGAGAATTGTAAGATAACCCCTCCGCGCCCCTCCCATCAAAACTCCCAATTGAGTTTCAAGTTGACGTGATACAGCTCGTCTTCGTCTCGTCGACCTTCTAAAATAAATTTCCTGAATCGGCGATATTCAAAACCAATTTCCTGACCGCTAGAAGAACCCAGAGCCGAACGGCCGTAAATGTAAAGGTTGGGATCAAAAGGGCTGCTGAAGCCAAGTGTAACCAGAGTCTTCGAAAGGTCCAATTGTCCCTGATAGAAGCCGGGTGAAAGCTCAAATGTTTCCACTCCAATGCGGGTTAATTGTCGACCGCCTATTTGTGATAGCTGCGACCCCACTAATCCTGACAGTCTTTGCTCAAAACTGCCAAAACTGGAAGTCTGGCTGGTGCCATATGACGTACCGGCCAAAAGCGGCAGCAATTCTTCGCCGGATACTTCGGTATCTTGAGTCGGATTAATCTCCGGATAGTCGAGCGTACCTGTAATGTGTATCCCCAAATCCTTTTGCACCGCGGTTCGATCGGACTCATACTCGGATGCCACATAGCTGGTGACACGAGTATATCCGGTCAAATCCAACTGCGGATTCAGGCTGTCGCCGCCCTCAAAAGTCACAGTTCCACCCGGCTCGAGTGTAAAAATCTTGTCGAATAGAAAGCCGCGGCCGCGCACAACTTCAATATCACCGATAAACCGATAGTGTCCTTTATCACGAAGAAGATTGATAAATCCGGTAAACTGGCCGTCAATGTCGTCGTTTTTTATCCAATAGTTTGACAGGATGTCTATGTTCAAATTTAAATTCCATGAACTCTTTTCGGAAAAAGCGGCCATTATCGGCGAACCTTCATCGGGTGACGCAAAGTTGACTTCATATCTCATGGCCACCAACGTCAAATTTCCAGTGACCATTGGTGGCGTGTCTCCCTCAACATGCATTTCACCTTCAATTGAGCCACGGATATCGGCTAACTCATAAGAGAATGGAAATTCCCTCGGTAAGGTCACATATACGTCATAATAAAATCTGTCCAAAGCTTTGACCGTGATTTCTCCTTCCAATTTGGCGTATCTTTTGGTGGATTTGCTTTTGTTGTCCTTGAAAGCGTAAGCCTCGATATTATCAATTATGATTTTATTGTCTGTCATAGTAACGCTGGCGGAATCTGAATAGATAATCTGTTCCAGATCGAAATACTTAAGCCTGCCGTTCTTCAAATAGGCCATGCCTTCAATGTGCGGTTCATCGGGTGTTCCAAATACTCGGAAATCCGCGACAAAGTCGCCATCAAGTTGTTCAATTGTCGGCAGCAGTGAAGTCACCAAGTCGAATCGTTGGTCCCGAGCCGACACAGAAAGATTCATCGGTCTGTCCAATAGGCGACGGACAGTGGTGGTCAAGGACAAATCGATCGGCACGGTGCCGCTGGCGATATACCGGCCTTGTTCCGATTTCAACACCAGGCTGTCAATGGACAGCAATTGCTCGCTGTATTTCAAATTGGTCGTCAATTTCCCCAAAACTACTTTCCCAAACGTGAGAGAATCGATATTGAGCTTTAGTTTGAAATCTGGATTGCGGAGTAATCCGTGCAATTCGGCTTTACCAGAGACTGCCCCATTGACATCTTGTTTGGCATCAAATAGCTTTAGCCAAGGCGCCACCAAGACATTTTCCAGATCGAGATTCATATTCAGTGATTCATTGAACCCGATCTGCCCAATTCCACTTAAGGATACATCTTTGTGAGCCAAAGTAGCTTTACGAAAATCAAATCCGCTGGAATCGATGCCAATTTCTATCGTACCGTCATTGTAAAATTCCTGGCCAAAAAGTGTTAAGTGAAGTGCATCCAGGGTAAGCAGCTTCGGTGCGGCGCCGTAATCGAAAATTCCATGAGAAACAGCAGTAGAATATTGATTATTCAGGAATATCGAGTCAATTGTAACCAAGTTATAGTCAACTGCAAGCAAAGCATAGCCGCTGTCAACCGGCACATCCCAGGCCGAGCCATGCCCCATTTTGACTTCAACGTTTCCCTGCTTTCCGGTCAAAAACCTATCGACATCGGCAGTGACATTTAATTTATTACTGAACAGACCATATATCCATGCCGAATCAGATTCAAACTTAACATGCAAATTTGGCTCCTTGGTTTTTCCGGTGAGTCGGGCTTCGGCCTGCCCCCGGCCGGCCGGCTTTTCTATAAATAACTTTCCTTGATATCGTTCAAGATTGTCTAGTTGGGCGGCAATTGACAGGTCCAAACTATCTTTGTAGTTAATTCTTCCTTTGACACTGTACCTATTCTCAAAATACTTAACTACAAACGGTTCAAAGAAAACAATCGAATCGGCAGTTATTTGCATGCTGCCAATGGCCGAATGCAGGTGGTAATCATCGAAACTCGATTCGTAAAGTCCGGCATCGACTTCAAGAACCATGCTCTTGGTTCTAAATGATCTGCCGCGAAGATATATATCTCCATTCAAATCAGAGACGAAAGCACCGGAAATCAGGCTGTTTAAGTTGAACCCGCTGATTCGGCTGCGCAATTCGTAGGTTTCTGTGCTCTGGCTTAAGTCTATCGAGCCCTTGCCATCAATAGCGCACTGGTCCAATACTGTACCATAGACAGTATCGAGATATAGATGCTTGTCAGAGTATCTAAGATCGGCGTGCAAAGTTTTGAATTCCAAAACTTCCATTGACCCGCCCAAATCAACCGACCCCTTCAATCCGGAACGATTTAACTCGAAATCACCGTTGATGTCAAGATGACCGTGTAGATTGAGACCGGCGTATTGGGAAATCTCATTTAAATCGAGATTATCAGCGGCAATGTTTATTTTTGCCAGAAATTGTTTAATATCAAACTGGCCGGTCATCTTGATGCGGCTGGTACCGCGACCGACATTGAAGTCCTGGAAAGAGATGACGCCATCAGCAAAAGTAATTTTGCCGGATCCATAATCCAGCTGCAGATTTTGCCGATCCGATTTTGCCGAGAGTCGTTCCAAATCGGCTGCATAGGTCTTGCCAAATACCTGGATGGATGCAGCTAAATTTATTTCAGTAAAATTAACCGTGTCAGTAGTCGTGACGATGGTCAAACTGGCATTATTGATTTGAAGGTTGCCCACGCTGACGGCCAATTCTTTAGGAATCACATTCCCTTTGTAACCTCCTGGTGCCAATGGCGGCACCACCCATCCTCCGTTTTCTCGTTTTATCGCCATTAACTTGGCCGAATCAATTACGACGGAATTAAAATCAAAATCTCCCGATAAAAGACCGCTCAATGAGTAATGCGCTTCGAGGCGAGGAATTTCGGCCAGATTAATGCTGGTAGTCGAATCTTTGTAAGTTATAATGACATGGCGCAGCACTATGCCTGACATCAAATCTCCATCAATGTCACCTATCTTGATATCAAGATTATATTTCTTGCCGAACGCCGTATCAATTTTTGCCGTAACCAGATTCTCTATCCCGCCAAAATGAAAGATGTAGAAGTATACACCCACAAAAATCAAGGCGAGAGCAGCCAAAACCATCAAGAATATTTTGGAAAATTTAGACATTTCGTTCAATCTGCTTCAAATACACTTGAGCCGATTCGTATCCTTCTGGTGTGACATATTCCAAATCGTTGATGACCAACCGCAGGGTTGTTTCATCAACCCCAACATTTAGTGCTCCGCGAATATGTGAATAAAGTTGTTTAGGTCGATTATCCATCATCAAAGCACCCACAATTGCCAATTCTCTGTCTCTAATGTTCAAGCCTGGTCGAGACAACACCTTCCCATATCCTTCTAAAGCCATCCAGAGATAAATTTCCGGTGAAAAGAGGGAAATCCTCTTTTTGAGTCTATCAAAATTTTCCCCGTAGACTCTGCGACACAGCTCTGTGCCTCGATTGAACCAGTTTTCAAAGAGACCTGACGTAGGCTCTGCCACTTTCAGCTCTTTCGTAAATTCGGGAAACACTTCTTGAAAGCATTCGGCTGCTGTCAACATACGGGGAAACCCCAAAAAAAGATACGACTGCAGCATCGTCTCGTAGATTAAGTCGATTCCAGCGCCGAGCGAAGCAGCTTTCAAAATTGCAGATTTTAGAACACGCTCATGCGCCAAAGCAATCGCTGACGAATACAAAGCCAGCGCTCGGGAAATTTGAGCAAAATCCGGTTGAAATCTGGATAGCTTGTCTAAAAACAGCTGTGCAGTTTGCTGGTTTGACACGATGCCAAACTAAGCGATTTAAAAAAAGCTTTCAATCTTAATATGGACTATTTGTAGCCGTTGAGGCGTTCTTCAAGACGAAGCATAGCCTTCTTTAGTGCCAAAAATTCCTGCTGCATTGAGGCGTCAGGGGCTGATGTCAGATTATTTCCAAAAGGACTGCTTAGTTGAATATCCGAATCTACATTTGGTCTTTGACCAATTTGTGTGCTCGTATTCAGGAGTCTATTTTGACGCACCAGCCCTATTTGAACCAATGACCCTGGGCGGGCTTTTCTAATACGGTTTAAAAAATCAACTGCCGAAACCACATCGTCATTGTCAATGCTTATGATTAAATCACCGGGAGCCAATCTAGCAAAAGCCGCCGGCGAACGAGGCACCACGTCGGTGATGACCACTCCATGATCAATTAGCCTGCCGGGGCCAGACTTGCCGCTGACCAGCATGTTTGAAGAGCGTAGTTCAATAGCGGGAGCTACTTCAATTTCACTTATAGTAATTCCCAAATAGCCGGCCTGACGATCTCCATGCGCTTGCAGGTAATCAACAATTTCAGGAAGTTCACTGGCCGGTACCGCCAAACCGGCTTCCGCCTGCGATCCTTCGCCAATGCCGCCTGTAATAGCGCCGATTAGTTTGCCGGTTAAATCGAATACTCCACCACCCACCGAACCGGAAGAAATAGCCGCAGAAAACTGAAGCGAGCCATCGGTTCTGGCTCCGGCACAAAATCCGAGCGACGGGCTGGCATGTAAACCAAATGAATTGCCGACGGCAATGACCATCTGACCAATGCAGCGATAATTGTCCAACGCTTCGACCGGCCATCCCACTAGATGGTCAGTCCGCAGGAGAGCCAAACCCGTTTGATAATCCACTCCGATTAATTGAGCCGGAACCCTCTGGCCTGAAGCCACGACATAGATATTATCGCGATTCAAAACAGAGGAGGCCGCCACCAAAACGTGGCCGGCAGAATCGTAAACAATTCCGGAAGCCACCAGATTTACTATCTGGCCGCCAGACTGGGAAATGGGCACAGTTTGAGAACCCGACCGTACCGCCTCAATAGTTACTACTGATTGTGACAGCCTTGATATAAGATTCTGCAGGCTGGTTTCAAGTGGAACTAATGTGCTGTCTGCCGCAGAGACAATTTTGAAAGTTACTAAAACCGTTGTGAAGAAAATGGCCGATGATTTCATCAACCGGGGAAAATCATTTAGCATTTTAATAGGTTTGCCGTGCCTCCTTGTTAGCAGTAGTCGGGTTGGCCGATTCAAACACCCTGATTACCGGCCGTACCCGATAAAAGCCATCCACGTAGGGTACCGGCATCGATGAGCTGGTAGATACGTTGACGGCGTTTCCCTGATTGTAGGTATCAAACGGAAAATCAAAAGTCAGTTGGTGCGAAATCAGATTAATTCGCTCTGAACGGGCCAGTTGATCGCCCAGCGTCCAGCCTTTGTGCAACATACTGGTCAAATTGGGATTATTAACCGGCTGGGCTGTAAGGTAAGAATTATCCAATTGGCCGTTATCGCCAGACGCAATATTCTTCGGCTGCGAATTCTTGCTGGGACTATAGTTAGTGATCACCATAGCCACCGCCAGAAAAACAGTCGCCAAAATTGGAAGAACTCTTCTAACCAAAAGTGATGGAGCCGGCTTGGGGAAGTAAGCCTTGGTACGAGTTTCCGCAAACCGCTCTTGCGCGATCCGGTCCAGAAGCCTGTTATTGAATCCCTCGCTGACTTTAAACGCAGAGAATTCCTGACCGCTTCTTTTTAAATCACGGTAATTTTGCTCCTCCGTCCGACAGTGTTGACAGATCGCAAGATGGTCGCTCATGGCCAAAAACCGGCGTCCTGCCAACTCGTCATTACAATAAGCTGACAGGTAAGAGCGTACCTTTTGACAGTGCATTCTGTTCCTCCAATCTCGGTTGAAGTTTGTCTCGTAACATCATTCTTGCTCTATTAACACGGGACTTCACAGTCCCTAATGGTACACTTAGTATTTTAGCAACTTCCTCATAAGGAAGTTCCTGAACATCCCGTAAAATAAAGGCGGTGCGATATTTTTCGGGAAGTTCCTGAACGGCCTTATTCAGTATCTCCGGCATTCTGGTCGGCACTTTCATGTCCACTGACAATTCGCTTTCATTCCCTTGCATGTCGGAAATTTCGTAAAATTTGAATTTTTTGCGTCGACGCAGCTCGTTTCGGCCCAGATTCAATCCAATTGTGTAGATCCAAGTTGAAAAACAATGCTTGAAGTTAAACGATTGCCGATGCTGATAAACTCTTACAAACGTTTCTTGAACGATATCTTCTGCTTCCTCCGCCGAGGACAACATCCGGGTTAAAACGTTCATCAAACGGTCTTTATATCGTTCCACTATTTCATTAAATGCTACCATGTCGCCGTTCTGAACTGCCCGCATGAGTCGATAATCGATATTCTTTTCGGTCTCTTGTGACATAAGTACCCCAGTGTTTATATTCTATATATAAGTACCCGCACAGCCCGGCAAAGTTCCATAATTTTTCAATCCAAGATGTCCAAGTAACTTATTGAATAGTAAGGCATTATAGCCGCCGGGGTTATCTTTCGAGTAGGGCATTTCGCTCCAACTACATTTACTGGTAATTGGCCTCACCATTCTCCCGCAAATAAGCAACTTCCTTGACTTGCTCTTCAAACAATATAGCTTCACATTTTCAGTTATGAAAGCAACTGCAGAAAAAGTAATTTGTCCAAGTTCTACCCCAAAGCAACTTTTCCCTGCAATTGCTCAAGAGCCTGGCTCCGTATGGCTGGATTCATCGCTCCAAATTGGTGACAAAGGGCGATATTCTTTTATAGCCCGGCGACCGGTTCTCGAAATAAGCGCGAACGAGCTGAATCTGGATGACGGTCTTAGGGAATTGGAAAGGCTTTGGAGTGTCGGAAATCTGTTTTCAGTAGGTTATATCTCTTATGAGGCTGTTCTCCCTCTTATGGGAGTGAACTCTTTTAAGCTTGGCCAGAGCGCCTTGCCGCTCCTGCGTTTTTTGTTCTATGAATCGGCCTTAGGTTTTGACCATGTCTCCGGTAGATTAGCCGCAACCAATCCTCAAGCAGACGATTATTCAGATTTATTCGATTCCTTTGATGATTTGAAAAAAGATTTTTTTCAAGGTCCAGTTGATGTAAGTCCTTCTGTCTCCAAAACAGAATATCTGGAACACGTTGGAGCAATCAAGGAACACATTCGAGAAGGTGACATTTACCAAGCCAATTACACCTGTCGGTTTGAGATAGACTCTCGTTCAAACCCATTTGAAGTTTATCAACGATTGAGACACCTGAATCCGGCACCTTACTCCGCCTATTTGAATTTTGGCAATTTTCAAATTATTTCCTCGTCCCCCGAACGAATGTTCAAGAAAAATGGTACTGCAATAACTTCGTGCCCCATTAAAGGGACTGTGAAATCTGGCGCCAGCGGCGCCGAACGGGAAATCCAAAGACAAAAACTTTTAGATTCGTCAAAAGATAAGGCCGAGCTGTTGATGATTGTAGATTTAATGAGAAATGATTTGGGGAAAATCGCTCAAACAGGCGCCGTGCAAGTAAACAATCTGTTTGCAACCGAGGATTACTCTTCGCTGATTCATCTCGTAACCGATGTTTCGGCCGCCTTAAAACCAAAGACAACTTATTCTGAAATTTTTTCGGCGCTCATGCCCGGCGGCTCAATCACCGGTGCTCCAAAGAGGCGCGCCATTGAAATACTTCAAGAACAAGAAGCTACTCCGCGCGGTGTCTATACCGGTTGTATTGGCTACATTCATGGTGACTTGGCCGATTTCAATATTGCCATCAGGACAATTGTTCATCAGGATGGACAATACCGAGTCCATGCCGGCGGCGGAATTGTGGCCGACAGTGATCCTGAAAAAGAATATCAGGAAATGCAGCTCAAAGCCGCCAATCTGTTTATAGCGCTCGGCGCAAAACAAGATATTTATAATGCCTAAGAAAGTAGTCACCACTATTAATGGCCGCTTTGTTTCTGACGCCGACGCCAAAATCTCGGTATATGACAATGCGCTTTTGTACGCCGAAGGTCTCTTCGAGACCTTTATGGCTATCAATGACCACATTGCTTTTGCCAAAGAGCATTTTGAACGGATGCAAAAAGGGGCCAAATTTCTGGGAATAAAAATCCCGATAGCCAACAAGCTTTTACTGCAGTGGCTTATTAAAACTGCGGCCAAACACCCGGCCCGTTTAAAACGACTGCGCTTAACCATTACCAGCGGCGATTCTCCGGTTTGGAGAGGAATAGCCGGCAAACCGAGAGTAATCTGCTCGGCGGTTGAACATAGGCTTGAGACTGCTCCGCTGCGACTATTTGTGTCGCCAATTCGAGTGGATGGTGATTCATCATTTAACCAAATTAAGACTATCGCTTATGGAGCACGTGCCGCAGCGCTTCGTATGGCACAAGCCAAAGGCTGTGACGACGCTCTCCTGCTGAACAACAAAAACAATATATCCGAAATCACCAGCGCCAATATCTTTTGGGCGCAGGATGGAATGTTTTATACGCCACCCGTTTCGGCCGGTTGTCTTGAGGGTGTCACTCGTCGTGTTATTCTCGAAGAAGCTAAAAAGCAAAATTGGCAGATTGAAGAAAAGAATTTCACACTTGAGGAATTATCGCTAGCTGATGAGGTCTTCACCACCAGCTCGGTGCGAATGGCTCGACCGGTGGGAGAAATTAAGTCCGAAGACTTTCAGGCAAAAATCAAACAGGGTTCTGGCTGGAAAAAAGTATTTGAGCATCTTTGCCGAATGCTTGACATATAAAAAAGATTACTCTATTTAACCAGTTCTAAATTATCCTAATCCTGACTTTTAGTTGACACCCCTGTCAGCTTCTGCCTAACATCATCCAAAGTAAACTGAAGAAGTGTAATGAAAACTATTATTAGATCAAGCTACGTGTTCGCTCTCATTTTTATCACGTCACTTCCTGCGTGTGCGCAGAATAAAGAAGCGGCTCATCCGGCGGTGGGCTTTTATGCCTATCCTCCACGCTGGCTGGTCGATTTGCCGACTGCCGGGACTTTACCCCGCGCCAGTTTCGATGTCGCCATCAGATTATATCCCCAGGGTGGTGCCTTGGGGATGATTGATATTGGCTTGTCCAATCGCTTGCAACTGGGCATCTCCTATGGCGGCGAGGGAGTTATTTCCAACCATGGAGCCGATTGGAATCCCAGAATCGAATTTAACATTAAACTACGTTTAATAGATGAATTGGAATATTTCCCGGCCATTACCACTGGATTTCAGTCACAGGGATTTGGCGCCTGGAATGAGGACCTGCATCGCTATACCTTCAAGTCTCGAGGATTTTATGCGGTGGCCAGCCGCAGTTTCTATTTTTACGATTGGACTGCCGGCTGGCATTTAGGAACGAATTACACCTTAGAAAGTGATCGCGACGAAGACAAGAACTTGAACCTCTTCGGCGGCTTTGATGCCACTTTCAGATATAATTTAGCATTTGTCATTGAGTATGATGCTGCTATCAACGATGACAAATCAGCCCTGCCTGACGGCAAACCCAATTATTTTGGAGGGAAAGGCCGCGGTTATTTAAATACTTCACTAAGATGGC
>Ga0334722_10007945_pt1 | contig 10212 bp, 4 predicted proteins | sample C3_bottom_MG_FD_207210 | JGI IMG/M metagenome (GOLD analysis project Ga0334722, IMG submission 207210) | Sediment microbial communities from Yellowstone Lake, YNP, Wyoming, USA - C3_bottom | ecosystem: Environmental > Aquatic > Freshwater > Lake > Sediment | place: USA: Wyoming | collected... | reverse complement strand
TATCTTATAAACTTGAACTCCTGAATCTGAAAATTCAGACTCTTTATGATTTTGAGAAAAAAACGGGAGTCACTCCTGTAATGACATTGGATAAACAATAATTAAACAATAATAAGATGAAAAAGATAATTTTCATTGTTGCAACAGCACTTTTAATACTCAGCGCATGCAGGAATCAGGATCAGAATCTGAAAGCTGATATTGAAATCCCGGTTTCAGTTGAGAGCCTGAAACTTAAATCAATTGAGGAGTTTATAAATACTACTGGCACTGCATTTCCAAAGGGAGAGATCCTTCTGAAGTCAAAAATAACTGCTTCATATTATCTTGAGAAAAATCCGGAAACAGGAAGGCTCTGGCAGTTAGGCGACAGGATCAAAGCAGGGTCACTGATAGCCAGGCTTGAGGATAAGGAATATGTGAATTCCATAAAAATGGAAACAAACCAGCTTAATATGGAACTCACCGAAAGTGAGCTGAAAAAAGAGGAATCACTTTACGAAAAAGGCGGTGTAACCCTTAAAGAACTTAAAACTGCCGGCATAAATTACGAAAATGCAAAAACCACAGTTGAGAGCTCAAAGCTTCAGCTTGAAAAAACAAGGGTCGTCGCACCGATTGACGGTGTAATTGTTGATCTTCCTTATTATACCCAAAGCACACAGGTGGAAACCGGGTCAACTATAGCAAAGATCATGGATTACCAGACTATGTACATGGATGTTCAGCTACCCGAGAAATATATTTCAATAATAAAGCCAGGACAGCTGGTGAAACTCACCAATTATACAATTGCCGAGGATACTTTAATAGGAAATATAACCCAGCTCTCCCCTGCAATAAATCCTGATACGAGAACATTTAAAGGGAACATTACAGTGAATAACCCAAAATTACTTCTTCGCCCAGGGATGTTTGTTAAGGCTGACATCATTACCAGCCGGAGAGATTCAGTTGTCGTAATTCCGAAAACCATTATTCTCTCCCGCCAGCGCGGAAAGACAGTATTTGTTTATGACCGCGGCGTTGTTGCGGAACGGATCATTGAAACCGGACTCGAAAACACAACTGAAGTTGAAGTAACAAAAGGACTTGCTAAGGATGAAAGGCTGATTACGAGTGGATTTGAAACACTCAGCAATAAGGCAAAAGTTAAAATAATCAAGTAGACATGAACAGGATCGCTCAATTTGCTGTAAAATACCCGGTTACTGTCCTGATGTTTGTCCTGGGGATAGTTCTTCTGGGCTTCATCTCCTTTGGGAAGCTTGGCACTGATCTGTTCCCCGATCTGAATAATCCAAAGATCTATGTCGAACTCAAAGCCGGACAAAAACCTCCTGAAGAGATAGAAAAAAATTACGTTGACCAGATTGAGTCGCGGGCTACACGACAGAGCGATGTTGTCAAAGTTTCGTCTGTATCTCAGGTTGGAAGTGCAACAATAACAGTTGAATATGACTGGAACAAGGATATGGATGAAGCCTTTCTTGATCTTCAGAAAGAGCTGAATGATTTTCGTCAGAATTCTGATCTTGAAAGTCTTACGATCTCCCAGTACGATCCGAACTCGGCACCGGTAATGATAATCGGTCTCAAGAACAGGAATATCTCCAACATGGATGAACTCAGAAAGGTCGCTGAGAACTACATCAGAAATGAACTCATCAGGATAGAAGGCGTTGCTGATGTAAAGCTGACAGGTATAGAAGAAAGCGAAGTAGTAATTGAAACAAATAAATATATACTTGAATCATTCGGACTCAGCTCTGATGTCATCGCCGCACAGATAAACAACTATAATAAAAATGTTTCAGGAGGTTCCATTGTTGATATGGGGCTTAAATATGTCGTCAAAGGAGTTAGCGTGCTGAAAGATCTTAATGATCTTGAAAATATTGTGGTCGGCTTTAAACAATCAACTTCAGGATCATCGATTACCCAGAATTTGCAGTCATCAGCATCCCCGGGTTCTGCCGTCTCTTCCAACCGTATACCTGTTTATCTCCGGGACGTGGCCAAAATAGAATTCAAAAATAAAGATCCACAGAACATTGTAACCATAAACGGAGAAAGATGCCTGGGTCTCTCTATATATAAAGAGCCGAAATTCAATACGGTTGAAGTCGTAAAGAGTCTTAACAAATCTTTCTCCGACATCGCCAAAGCTTTGCCTGGCTATGAATTCGTTGGGATTCAGGATCAGGGGAAATATATCAGTAATGCTATTAAGGAAGTAAAGGATTCCACCCTTATCGGAATATTCCTTGCCGTTATAATACTGTTTGTATTTCTGAGGCGAATCGGGACAACGATGGTCATCAGTGTTGCTATTCCTATTTCAATTATTGCAACATTCAACCTGATGTATTTCAGCCATCTGACTCTTAACATAATGACGCTTGGAGGGCTTGCTCTGGGGGCAGGAAGGCTTGTGGATGATGCTATAGTGGTACTGGAAAATATTACCAGAAACCGCGAAGAGGGTATGTCATTAAAAGATGCAGCGATTATCGGAACCGGTCAGGTCGGAGGGGCAATAACCGCCTCAACGATTACTACCATTGTGGTCTTCCTCCCGATAGTCTACCTTCATGGTGCTTCCGGTGAAATGTTCAAAGATCAGGCTTGGACGGTCGCATTTGCTCTTATTTCTTCATTGTTTGTTGCAATGTTTGTTATCCCGATGCTGGTAAACACATTGTTCCGTGATAAAAAAGGAGACGGAACCAGGCACCTCAGTTCTCCTCTTCAATTCAAATGGTATTCAGGGTTTCTTTCACGTATCCTTGAAAAAAGAATCCTGGTTATTGTCCTTTTGCTCCTGCTAATGGGGCTTAGTGTACTGCTTATTCCACGGTTGGGAAGTGAGTTCATGCCAAAGGCTGCTTCTTCTGAATTCACAATAGAATTGACTCTTCCGGAGGGAACAAACCTTACCGCAACGCAAAACACTGTCCTGAAGACAGAAGGCATCATCAGGGAGCTTCTGGCAGACAAAGTTGAAATGATTTATAGTCAGGCAGGCGGAGATAAGAACACAAGCAGTGCTCAGTCTCTTTCAGCCAAAAATGAAAACTATGCAAACATCAAGGTCTTCCTGAAAAAGGAGTATGCCGATGCTTCCGGGCAATCACTTAATCAGGTACAGGAATATCTTAATACGATTCCCAAAGACATTAAAGTAAGTATAAGCCGGGAAGAGACTGCGCTGCAGACAACCCTTGGAACTAACACGGCGCCTTTTGTTGTGGAAATCAAAGGGAAGGAATATCCTGAAATGGAAAAGATCCTTAATGAAGCTAAAACACTGCTTCAGTCAAATACCGGACTCTACAACATCACCACATCACTTGATGAAGGCACTCCGGAGGTTGAGATTGCAATAGACAGATTTAAGACCAGTTATTTCAATGTAACTGTCGACAATGTAATAAACCAGATAAAGAGCTATCTGACAGGATCTTCAGCCGGCAACTTCGAGAAAGACGGGGAGCTTAAGGATATCACGATCAGGCTGGAAGACATTTCATTGAATCAACTTCAGGATCTGATGATTACAGCCGGCAATGTAAAACTGCCGCTGAGTGAGCTTGCAACGGTTAAAACGGTTATTTCGCCACGTGAGATTACCCGTTCAGATCAGACACGGACCTGCTATATCTATGCAATGGTGAATAAGAGTAAACCTTTCGACAGGATAGTAAAAGATTCCGAATCAGCACTTCACAATATCGCATTACCGGTTGACTATAAAATAGCAGTTACGGGTGAAGAGTTGAAAAGGAAGGAGACGATGTCGAACCTTTCATTCGCTCTTATTCTATCTATAATACTGGTATTTATGGTTCTGGCAGCTGAATTTGAATCAGTAATTCAGCCGTTTGTCATACTGTTATCAATGCCATTTGCTGCTGTGGGGACTATCATAACTTTCCTGATCTTCGGTAAATCACTAAACATGATGGCATATATCGGCATAATAATGCTTTGCGGTATTGCAGTCAGCAATGCGATCATTCTGATAGACAGGATAAACCAGCTTCGTGAAGCCGGATTGGGCAAGAAGGACTCAATCATCACAGCCGGATCGCAGAGGATAAGGCCGATTCTGATGACCAGCCTCACAACAATTTTTGCTCTTGTACCACTTACAATTGGTTTAGGGGAAAGTGCTTCGCTGAGATCTCCAATGGCATTGGCTGTTATCGGAGGAATGGTATCGTCTACCCTTTTAACACTTGTTGTTATTCCGTGTGTTTACTGGGTCTTCGATAGTTTCAGCACATGGCTGAGAGCAAAAACAACATTATAGCAAGGAGAATCTTATTATAAGACCAAAGATGGATTTTATTCTGAAAAGGCGGATTTTTATAAGCATGCTCTTCATAGCGATGACATTACTTGGGTATGTGTCTTATAAAAAACTCGCTGTAGAGTTATTGCCAAATGCCCAGCTACCCACGCTGATAGTTCAGATTGGGACACCACTGGAGATGGATCCTTCATACATCGAGTCCCAGGCCATTATCCCGGTTGAAGGCGCAATAGGAACTCTTGAAGGGATTGAGAAAATTGAATCAAATATCACTACACAATATGGTACAATAGTCATTTATTATAATCAGAACGCAAACCTGAAATATGCCAATCTCAAGCTGCAGGAAAAAATTGATATAGTAAAGAGCACCATTCCCTCTGATTTCATTATCCAGGTTTTTAAAATTGACCTCAAACAACTTACCAATCAGTTCATTACTCTTCAGGTAAGAGGTGAAGGGGGAATAGATCGTATAAGGAATATTGCTGACAGGGAAATAAAACCTGAGTTCGAAAATATTGCCGGAATCGCCGGAGTACAGGTTTATGGCGGCCAGGAAAAGTCAATTGAAGTCAGGCTTAATGAAAAAGCCTGTAAAGCCAATAATATCACAATCGGTCAGGTCAGAAACCTGCTTAACAATAATGGAACTGAAAAAGCATTTGTTGGGAAAGTTGTAAATGGCAGCAATAAGCTCTTTGTAAATGTTACTTCGGAATATTCCGACGTAAAAGAAATTGGCAATCTTATTGTTAAGACAAACGGACCGGTTCTGCTTCGTGATGTGGCGGAGATCTTCTATGGCGTAAAAAAAGAAAGTTCATACAGCAGGGTAAATGGCCTTGACGCCGTAACGATGTCGCTGGTTAACGACAACCAGGCAAATCTTATTGACCTCTCCCACTCATCTCTTAAAATGGTGCAAGAGATTAACAGGAAACTTGCATCATCGGGAGTTGAAATTGTCGTTCAGAACAATACTGCCGAGACAATGGAGAAGAACATCAATGAGATTATCCACCTGGCTATAACCGGCGGTTTGCTTGCATTACTGATCCTGTGGTTTTTCCTCAGGAACATGAGGCTTGTGACCATTATCGCAGTATCAATACCAGTTTCGGTATATGCAGCTTTCAACTTCTTCTATGCCTTTAACATTTCGATTAACAGTCTCACACTGGTAGGAATGGCCCTGGCAATCGGGATGCTTGTTGATAATTCAGTTGTGGTGCTTGAGAATATTTATCGGCAGGCTGGACAGGGAAAAGATCCCGGCACATCTGTTAAGCAGGGCACTGTAGAGGTATGGAGATCAATATTTGCAGGAACCCTTACCACGGTAATCGTTTTCCTTCCATTCATTTTTTCAAGCAATTTCCTTGTTAAAATGATTGGAAAGAATATTGGAGTATCTATTATCTCAACCCTTTTTATATCCTTCCTTGTTGCGCTTTTCTTAATTCCGATGGCAACAAACTTTCTACTAACACGAAAGTCAAATACAAACTCTGAAATATTTAAAAAGCTGTCAATTCATAACAGACTCATCCAGGGATATCATCTGGTATTAAAAGCCAGCATGAGAAAACCTGCCTCTACCATCATAGGAACTCTTGTCATCTTCTTCGCTGCCCTGCTCATAAGCCTTACTCTAAGCTTAAACGGGACGGAAGAAGTTCAGACACCAAATTTCAGACTTTCTGTCACAATGCCATCAGGATCAACTCTTGAGAAAACCGATGCGGTTGTGGCTGAAATTGAATCAAGGCTTAAATCATTGCCTGAAAAGGAAGATATTGTCTCCTATATCGAAGAAGAGAAGGCAGTTGTAACTGTAAACCTCTCCAAAGACTGGGGCAAAAAGAGTAAGAGATCCCTGCCGGAGATAAAGAATTTCATATCGGAAAAAACCAAGAATATTTCACCTGCAGTGGTGAGTATGGATGAACTCTCAGCAAACGGAGGATTTACAGCCGGTGGCGGTGAAGCGGAAAATGCCTATAACCCCGGATCAGATTTTATGAATATGCTTGGAATCGGATCTAAAAAGGAAAGCATAATAATCAATGGACAGAATTTCGAACAGATGAAAAACCTGGCTAATGATCTAAAATCCTATATCGACAATCTGTCAACGATAAGCAATTCCAGCATTAATATTCAGGAAAATAAACCTGAAGTTCATCTGCTGTTTGACATGGACTATATCGGAAGGAATAATCTTTCACTTCTTAATCTGGCTTCAGCTTTATCGACTTTCGGACAGGAATACAGATCGGGAGCTACTTTCAAACAGGGCACAGAGAGTTACGATATTATGATCAAATATGCCGGTGAACCGGGTATTGAAACAAAGATCAGGGATAAAACAATTGATGACCTTAAACATCTAGAAGTAAGCAGCAACAGCGGTTCAGTGATGGAGATGGGAGAATTGTCGAGAATCATATTCGCTTCAGGAATGGGCAATATCCACCGGGAGAACCAGGCAAAAAGGATCACTGTCACCTATAATTTTAATGATGAGATAAAAAACTCAAAGGATCTTCTTGAGGGTGCAAGAATGGAGATCGAAACGATGATTGCAGGGTTGAGCCTTCCTTCCGGGATAGCTGTTGAACCTGTCAGGGAGGAAGATCAGTGGAAGGACTTTTATTACCTGATTGGGGTTGCATTCCTGCTGATCTATATGATCCTTGCCGCTGTATTTGAATCGCTGGCAACTCCGGTAGTTCTTATGTTCAGCATACCTCTTGCGGCATTGGGATCGCTCATAGCATTAATACTTACCGGAAATACACTCCTCAATGCAAATACACTCACAGGGTTCCTTATCCTCCTGGGGGTAGTGGTAAATAATGGAATAATCCTGATCGATTATACCAATATTCTGAGAAAAAGAGGATATCGGGTGCAAAGAGCGCTCATGACGGCAGGTATGGCAAGGCTGAGACCGATCCTCATTACTGCCTCCACCACAGTAATTGCAATGGTTCCGCTGGCAATGGGGAAAGCTGAATTTGTGTCAGCGATAGGTGCCTCATTTGCTATCACAGTTATTGGCGGTCTTACTCTTAGCACTCTCTTAACGCTCGTTTTCATCCCAACCTTCTATATCGGACTTGAAAACGCATTAAAATGGTTCTATTCGCTGAGCTGGAAAAACAAGCTGATACAGATTGTCCTTTTCACAATAATGATTATAGCCATCTATGTTTATATAGACAAATTCCTGTGGAAGCTTATCACAACTATTCTGGCTGTCATTCTTATCCCTGCAAGCACCTGGTTCGTAATGAACAGTCTGAGAAAAGCGCGGGAAACACTAATATCTCCGGGTGAGAATATTAATATTCATGTCCAAAGTCTGGTCAAAATATATGAAAGGGAGAATCGCTGGGCGCGGGAATGGAAGACCGGCGCCAGGATCAGAAAAAGGCTAGGGCTTGATAAAAAAGTTAAATCGTTAAAGGATATGAGCCAGCTTGTCTGGCAGGCTCCTTTACTCAGTTATATTGTATACTTCACATATTTTTACCTTCATAAGGGATTCTGGATCTTTATTTTCAGCATTACCACCTGGTTTATGCTTTCTGCAATATGGACTTCTTTCCAGGAACTGATTGAAAACGTGACATCAGAAGGTAAAAGAAAATGGCTGAGAAAAATATCGGAATTTAGCGACTTTATGATTTTCTGGATCATTCCGTTGCTTAATCTTATATGGTTCCAGCACAGGTGGGAAAATATTGTCATAGTTATTCTTCTGGGTTTACTCTGGTTTACGGGATTATTTATTTACAAAACAGGACAGAAGCTTACCAGGGAAAATATCGATATCTACAGGTTAGAAGGACGTTTTAAAGGGCTCCGGAAGACTATTTACAGATTTGTGGCTATGGTACCGCTTATCGGAAAGAAGAAAAAGCCATTTAAAGCATTATCGAGCATATCACTTAATATCGGAAATGGAATGTTTGGATTGCTTGGACCAAACGGGGCAGGCAAAACCACGCTTATGAGAATAATCTGCGGTATACTTGAACAGAGTTATGGCAAAGTGTGGATTAATGGCCTCGATACCCAGAAGATGAGAGAGGAGCTACAGGGACTGATCGGTTATCTTCCCCAGGAATTCGGAAGTTATGAGAACATGACTGCTCACGAGTATCTTCATTACCAGGCGATGCTGAAAAATATCACTGACGTAAAGACAAGGGAGGAGAGAGTGACATATGTCCTTAATGCTGTGCATATGGTCGAACGACGGAATGATAAAATCGGATCCTATTCAGGCGGAATGAAGCAGAGGATGGGAATCGCCCAGATTCTCCTGCATCTCCCCCGCATTCTTGTTGTGGATGAACCTACAGCGGGACTTGATCCAAGGGAGCGGATCAGGTTCCGAAACCTTCTTGTAGAGCTCAGCCGCGAGAGAGTGGTTATTTTCTCCACGCATATTATTGAGGATATTTCAAGCTCATGCAACCAGGTTGCCGTTCTGAATAAAGGGAAACTGAGGTATTTCGGAAAACCGATAGATATGACCCATGAGGCAGAAGGACATGTATGTCAGTTCAATATTCCCTCAAAAGATTTCGGGACCTTCGTAGACAATCATCTGGTTGTGCATCATATGTCGGAAGGCGAAAATGTCAGGGTTAGGGTAATCTCCGAGTTTTCACCATGGGAAGGAGCTATAAATGCGACACCTAATCTTGAGGATGCATATCTGTGGTTACTGAGAAGGAAAGAAAACAATGGTTCTGTAAACAATGTAACGGTTAATAAATGAAATATAACGGCTTATATAATATCCTGAATCTTTTTCAGAAGATGATCATTTATAATCTCCGGATCATCTTTGCCAACAGGTTCATTTGGTTTCTTGCCGGTTCAGTGCTATTTTACCTCGGTCTTTCAGTAATATATGTATATGATCAGGATGTTTCGAATATGCGCGATCTTTACGGGGTGTTCCTTTTTTCAGGCCTCCTGCTGGTTTTTTATCCAACAGCTTTCGGAATCCAGAATGATCAGGATGCGCGGACAATTGAGATCCTGTTCGGTATTCCAAATTACCGGTACAAGGTATGGCTGGTAAGGATAATTCTGATTTTTATAATTGCCTCTCTTATAATGCTGGTATTCACCTTTCTTTCATCGGTTCTGATCGTGAAGTTCCAGTTTGTAAATATGACTGTGCAGGTAATGTTTCCTGTGATGTTCCTGGGAATAATGGCATTCATGTTATCAACCGTGGTGAGGAATGGGAACGGAACTGCCGTCATTATGATAATCTTCGGATTATTTTTCCTTATCCTCAGCAACTTTCTGGAGAGGAGCCAGTGGAACATCTTTTTAAATCCTTATGAACCCCCATGGGGAATAAATGAAAAGACATGGGCGATCATTGCTTTCAAAAACCGGATTATTCTGTTCTCCGGGTCAGTTGTATTCCTTCTTGCAGCATTATATAATCTGCAGAAGAGGGAGAAATTCATGTAATTTTTAACCCCTCTGCCCCACTAAAGGGTGGCTGGGGGGGCTTACCCAACAGGGGGTCAAGGGGGTTATTCGAACGGATTCTCCTTACTGAAATCCGGCCTGTAAGTTATATTACTATCCATATCCTGTACCCATCCGTTCCTGAAACCCAATGACTCCATCGTATCAACCACCGATTCATACTCAGACCTGTATAATGACCTGTTGAGGACCGGATGGTTTTTTACCAGATCAGTCGGATGGTACTGCGACATAAGTGATAGATGAACCCCGGGAGACAATTCTTCGGCTAATGTTTTAAGGACCTTTCTGCTTTCCTCAGCATGTCCGGGTAACACAAGGTGACGTATGAGCAATCCGCATTCCGCCTTTCCGCTATCATT
>Ga0334722_10007944_pt1 | contig 10213 bp, 10 predicted proteins | sample C3_bottom_MG_FD_207210 | JGI IMG/M metagenome (GOLD analysis project Ga0334722, IMG submission 207210) | Sediment microbial communities from Yellowstone Lake, YNP, Wyoming, USA - C3_bottom | ecosystem: Environmental > Aquatic > Freshwater > Lake > Sediment | place: USA: Wyoming | collected... | reverse complement strand
GAGAAATTCTCAGATTACTTGTAAGCCATCCAAATGCAGAAATTTCCATGGTAACTTCAAGACAGTATGTAGGCGAATACATATCAAGAATTCAGCCAGGCTTGAAAGGATTTACCGACATGACATTTTCAGAACTTGATTATGACAAACTGACAGACAAGTGTGATCTAGTATTTACTGCAGTACCACATGGAACTGCAGTTGATATTGTAAAGGCGCTATACGATAGAGGAATGAAAGTAATTGATTTGAGTGCAGATTACAGATTGCACAATCCTACAGATTATGACAAGTGGTATGGTTGGCAGCATCCACATCCAGAACTATTATCAAAATCTGTCTTTGGAGTTCCCGAACTTCACAGAGAAGAGATCAAAAAGTCTCAGCTTGTATCATGTCCTGGATGCATGGCAGTAACATCAATTCTAGGATTATATCCATTAATCAAAAAGAATCTTGTCGATACGGAACACATCATAGTTGATTCAAAGATTGGTTCTTCTGGTGCAGGTGCAGGAACTGTTTCAGGAACTCATCACGCAATGAGGTCAGGTGTAATTAGACCATACAAACCAACAAAGCACCGACACACTGGAGAAATAGAGCAGGAGCTAAGCATAGCAGCTGGAAAAAAGATCAAAGTATCTATGAGTCCACATGCAGTTGACATTGTAAGAGGAATCTTATGCACAAATCACACATTCCTTACAAAACAAGTAACTGAGATGGATCTTTGGAAAATGTATCGTGAACAATACCAAAATGAAAAATTCATCAGGCTGATCAGAGACAAAAAAGGATTCTACAAGTTTCCAGATCCAAAGTTTGTAGTAGGATCTAATTTCTGTGATGTGGGATTTGACATAGATGAAGACAATAATAGATTGGTAGTATTATCAGCATCAGACAATCTCATGAAAGGCGCAGCAGGTTCTGCAGTACAAAACATGAATGTAATGGCAGGCTTTGATGAGATGGAAGGTCTTCGCTATTCGCCATTAACACCTGTGTAAAAAATGATCACAATCAAGATTGGAGGAAGTGTTGTAGATGGTCTTCATCCCTCAACAATTCCCGACCTCAAAAAAGTATCACAACAAGAAAAGGTAATTCTAGTTCATGGTGGCGGAAAAGAAGTAACAAAGATTTCAGAAGCACTTGGCAAAGAACAGAAATTTATTGTCTCCCCTGGTGGAATTAAAAGCAGATACACTGACAAAGAAACTGTGGAAATTTTTACGATGGTAATGTCGGGCAAGATAAACAAGATGATAGTAGGCATGCTGCAAAAAAATGGAATCAATGCAGTAGGACTATCAGGTGTAGACGGACAAATAATTCAAGCAGAACGCAAAAAGAAGCTTGTAGTAATAAACGAAAAGGGCCGCAAGATGGTAATAGATGGAGGGTATACTGGAAAGATAAAGGACATAAACACGAATCTGATAAAATCAATCTTAGATCAAGGATATGTTCCAGTCATATCTCCGATTGCAATAAGCGAAGAGTTTGACTTTCTTAATGTTGATGGAGACAGAGCTGCAGCGTATGTTGCAGGAAAAATGCAGTCAGACAAAATTTTGTTTTTGACCAACGTTGATGGATTGTTGATGAATGACAAGCTTGTCAAAAACCTGACTTTGGCAGAGGCAAAAGAGATGCTTCCAAAGATTGGATTTGGAATGGAAAAGAAAGTTCTTGCAGCTACTGAAGCATTAGAAATGGGTGTCAAACAAGCTCTCATCTCAAACGGTCAAAGAGAAAACCCAATATCAGCAGCTATTGCAAATGACAATTGTACGGTGATTTCAAAATGACTGAAGACGAATTTATGGGAAACATCTACCAGAGATTTCCCGTTACTGTAGAGCGAGGTCTTGGGGTCCATGTATGGGATATCAATGGAAAAGAGTACATTGATTGCATGGGAGGATATGGAGTTGCTCTTGTTGGTCATCGTAATCCACGTGTAGTAAAAGCTCTGCAAGATCAGCTTGAAAAAATAATTACAGTACACAGTTCATTTTACAACAAGACCCGTGAAGAATTTCTTGAAAATTTGATCAAGATTACACCGAAAGGTTTGAGCCAAGTATACCTAAACAGCAGTGGAACTGAAGCTGTTGAAGCTGCAATAAAATTTGCAAGAAAGTTTACTGGAAAAAGTGGAATGGTGGCAATGAACGGTTCTTATCACGGCAAGTCATTTGGTTCTCTTTCATTAACGTTTAATCCAAAATATCGCAAGTCATTCGAGCCACTTGTCGAGAAAGTTTCTTTTTCTCCATTTGGCGACATTGAAGCATTAAGATCAACTGTAAACTCTGACACGGCATTTATCATACTAGAACCAATTCAGGGAGAAAGTGGAATTCATGTTGCACCAGATGGATTTCTCCAAGATGTAAGAAAATTGTGTGATGAAAAAGGAATACTGTTGATCTTTGATGAAATTCAAGCTGGACTTGGCAGGACTGGAAAGATGTGGGCAGGAGAACACTGGAATACAACTCCAGATATCATGTGTCTTGCAAAAGGCATAGCTGGTGGAGTGCCTATGGGAGCCACGCTTGTTAGACCAGACATACTTGCATGCATAAGCAAGGGAGAACAGTCATCAACTTTTGGAGGAAATCCTCTTTCATGTGCAGCAGGAACTGCCACGATACAAGCCCTAACTCAAGATCGATTAGTTGAAAATGCAGCAAAGATGGGAAAGAAGTTCCGAGAAGGATTAGAAAGACTAAAAGAAAAACACAAGATAATTCGAGAGATTCGTGGCAAGGGACTGATGATTGGTGTAGAGATGAAATTTGAGGTCAAGGATATCTTGTTTGACGGAATATCAAACGGAGTATTGTTTTTGTATTCTGGAAAAAACATACTGAGACTGCTTCCTCCACTTGTGATTTCAGAATCAAACATAGACAAAGCTTTAGAAGTACTGGATGCAGTATTAGGCAGAGAGGAAAAGCGTAGAAATGTCTAGAGACAAAACTGACGAATCTATAATTGAAATGCTAAAAAAAGATTCTAGAGAATCTTTTGTAGAGATAGGACAAAAGCTTGGTCTTTCAGAATCAGCAGTAAGAAGAAGAGTAAAAAATCTTGTTGATGGTGGGATGATAAAAAAATTCACAATAGAAACTGGTGATGCAAATGCAACAAGTGCAATAATTTTGATCTCAGTTGATTCTTCAATTGATACATCAAAAGTTTCTGCAAAACTAACAAAGCTTCAAGGAGTACATATGATTTATGAAATAACCGGACAGTATGATATTGCAGTAATAATAAGAGCTCCAACTATTACTGATATTAACGCATGTATTGATTCTCTACGCAAGGTTCCAGGAGTGTTTGACACCAACACTGTTATCATTTTACGTACTGTGACCTAAAAAACGAAATTCAGATATTTTTTCCTAACTAAGACGAAAATCGATACTTGAGATACCAAATAGGACGATTTTAGTACGAATATGTTTATATTCAGTGATTTTTTGTACTAGATCAGCAATGGACGATCCGAATTACTACGCATATCAATATAACGCTATGGGAACAAAACCAAAGAAGATTCATGTCTTAGATAGCACTCTAAGAGAAGGAGAACAACATCCAGGAGTTACTTTTTCAAACAAGCAACGAATACAGATTGCATGGATGCTTGATTATTTTGGAGTTGATCAGATAGAAATTTCTCCAATAGTATCTAGTGATCACAAAGAAGCAACAAAAACAATAATCAAACAAGGATTGAAAGCAGACATCGTGGCACATGTTCGTGCGTTAAAAGAAGATGTGGATGTTGCACTTGATTGTGATGCAACATGGATGGCAACATATCTTGGTATGTCAGACATTCATCTAAAAGACAAATTAAGAATTTCAAGAGAAGAGGCTTTGCGCCGAGCTGTTGAAACAGTAGAGTATGCAAAATCACATAGTCTGAAGATGAGATTTACAATGGAAGATGCAAGTAGAGCAGAGCCAGCATTTTTAATTAAGATGTGCAAAGCAATTGAAGATGCCGGTGTAGATAGGATCAGCATTCCAGACACTGTTGGCATCATGCGACCAATAGGAATGTACAATCTTGTAAAAGCAGTACGAGATCAAATAAAAACTCCGCTTGATGTGCACTGTCATAATGATATTGGATTTGCATTGGCAAATGCTTTTGCAGGATGCGATGCGGGAGCAGATCAGATACATACAACCATTGATGGAATTGGTGAAAGAACAGGCATCCCAGCATTAGCAGAAACTGCAGTTGCACTTTCCTATCTTTACAAATCTCCAAACAATTTCAGATTGGACATGTTAATGGACCTTTCAAGATTAATCGAGCAGTATACCACCATCAAACCCTATGATTCCAAGCCAATAGTAGGTTCAACAGCATACAAACACAAGGCAGGAACACACCTAGCAGCAATTCTTAGAAACCCTGCAGCATACGAACCAATCGAACCCAAAGTAGTAGGCAATAGACGAAGAATAGTATTTGGCGAACTTGCAGGTAAAAACGGTGCGGCATATCTCATGTCACTTTTGGGTCTAGACCAAAATGATGAGCACGCAAAGGCAGTAGCAGCAGGACTTAAGAACTTGCGCATGGGGGATTTGCTTGAAATTCCACTTGATGACAGGCTTGAAAAAAAGATAATTAATGACACACAAATTAAGGTAAAGTCAGGTAAGTAAAATGAAATGCTTAGAATGTGATGCAACAATCACTCACCCAAAAGATGCAATCGAGGGAGAAATAATAACATGCTCAGATTGTGGTGCAAGCTTTGAGTTAGCAAAAGGATCTTCAGGCTTTGAATTAAAACCAGCACAAACTGTTGGTGAGGACTGGGGCCAGTGAGCTCCGGATTATCGATTCTTTACGACACCATTAGATGGGAAGAAAAGGCTCTCTTTGATGCTGCAAAAAAGAAAGGAGTCGATGCGAGTATGGTTGATTGTAAGAATTTGTTTTTGAGTTTGGATAAGACCAAAGAAAAATTTGAAACTGTGATACAGCGATGTGTCAGTTATTATCGTAGTCTACACTCTACTGCAGCACTTGAAGGAAAAGGAGTCAATGTGATAAACTCTTTGAACACAAGCATCTTTGCAGGAAACAAATTGTTTACTCATATGCTTTTGCAAAAACATGGAGTTTCTACTCCATTTAGTACAGTAGCATTTTCTGAAGAAGCCGCACTAGAAGCTCTAGAATCCAAAGGATATCCAATGGTCCTAAAACCAACAGTTGGAAGCTGGGGAAGAATGATTGCATTACTAAAAGATCGTGATTCTGCAGAAGGAATAATGGAAAGTAGAGAAAGGATGTATCCCATTTACCAAGTGTACTATCTTGAGGAATTTGTTCAAAGACCGCCACGAGACATCAGAGCCATAATGGTAGGAGATAAAATTGTTGCCGCAATCTATAGGTATTCTGGAGACGGACAGTGGAAAACAAACATGGCACTAGGTGGAAAAGCCGAAGAATGCAAGGTTACAAAGGAAATGGAAGACATTTGCATCAAGGCAAAAAATGCAGTACAAGGCCAGATAGTTGGAGTAGATTTAATGGAAAGTAAGGAAAAAGGGCTAGTTGTGCATGAGGTAAACGCCACAACAGAATACAAAAATACCGTCAGAGTTACTGGTGTAGATATTCCAGCCTTGATGATAGATTACGCATTACAATCGAGAAAATAAGAATTGGACTCTTCAATTACCATAACACCTAGGTTTTCAGTAAAGATGCTTGAGAAGGCACTTAGGCTTTACACTCCTTCACTTAGTGAAAAACCATTTGCAGAATTTTTAGCAGACAAGTGTGATGATCTAGGATTTGAAAACATACACATTGATGAAGTAGGAAACCTGATTGCAACAAAAGGATCTGGTTCTCCCAAGATACTTTTGTGCGGTCACATGGATACAGTTCCTGGCAAGATCAAAGTCAAAAATGATAATGGATTTCTTTATGGACGTGGTGCATCTGACGCAAAAGCTCCACTTATGGCCATGCTTCTTGCTGCATCAGCAATGCAAAATCATACTGGAACCGTGGTTTTTGCAGCTGTAGTGGATGAAGAAGGAAATGCTACTGGCATTAAGAGTTTGGTAAAACAAAAGCTTGACATCGATTATGCAATTTTTGGAGAACCAAGTGGTATAAGAAACATAACGATTGCTTACAAAGGGAGAATTGCTATTAATCTTAAAGTAAATGTAGGAAATAGTGCACACGCAAGTGCACCATGGCTTGCAAAAAATGCAATTGACGAGGCGTATACGTTTATCAGTGCACTAAAAAATTCATTAGAAGGAAATCAAGCAAACAAACCAAAGGGTATGCTGCTTACAGCTACACTCACAGAGATAAAAGGTGGAACAAGTCATAACGTTACAGCAGTAGAGTGTGATGCCATAATGGATATTAGAATTCCAGTAGACATGAATTGCAAAACAGTTGGAGAAAAAATAGCAACAACAGTTCAAGAAGTTGCAAAGAAACAGGGAGTAAGCGCATTTTATTCGGTATTAGATGAAACAGAACCATTTGAAGCTCCACATGATTCACCACTTGTTAGAGCTTTGACGTTGGGTGTACTGGATGTAGAAAAAACAAGGCCACAATTAATTCGTAAGACAGGAACTGGAGACATGAACATAATTGGAAATGCACTAAACATTCCTGTCGTAACATATGGTCCAGGAGATCCACATGCATCACATACAATTGACGAGCGAGTCTCAGTCGATGAATTCCTTAGAAGCATCGAAGTCTTCAAGCATATGTTGTATCATTTGAAGAGATTACACAGTAAATCAAAATAAAACGCGCAAGCTCAAAATAACCAAATCCCCAAACCCGATTATGCTATGGTTTGTCGGTCTTGGCATTTCTGGTTCTGAAGGAATTGGTTCTGATGCAGTAAAGACTCTCAAAAAGGCAGATCTTGTCTTTTTGGAGATTTTTACCAGCCCAATTACAAAATCAGAATTAACCAAGATCAAAAAGCTTGTCAAAGGCGAGTTTAAGACAGCGCCACGATGGCTAGTTGAGGATGGGAAGGATATCTTAAAGGAATCTAAAAAGAAAGATGTCGTACTTCTCTCGTATGGAGATCCCTACATAGCAACAACCCACATAGAATTAAGAACGAGAGCTGTTTTGGAAAAGATCAGGACAAAAACAATCCATGCTGCATCTGCAATTACTTCCCTTATTGGAGAATGTGGTCTTCACTTTTACAAGATAGGCAAAGTTGTCACCATGATGAAAGAGCAACAATCTGTGTCCAGTGTATATTATACCATTTATGACAATTTAGTAGCTGGAAATCACACCATCATAATTTTGGAATTCAATAATGACACCAAATTCTTCTTAAACCCAAAAGATGCTTTTTCAAATTTACTTTTAACAGAAAGCTGTCAGAAAAGAAATGTTATTGATGACTCAACTTTTGCCATAGTTGCATCAAGAATAGGCTCAAAAAATCAAAAGATAATAGCTGGAAAAATTTCAGGCTTGAAATATGTTGATTTTGGAAAACCTCCACATACGATCATCATTCCTGGCAAAATGCATTTTACAGAATCTGATGCATTAAAAGTATTAGCAAAATGTCTCGATGAGCCGTTTGACAACTCTTCTAGAATTCAAAAGATTTCAGAACAGATGTTGCAGAAATATATTCCAAAAGCTAGAAAGGCACTAGAAGAAGTAACGAATCGTTTCAAAGATGATAAAAGTTTACAGTCAGTTTTAGAAAATGCTGAATTATATCTTGATGATGCGGAAAAATTCCAAAGTCAAGGAAAAGAAGAGCTTGCTGTTTTAAGCATAGGATATGCAGAAGGGTTGATTGATGCCTTGCGTTTTTCAAAAGGAATAGATCCTTGGGCACAGAGTTTATAGATGAAAAGAGAATAGGAATCTTGTTTTAGTGAGATAGTTGGATGCATTAGATAAAGAGATAATATCGGCGCTGTATGTTTCCTCGCTTTCAAATGAGGATGCCATTTTAATAATTAGAAAAAAACTTCCCGTCAGTATTGATCACCTAAATGCAAAGATAGAATCTTTTGTAAAAAATGGAATTGTCGAGTCTGACAAAAAGACACTTACAGAACTTGGCAGATCAGCTATAAGAGTTGTTCTTGCTGGCGGAGTCTTTGATATTATACATCCTGGACACATACACACCCTAAGAGCTGCCAAAGCATTAGGGAATGTATTGGTAGTTGTAATAGCAACTGATCAGACTGCACAGAAGATGAAACATAGATTGCCGCTTCATAACATGGAGCTAAGACGTGATCTTGTGAATTCATTATCAATGGTAGATCATACCATGATAGGGCATGAAGGAGATATCTTCAAAACAGTGGCACTTGTCAAACCAGATATCATAGCGTTAGGGTATGATCAGATACACCAAGAGAAATTCATCACTGACGGCTGTAAGAAGATTAATGTCAATGCAAGCATAGCAAGACTTCAGTCTCCTATACCTGACATCAAAAGTTCAAAGATAGAGAGTGAATATGGCGAGTCGATTTACAGAATTTAGATTCTTTTTTCGGTTTCACATATAGGACATTTTAGGCCGTTTGTTTTGAAGCCACATTTTTTACACTTGAGTGATATGTAGTTGTTTTTTGAAGGTTTCATTATTTTGTAGATAAGTGCGCTTGCAATTAAAACACCTGATGCAATTCCAATCCATATTATAACCATTATAGTTGATAGTACTTCCATCAATAATTAGCTTGAGATTGGATTTATTTTGAAGATATAGGCACTTTAATTGAGATTTGTGAACCAGTTGAAAGTTTTGCTGATTTTTTTATACTTGTGTGTGAGATCAATTCCAGTATAGAATCGTCATAGTGTGTTCTTTCCAAAGTTATGAGTATGCCATCGACAGAGTTGTTAATTCTTGCAGGATAACATTTTACCCATCCATAAGTTCGCTTTCCATCAGAAAATCCATCAATCTTTATTCCTTCGTGTGCATCAAGTTCGCGTTTTGCTTCAATGAATTTTTTGTCTTTTAGTTTAACATTTAGTGTGCCTGGAAATGGAACATACCCAAGTTTTGATTTGAATTGTTTTGTGTATCCTTTCATAGACATGTAATATGCACCTTCACCCATTCCAGAAATTATGTTTCCCATAAATTCAATGTAAGATGGTGAAGATTCTAAGCTTGATTTCAAAATAGTTGAGATTTTTATCATTTCTGCATGTCCTTTAGGTGTAATTCTAACTGAGAATTTTTGTCCACTTCTTATTCGTTCAATATATCCATCACGTTCTAGATCCAAAAGATGTTTTGATGCAGCTTGTTGTGATCTTTGTATGCTTTTCCCAAGCGATGATGTAGTGATAGAAACAAAATTGTGCTTTGCACCTTTTGCCAATAGCTCAGCAAGAGTTAGAATATGCTGAACTTTTAGATCCGACATTAAAGAATTAGGCTACGCCGAGGTCTGTAAATGTTTTGAGAACAAGACCGTCAGTGTTTTTCAAGTTAGCTATTCTGTGACCTATAACACACTCTATCCCTGCTTGTTTTGCAGCATCAATGAGTCTTTGAGTTATAATTCCGTCAAGAACCAAGTATTTTATTCCACTGTCAGCAGAGAGCTTTCCTACCACCTCACTCACTGGTACTTTGAAGAGTTCATTTTGACTATCATCAAGTGCTACTGCTTCAAGTGATTCATTTAGATTTTCATAGACTTTTTTTGCTACATTTGCTATTGGTTCATCTTTTGGATCCTTGAGTACGGGTTTTGCAGTTTCTTTTTTCATGTCTTCTGCGGTTTCTTTTAGTATGTCTGCAATCTGCTGCGGAGTTAGTTCTTCAACCTCTACTCCTTCTGGTGCACGATGAACTACATCGACTTGAACCATTGCTTTGAGCTCTTTTAGTATAAAGCCTCCTGCCCTGTCTCCGTCCAAGAATGCCACAACCTTTGATTTTGAATTGCAGAGTTCTTTTATGGATTCATCTATTCTGGCACCTTCAATTGCAAGCGCATTATCAAAACCAGATCGTAACAAGTTTATGACATCAGCTCTTCCTTCAACCAAAATTATCCATGGAGAATCAAAAACTCCAGAACCACATGCTAGTTTTTCTCTTCCAAATGTTGTGATTTTACCAGTTCCACCTTCTGATACATC
>Ga0334722_10007943_pt1 | contig 10213 bp, 7 predicted proteins | sample C3_bottom_MG_FD_207210 | JGI IMG/M metagenome (GOLD analysis project Ga0334722, IMG submission 207210) | Sediment microbial communities from Yellowstone Lake, YNP, Wyoming, USA - C3_bottom | ecosystem: Environmental > Aquatic > Freshwater > Lake > Sediment | place: USA: Wyoming | collected... | reverse complement strand
CGTCAAAAAAAATTGCGCCCCTTTGCCTCCGGGTAATGTCCCCACCATGCGGGGTTTATTTTGATAAATCATCCCCTTGCCTGTCATCCTCCATTGCTGGCACCTAATTTGCTATGCAAATCCCTTATCAGTTGTTGTTGGACATGATTTTTCTGCCTTCGCTCCGAGGCCAAAAAGGGGGGAAGGGTAACTGTTAATTTTTTTCAAGGAGGGGAGGAGAAACGCTATGAAAAAACACAGTGTATTCTCGGCGATGTTGGTTGTTTCCGCTGTGGTGGCGGGGGGCACGGCGTATGCCGGTGAGGCGCACAAGGCGATCACCGGGCCGTTTGCCACGCCCATGGATGTGACCAAGAAATGTCTGGAGTGCCATGCGGATGCGGCAACGGACATCATGAAAACCACCCACTGGACATGGGCCAGCGAGCAGGAGATCTCCGGCAAGAAGGGCAAGGTCATGCTCGGCAAGAAAAATGCCATCAACAATTTCTGTATCTCCTTGGACGCCAACTGGCCGCGTTGCACCAGTTGTCATATCGGCTACGGATGGAAGGACGCCAAGTTTGATTTTAATGATAAGAACCGGGTGGATTGTCTTGTCTGCCACGATACCACCGGCACCTATAAAAAGCCTCCCCCAGCCGCTGGTATGCCCGCTGGCTTCACCGGCAATCCGGAGTTCGACGCCAAGCCCGTTGATCTGGTGGCTGTGGCCCAGGGTGTAGGCAAGCCCGCCAAGAAAAACTGCGTGGGCTGCCATGGCTTTGGCGGCGGCGGCAATAACGTCAAGCACGGCGATATCGATTCTTCCATGGCCACTCCCACCAAGGCCATTGACGTGCACATGGGCTCAGACAGCCTGAATTTTAGCTGCCAGGAGTGCCATGCCACGAGCAAGCACAGCATGAAGGGCAATGCCCTGGTGGTAACACCCGGAGGCAAGAATCATTTCGATTGCACTCAGTGCCATGACGCCAAGCCCCACAAGAACGCCAACTTGAACAAGCATACCGCCACCGTGGCCTGTCAGACCTGCCATATCCCCACCTTTGCCAAGGCCATGCCCACCAAGATGAATTGGGACTGGTCCACCGCCGGTCAGGATATCAAGGTGGACGAGCAGGTGTTCGGCACGGAGAAGCGCGACGGCTACGATAAAAAGAAAGGCCATTTCACCTGGGCAAAAGACGTTCAGCCAGGCTACAGGTGGTACAACGGCAACGCCACCGTCTATCTGCGCGGCGAAAAGATCGATCCGACCAAGGTCACCGAGTTGAATGCGCCGGTGGGCAGCATCAAGGACAAGACCGCCAAGATCTATCCGTTCAAGGTGCATACCGGCAAGCAGATCTACGACAAAGAAAACAAGTACTTCCTGACCCCCAAGGTCTGGCCGACCAACAAGGAAGACAAGGACGCCTACTGGAAGAATTATGACTGGGATAAGGCGGTCAGGGCAGGGAGCGAAGCTTCAGGCTTGGCATACAGCGGCAGCTTCGATTTTGCTCCCACCGTCATGTACTGGCGGATCAACCACATGGTTGCCCCGGCCAGCGAGGCCTTGAAGTGCAACGATTGTCATGCCGCAAATGGCCGTCTTGACTGGAAGGCCCTGGGCTATAAGGGCGATCCCATGAAAACAAAAGGCGCGGCCAGAATGAAGAAGTAATATTTCTGGTTATCGCACAAACCTAAAAGCCCCCTTCCTTGTCCTGAGGAAGGGGGCTTTTTTATGGGCGTGGTCGGCGACGTTTTAGAAAAATATACCCGTAAACTATCAGGTTCACGGCGACAAGGCCCAGACCAAGCAGATAACGCAGCTCAATGGTGAGGTTTTCGGGATAGAGAAGCAGGGCAACGTAATGCTCGATGAATCCTCCCGCATAACCCGCCTCGCCGCCGCGTTCACGCAGAAAATTCTCCAGCGGCGTAAGCGGACAGATCCAATCCGCCCACTCGATCACCACTCCCCAGAGTACGGCGGCGAGATGCAGCCAGATTAAGGAGGGGCGGCGCAGTACCAGGAAGCCGCCCAGCACAGTATAAAGAGTGAAAGCGAGATGCAGCAAGAGGATGCATTCGGCAGCTATGCGGTAGATCATCATGATATTCTGAAGAAAAACGGGGGAGTGGCTCCCGTTACTCCAGGTGCGGTGCTCCCGGAATTGGCCGTGGAATTCGGGCCAGTTGGTTATGCTCTCCCTTGACTTACTTCAAGTCCCTTTCTGTACACATAGGGTATCCAGTAGTTTTCGGCTTTATTCTTAGCCTTTGGACGTAGAACCCCCAAAGACACCAAATCTTCTACCGCTTTTTCCCAATTTTTTCCGAGAAGTTTCTGGAGAGCCGGTTGGTTGTATTCTGTCTTACCCCCCACGAATTTTGCAATGTTTGGCCACATGTGAGGGAATTCTGCTTCTAGGTAAGTCTGACGTTTTTTCTTGGAAAGTTCCTCAAGGCCGTACTGGATCGCTGTTGAGCCTATTATGTCTGGACTACTTCCGTCAGAATCTGCGAGGCACAAATCAAGTTGCTTTTGGCGAGCGGTGGTCAGAAGTTCCAGGACATCGCGGGGAGTGACAACCCCTCGTCCATCCTGGGTATGAGAATAAATCCATCGAATAGTCGAGCTTTGATTTGGGCCACGATGAACGGTGTTAGGAAAAACTTTTTTGAAACACTCGTTTCGATATTCAGCACTGGCATTCAATTGGTGTTTGTCAACCTGGCAATACTGACAGAGGTTTTCGTCTGCAAATAATCGTTTGACAACAAATGTTAGAATTTGCTCCTCGGACCAACGCAACGTGTCCGACTGTCTCGCTGTTACGTGAGTCAGCGCAGTAAAGCCGTCTCCTGACGAGAGAATATTTTCTAGCATGTCATCACGGAGAAACACTTTTACTCGAATTTCGGGCGACATGAATGTTCGCATTACTCTGAGCAGCCCTCTTAGTGCCCGACTCTCAAGAGGTGTACGTCGTGGAAATATTTCATCAAGTTTATCGATCATCAACCAGACATTTAGATTTGTCTTCTGTAAAATGGCCTCTAGCGCTATTTTGATCTGTGATATGTAGGTGGGAATGGTGGAGACCTGTGAGCCTAGTTTTTCTTTGTGGTCTATTGGCGATTGATCGAACAAATTTAATTGAAATTCTCCACCTGTGGCGGGATCCTTATAGCTTAAACTAGGGTTGATCGATCGAATAACATTAAGTGCCCATTCCAAGATGTCGGCGAGTGTTTTCGTTGCTTTTATTTCAGGTATTTTTGCCGTAGCGCAAGCTTTCCGGAACGCATCTACTTCTTTGCCTGCCTCCTTGAGATAGTCTTGATATCGTTCACCTTTCACAAACTGTTCATGCGCCAAGGATGTAAGATAGATGCACCAGAAACTGACAAAATCATCTTCCGTCAGTTTTTCGAACTGATTTTTAAAGGCATGAAAAACCGAATCGCCCTGTTTTTGTACTCCATGAGCGATTACTACTTTTCGGCTCTTAAGCAAGGTGTCCGGTAAAAAATCGACAAAAATTCGAAAAAGTGCTGTCTTCCCAGAACCCTTCGTCCCAGGGACGAGATCCACCCTGTCATAATAAATGTCGCTGAATGCAGATGTGTCTACTCGTGCAATTTGAAGTTGATCGTCAAATTCAGCAACAGAAGAGCCAAGATTAAGATTTTGGAGAAGCGATTGCAGAATTTTATTAGCGTGTGCCATCTTTGGGATCGTCCTTTTATTGATTGTTGGCATGTCAGATTTCGAACGCCCGAGGTGAGAACAAGAGGAAAAGAGGAACATCCCCCTCATTTTTCTCGTTGGTTTCAATAGTTAGATTCTATGTGGCATGGGATTGAAAGGCAAGGAGAAAATCGGTTGCGACCTTGCCCGCATCCCGCTTCGGATAGGGCATGCCGGAGAGCAGGAGGTTCGCCAATTTTACTCTTGCCTAGTTTTGTGATATGCAAAGAGAAGAAGCCGCCACAATAATCCGATCCAAGGGAGGCCCCCATGCCACGCGATATTCCAGTGGGAAACGGCCATCTCCTGGTCTGCTTCGACCAGGAGTACCGTATCCGCGACCTGTTTTTCCCCCATGTCGGCCAGGAGAACCATGTTTCCGGGGATTTCTGCCGGTTCGGGGTTTGGGCCGACGGCATCTTCCGCTGGGTTGGTCCGGATTGGCGCCGGGATCTCCTCTACGAGCCGGACACCATGGTGACCCAGGTCAACCTCTTTCACGACGAGTTGGGGCTCTTGCTCACCTGCCGCGATGCCGTGGATTTTCACGAGAACATCTATCTCCGCCAGGTGGTGGTGGAAAATCTACAGCCCGCGTCTCGGGATATCCGCCTCTTTTTTGCCCAAAGCTTCAATATCTCCGGCAACAGCGTCGGTGACACCGCTGCTTTTGACCCGGAAACCGGCGGCATTGTCCACTACAAGGGCGGCCGCTATTTTCTGGCTGGCGGTACGGTGGACGGCGCAGGCGCTTTTTCCCAATTCGCCGTGGGGCAAAAAAAAGTGAACGGCAGGGAAGGCACCTACCGCGATGCCGAAGACGGCGTCCTTTCCGGCAACACCATCGCCCAGGGCTCAGTGGACTCGGTGGCGGCGCTTCATCTTACAGTCCCAGGCAATGGCCGCGCCTCTGCCTATTACTGGCTGGCCGCCGGCGAATCCTGGCGCGACGTGCGCCGGCTCGACCGAGTGGTCAGACACAAAACCCCGCAAACCCTCATCCAGCGCACAGCCGACTACTGGCAGCTTTGGGTCCGCAAGGAGATGCCGCGTCTCGACATCCTCCCCGCCAAAGTGGCCAATCTCTATCGCCGTAGCCTGCTGGTGGTGCAGACCCAGCTCGACTGGCAGGGCGGGGTGTTGGCCGGCAACGATTCGGATGTCATCCAGTTCAACCGCGACACCTATTCTTACATCTGGCCGCGGGACGGGGCTTTGGCGGCCAACGCCCTGGACATGGCAGGCTATTCGATCCCGGCCCAGCGATTCTACGAATTCTGCGGGGCAGTCATTGAGCGGGAAGGCTACTTCCTGCACAAATACAATCCGGATGGCACCCTGGCCTCTTCTTGGCATCCCTGGCTCAACAATGGCAAGAGTCAGTTGCCGATCCAGGAAGACGAAACCGCGCTGGTGGTGTGGGCTCTGTGGAATCATTTTGTGCTCTACCGCGATATCGAGTTCATCAAGCCCCTCTATATGCCGCTGATCAAAAACGCGGCGGATTTCATGTGCCGCTATCGGGATCCGGAAACCGGCCTGCCCGCTCCCTCTTACGACCTCTGGGAAGAGCGGCACGGTATGCTCAGTTTCACGACCGGTGCCGTGTTCGGCGGCCTTACCGCCGCCTCGCTTTTTTGCAGCGTCTTCGGCGAGGAAGAGAAGGCTGGGCAATACCAGCAGGTTGCCGCCGAGATCCGCGACGCGGCGAGCAAATATCTATGGCAGGAAGACCTGGGCCGCTTCTGCCGCATGCTTTCCCGCGATGCGGATGGCGCCCTGCGCGTTGACGCAACCTGCGACAGCAGCCTGTGGGGCTTGTTTGCTTTCGGTCTCTATGCCCCGGAGGATCCCCGGATTGAGGCGACCATGGAGGCGCTGCGACGGAAATTATGGCTCAACACCAAGGTGGGCGGCATGGCCCGCTATGAGGGGGATGGCTACCACCAGACGAACAGCGATTATCCGGGCAATCCCTGGTTTCTCTGCACCCTGTGGTTGGCCGATTACCTGGCCAGCCGGGCAAAAACTGAAGAGGAGATGGCCGAGCCCCTCAGCCTGCTCGAATGGGTTGCGGATCATGCCCTTCCTTCTGGGGTGTTGGCCGAGCAGGTGCACCCGGAAACCGGCGAACCGCTTTCGGTGTCTCCCCTCACTTGGAGCCATGCCACCTTCATTGCCAGCACCCAGCGCATCCTGCGGCGGCTTGCAGCCATGCACCCCTGCCCGACCTGCGGTCATGCCTCCTCGGTGCGGATGCACGAAGAGGACTGGCTCGCCTCCCTCTATGGCAAGGCCTGCGATACAATCCGCGGTATCTGCAGCGTCCGCTAGCCGACAAGCAGCACCGGGTTGACCAGCCCGGTGCGGTCCATTTTTCAAGCCTTGCTCCTTAGCCTTGGAGCAGGGCATTTTTATGTGTTATGCTGAAGAGGCTGGGCAGGGAGTCTTACTGTCCGGCGTAGCACGCAATCATCGGGCAGAACAAAAGGAGCCACCACAGATCATGCGGATCAGTTGTGTAATTCCCACGAAAAATCGACCGGAGATGACCTGCCGGGCCGTTGCCAGCGTGCTCGCGCAGGATGCTCCGGTGGGCGAGATCATTGTCGTGGACGACGGTTCGACGGACCACACCGCAGCCCTTGTCGCCGCACGTTTTCCCGAGGTGCGGCTGCTGCAGCGCTCCGGCCTTGGCCCCGGTCTGGCGAGAAATGCCGGGGTTGATGCGGCTTGCGGCGGGGTGGTCATGTTTCTGGATTCCGACGATGTCTGGTTGCCGGGCCATGTGTCAGGCCTGGTGCGTACCTTGGCCCGTGGTTTTTCGGTGGCCTATGGGGTGACAAAGAATTACGACCATCTCGGGGGCGGGGAGTTCTTTATTCCTGAGCCGGGAATGGCCGTGGAAGGTGAATGTCTCACCGGACTGGCCCGCTGGTGTTTTCTGGTTCCTTCGGCAATGGCCGTGGAGAAGGAGGCCTTTGTGGCGGTGGGCGGTTTCGGGGGCGGGGAGCTGGGCGAGGATTGGTCCTTTTTCATCCGGCTTGCCCACCGGTTTCCCTTTGGCTTTTGCGGGGAGGAGCCCATCACCCTGCGTCATCTCCATCATGGCAGCCTGTGCAACTGTGCCGACGGCGAGCGGCTCGGAACCCTACTGGCCTCGGTTTCCCTTGCCCTGGCGGAGGCCGAGGCATCGCTCGAAGAGCGAGACCGGTTCCAGGCCCTGGCCGACTGGACCAGGCGGCGGGGGGATTGGCAGACCGTCCAACAGTGGTATATTTCCCTGAAACAGGAGGAGCTTATTTGAAACCATCCATATCCCCCCAGGACCATGCCCGGGTGCTGGCGGAGGGCCTTGATATCCCTCAGCAGCAGCCCTCTTTTGCCCTGCCCCTGCCGGAGGTCGGCATCTGCGGCAAAACCGTTTGGGTCGGGCTGCCCGAGGGCTTGATCCCATTTACGGCCAGACTTGAGGTGAATCTTGCCGCGCAGGTTCGGGGCATCCATATGTCCCGCATGGAAGAGGTGATCGCCGCCCTGTATGACAAGAAGTTCAGCGATCTTCGGGAGTACGGGTTGCAGCTTGGTCGGGAGATGATGGCGCGCCAGGGAGCGAGCAGCGGTCGGGTCCGGTTGACCGGGCAGTTGCCGCTTATCAGAACGGCCAAGGTCAGCGGCAGGCAATCGGTGGATTCCATTGCGGTCAGTCTTGATCTGAAGCTGGCCGGGCAGGGAGAGGAGTTGCAAAGCGTGGCCCTGCTCGGGGTCGGCGTGGCCCACATCACCGCCTGCCCCTGCACCCAAGCCTACAACCAGACCCTGTTTGGCAAGGAGGGTGAGGATTGCCCCCTGCCCACCCATTCGCAGCGTTCTCAGACCACCCTTTCCCTGCAATCGACAGGGTTTTCGCCGAGTATTGCCGAGCTGTTGGCCTGCCTGGAAGCGGCCCTGCATGTGACTCAGGATCTGCTGAAAAGGACCGACGAGGCCCAACTGGTCTACACTTCGCACAGCCAGCCGCAGTTTGCCGAGGACGCAGTGCGCGAGGTGGCCCGGCAGGCAGGGGAGCGGTTCGGCAAGACATTGCCGCCGGAAACCCTGGTGGTTATTGACTCGTTGAGCCTGGAAAGCATCCATATCCACGATGTCTGCTGTCGGCTGGAAACCACCCTGGCGGAAATCGGCAGGCATTTGTAGGGGGCCCCCATGGCAGCAGTGTTTGTGGCGACGACATTAACCCAGGATTGGTTGCAAACGTACCCCGAGGAGCTGCGCCGAGCCCTGGGCCAGGTTGTGCAACGCAGCGGGCAGCCCATGTATGTGGCGGGCGGACCGGTGCGGGACTGGTTGTTGGGAGTAGCGGCTAAGGATCTTGATTTCACCGTGCCCAAGGGTGCCGTAGCCTGCGCCCACGAGGTCAGTGCTCTGCTGGGCGGCACCTTTGTTCTGCTCGATGAGGGGGAGGACGTGGCCAGGGTTGTCTGGCAGGGCCTCACCCTTGATTTCTCCGGGTTCAGAAATCACACCGCCACCATTGAAGATGACTTAGGCCAGCGGGATTTCACCATCAATGCCATGGCCGTCCTTCTTGCCCCTGAAACCGGCGGCCTTGTCTCGCTTGCGGTTATTGATCCTTTCGGCGGCGCGGTCGATCTTGCGCAAAAAAAGATCCGCATCCTGGCTGTGGCCAATCTGCTGGCCGATCCCCTGCGGCTGTTGCGGGCCTATCGCTTTGCCGCCACCCTGGGTTTTGCCATCGAGGCGCAGACCGAAGCGGCCATTGCCACCCATGCCGAGTTGCTGGCCGATCCGGCCAGGGAACGGGTGGCCTATGAGCTTGGCCTGATCATGGCCTCGTCTCAAGCCTGGCAGACGATCAGCCGCATGGCACAAGGCGGTCTCTTGTGGGTGGTCTTTCCCGAGCTTGTTGCTGGACGCGGACTGGTGCAACCTGCCAGCCATCATCTCGATGTGTTCGGGCACAGTCTGGAGGCCTTGCGCTGTCTGGAAAAAATCCTGCTTGCGCCGGAGGGCTATTTTCCGGGGCAGGGCGGACTGTTTAGTGACGTGGCCCAGGGGAAATCAGCCGTCTTGCTGAAATGGGCAGCCCTGTTTCATGATCTGGGTAAACCGGAGACCCACCGGCTGGTTGAGGAGAAGATAACATTTTATAACCACGATCAGGCTGGGGCCGCGATCTTTGAGTCCATTGCTGAAAGACTGCATTGGCCTAAAGATGATCGTAACCGGGTGGCCCGGCTTATTGCCCTGCACATGTGGCCCTTTCATCTCAGCAACGCCCGGTTACGCACCGGGATCACGCGCAAGGCCTGTCTGCGTCTGGTCAAGGCGGTTGGCGATGATCTGGCCGGTCTTTTTCTGCTGGCCATGGCGGACAGCCTTGCCGGGCAGGGGGTGGGCAAGCCCGAGGGCATGGAGGAAAATTTGGCTGCGCTTTTGCGCGAGGTGCATGGGGTGTATGCGGAGTATATCCAGCCGGTCTTCGCCAACCCACCGCTGATCACCGGCCATGATCTGATTACGGTCTTTGCTCTCGAACCCGGCCCAATTTTCAAGGATATCCTCGATGGCCTTGTACTAGCGCAGGTGGAGGGATTGGTGGCGGACCGGGAACAGGCCCTGGCTTGGGTTGAAATCTTTCTCAAGGATGGGGCGGCATCAGCGCTGTTATAACGGCATAGGGGGCGGTAATTTAGGGGCCAAAATACAGATTATTCCATAACGGCCCCTAAATAAGTTTGACTGTTTTTTGCGCCCCGTTGTACCCTGAATAAAGTAGATGTTGTCGCAGACGCTGGGGGTGTTTTTTAAAAGCAGATCAACCTCAAGGAAGCAGGCCGCAATCATGAATGATAAGACTCCGCAAGGCCCGTATTGTGCTGTTTTTAAATCGCTCACCAAAAATGATTTCTTGACCACGATCAATCATCATATCTTGAGTTTTTTGGGCCGTGACCCCCAACGGGCCGGGAGCAGGGATATTTACAAGGCTCTGGCCTACACCATTCGTGATTTTCTGGTCGAGCGCTGGATTTCAACGCAAAAGGGGTATTACGCAAAGGGCAAGAAGCGGGTCTACTACCTGTCCCTGGAGTTTCTTATCGGACGGTCGTTGGGCAACAGTCTTATTAACCTCGGCTTTTATGATGAGATGGCCGGGGTGTTGCAAGAGATGGGCTACGATCTTGAGGAGATCAGGGAGGAAGAGGACGATGCCGCTCTCGGCAACGGGGGCCTTGGTCGCCTGGCCGCCTGTTTTATGGATTCGCTGGCAACTTTGGGCGTTCCTGCGTATGGGTATGGCATCCGTTATGAGTACGGGCTGTTTTATCAACGGCTTGTGGACGGATTCCAGGTGGAGCGACCGGACAACTGGCTGCGTTACGGTACTCCCTGGGAGTACGAGAGACCCCAGAATCTCTATCCGGTGAATTATTACGGGCGGGT
>Ga0334722_10007942_pt1 | contig 10213 bp, 10 predicted proteins | sample C3_bottom_MG_FD_207210 | JGI IMG/M metagenome (GOLD analysis project Ga0334722, IMG submission 207210) | Sediment microbial communities from Yellowstone Lake, YNP, Wyoming, USA - C3_bottom | ecosystem: Environmental > Aquatic > Freshwater > Lake > Sediment | place: USA: Wyoming | collected... | reverse complement strand
CGGCGCGCCGGGGGCTCCGACGACGGACACGAACACGGTGTCAGTGGTCGTCGGATCCGATTCGACGCCGCTGCCTCAGCTCCACACCCTGGCCGATCAGCTCACGGAGACGCTGCGTGCGCAGCTGCCGGGCGTGCGCCTCGATTCGGCCGGGCGTAGCCGCCTCGCCGACGCGCCCGCGTTCCGGTTCACGTTCCGCGATCCCGACGCGACGCCTCCGACACGGATCGACCAATACGTCGGGCGCACCACCAGCGGCAAGCCCCTGACCGTCACCGTGACGGTCCGCGAGCCGCGCACCGCGCCGACCCCACGCGAGCTCAACCAGTTCGTCGGATCACTCGACCCGAGCTGAACCAAGCGGCCGGCGCGGGCGCTCGTCTCAGCCGGCGGTGCGACGCTGGACGGTGGCACGCGGCATCGGCACGAGGTCGCGGCGGTGCTCGCGGTGCGCCGCCTCCACCGCTGCGACGATGTCGTCGCGCGCACGGTCGAGTGCCTGCTGCAGCTCGCGGATCCGGGCCCGCGCCCGGGCGAGCTCGTCCTCGAGATCCATCACCTTGCGAACGCCGACGAGGCTGACGCCCTCGTTGGTGAGCTCCTGGATCCGGCGGAGCAAGGTGATGTCGCGGTCGGAGTAACGCCGGCTCCCGCCGGTCGTGCGCTGGGGCTCGATGAGTCCCTTGCGCTCGTAGATCCGCAGCGTCTGGGCGTGCACGCCTGCGAGCTCGGCGGCCACGGAGATGATGTAGAGGGCGCGGTCTCGTGCCGGGTCGGGTGCTGCCATGTCAGACCCCCAGGTGCTGCCGTGGGTTGCCACTGAGCTTCTGCGCCATCCCCTCGATCGCCTCGCGCTCGTCGGCCGTGAGCCGCTCGGGCACGACGATCTCGAACGTCACCATCAGGTCGCCCGGATCACCCTTGGCCGGCGTGATGCCGCGCCCACGCACGCGCACGGTCGTGCCCGACTGCGTGCCGGGCGGCACCTTCACGGTGACCGGCGCGTCAAGCGTCGGCACCTTGACCTGCGCGCCGAGTGCGGCCTCGGCGAAGGTGATCGGCACGGTGACGATGAGGTTGGCCCGGCCGGAGCGGCCGAAGATCGAGTGCTTCCCGACGTGGGCGACCACGTACAGGTCACCGGGGACCCCGCCGTTGCGACCGGCGCCGCCTCGCCCCTTGACCCGGATGCGCTGGCCGTCCTTCACACCCGCCGGGATACGCACCTTCACCTCTCGCCGGCGGCGCTCGACGCCCGTCGACCGGCACTTCTTGCACTTGTGCGTGATGATCTGGCCGCGGCCGCCACACGTGGGGCAGACCTGCGAGAACGAGAAGGGCCCCTGGTCGACCGCGACCGCGCCCGTGCCCCCGCACGTCGGGCAGATGTCGGGGAACGTTCCGGGCTCGGCGCCGGTCCCGCCGCACACCGAGCAGGGTGCGTCGGAGGTGAGGTTGACCGTGGTCGTGATCCCGTGCACCGAGTCGAGGAAGTCGAGGTGCAGCTCGGTCTCGAGGTCCTCGCCGCGCACGGGGCCGACCGGGCCGCCGCGCCCGCGACCGCGCCGCCCGAACCCGCCGCGCGTCGCGCCACCGCTCCCGAAGAGGTTGCCCAGCAGGTCGCCGAACCCGCCGCCGTCGTCGAAGTGGAACTGCGCGCCCTCGAACCCAGGGCCGAAGCCCCCGGCGCCGCCGCCGCTGGCGACCATCTCGCGAACCTGGTCGTACTCCTTGCGCTTCTCGGGATCACCGAGCACGTCGTGCGCGGCAGACACCTCCTTGAAGCGCTCCTCCGCCGCGCTGTCACCCGCGTTCGCGTCGGGATGGAACTGCTTGGCGAGCTTGCGGTACGCGCGCTGGATGTCCTTGTCGTTCGCGTTCGCGGGAACTCCGAGCGCGGCGTAGTAGTCCTTGTCGAACCACTCTCGCTGCGGCGCCATCCCGGGCTACCTCGCGACCTTGACCATCGCGGGCCGAAGCACGCGTCCCTTCAGGCGATAGCCCGGCCGCATGGTCTCCGCGACCATCGGGTCGCCGTCGCCATCCTCGAAGCGGACGGCTTCGTGAACGTTGGGGTCGAAGGGCTTGCCGTCGGTCTCGATGCGCTCGAGGCCGGCCTTCTCCAGGGCGCCGAGCAGCTCCGCGTAGACGAGCTCGACCCCCTTCCTCACCTTGACCTCGGCGTCGTCGAGCGTGCCGAGCGCGAGCTCGAAGCTGTCGAGCGCGGGCAGGAGGGCCTCGACGAGGCCCTCCGTCGCGCGCTCGACGATGTCGGTCTGCTCGCGCAGCACCCGCTTGCGGTAGTTCTCGAAGTCGGCCTGCACCCGTTGCGCCAGCTCGCGGTACTCGTCGCGGTCGCGCAGCAGGTCGTCGAGATCGTGCTCGAGGACTTCCGCCTCCGCGGCCTCGTCGAACGCCTCACCCGCATCCCCGTCACCGTTCTCGGCACGCTCGGGCCCCTCTGAGGTGGTTGAACGTGCCGAGAAGCCCTCGTCGGGTGTGGTCACGCGCTCTTCTCTTCACCCTCGTCGACGATCTCGGCGTCGGCCACCTCGTCGTCGGACGGCTGGCTCTCGCCGGCGTCGCCACCGGGCGCACCTGCACCACCGGCCGCCTGCTGCTGCTGCTGGGCCGACTGGTAGAGACGCTGCGCGAACTCCTGGCTCGCCTGGATCAGCGCCTCGTGCTTCGTGCGGATGGCGTCGACGTCCTCACCCTTGAGCGCAACCTTCAGCTCGTCGAGCGCGCCCGTGATCTTCGTCTTGTCGTCGTCGGTGACCTTGTCGGCCTGATCGGTGAGCAGCTTCTCGGTCTGGTAGACGAGCGCGTCCGCGTTGTTGCGCACCTCGGCGGCCTCGCGACGCTGCCGGTCCTCCTCGGCGTGCGCCTCGGCCTCCTTCATCATGCGGTCGATCTCGTCCTTGTTGAGCGCGGTGCCGCCGGTGATCGTCATCTGCTGCTCCTGGCCCGTGCCGAGGTCCTTCGCGGACACGTGCACGATGCCGTTCGCGTCGATGTCGAACGTCACCTCGACCTGCGGGACGCCCCGTGGCGCGGGCGGGATGCCCACGAGCTGGAAGGTCCCGAGCAGCTTGTTGCGGTACGCCATGTCGCTCTCGCCCTGGAGCACCTTGATCTCCACGCTCGGCTGGTTGTCGTCGGCGGTCGTGAAGACCTCCGAGCGCTTGGTCGGGATCGTGGTGTTGCGCTCGATGAGCTTGGTCATGATCTGACCCTTGGTCTCGATCCCCAGCGAGAGGGGGGTGACATCGAGGAGCAGCACGTCCTTGACGTCGCCCTTGAGCACGCCGGCCTGGATCGCGGCACCGACGGCGACGGCCTCGTCGGGGTTGACGCCCTTGTCGCCCTCCTTGCCGGTGAGACCGTGGACGAGGTCCTGCACCGCGGGCATGCGCGTCGAGCCGCCCACGAGGATGATGCGGTCGAGGTCGTCCTTCGACATGCCGGCGTCGTTGATCGCCTGCTCGAAGGGGCCCTTGCAGGCATCGACGAGGTCGGCGGTGAGCTCCTGGAACTTCGCGCGCGACAGCGTGAGCTCCATGTGGAGCGGGCCTTCCGCGGTCGCGGTGATGAACGGGAGGTTGATGGAGGTCTCCTGCAGCGAGGAGAGCTCGATCTTCGCCTTCTCCGCGGCCTCCTTGAGGCGCTGCGCGGCCATCTTGTCGGCGGCGAGGTCGACGCCGTGGGCGTTCTTGAACTCGCTCACCATCCAGTCGATGACGCGCTGGTCCCAGTCGTCCCCACCGAGCGACGTGTTGCCGGCGGTCGACTTGACCTCGAACACGCCGTCACCGAGCTCGAGGATCGACACGTCGAACGTGCCGCCACCGAGGTCGAACACGAGGATGGTGAGGTCCTGCTCCTTGTCGAGCCCGTAGGCGAGCGCGGCGGCGGTCGGCTCGTTGATGATGCGCAGCACCTCGAGGCCCGCGACCTCGCCGGCCTCCTTGGTGGCCTGGCGCTGGGCGTCGTCGAAGTAGGCCGGCACGGTGACCACGGCCTGGGTGACCGAGTCACCGAGGTACGCCTCGGCGTCGCGCTTGAGCTTCTGGAGGATGCGGGCCGAGATCTCCTGTGCGGTGTACACCTTCGCGTCGATGTCGATCGACCAGGACGTGCCCATGTGGCGCTTCACCGACCGGATCGTGCGATCCGGGTTGGTGATCGCCTGACGCTTCGCCACCTCACCCACCAGCACCTCGCCGGTCTTGGAGAACGCGACGACCGAAGGGGTCGTGCGCGACCCCTCGGCGTTGGGGATGACGGTGGGCTCGCCCGCCTCGAGGGTGGAGACGACCGAGTTGGTGGTACCGAGGTCGATGCCGACGGCCTTGGACATGGGGGTGTTCCTCCAGGATCGGGTGGATCGTTCGTTGGCAACGATCTTGAGTGTGACGCTATCAACTTTCCCTTTGAGCTTTCTATTCCAGATGCCGAAGGTGTGCGACGTGGAGGAAACGTTGTTTTCACCACTTCCGGGTACGGCGCCGGGCGCGATGCCCCCGAGGAGCCAGTTCGCCGAAGGCGGCGGAGACCCGGCTCGGAGAGCCGAGCGAGCGCAACGAGCGAGCAGGGGCTCCGGCGCCGGAAGGCGAGGCGACGAGCGGCGGCATCGCACCCGGAGGCGGGCGGCGGGAGGCGGGAGGCGGGGCAGAGACCCACGAGCGCTGCGTCGGCATCATGGCTACATTCCCGCCATGGCCAAGCGTGATGAGTTCACCGAACACCTCGCCTCCGTCCCGCTCTTCTCGGCGTGCTCCAAGAAGGACCTCCAGGCCGTCGCGAAGCGAGCGGAGGACGTGCACGTCGACGCGGGCAAGGTCCTCGTGAGCGAGGGCGCGGCGGGCGCCGAGTTCTTCGTGATCCTCGAGGGCCAGGCCAAGGTGGCGCGCCACGGGCAAGACGTCGCGACGCTCGGCCCGAGTGACTTCTTCGGTGACCTCGCGCTCCTCGATCGGGCGCCGCGCAACGCGACCATCACCGCGGTCACCCCGATGGAGCTCGTGGTGCTCGGTCAGCGCGAGTTCTCCGCGTTGATCGACGAGGTGCCCGGCTTCGCGCACAAGCTGCTCGCCGGTCTCGCGCGGCGGCTTCGCGCGTACGACGCGCAGACCACGCAGTAGCCCCTCGAGCCCCAGCATCTCCGCGGCTTCGCGGTAGGTTTCGCGGCGCCACACCCGGCTCCTCGAGGGGAGGGCTCAGCACGTGCGCCGGTTCGCGGTCAAGCCGCACCAGTTCGTCCTGGGGATCGGCGTGTTGGCCGCGCTCTTCACGATCGCGTCGGGGATCCTGCCGCGGCTGACGGGCTGGGAGGAGTCGTCGTCGATCAGCCGCGAGGTGTTCGGCGGGGTACCCGACCCGATCTACTGGCTCTTCTACACGACCGTGCCGGTCGTCCTCTTGATCTGCGCCTGGCTGATCGCCCTGCGCGTCCAGAACTACGAACGCGGCCGCCCCGACGACCGTCGCACGACCAAGGCGAACGCGCACCACCGGCTCGCCGACTTCCGGTCGGGTGTGTGGATGCGCACACTCCTGCGCGACCCCGCGGCCGGCGTCATGCACTCGTTCATCTACTTCGGGTTCCTGGTGCTCCTCGCGGCGACGATCATCCTCGAGATCGACCATCAGCTCCCCGACGACCTGAAGTTCCTGCACGGCGACGTGTACCAGGCGTACGCCGCCACCGCCGACATCTTCGGTGTCGTCTTCGTCGTCGGGATCCTCTGGGCGATCGGCCGCAGGTATCTCCAGCGGCCGTATCGCATCCGGATCAAGACCAAGCCCGAGGACGCGGTCATCCTCACGACGTTCCTCGTGATCGGGCTCACCGGCTTCTTCACCGAGGCGTTCCGCCTGGCCGAGCAAGCGACGCCGTCGTTCGAGCGGTGGTCGCTCGTCGGCTACCCGCTCGGGCAGCTCTTCGAGGACTTCGGCTGGGCGCGCGGCACCTACGCGGATCTGCACACGACGATGTGGATCGTGCACTTCGCCGCGTTCGTCGCGTTCGTGGTGCTGCTGCCGACGACCAAGCTCCGTCACATGATCACGTCGCCGATGAACATGTACCTGAGCGACAAGGACCGCCCGAAGGGCGCGATGAAGCCGCTGCCCAACCTCATGGAGACCGAGCTCGACACGTTCGGCGCGTCGACCATCGAGGACTTCACGTGGAAGCAGCTCTTCGACACCGACGCGTGCACGATCTGCGGCCGCTGCACGTCGGTGTGCCCCGCGCACGCGACGGGGAAGCCGCTCGACCCGCGTGAGATCGTCCTCAAGGTCGGCGAGGTGATGGACGCGACCGGTGACCCGAAGGTGTCACCGCCCGTGGGCGTCGACAAGGAGATCACCATCGACGCCGACTTGGTGTTCGAGCGGGTCACCTCGGCCGAGCTCTGGGCGTGCACGACCTGCAAGGCGTGCGACGAGATCTGCCCGGTGAACATCGAGATCCTCGACAAGATCCTCGACATGCGCCGGTACCTGTCGCTGATGGAGAGCGACTTCCCGGTGGAGCTCGGGAACACCTACCGGTCGATGGAGAACTCCTCCAACGTCTACGGCATGAACCAGGGGGAGCGGGCCGACTGGGCCCGCGACCTCGACGGCGTCGCCATCGTCGACCCCTCGGGAGGATCGGGCGCCGGTGAGCTCGGCCATGAGTACCTCATGTGGGTCGGCTGCGCGGGCTCGTTCGACGACCGCAACAAGAAGACGGCCCGCGCCCTGGCAAAGCTGCTCCAACGGGCGGGCATCGACTTCGCGATCCTCGGCCCGGGCGAGCTCTGCACCGGGGATCCCGCCCGCCGCTCCGGCAACGAGTACATCTTCCAGATGCTGGCGATGCAGAACATCGAGACGCTGGGCGGCATGGGCGTCACCAAGATCGTCACGCAGTGCCCGCACTGCTTCAACACTCTCAAGAACGAGTACCCGCAGTACGGGGGTGACTACGAGGTCGTGCACCACTCCCAGCTGCTCATGGAGCTCGTCACCGACGGTCGCCTGTCGATGGAGGGTGCGTCGCTCGAGGAGCGCGTCACCTACCACGACTCGTGCTACCTCGGCCGCCACAACGACGTGTACCTCGCGCCGCGCAAGGTGATCGGGTCGCTCTCGGGAATCGACATCGTCGAGATGCCGCGCAACGGCACGCGGGGCATGTGCTGCGGTGCCGGCGGCGCGCGGATGTGGATGGAGGAGCACGTCGGCAAGTTGGTGAACGACGAACGCTCCGAGGAGGCGCTCGCGACGGGGGCATCGCGCATCGCGGTTGCGTGTCCCTTCTGCTACGTGATGATGGAGGACGGCGTGAAGGGCCACGGCCGCGACGAGGACGTGAAGGTGCAGGACATCGCCGAGGTGCTGCTCGAGGCGGTCGAGCGCGCTCCCGAACCGGCCTCGGCAACCAGCTTCACCCCCGGCCTCTAGCCGCGACGGGGACGAGCCATGATCCGCTGGCTCGGGACCCTGCCCAACGGTGTCATCTTCATCCTCTTCGGCGCGATCGCGATCGCGCTGACGATCGCGTTCGATCTGGTCATGCGCCGGTGCGTGAAGCCCGAGACGCGCCAGCGCGCGAGTGCGACGGCGTCGGTCACGATGCAGGTAACCGCGACGATCTACGCGATCCTCATCGCGTTCGTGATCGTGGATGCGTACTCGCAGGTCCGCGACTCACAGGGCGACGTGTCGTCGAAGGCGGCGAGCCTCGCGGTGATCTACGAGAACAGTCGCGGCCTCCCCGAGCCCGGCGCCACGCAGGTTCGCGAGGCCGCCATCGCCTACGGGCGGGCCGTGATCGACCGCGGCATCCCCCGTCTCGAGGCGAGCGACGACCCCGACCGCGAGGCCGACCGGCAGCTGGAGGAGCTGTTCCGGACGGTGCAGCGGCTCGAGCCCACGACCGAAGCCGAGCGTGCGGCGTACACCGCGAGCATCCGAGCCCTCGACAACGTCGTCGCGACGCGCGCCAAGCTCCTCGACGCCGCGCGCCCGACCATCCCCGATGAGCTCATCTTCCTGCTCATCGCGATCGGGCTCGTCGTCATGGCGGTCGCCACCTTGCTCGACACCCAGCATCGCGGCTCGCACCTGTTCATCCTGTCGGCGCTCGCGCTGGTCATCTGGCTGACGATCGCGCTCGTGATCAGCATGGACTACCCGTTCAGCGGCCTGATCCGGGTCACCGACTCACCCATTCGCGAGTTCGTCCACTTCCGCGCCGCTCGCTGACGCTCACCCGATCCCGCTCACGCGCACCCGATCCGGCGGACGCGCACCTGATCCGGCTCTCCCACACCCGATCCCGCGTTGGTGCATCCAGCTACGCCAGACGTGGCTCGACGCACCGACGCGTCGACGGGGCGGGGGCGTGCGCGGTGTCGTTGCGTTCACGCGCTGGCCGTAGCGACGAGGTCTGCGAGGCGCTCGCGTTCGGCGTCGCCGAGCGCGTGTACGTAGAACCCTCCGAAGTCCAGCCCGAACTCCCCACCCCGAGCGGTCGTCGCCGGGTCGAGCGTGAAGCCGCCACCGACGTCGACGATCGGGGCTCTCGTCCGCGTGGCGCACTCGACTGCATTCATCAGCTTCGCCCTTCTTCCTCTGAGAAGTTCAGGTAGTAGCGCGACGGTGTGGGGCCACGCTGCCCCTGGTACTTCGATCCGGCCTCGCCGGAGCCATAGGGATGCTCTGCCGGTGTCGTCATGCGGAGGAAGGAGATCTGGCCGATCTTCATGCCGGGATAGAGCGCGATGGGCAGCGTCGCGACGTTCGAGAGCTCCAGCGTGAGGTGACCGTTCCACCCGGCATCGACGAACCCCGCGGTGACGTGCGTGAGCAGCCCGAGGCGTGCGAGCGACGACTTCCCGTCGAGACGCGCCACGATGTCGTCGGCGATCGTGATCACCTCCAACGTGGATGCGAGCACGAACTCGCCGGGGTGGAGGATGAAGCGGTCGCCGTCCGTCACCTCCACGAGCTCGGTGAGCTCCTCCTGAGGCTCCTTCGGGTCGATGTAGGGCGTCGTGTCGTTGCGGAACACGCGGAAGTAGCGGTCGATCCGCAGGTCGACCGAAGACGGCTGGATCGCGTGCTCGTCGAGCGGGTCGATGCCGATGCGTCCCGCGGCGAGCTCCTCGCGGATCGTTCGGTCCGACAGGATCACGACGCGGGAGCCTAAGCGGGAGAGGCGCCCCGCTACGATCCCCCGCTTGGGGCGTACGTTGCCGCCCCGACGCGGGTGTAGTTCAGAGGTAGAACATCAGCTTCCCAAGCTGAGAACGCGGGTTCGATTCCCGTCACCCGCTCCAGCTCAGGCGCCGGGACGGCGGATGCGCGATGGTGGGGCATGACCGCGGTCGCCGGTGCCGTCGTGCTGACGCTCAGCCTGGCCCTCGGACCCGCGCCTACGGCCCACCTGCGTTCCGAGCAGAAGGTGGCCGCCGGCTACAACCAGGGCATCGCGCGGATCCCCGGCGGGTGGATCCTCTCCGGTTTGAGCGTGATCGCGCGCGTCGACGAGAAGCTGCGCTCGAAGAAGAGCGTCAGCCCGCCGGTCCCGCCCGATCTCCGGGTGCGGGGTTACAACCACGTCGGTGACATCGATGCGGTCGGGAAGTACGTGTACGCCCCCATCGAGCAGTCGAACTTCGAGAAGGGCGAGCAGGTCATGGCGCGCTACGACGTCAAGACGCTGAAGCTCGTCGACTCGGTGACGGTCGCGCAGCACGAGAACTCGTTCGTCACCGTCGACCCGAAGACGATGACGGCCTACTCGCTGGACCGCTTCGGGGGCGACGCGCTGCTCCGCTACGACGTGCGGAACGGATGGGCGCCGCTGCCGCCGCTCGCGATGAGCCGGTTCGTCGACAAGGTCCAGGGCGCCGACGTGGCACGCGGAGCCGTGTGGCTCTCGACGTCGGACCCGACGAACGAGCTGTTCCGCGTCGACCTCGCGACGGGTGAGGTGTCCGATCTTGGGTCAGCCGGTCACGCGGGTGGCGAGGGTGAAGGGATCGACGCGACGCGACTTCCTTCGGGAGCGCTCCACACCATCACGGTCGACGCCAAGAAGACCCCTGTGTGGCTGGGGCACTTCGCCGTCTCCAGTCGCTAGCGACGCCTCACCCGGCCCTGGACGAGCCGGACGGCACCGCGCCAGCCGAACGCGGTCAGCACCATCCACGTC
>Ga0334722_10007940_pt1 | contig 10214 bp, 6 predicted proteins | sample C3_bottom_MG_FD_207210 | JGI IMG/M metagenome (GOLD analysis project Ga0334722, IMG submission 207210) | Sediment microbial communities from Yellowstone Lake, YNP, Wyoming, USA - C3_bottom | ecosystem: Environmental > Aquatic > Freshwater > Lake > Sediment | place: USA: Wyoming | collected... | reverse complement strand
GAACTGAAAGGTAAAAACGACTTGGCTAATTATTATAGGAATGAAGCAGATGAACTGATACCGCAGATAAATAAACTATACGTTGATGGGAAAGGTTTCTGGACAACAAGATTTCCAGATGGCAATCTGGTTGAAGTGAGGCATTGTTATGATTTTATTACAATTCTAAATATGATTCCAGATGATCTTACAGCTAAGCAGAAGATTGAAATGGTTGAGTTCTTCAAACGTGAACTTCAATCACCGACCTGGATGCGTGCTCTTTCAGCAGGGGATGATAATGTTATGTTTAGTGTAAGACCCGATCATCAGTGGAATGGTGCCTATCCTGCCTGGCCGGCTCAGGCAGTTACAGCTTTATTTAAAACAGGTAATATTGAGTTAGCCCTTCAATGGCTTAAAGGTTTATCCAACTCAGCAAATCAAGGTCCATTAGGACAGGCACATTTTGTAGAGTCAGCAATTGATTCGGATAGCGGTGGTGCAAGGAAAGCTCCACCTGATATGCCTTATATAACTGACTGGACAGTGTCATCGAGCGGAAGCTGGACTAATATAATTATTGAATCGATATTTGGGATAAAAGCAACGATAAATAATGGTATTAGTGCAACTCCTCAATTTGGCAGTTTTGATGCAAAAGCTGAGTTGAAAAATATTTCTTATCAGGGAAATCTTTATCATGCAGATTCTAAAGGATTAAGGAAATAATAATTTTTCTGTTTGTGTAACATGGAAAACGAAACAAAGCAAATCATCAATCAGAATAAATTAAATGGATTATGTAATTCTTTAGAAAAATGGGATGATCTTTCAAGAGAAGAAAGAGAAAGAATTTTTCAATATATTTTAAGCTCCTTAGCTGAACAGTTTTATCCTTTTTATGAAGATGATTCGAAAGCTGTTCTTATTTACAAAGGTGAAGTAAAGAGTGTTGAACTGTTAAGTGACATAACAGGCTGGACTAATCCTATTCCTTTCAAACAATTGAGTGGGACAGAATTATTCTATCTCAAGCTCGAACTGGAACCTGATGCCCGCATACAATATCAATTGATGATCGATGGAAACCCCATCTTGGATCCATCTAATAGATATAAGTCACTTCATGGTTTAGGCACGATGTCTGAACTTGCAATGCCAAAGTACGAAAGACACCCATATCTTAATGAATTTCTTTTTGGCAAAGAAGGAAGTTTTAATGGATTAATAAAGCATATTTTACCTCCTGGGGCTTTGCCTTATGATCACGAAATATACGTTTATCTTCCGCCTGATTTTGATAACAATAATAAATATCCAACTGTTTATTTTCATGATGGGCCAGACTACATTAAGTATGGTTTGGCACCAAATACCATCAGTAAATTAATTATTGAAAATAAAATCATTTCTTGCATTGCAGTATTTGTAACTCCACCAAATCTTCATCAAGCAATAGTGCCAAACAGATCTACAGAGTATGGAATAAATGATGATTATGTTAAATTCTTTTGTAATGAACTTGTTCCATTCATTGATGAAAGTTATTCCTCAATAAGATCAGAACAGAACAGATTAGTTGTTGGAGATTCATACGCAGGCTTAATTTCTTTTTATATTGTTTATTCCAGGACGGATGTATTTTCAAAGGCATACAGTCAGTCAGGTTATTTCTCATTCAGTAACAATAAATTAATTAAATTATTCAGTAATAATTTGCCCAAATCAATTAAACTTTATTTTGATATCGGAACTTTTGAAGAAAAGGTTGGAGCGAATTTTCTTCCTTCGTCTGAACTCGATTTTACAGATGCAAATCGCAGAATGAGAGATGTTCTGTTAAAAAAGGATTGTGATTTTATTTATAGAGAATATCATGAAGGGCACACTTGGGGAAACTGGAGAAGACATTTAATAGAAGCACTGATCTATTTCTTTGGTAAACAAGGAGAAGAAAAATGAGATTCGGGATGGACTTCGGGGGTACAAACATAAAGGTCGGGGTTTTTGACAATGATAGTAAACCTCTAATTTTTGTTGAAAAAAAACTGATTGAATTTTCAGAAGCAGGAAATCTTCTTGATAATCTTATAACTTACTCAAAAAGTGTTATAGGTAATATTAAAATAGAAAGCGGCGGGCTGGCAATTAAAGGTTTAGTAAATAAAAAAAATGGTGTGCTTGAAAATGATATTGGTGCAGGTCAAATGCTTGCTGGAATTAATCTTAAAAAAGCTTTTTCTGATATACTGGGATTTCCATTTGTTGTAGAAAATGATGCACGAGCATACGCTTGGGGAGAATATAAATTCGGAGCAGGTATTGGCAGCAAAGCAATGGTTTGTATGACGTTAGGGACAGGTTATGGATGTTCATTAGTTGTTGATGGGAAACCTTATTATGGAGCAGATTCATTAGGGGGGCTACTTGGAGGGCATATTAGCATAGACAGAAATGGGCCAGAGTGTTCTTGTGGAAATAAGGGATGCCTAGAACTTTATTGTTCCGCAACAGCTCTGTCAAAAAAAGTCAGAGAATTTCATCCATCTTTAAGTAAGTACAAAGATGTTTTACCTGAATTTTTCAATAGAGTAAGAACAGGGGAACAGGATTTTTTGAAAACATTTAATGAGTTCATTGATGATCTTTCAATTGGAATTGTTAATGCAATTCATGCTTATGGACCAGATGTTGTTGTATTAGGTGGGGGGGTTATGAACTCTGCTGATGTTATTATTCCACCTTTAACTAGGTTGGTGCATAAACGTGCATGGACTGTTCCAAAGAACAAAGTCGAAATAAAAAAGTCAATGCTCGGTAATAATGCCGCCGCAATTGGAATAGCATTTTTAGAAGAATAAAGTTTTAAAGTAGGAGAATTAATGTCTGACTTGAATTCAACAAAAGTTAAGGACCCATTTATTTCACTAATCCCAGAGAGAGTAAGTAAATTTCCTAGAGGGCTATTTAATAAATGTCCAAAATTCACGATTAGTCAAGGAACGATTGAAAAAGGTTATAATAATTTAGCCCGCCAAATTTCTGATGAAATATCCAATGGTCTTCGTGTACTTGTAATCGATGGTTATCAGGGTACAAGATGGGAAGAATTTATTCCATTAATGATGAGCGCCCTTAAAGAATATAGAATTATTCCAGAATTAATAAATATTAATAATGCCTACGCCTCTGAAGAAGAAATTTTTGACAAAATTAAATCTTTTTTAGGTGGGGATGATCCAATCTTTGGTGTGCATTATCCATTTGGACTTGAGTACTTATTTGATGCAAAAAAATTATCAGAAATTCGTATAATTTCCTCGATTAGAAGAGGAAACAAATCTAAGGATCTAACAATTATTTACGGAACGGGTTCATCCTTAATAGAAATTTATGATAAGTTATGGTATATCGACGTTCCTAAAGATTATATTCAAGAATATGCCCGCAATAGTGAACTGTGTAATCTCGGATTAATGCATCCATTATCTTTTGGTCAGTTTTATAAGCGGTCTTATTTTGTGGAATGGCCTGCACTTAATAGAATAAAAAGACAAATTCTGCCTTCCCTCGATCTTTTTATTGATCTTCAAAATCCAGAAGAACCAACAGCTATAAATGGAAATGATTTTAGAGTTGCATTACAGGAAATTTCAACTACTCCATTCAGATTACGACCTTGGTTTTTCCCAGGCCCATGGGGCGGAAAGTTTATGCAGGGGCATATGGGACTTGATCCCGAAGCCCCGAATTTTGCTTGGTCGTTTGAGATGATCGTCCCTGAAAATGGTATTATCATTGAAAAAAATGATGTTACGCTAGAGTTTTCATTTGATTGCTTAATGTACTTGCAAAATAAGAATGTACTTGGTGAGAATGCTTCCAATCAATTCAAATATGAGTGGCCGATTAGGTTTGATTATTTGGATACAATTAATGGTGGAAATTTATCTGTTCAGGTTCATCCAAGACCAAATTATATTAGAAAAGAATTTGGCGAAACCTTTACACAGGATGAGACATACTATATCTGTGCCTCCAAACCTGGATCAAAAGTTTATCTTGGATTAACGGAAAATTGTGATCCGAAAGAATTTAAAAAAGCATTAGAGGATTCTATAAAGTTTGGTTATGAGGTTGATATTGAAAAATTTGTTAATGCAGAACCGAGCAAACCGCACAATCTCTTCTTGATACCAAACGGAACTGTTCACTGTAGTGGTGAAGGCAATCTTGTGCTTGAAATCAGTGCAACTCCGTACATTTTTACCTTTAAGATTTATGATTATTTACGCAGAGATTTAGAAGGAAATCTTAGACCAATAAATGTTCAACGTGGTTTTGAAAATATAAGATTTGAAAGAAGAAAAAGTTGGGTTCAGAAAAATCTTATTGCTAAACCCAAAACAATAAAAAGCGGACCGGGTTGGAAAGAGGTTGTACTCTACGATGCACCATATACTTTTTATAATATTCATAGGATCGAGTTTGATAAAGAATATATAATGAATACTGGAGAAATTGCTTACTCAACTAATCTGGTGCAGGGTGAAAATGTTGAAATCCTTTCCCAGAATGGGAGAGTTAGCAAACTTTCCTACTTAGAAACAATGATTATTCCTGCTGCTACGGGCAATATAAAAATTATAAACAAAGGTAAAATTCCATGTAAAATGGTTCTGGTTTATGTTAAACCTGGCATTGGAATTACTACTCCATTAAATGATCCAGATTAAGAGGTATGAAACAAATCTTTTCATTAATTAAACCTGTTGAATTAAAATGCGAATATAGAATTAATCCAACAGGTATTGATGAAAAACATCCACGATTCAGCTGGTTCACACCATATGATGAATATAATTCATTTCAAACTGCTTACAGAATAATTATTGCCACATCGATTAATCATCTTTTATTAGAAATTGGGACTATTTGGGATTCTGGTAAAATAACCTCTTCAGATTCAACACTAATTAAGTTTAATGGAAAATCACTTGATTCTAATACAACATATTACTGGATGGTAATGGTATGGAATGATAATGATGAACCTTCATCGTGGAGTAATCATTCACAATTCTCAACAGGGTTGTTCAATGAAAATGAATGGCAGGCAAAATGGATCTCTCATGTATATGATAAAAAGTATGAACCTTCATTTGGCTTTCGGCAAGGTGAAGATAAATGGATATGGTATCCATTAAAAAATTTAGATGAAAAATTTCAAACTATTTATTTTTCTAAATTATTTAGGATTGAAGATATTAAATTCGTTAAATCTGCAATCCTTATCGTAACCGCTGATGAAAAATTCAGGCTGTCCATAAATAAAAAATTTATAACAAAGAGTGATAATAAAATATTCTCTTGGGCTAGGCCTATAATTATTGATGTAAAGAATCAGTTAAAAAATGGTATAAATGTTTTAGAAGCAATAGGTTTTAACTCTTATGTTGAAAAACCTGGACTCATTCTTAGACTTGAAATTAAATTTACAACCGATAAACTTCTTCTTATCCATACAGATCGCAGCTGGAAGGCATCAATTGATAAGGAAAAAATATACACCATAAACGCCGAAGAAGTTGCTGTTTCTGGAGATAAACCATGGAGAATACCACATTCAGGATTGTATTTTTATCCTGCCGGTTATTTCAAAAAAACTTTCCAAACAAATAAAAAAGTAAAACGTGCCTTTGTTTATTGTTCAGCACTGGGTTTGTATGATTTACGAATTAATGGTAAGCAAGTAGGTGATGGAAGTAGATTAAGACCGGGCTGGAGTGATTTTAATAATCGCGTATATTATAACTGTTATGATGTTACATCAATTATTTGCTCTTATAATGAGCATGTTATTAATATAATCCTTGCTGATGGATATTATTCTGGGTATTGTGGGTGGGAAAAGAGGAGAGGTTATTATGGAAAAAATCCTGCAGTTAAACTTCAATTGATGATTTCCTATGATGATAATACTAATGATATTATTTGCACAGACGAAGACTGGCTTTCATCAGAAGGACCGATTCGTGAAGCCGATATTCTGATGGGTGAACATTATGATACGAATTATGAATCACTAATTGATAATTGGGAGACTTTTCAGAAGAATGATAAATTCAAGAAAGTCAAAGTCATATCTAAGCTTTATACTCATCTAAACCTAAATAAAGCAGATGAGGTAAAAGTTAGGCAAGAATTAATGCCAATCTCCATAAAAAAAATAGAAGAGCAAAAGTTTATTGTTGATTTTGGACAAAACTTTGCTGGCTTTGTAAGATTGATTTTAAGGAACGTCGGCAAACAGAAAGTCATTTTGCGTTTTGCAGAAGTGCTAAATGAAGATGGTTCATTATATACAGAAAATTTAAGAATGGCCAGAGCACAGGATACTTACATATCAAGAGGAGATAGTGAAGAAATTTGGGAACCTTTATTTACTTATCACGGATTCAGATATGTTGAAGTATCGGGACTTGAAAAGATTGATGACCAAACATTTATTGGAATCTCAGTAAATTCCTTACCTGAACAGACATCATATTTTATTTCTTCCAATCCAAAATTAAATAGACTATACGAATGCATTCTTTGGAATCAGAGATCGAATTATTTAGATATCCCAACCGATTGTCCGCAGCGTGATGAAAGATTTGGCTGGACAGGTGATGCATTAAGCTTTTTTAGAACTGCGGCTTTCAATTTCGATGTATCCTCATTTTATAATAACTGGTTTGAGAATCTTTTTGACGCTCAGAGAATAGACGGTGCACTGCCTCCATTCGCACCGCTTGCTGATATGGGAGTTGGTCCTATTTACTTTAACTCTGCCGGCTGGGCTGATGCTGGTATCATTACTCCATTTTTGTTCTATGAATTTTATAAGGATATAAACTTACTTGAAAAATATTATGATCGAATGAAATTATATTTTGATTCTATTTTAGCACAAAGTAAAGATTTTATTCTAGGAGGGAATGGTTATGGTGATTGGTTATTTATTGGCGAGGAAACATCAAAAAGTTTTATTGCAACATCTTACTTTGCATATGATTGTTCTTTAATGAAAAAGATATCATTAATACTCGGACATACTGATGATTCATTACATTATGATAATTTATTTCAAAAGATTAAACAATCATTCAAGAAAAAATTTCTAAATGCAGACGGTTCTCTGATACAAATGACTCAAACATCTGCAATATTATCTCTTCATTTTGATTTATTGGATGAAGATGAGATAAAAAAAGTGAAATCATTTCTTATTAAAGATATAATAAATAAAAATTATCACATCACAACAGGATTTCTTGGTTTATCTTTTTTAATGCCCGTACTGTCATCTCTGAACAGAAACGATATTGCATGGAAAGTCCTTACCAATAATGATTTCCCTTCTTGGTTTTTCATGATTGATAACGGAGCAACAACATTGTGGGAGCGATGGGACAGCTTTCATCCTCACAAAGGATTTTATGACCCTACGATGAATTCCTTTAATCACTGTTCACTTGGATGTATTGGCGAATGGTTAATCACGGGTATTGCTGGTATTAATCCTTTGAATGCTGGTTTTAATAAAATATTAATCAAACCTTTTATTCCAGAAGATTTAGATTATGCCCAGGCATCTTTTAAAACTAGTCAGGGTTTTATCAAATCAGGATGGAAGAAAAATGACGATAGTTTATTAATGAATATTTCAATACCATTTAATACTAAAGCAATTATTGATATACCATCAGATGATTTTGAATTAAATGGGGTATTCAAGATCATTAAAAAAGAAAATGGACATACTTATATTGAGGTGGGTTCAGGTAATTATGAAATTATTGACAAGTATTAATAATTAGATAGCCCGCTCCGTCTGTACATCAAAGAAATGCAAACTGGATAGGTTGAAATACAGACTTTTCATTTCACCTATGATTGGAAGATCATGAGTGGTTTTACGACAAATAAACTGCTCTTTATCGATCTGAAAATATAAAAACACTTCATTACCCATTGGTTCAACAACATCTATTTTGACATCTACCTTTGAGATTTCATTAGTATTAAATGATTCTGGAGAATCACTTATGCTCTCTGGTCTAATCCCGACATAGACTGTTTTATTAATGTACGTTTTAAGTTTATCAGACAGAATTAATGGTACAGGTAAATTAAGTGATTTCTCATCACTGATAAATTTAACTCCATTATTGGAGATAATATTCCCTTTAATAAAATTCATTGCTGGACTTCCAATAAATCCGGCAACAAATTTATTAACCGGATTGCTATAGAGTTTCATTGGCGTATCAATTTGCTGAACAACACCATCTTTCATTACAACAATTCTATCACCCATAGTCATTGCTTCTGTCTGATCGTGGATTACATAAATCATCGTTGCATTAAGTTTTTTATGAAGCTTGGAGATCTCGGTTCTCATCTGCACACGAAGTTTAGCATCAAGGTTACTCAGTGGTTCATCAAATAAAAATACTTTTGGTTTACGAACGATAGCTCTTCCAACAGCGACTCTTTGCCTTTGTCCACCTGAAAGTGCACGTGGCTTTCTATCGAGATAGCTTTCTAGGTCAAGAATTTTAGCTGCTTCATTTACGCGGGACTTAATCTCATCCTTATCATATTTCCTAAGCTTTAATCCAAAGGCCATATTTTCATAGACAGACATATGAGGATATAGAGCGTAGTTCTGAAAAACCATTGCGATATCTCTGTTTTTAGGAGGGATATCATTCACTTTCTTACCGTCAATCAAAAGTTCTCCTGCAGTAATCTCTTCCAAACCGGCAATCATCCTAAGTGTAGTTGTTTTACCGCATCCCGATGGTCCAACAAGCACAACAAATTCTTTATCCGATACTTGAATATCAATATTATTTACAACCGGGGAACCAGAATCATAAATTTTAGTAATGCCTTGTAATATTACTTCTGCCATATATTGATCTTTTGAATATTTATTAGTAAAAATAACCAAAAATAAATACAAACCGTACTGTTATTATGTTTTTAATTCAGGTTTTGATAAGTATATAAATCCCACTACTCCGATTATAAAAACAATTACTGAGATAATCTGTGCTTCTGAAAATCCCAACATTATTCTCGGATTTAATCTAATAAATTCAACAAGGAATCTTGAGATTGAGGATAAAATAAAATATAGCATAACCAATCTACCGTCTCTCCAATTACTTTTTCGAAACTTCCAAAGAATCAAAAAAATCAGTAAAGAAGCTAAAAATTCGTAAATAGGAGTCGGATGCAGCGGGGTGTTATTAGGGAATATTCCATTGGGGAATAATTTAGCAAACTCAGTTCCATTAAATAAGTGAGTTGGCGGTACAATCCCATTTTCATAATTAGTTCCCCAAGGGAGAGACGTTGGAATACCATAATCACCATCACCAGCTAAATGACATCCGATTCGACCAATCCCATAAGCTAGTATGAGTGATGGTGCAATAGAATCCGCAGCTTTTAAGAAGTTGTATTTTCTTACTCTAATATAAATATAGCTCACAATAAAGGATAGAATAAGCCCGCCGAGAAAAGTAAATCCGCCAGAAGATAATGCTATCTTTACAGGATTAACTAGAAACTTATCTAAATTTTCAATAACGAATAACAGTTTACTCCCTATTACTCCACAAAATACAGCTATAATTGTAATATCAATAGCTATATGTTTATCAAGTTTTTTTCTTTTGACTTCTTGTAGAAAAAAATAATAACCAAAAACGAAAGCAGTAACAAGCAAAACACCATAACTGTAAATTGTGAAAGGTCCGAACTTAAATAATACAGGGTGCATTTTTTTATTTGAGAAAAATTAAATAATATTATTTTATTAAATAAAGATAAACAATCGGACTAAAAAAGTATTAGTTAATAATATTATTTTCTCAGATTATCCTGTTTTACAGAGTTGAATTTTACAAGTCTTTATTAAAGTTATTTTGCCGTAGTGAATAAAAATTCATATTTTTAATAAAAGTACTCCCGCTATTAAATCATTACTTCAGTCTGTACTTCAAGGATCTTTCAATTATATGCTTCTCTCCACAAATCTTTATTATATAAGTAATTACAAGGAATTAGTTCTATGATATATTTATAAATACCAGCTTTGTAATCAGCAGGTCGCGGGTTCGAGTCCCATAGCCAGCTCACTAAAACCCCTAAAACAATTTGTTTTAGGGGTT
>Ga0334722_10007939_pt1 | contig 10215 bp, 9 predicted proteins | sample C3_bottom_MG_FD_207210 | JGI IMG/M metagenome (GOLD analysis project Ga0334722, IMG submission 207210) | Sediment microbial communities from Yellowstone Lake, YNP, Wyoming, USA - C3_bottom | ecosystem: Environmental > Aquatic > Freshwater > Lake > Sediment | place: USA: Wyoming | collected... | reverse complement strand
CGGAGCGCGAGACTCTGGCAGGACGCTGAGCCGGCGATGGGAGAGCTCCGCTCCCGCCTCGATCAGTCGTCGAAAGGGTGCCCCCGATGATCGTCTGCCGGACACTGGGACCGGTCGAAGTGACCGTGGACGGCGCCATGGCGTCCGGCGACATCCTCTGGCGAAAGCCCCTGGCGCTGATGATCTACCTCGCGCGGTCCGACCGGCGCGGGCGCACCCGCGAGCACCTGGCGGGCCTGCTCTGGTCCGAGAAGCCGGATGCCGATGCGCGGCACTCCCTCAACGAGGCGCTCCGGATCCTGCGCCGGCACCTGGGGAAGTCCGCCATCGAGACCCCCGCGGGACAGGTGCGCCTCCTGCCCGGCATGGTGCACCTCGACGTGGACGAGATGGAGGCCCTCGCCGCCCGGGGCGAGTGGGCTGTGGCCGCCGCGCTCGTAACGGGCGAGTTCCTCGAGGGCTTCAGCGTTCCCGAGGCATCCGAATTCGAGGACTGGCTCGGCGCCGAGCGATCGGCCTGGCGCGGACGCTCGATCGCGGTCCTGACGCGTCACGTCGACGAGCTTCTCCGGGCAGGCAGCTCCGAGGACGCGGTGGCGGTCGCGCGTCGCGCGGCCTCGCTTGACCCGCGCTCGGAGCCGGCGCTCCGCGCAGCCATGCGAAGCCTCGCGCTCGCCGGCGATCGCGCCGCGGCGCTCGAGCTGTACGAGCAACTCACCGCCAGGCTCGCCGACGAGGCCGGCTCGGCGCCCGAGGGGGAGACGACGGCTCTGGCCGAGCGGGTGCGCCGGCAGCGGCTGGCCCGGCCGGCGGGGCATCGTGACGGGGCGGGGGCCGCCGATCTCGCCCCGAGACTCCCGCTCGCGGGCCGCGAGGACGAGCTGGGGCGGCTGCTCGAAGCCGCCGCGGCGGCAACGGCCGGACGCCGGGCGTCGGCCTTGGTCATCACCGGCGAGAGCGGTTCGGGGAAGACCCGCTTGATCGAGGAGCTGCTCGCGCGGCTCCGGCTCGACGGGGCCACCATCGCCGCGGCGCGCGCGGTCGAGGGCGATCACGCCGAGCCGTGGAGCGGGGCGCTCGTGCTCGCCCGGGGCGGGCTCGCCGAGGTGCCGGGGGTCGCCGGGGCCCCGGCCGCCGCCATCGCGGCGTTCACCGAGGTGGTGCCGGAGTGGGCCGGGCGCTTTCCGAGCGTTGCCGGCGCCGGTTCGCCGATGCCCCTCGGCCGGGCGCTGAGCGAGATCGTGCGTGCCGCCGTCGAGGAACACCCCGTGGTGCTCGCGGTGGACGACGCCCAGTGGCTCGACCCCAAGTCCACCGCGGCGCTCAAGGCGCTGCTGCGCGACCTTGCCGCGTCCCCGATCTGCCTCGTGCTCGGCCTCTCCCCCGAACCGCCCCGCCCCGACCTCGACGACCTGCGGAGCCGGATCGGCCGCGATCTTCCGGGCGCCGTCGTCCCGGTCGGGCCATTGAGCGCGGCCGCCCTCCGGACGTTGGCGGAACGGCTGCTTCCCGGGTACGACGCGATCGAGCTCGACCGCGTCGTCCGGCGCGTCGGCACCGATTCCGCAGGCCTCCCGCTCCTCGCCGTGGAGCTGCTGCGGGCGGTCGCGGCGGGGCTCGACCTTCGCCAGACCGCCGGCGCCTGGCCCGCGCCCCTCAAGACGCTCGACCAGACGCTGCCCGGCGACCTTCCCGACGCCATCGTGGCGGCCATCCGGATCGGCTTCCGCCGGTTCTCCCCCGATGCCCGGAGCGTCCTCACCGCCGTCGCCGCCCTCGGCCACCGCATGTCCGCCGCCCGAATCGCGGGCGTGCTAGGCCTGCCGCTCTCGAAGGTGCACGACGCACTCGACGAGCTCGAGTGGCATCACTGGCTCGTCGCCGAGCCGCGCGGCTACGCCTTCGTCGCCAGTCTCGTGCGACGCGTCGTCGACCGCGACATGCTGACTCCCGGTCAGCGCCAAAGGCTGCTCGAGGCCGACCCGGGCTCTTGACGCCCACTTGAGCCGCCCGCCCCACACTGCGCGCGTCCTTCATCGGAGGCGCACATGTGGTGGTTGGCGGCTCTCTTCGTACTCGGCGACAGCGCGCAGGACCGAACCGTAGCGGTAGCGCCGGGCGAGTACCTCGAAGTAACGGCGACGGGCGCGGGCACACCCGTCGTCCTGATCCCCGGCCTGTTCGGCTCGGCGTTCGGCTTCCGCAAGCTCATCCCCCTTCTCGTCGCCCAGGGCCATCGCGTCGTCGTCATCGAGCCGCTCGGCGTCGGCACGTCGGGGCGGCCCGAGCGCGCCGACTACTCCCTGGACGCGCAGGCCTCCCGGATCGCCGCCGTGCTCGACACGCTCGGCCTGAGCCAGGTCGTGCTCGTGGCGCACTCGCTCGGAGCGGGGATGGGGTTCCGGCTGGCGTACCGGCGCCCCGACCTGTTGCGCGCGTTCGTGTCGCTCGACGGGGGGCCCGCGGAGACGGCGGCCACGCCGGGCCTCCGGCGCGCCGCCCAGTGGGCGCCGTGGGTCAAGGTGTTTGGCGGGACGAAGCTCGTCCGCGGGAAGATCCGCGGTTCGCTCATCAAGGCCTCGGGTGACACGACCTGGGTGAGCGACGAGGTCGTCGAGGCATACACCGCCGGCGCGGCCGCCGACCTCGACGGAACGCTCAAGGCCTACCTCCGGATGGGCGAGGCCCACGAACGGGAAAGGCTCGCGCCCCATCTGGCCGAGATCCTCTGCCCGGTGATCCTGGTACTCGGCGGAGCGCCGCACCCGGAGACGATGTCCGGGCGCGATCTCGAGAGGCTCCAGTCGAGCCTGCCCCAGCTCGTCACGGAAACGATCGAGGGCGCCGGCCACTATCCGCAGGAGGAGCGGCCCGACGCCGTCGCCCTCATTGTCGAGCGCGTGGCGGGGATGGTGCCGTGAGCACGCATCCGGCGCCGGGCGCGTCCCGGATCTACGGCTGCCCTGGTGCGGGCGCCGCGCGTCCGCTCACCCGCAACGATATCGCGCCCGAGGTGCGTGCGGAGATTCGCACCCTGCAGCGGCTCGAGCCGCGGCGGAACCTCCAGCTCCTGGTTCTCCTCCCCCTCTGGGGACTCGGCGCCGCGGGTGCGCTCGCCCACCATGGCGCGGTGCTGCGGGCCGCGGGCACCGTCGTCATCGCGCTGGTGCTGATGGCGGCGAGCGTGGTGATGCACGAGGGCATTCATCACCTGCTCTTCCACTCCAAGCGCCTCAACCGCGCGCTCGCGTTCTGCTGTGGCGCGATGGTACTGATCTCCTCCACGGCGTACCGCTCGCTGCACCTCCGTCACCACTCCTTCGAGCACACCGCGGACGACCCCGACGACATCGAGTCGGTCGCCCGCAAGGGCATCCCGCTCGTCCTGGTGTACTACGTCCTCCTGTTCGCGGGCACCTACCTCTACTTCCCCCACGTCGCGCTCGGCGCGTTGCGCGCCGCCCGGACCGCGGGCGAGCGGCGCAGGATCCTGCTCGAGTACGCCGCCATCGCCGCGGCGCTCGGCGCCGCCTGGTGGGTGGCCCCTGCGGAGATGGTGCGCCTCTGGCTCTTCCCCATGCTCGTCGCCGCGCAGCTCACCAACCTGCGCAGCCTCGCCGAGCACGGCCTCACGACCGGCGGCAGCCCGTTCACCGCCACGCGCTCGGTTCGAACCTCGCCGCTTGTCGCGTTCTTCATGTGCAATCTCAACCTGCATCTCGAGCATCACCTCTTCCCGGCCGTGCCCTGGTACAACCTGCCGCGGGTACACGCGCTGCTGCAGCCGGCCTACCGTGCGGCGGGCTCGTCGGTCTACGACGGCTACGCCCGGTTTCTCCTCGACTTCCTCCGGACGACCTGGTCGGGCGTGGTGCCGAACGTGCGCCTCCTGCCCGCCCACCTCCGTGACGAAGCCTGCGGCTGACCCCGGCAGCTTGACGCCGGCTTGACCGGCCTTCGACAACGTGTGGTCCACACTCACCGGGAGGGCATATGCGGGCCGTGGTCACCGGAGGCGCAGGATTCATCGGCAGCCATCTCATCGAGGCGCTCGTCGCGCGCGGAGACGACGTGGTCTGCATCGAGCGACCCGGCGGGGGAGCGGGCTGGGTGCGGAATCAGCGCATCGACTTCGCGCCGATCGGCCTGGAGAATGCCGACGCTCTCCGCGGCGCGCTCGAGGGAGCAGAGGTCGTCTTCCACCTCGCCGCCCTGACCGAGGCGCGGACCCCGTCGGACTTCTACACCGTGAACGCCGATGGCACCCGCCGCGTGCTCCAGGCGGCAGCCGCGCAGGGGTCGAGCGCACCGCGCGTCATCCTTCTCTCCTCGCTCGCCGCACTCGGGCCTTGCCACAACGGCGAGCTCCTCACCCCCGACACGCTGCCCTGCCCGCTGTCGCATTACGGCCAATCCAAGCTCCTGGCGGAGGCGATGGTCCACGCCTACGACGACAGGGTGCCGGCGACGATCCTCCGCTTCCCGCCCGTCTACGGGCCGAGGGAGCGCGGCGTCCTCACCTTCTTCCGGATGGTGCGCCGCGGATTCGCGGTCACGGTCGGGCGGTGGGACAGGGAGATGAGCATGCTCTACGTGGGGGACGCCGTGCAGGCCCTGCTCGGCGCCGCGGCCGCGCCGCGTGCCGTCGGGCGAACCTACTGCGTGGCGCATCCCGAGGTCGTCACCTGGGCGCGGTTCGCCGAAGCGGCGGGCCGGGCCATCGGACGGGCGCCCATCCGGTTCTCGGTGCCGACTCCGGTGGCAAACGCCGTGGCCATCGTCGCCGAGACGGCGAGCCGCCTTCGGCGGAAGGCCGCCATCCTCAACCGTGAGCGCGTGCGCGAGCTCACGCAGGCGCGGTGGGTGTGCGACCCGTCGCGCGCGCTGGCGGAGCTTTCCTTCCGTCCGCAATTCGCCGTGGAGCGCGGCGCGGCCGAGGCCGTCGCGTGGTACCGGCAGGCGGGGTGGTTATGAGCGACCGCATCCGCCCGGCGGACCTGCTCGTGGCCGCCTATAACCTCGTCCTGTTCGCCGTCTGGATCCGGCTGGGCGGCGCTGCGTGGTACGTCCCCTGGATCGCCGGTGCGCACGCCGCCGCCGCGGCTCTCCCGCTCCTGTTCTCCCGCGTCGCTACCTGGCGCCGCGGCCTGGGGGTGTTGCGGGAGATCTATCCGCTGCTCGGACTGCTGGCGTTCTGGAGCGAGCTTGGCGTACTCCAGCGCCTCGCCCCGGGCGGCACCTACGACGCCATCGTTTCGCGGCTCGATCTCATGCTCTTCGGGCAGCACCTCAACCTGGCCTGGATGCCGGCCATGCCCTATCCGGCGCTGAGCGAGGCCATGCACGGCTTCTACTTCCTCTATTACCCGCTGATCTTCGCGCCGCCGATCGCGATGGCGCTCATCGGCCGGACCGACGCGCTGCGCGACATGACGCTCCGCCTCATGGTGACCTATCTCGGCTGCTATATCCTCTATCTGGCGTTCCCGGTCATCGGGCCCGCCGAGCTGCTGCCGCACTATCAGGGGCCGCTCACGAACGGATTCTTCTACCACCTCACGCACGCGGCGCGCGCAGCAGGGGACTCGCTCGGTACCGCCTTCCCCAGCTCCCACGTGGCCGGTGCGACAACGATCGCCGTGCTCGCATGGCGGTGGCTGCCCCGCCCCGTCGCTGTCCTGATCACGGTCGAGGCCGTGGGTGTTCTGCTCGCAACCGTCTACACGCAGAACCACTATCCCGTCGATGCGCTCGCGGGACTCCTCTGGGCGCTCGGCCTTCAGCTCGTGCTCGTCCCGGCGTTCAGCGGCGCGGCGGCCGCCCCGCGCGTCCCGGTGCTCCCCGTCCGCTGCCCGGAACCCGTCACCGGAGGTGGACTATGACCGGCGCCGTCCTGGTCACGGGCGCCACCGGCCTCATCGGCCGGTACGTCGTCGAGGATCTCCTCGCCGCCGGGCGGCCGGTGCGCGTGCTGGCGCGCGCGCCCGAGCGCCTGGAGCCCGCGGCGCGGCGGGCCATCGAAGTCGTCAAGGGAGACTTGGCTGAACCGCGGGTACTGGTTCGCGCGGTCCGCGGAGTCGACACGGTCCTGCACCTCGCGGCCTGCGCGCGCGCGTGGAGCCGGAACCCCGGGGAGTTCGCGGCCGTCAACGTGCACGCGGTCAACCGGCTGCTTGATGCGGCCGCCGGGGCCGGCGTGCGGCGGGTGGTGCACGTCTCCACCGTCCTGACGCTGCCGGAGCTTCGCCCGGTGGCGGCGCAGCCGGAGACGCCGTACCTGGAGACGAAACTCGCCGGCGAGCGGCTGGTGGATGCGTACGCGGCCGCCGGAGGCGACGCCGTGGTCGTCCATCCCACCCGGGTCTACGGACCGGGGCCGCTCAACGACGCGAACGGGGTCACCCGCCTCGTGGCGATGTATCTCGACTCGCCGATAGTGTGCCGCCTCGACGACGGCGACGTGCTCGCCAACTACGTCCACGCCGCCGACGTCGCCGCCGGCATCCTCCTGGCCGCGGATCGCGGGCGGGCGGGCGGGCACTACGTGCTCGGCGGCGAGAACTCCTCGCTCCGCGGCCTCCTCCGGCTCGTGGGCGAGCTGAGCGGCGTCCACCGTCCGCTCCTCGCGATTCCCCGCTCCGCCGCGCTCGCCGCCGCGCACGCGTCCCTCCTCTGGGGCCGCCTGGGCGGAACGCCGGTGATCACGCCGGCCTGGGTGCGGAGTTACTTCGACGACCAGCGCGTGAGCGTGGCCCTGTCGTGCTCCGAGCTGGGCTATCGCTATCGGAATTTGCGCGAAGGACTCGAGGAGACCATCACATGGCTGCGCCGACGATTGCCCGCGGCGTCCTGACGCCGCGGCCCGAGTGGCTCATACTCGCCGCCACCGGCGCGCTGGTGACATTCCACTATGCCGCCCGCGCCGACGTGGTCGGCGTGCTCGGACACGGGCGCTGGTCGGCGCTCACCGGTGCGCCGCTCGCGCCTGCCACGCACTTCGCCGTGTCGGCGCTCCTGCTGGGCCTGCTGCCGGTGCTGCTAGCCCGGCTCGTCTGCCGCCTGCCGCTCGACCGGCTGGGGCTCGGTCTCGGGGCCTGGCGCCGGGGGCTCGCGTGGCTGGCCGTGGGTATTCCGCTGGCGGTGCTGGCCGGCTGGATCGGCGCCGATTCCGCAGCGGTGCGCGCCGTCTACCCTCTCGACGGCGCGCTGACGGCGACGCCGGGGGACTTCATACCCCACGCCCTCCGGCAGTTCCTCTACTTCGGCGCCTGGGAAGTCCTCTTCAGAGGGGTCCTGCTGTTCGGGCTCCGCGACCGGCTGGGAGCCGGCGCCGCCAACATCGTGCAGACTGCGCTCTCCGTCCTCGCCCACTTCGGCCGGCCGTTCGACGAAACGCTGGCCGCGCTGCCGGCGGGACTCGTGTTCGGAGCGGTCGATCTCGGGATCGGGTCGGTCTGGTACATCGCCGTCATCCACTGGGTCGTGGGCGTGAGCCTGGACTGGTTCATCCTGGCCGGGTGAACGCCCGGAACTCCTCCGCCTTCCGCTCCATCTCCTCCGCGTACGCCCGCACGTCCTGGGTGATCTGCATCGAGCAGAACCGGGGACCGCACATCGAGCAGAAATGGGCGACCTTCGCCCCCTCGGCCGGCAGCGTCTCGTCGTGGTACGCGCGCGCGGTGACCGGATCGAGCGCGAGGTTGAACTGGTCCTGCCAGCGGAAGTCGAACCGCGCCCGGCTGATCGCCGCGTCCCATTGGGCGGCGCGCGGATGGCCCTTGGCGAGATCGGCGGCGTGCGCGGCGATCTTGTAGGCGATCACCCCCGCCTTCACGTCGTCCCTGTCGGGAAGGCCGAGGTGCTCCTTCGGCGTCACATAGCAGAGCAGCGCGGTGCCGTACCAGCCGATCATCGCCGCGCCGATGGCGCTGGTGATGTGGTCGTAGCCGGGCGCGATGTCGGTGGTGAGGGGCCCCAGGGTGTAGAACGGGGCCTCGTCGCACCACTCGAGCTGCTTCTCCATGTTCTCCCTGATCAGATGCATCGGGATGTGGCCCGGCCCCTCGTTCATCACCTGCACCCCATGGCCCCACGCGATGCGCGTCAGCTCGCCCTGGGTCCTGAGCTCGGCAAATTGCGCCTCGTCGTTGGCGTCGGCGATGCTGCCCGGACGGAGCCCGTCGCCCAGCGAGAAGCTGACATCGTACGCCGCCATGATCTCGCAGATCTCGCGGAAGCGGGTGTAGAGAAAGCTTTCCTTGTGGTGGGCGAGGCACCACTTGGCCATGATGGCGCCGCCCCGCGAGACGATGCCGGTGACCCGCTTCGCCGTGAGTGGGACGTACCGAAGCAGCACCCCGGCGTGCACCGTGAAGTAGTCCACCCCCTGCTCGGCCTGCTCGATCAGCGTGTCGCGGTAGATCTCCCAGGTGAGGTCCTCCGCCTTCCCGCCGGCCTTCTCGAGCGCCTGGTAAATCGGCACCGTGCCGATCGGGACCGGAGAGTTGCGGAGGATCCACTCCCGGGTCTCGTGGATGTCCCGGCCGGTCGAGAGGTCCATCACCGTGTCCGCGCCCCACAGCGTGGCCCAGCGGAGCTTCTCGACTTCGTCCTCGATGGACGAGCGCACCGCCGAGTTGCCGATGTTGGCGTTGATCTTCACGTGGAAGCGCCGGCCGATCACCATCGGCTCCAGCTCCGGATGATTGATGTTGGCCGGAATGATCGCGCGGCCGCGGGCCACTTCGCTCCGCACCACCTCCGGCTCCATCCCCTCCCGAATCGCCGCGAACTCCATCTCGGGCGTCACCTCGCCCCGGCGGGCGAACTGGAGCTGCGTCACGCAGCCGGCGCCCTGCGGCAGCGGACGGCGCACCGGCGGCAGCCCGACGCGCGGATCGAGGGCGCCGGGGCCGCTGGTGTCGTAGACGCGGAGCGGTGGCTCTCCCGCTGAGAGCGCGATCTCCCGCATGGGCACGCGGATCCCGCGAGTCCCTTCGACGTAGACCTTGCTGGAGTTTGGAAAGGCGTCGCCGTAGAAGGGCGGAGAGGGCGGAGAAGACGGAGAGGACGGAATGGGTTGCGCGGTGACGGCCATCGAACGATCTCCCCGTGAAGGCGGAGGGAGGGAGTGGGGCTCGCGCCCCGCCGCGCTCCCTTCGCCGGTATGAACCGGATCAGGTTCCAAGGGTCTTCTCAATGGGGAGCCTTCCCCCCATGCCCCTGGCGGCATACGAAGGGTACACCGCAGCGCGGTGGACTCAAGGACGCAGGTTGTTAGAAGTCTTTCGCGCGGAAGCGGGCGAGGCCCAGAGAGAGGGGAATGATGGTCCAGAGGGCGAGCGCGCCGCCCGCGATGGCGACGCCGAGGAAGGAGCCGAAGAACCGCTCGAACACGGCGCCGGTGTACCCCATGAGCGCCGCCGTATCCAACTGGAGCAGCAGCAGCACGCGGGCGAGGTCCACCGGGTTCAAGAGGGTGAGGCCGATGAGCGGCGCCTCCAGCGGATAGTCGGAGAAGGAGGTGGTGACGAAGACGAGGAGCGCGTCGTAGAGCGCCGCCGTGCCGAGCCAGAGGAGCAGGGCCGCACCCAGCCCCCTGGCGCGGTCCTCGAAGAGGAGCGAGATCAGGAACGCGACCGCCGTGAAGACCAGCGTGAGCAGCACGCCGCAGGCGATGAGCATGGCGAGCGGCGCGAGCGACACCCCGCCTCCTCCATTCCACAGAAACGGGAGCCCGACGCCCAGGGCGAACGCCGCGGCCAACGGAGCCGCGAGGCCGCCGTACAGTCCGGCGAAGAGTGCCTCCCGCCCCACCGGCTGGGCCAGGAGCAGCTCGATGAACTCGCGCGCCCCGTAGAGGTACATCGTCCCGAAGACCACGCTCACGAGCGGCACGAAGATCAGCACGACGTTCATCAGGCTCATGACCGCGCGCGGCCCGCCGCCCCCGAACCGGAGGAGCGCGTCGGTGAGGAGCAGGAGCAGCAGCGCGTACCCCAGCACCCAGCGGCTCCGGCGCAGGTCGTTCAGCTCGTAGCGGAGGACTTTCGCGGCGGTCATCAGGCGCCCCTCCGCATCAGGGTGGCGACCGCCCGTTCCAGCCTGGCCTCGCCGGTGGACTCCCTCAGGCGCCGGAGCGACCCCTCGAACTCGACTCGTCCCTCGAGCAGCAGCACCACGTCGTCCACCAGGTCGTCGAGCTCGCTCAGCACG
>Ga0334722_10007938_pt1 | contig 10216 bp, 8 predicted proteins | sample C3_bottom_MG_FD_207210 | JGI IMG/M metagenome (GOLD analysis project Ga0334722, IMG submission 207210) | Sediment microbial communities from Yellowstone Lake, YNP, Wyoming, USA - C3_bottom | ecosystem: Environmental > Aquatic > Freshwater > Lake > Sediment | place: USA: Wyoming | collected... | reverse complement strand
ATGTACACGAGAACCAGCGCCAGGACCGTCGCAAACAGCAGGCCCTCAAACGTTTCTCGCTGTTGTTGAATCTGACCGGCCAACCGGATGCTGAAGCCGGTGGGGAGCTGGATCTTGGCAATGGCTGATTCCAGGTCGGCAGCGACGGCGCCGAGGTCACGGTCCACAGGGTTGGCGGTCACATGGACCACCCGCTGAAAGTATTTGCGGTCGATCTTCACCGGACCGGCATTGAGCTTAAGCGAGGCGACGTTTTTGAGAAGGACTGGCTCTCCTGTTCGTGCGGTCAAAATAATATTCTCGATGTCTGTGAAATCCTTTCGGTGCTCTTCTGCAAGCCAGGCGCTGATGTAGTATTCGTTCCCATTTTTGGGGTCAGTGTAGATGATCGGGTCGGTTGGGCCGTTGCCGTTGAGTGAGAAGAGCACGGCGTTGGCGACGTCCGTTTCGCTGATACCGAGGAGCGCGGCCTTTTCACGATCCACCACCACGTTGACCTCGGGATAGTTCTCCTCGCGACTGACTTCGATGTCGGCCAGGCCCGGGACTTGGTGCATTACGCTTTCGACTTGCCGGATAACCCCGCGCGCCTGCTCGAAATCGTAGCCGTAGATTTCTATGTCGACGGACTTCTGCGACCCAAAACTGGTGACTCGTTTGATGAGGCCACCTGGATCAAAAAACATCGCAACGCCCGGAAAGAGTTTGAGGACTTTGGGCCTCACGTCGTTCATGATTTGCACTTGGTTTCTGCTCCGTTTGTCCGGCGTGACGAGATGGACGGAGATGCTCGACGTATGGGGGCCGGTATTTGGATTGAATAGGGAGGAACGGCCCTGGGCTAACACGCCGGTACTGGAGACGATCGTTTCCAATTCTTCTGCGGGGATCTGTGCCCGTAGTATCCGTTCGACCTCGGCCACTTGCTGCTCGGTCTTTTCCACTCGCTGACCGACCGGCCCGCGCAGGACGATACGGAACTGGCTTTCATCCGACACCGGTAAAAACTCCGTGCCGATTTTGGGCGCCAGCGCGAGCGAAGCGGCGAAGAGGAGCAGAATGCCAGTGATGAAACGCCAGCGATGAGCCAAGACCCAGCGGAGCGATGCCTCGTAGCCTTTATCTAACGACTCGTATCGTCCGCGGCTCCAATCCATCAGGCGCACGAACCATGCCGGCATCGAACGGTGAGACTCCTGTTCCGGCTTGAGGAATCTGTAGCAGAGCGCCGGGGTGACCGTGCGGGAGACGAAGAAGGAGGTGAACAGCGAGATCGCAATCGTGATAGTCAGGGGAATCAGGAGTAGGCGGGCAATCCCGGCGACGAAGAAAATCGGGAGAAAGACGACGACCGTGGTGACCGTCGAGGCGAGAATAGGCATCGCCACTTCGCGGGCCGCTTCTAGGATGGCGTTCCAGCGGCGGGGCGAAGTGTTGAGGTGGCGTTGAATGTTTTCGAGTTCTACGATGGAATCGTCGACGAGCCGGCCAATCCCAAGGGCCAAGCCTCCCAGAGTGAACACGTTAAGAGTTTGCCCGGAAAAGTACAGCACGATGAAGGTTACCATGATCGAGAGGGGAATGGAGACCGAAATGATCAGCGTGCTCGTAAAGCTACGGAGAAAAATCAGAATGACCGCTGCGGCCAGCAACGATCCGTGCAGCGCCTGTTCGATGAGGTTGTTGATCGACTGGCGGATATAGACCGATTGATCGAAGGAAATCCCGATCTTCACGCTGGGCGGAATACCGACCAGCTTTGGCAGGGCCTTGCGCAGCGCATCCACCACCTCCACGGTGTTGGCAATAGGCTGTTTGTTCACCCTCAAATACACGGATCTGACCCCGTCCGTCCTGACGATGTTGGTCTGAATGTCCGACGAATCAGTCACGGTTCCGAGATCCCGTACGCGCACAGGGCTCCCCTGCTGGTTGACCTTCACGATCACGTCCTGAATTGGGTCGACCGAGCGGAACTGATTATTGGTGAAAACGTTGTAGTCCAGATTGCCGGCTTTGATGTCGCCCGAGGGGAGGATGAGGTTGGCGGCCTTCACAGATTTGACGACGTCGAGGATTGACAGGCTTCGAGCATTCAACAGCGCCGGGTCGAGGTTGATGTTGATTTGGCGGATCTTCCCACCTTCCACGGTGGCAGCGGCGACGTTGGCGATCTGTTCAATCTGCGGCGCAATTGTATTCGAGGCCAGATCGTACAGGGCTCGTTCGTCGAGATCGTCGCTGGAGACCGTCACGAGGGAGACAGGGATATTGGAGACGTCGAACTTGACAATGAAGGGTTGCAGAATGCCGGGCGGGAGGCTGTTGAGAATTTGGGTGATGCGTTGCATCACCTCCATCTGGCCGACGTTAATGTCCGCGCCCCAGTTGAACCAGATCTGCACCGCGCCGATGCCTTGCTTTGCGAACGATTCGACATGCTCGACGTTCGACGCAGAACTGACGGCTTTCTCGATGGGATAGACGACACTCTGTTCGATATCGAGCGGCGGCGCGCCTTTATAGATGACGCCGACGAAGGCGACGGGCACTTGAATTTGCGGAAAGAGATCAACCGGCAGGCGCTGCACGGAGGTGGTGCCCAGGATCACCATGGCCAAGGACAGCATCAGGATACCGATGCGATTGCGAAGTGCGAGGAGGGTCAGCCACATGGTGAAGACGTGAGACGTGAAATGTGAGACGTGAAATGTGAGACGTGAGGCGTGAGGCGTAAGGCGTCAGGGGATGGGTAAGGAAGTGGAGGGCGGAATGATGTCTTCGCAGCACGCCTCACGCCTTACCCCTCACGCTTTACGGGTTCAAGAGGTTGTGTCTCCACTTGGGTGCCATCGTGCACGAGGTCTTTCCCGGAGACGATCACCTGCTCCGACCCATCCAAGCCCTTGGTGATCTCCACCCGGTTCTCGTCGCGGACTCCGATTTCCACCGGCACCCGTTGGGCCTTTCCTTCGCGCACAATGTAGACATATTGAGCTTCTTCCAATCGACTCACTGCATCGATGGGGATCTGAATCGTGTTTCGATGGGTGCCGACCAGGACCTCTACACGGGCAAACATGCCGCCTTTCAAGACATGATCCTTGTTGGGGAGATCCACCTCGATCGTCATCGTGCGGGTGGCTCGGTTCAGCGCCTGGACGATACGGGTGACCGTACCCTCGAAGACGCGATCGGGATAGGCCTCGGCGCGAACCTCTGCCTTTTGCCCCACCTGGATGAGCGGGACATCTTTCTCGACGACCTCGATCAGAATGCGGACCGTCTGGATCTCATGGAGGGTGAGAATCCCGCGCGAGATGGTGGAGGTGCCGGCAGTTGCCCCGCTGACATAGGAGCCGAGATCGAGGTTGCGCTCGGCCACGTAGCCTGCGAAAGGCGCACGGATATTCGAGTAGGCCAGGTTCGTCTCGGCCTGCGCCAGGCCGACCTCCATCTGCTGGACTTGCGCGCGGAGTGAGTCGAGCGCCGCCGCCGCCGCGTCGTACGCGACCTGTGCGTTATCCAGATCTTGCTGCGAGACAAACTGGTCTTTGATCAGTGCTTGCATCCGATTGAGCGTGAGGATGGCGTTGCGGACCGTGGCGTCCTGCTGCGCGACTCTCGCTCTGGCTGCAGCCAGGTTTGCCTTGGCCTGGTGGACGGCATGCTGATAATCCGTGTGATCGATCTCGATCAGAAGCTGGTTGGCTTTGACCAAGTCGCCTTTATCGACGTAGATTTTGGCAATGTAGCCGTTAACCCGTGAGAACAGATTGACCGCTTGGTTGGGGGTGATGTCGGCGGTATAGGTGAGTCGAATGTCCAAGTCCTGTTTCAGCGGCGCCACGGTGGCGACGGTGATGACACGGATTTTGCGGGCGTCGGTCTTGGCCCCGCTGCTTAGGCGAAACACGACGAGGGCCGTGATCGCAAAGAAAATGATCACCCCGAGCGTGACAATCGGATGTTGTTTCAGGGGGTTCATCGCGAACGCCTCCCTGGCGGCTTACGGCTGGCCGGTATCTTGATCAGTCCGGTGAGGAAAAGGTCAACGTAGGTTGCCACCGTGTCCTCATGGGATTGATGCATAGGGACTCCGAAGATCTCATGGAGCAGACGGTGATGGACGACCATGCCGATGAACGCACGAGCTGCCAGGAGGGGATCGACCGGGCGAAACGCGCCGTCTTCAATCCTTGTGCGAATGTACGCGGCGAGGTGATCGTAGAACACTTTGTGGTGCTTGCCGAAGAACATCTCGGATAGTTCGTGCCCTTCCAGCGCGCTGAACAAGAGGAGTCGTAAGAGCGTCGAATCAACGCCGGGGCGAATGCGATAGCTCGCAATCATCGTAAACACACGATGGTCGTCGTGTGTTTTGGCCGCCGCCTCCGCCGCTTCGAGCAGTTCGTTGACGGTCACTTTTTCTGCCAGGATTGCGGCGTAGAGCGTCCGTTTCGTCGGAAAGTATTTGAAGACCAAGGCCTCGCTCACGCCCGCCGCTTTGGCAATTTCTTTTGTTGTGGTGCCGTTGAACCCTTTCGCAGCGAAGAGCGAAGCGGCGGCCACGATGAGGCTGGCCTGACGATCGCGCGCAGAAGCCCGCTGCCCGTTCCCGTTTGTGGTATGTTTGGTCCGCTTCCTCATGGTAAGTAAGTGCTCACTCACCGAAATCCTAGCACGCAGCGCTTCTAGGGGGCAAGCATTGGATAGGAACTGCAACTGAGCTGTTTCAGGTAGGGCTTATGCGGTGAGTCTTGAGTACGAGGAGAATGCTGGCTAAACCTCCCATCACGGGCCACACCCACCGTTTCTGGTTTCTGCCGTCATCATGATCGGCGAAGAAAATGGAAGTTTTATTCAAACCTCCTTCGTAAGAAGCGCTTGACAGAGAAAAGCAATCTGCCGTATAAGCCATCGTCCTCGCGAGGTGGTTCCAGAGTAATCCTAGGCTGGACATCGCGCATCAGAGGGTTGCCCACATGGATCTCGCCGGCGTTCAACGATTGACGTGCTTCCTGCCGGCGGTCTCCCATTTGCACTTACGGACGCACAACTCGACACCTACACCGTGCGGCCATCATCTTTTCGTCTGTTGGGCTGGTCCGTCTCGGACCACCGTCAAATACAGCGTCTCAGCAACGGCACCCTCACGCAGACCGTTTCCGCTCCAGCCTCGACCACGTCACCTGAAATGGCTGAGGACACGCGTCCATCGCGACCGTGCGTGCCTCTGCTGTGTTTGCGCCTGGCGCTGCTCCTGAGCCTGATGTTCCTCACGGGGCTGTCCGCTTACGGACCGGTCGCGTTGACAACGCATCGAACCTTGATGCCGTGCGCGAGCGTAGGCAGGCCGCCCCTGTCCGCGCAGGGTCCGTCACCATGCGACGACCCATTCACCCCGGCGGCGAGCCCCGTGCCACTTGCTTCGAGCCTCGTGCCTGCCGGGCAAGACGCGGCGCGCTCGGCGGGCGCTGGAGGCAGCTATTGATTCCTGCATAACTAATGTCCTAGTTGAGGCGTAACAAAAGGGGACGGTGGCGAATGAAGGCCCGCAGGAGAGCCGGGCGGTGGTGGAGGGCCTGGCTGGAGTGACGGGTGCCCACGAGCAACTGGTCGAGGTCCAGCGGGGCCCAGTTGGCCAAGGGATTCCCCTTGAGATAGCCCCAGGCATACTCGAGGGGATTTAACTCGGGAGCGTACGGCGGGAAGAAGACCGGGTGGATCCGCGAGGCACGGCTCAGGAATGTCTGGACCTTGTTGGCTCGGTGGGCCTGAAAGCGGTCCCAGAGCAAGACGCTGGCGCCATCCAGGTGATATTGGAGTTGGCGCAGGAATGCGACCACGTCGGTGGCCGTGATGTTCCGGTTGGCATGGAGCCGAAAATATACGTGGACCTGGTCTCGCGTGGGCGGCACGCACAGCGCGGCGATGACGGACACCTTCTGATGGGCACGCGTCCGGTGCGGCAGGACGGGGGACTGTCCTGGGGGACTCCACGTCCGACGGACCAGCGGGGCCCTCAGCACCCCGCTCTCATCGAGAAACGCCAGTCAGGCCTTCAGGCGCGCCGCTTTTTTTTCACGCGGGGCCACGTCTCCTTGATCCACCCCCGGATCGCCCGCGCATCCCGTTCAACCGCCTGGCGTTGCGGCTTCTGGGGACTCCAGCCGAGCGCACGGAGCAGGCGGCTCAGATGATCCACGTGATACCGGACGCCAAAGCGGCGAGCCAGGACCTGCGCGATGCGGGGACAGGTCCAGACGTCGGTCGCAAACCCGGCCGCTTTGGCGCCCTTGAGCAACACCCGCTCGACCTGCGGCAAGGAGCGGAGGGCCAGTTTCGGTGGCCGCCCCGAGGCCCGGCGCGCCCGCACGGCTTGGACGCCCTGTTGCCGATGCGCCGCCTTCCAGCGACGGACACTGCGCCGATCCACGCCGATCATGCGCGCCACCTCGACCGGGCTATGCCTCGCGGCCAGCAGGGCCACCGCACGGTGTCGGCGTCGTTCCAACTCCTCTGGGGTCCCCGGTGGTCTCAGACGACACCTCCTGGCCAGAGGATAGGACATTAGTTATGCAGCAGTCAATAGCTGATAGCGAAGAGCAAGCAGCGAACAGCCAATGGGAAGAGCTAATTGCGAAGAGCGACGAGCCAAGAGTGGGTGGGTCTCATGAGCGACTCGCTCGTTCTTCCGTCAGGAACAGGCTGTCGGGACAGAGAATCCCCCCCTTATGTCATGAGGGGGGAAGGGCGGTAGAGGATTGGGACTCTACTCCGCCCAGCCTCGCTCGACCGAGCTTATCGCAGGCCCCTTACAAAGGGAGGAAAAGTTCTCAGGAACGCAGAAGACCAAGCAGCAGTCGGTCAGTCAGTGTCATATCTACACAACCAACAAGGAGGGAGGGAGTGATGAAGAGACGACGGTTTCTAGCAGCGAGTGTGGGCACGCTCGCACTCGGAGGGCTACTCCTGGCGAGCGGTGGCCCAGGGGTCACGCCCGCTGGGGCGCAGAATCCAACTCCGCAGCAGCAGCAACTTCGGCAGATTTTGGACAAGCTCGATCAGATCCTGGCGGCCACTAAGGGTGGCAGTGGGGGCGGAGAGAGTGCTAAGAGCGGTGCCGCGGTTGCCGAGGACAATGACACGCTGCGGTGGGACCAGGCGTTGCCGGCGGCGCAGCGGTTCGTCATCCTGACGGCCTTCAACAGCGATGCGGTATTGGATAAGGAAACCGGCTTAGTCTGGGAAAGGTCCCCGCAGACGACTGGGGTATCCGCGTCAAATGTCCGCATGACCTGCGCCAATAAAGCTGTCGGAGGCCGAAAAGGCTGGCGCCTGCCGTCTCTCCCAGAGCTGGCCAGTCTGGTGGATCCATCCGTAGCCTCTCCAGGCCCGACTTTGCCATCCGGCCATCCGTTTCTGAATGTCCGGTCGACCAACTATTGGTCAGCGTCGGCGCATGCGGAGAATCCTGCCCTCATGTGGGGTGTGGGCTTCGGCAACGGCGCCGTGCTCGGCCTCAGTAAAGCTTTCGACCAGGGCGCCTGGTGTGTTCGTGGTGGAACGAATGCGGAGTAGCATTGAGGTGTCGGTGATTGGAATGATGTGATTACTTGGGGGGGAGAGGCTCTGGGCTTCTCCCCCACCCGGCCTCGTGCGACGGCATTCATGAATAATCCGGGCTCCTAGGGCAGAGATTAGAGATGTGGCGGTCGTGGGCTGGAATGGTCAAGGAGGGTAAACAAGGGAGGCCCGCTTTTGAGTGTCGAGCGGTTCATGTGCTTCCAGATGAAATGGCGTAGCCGGGTCTGCTCTCGTGCCATGACGCGAAGAAATTTAATTCCGTATTCGTTTCCCGCGACCCAGATAACCCGAACCTCCGAGATGAGAACAAGACGGGACGTCTTAGGGATGGTCAGGTAGAGATTCCAGAAACTTCCTATGGGCAACACCTGTGCACTGCAGAGTTTGCACCCGCTCTCAGACAGGTCAAGGGCTACCCCATCGCTGACATGTTGCAAGGTATCTGTCTCTGAAAGGCGAACCATGATCTGAACAGGGACCCGCTGGGCCGCCCTACAGTCAGTGGTCTGAACTGAGGGGTGGGTCGTCGCTTGCTTGTCTGTCCGCCGTCGTCGGATCATTGTGCTCTTTCTGCAGGAGGCGGTCAGTCTAATCGGAATGCGCGAGATTCGAGTGCAAGAAGTAACGGAGGCGGTTTCGTTCCCGTAGGTTCATCTTGAGGATCTCGACTCCGAACCGACGTCCTGATGTCCAAGCCACCCTTGTTTCCATCACGAACAGCGGGTCTTGCCCGTGGGGGAGGTAGAGAAAAATCATGAGTTCCATCCCCGGCGTGACCGAGGCGTTGCCGCGAATGCCCAATCCCGTAGGCGAAAGATCCGTGACCATGCCATCGCCCATGAGGATCTCGCCGGAATGGTTTTGGGCTGAGTACATCAACCCAAACTCTACCGGGCGCCGGGGGTCTTGTCTCCGATTGACCGCTTCCGCCACAGACTGAAGCCCACTTCCAGATGAGACCTGTTCTCGTTTCATGAGGACACCTCTGTGGTTCCGCCGCAGTTCCTCTGTCCCCCTCGATGGTTTGAGAATACCTCATCCGTGAATTTTGACCATTCCTCAGGAGGGGGGGAAGGATGTCCCACCAGAGAGGGGAGTTAGGCGCTAGGCCGCAATTGGCGCTGGTTTTCGAGCGGGATGCTAAAAAATCGCTCTTCTCACCCGTCCGACCACGGCGCACCAAGACGCGCCTTTCCCTATGCCGCGTTCTCGCATCGTTCAGACCCGCAACGTGCAGAAGAGCGTCTCTCGGATGTCGGAATCACAGAGGGGCTTTTCCGTTCGCCAAGATCCATTCTAGGGGCGAACGGCCCACACGAAGTGCGGTATGTACCTCCTCGGCACTTCACTCGCTGCGGCCTTGCTGGACGAACTTTTTCAGCATCCTGCTAAAAGTTTGGGGAAGGCCAGGCAGGAGGCGGGGTGACGACTGTCAAAACACGGTGGCTGAATTGTCTTCGGTGATTTTTCGGCGGAGCTGCTGACTCTCGAAAAGATGATGCCGCGACCGGTTCCGGTCTCGTATCGGAGGTACACATCAGTCTCGAATCCCGCCCAACTGAAGAAAAAATTCGACTCCACACAGTCCCGGAGCACTCCACGTGACCACCGCGAGTTGAATCTTGATTGGCGTGCCTGGCTTCGGGACTCATAAATTAGGAGATGCTGATGTTGCCCCTTCTCAGGCACATGCACCCCGGCCATCGCACAGCCGCCTGCACTGAGATTGCTGGTGTGGCCTTTCGCGTGAAACAGATCGCCAAAGATCAGCACGGGTGCCACGGTCAAGACTCACCTATGTTTTCGTTGTTCCCACGACATATACAACTCCGTGCTGGATATTATAGTGACCATTCATGCGGCGGGCGATGTCTCCGCGCCGCCATCCCATCGACTAGCTGGTACGGCGGCCAGCCCCCGCACGTGATACTGTGAGGGGGGTTGTCGACACCCCGTATTCCTCGTGATGCCAGTTCACTGCCCCCTGCTGGCGACTGTAATTCGTCTTGTCGGGTCGTGAACGGCGGACGGCCTGATGGTCAAGAAGATTACTCACGGTGGCGTTGTACCGCACCCGCTCCCGTTGGTCCATTTCGATAAATTCCACCCCGAAGCATGTCCCCAGCACCCAGCGCACGACGCCCCGGGCCACACGGAACGTGACGCCCTCCTGGGGAAGATTCATGCGGAGCACCAGCGAGTCTCCCTTGTTTGGCACAAGAGGACTGTCAATAAAACAGCCAGGCACGGTCAGATCGAGCACCTGTCCTTTGCCTGTAAAGCCGCCCACGGTAAAGACGGCGGATCCTTGGACGGCCACTCGAGGATAATATCGGGGTTTCATCATGTCTCCTTTCGTTAAGGATCTGTTGTTCGCGATCGTTTCCAAGCCCAGTCACTGAACCAGGCTCTAGGCGGCCGCCTGCCAGGGCTGTCCCTTATGTGATTCAAGACTAGCTGTCGGTTCGGGGGTGCGAAAGACCCCAAGAGAGGGACTACTAAGGAGGGAGGACCAAAGACGCCATGCTCTACGACTGACCTATATTGCTGGGGGGGGGTACCCACTTAACTCCAGTATCCCCTAGAGGATGCTAAAAAAGTCCGCCAGCGGCGTTCTCGCTTCGCT
>Ga0334722_10007937_pt1 | contig 10217 bp, 10 predicted proteins | sample C3_bottom_MG_FD_207210 | JGI IMG/M metagenome (GOLD analysis project Ga0334722, IMG submission 207210) | Sediment microbial communities from Yellowstone Lake, YNP, Wyoming, USA - C3_bottom | ecosystem: Environmental > Aquatic > Freshwater > Lake > Sediment | place: USA: Wyoming | collected... | reverse complement strand
ATCTTAATCGTAATCTTAATCGTAACCGGATTTTCGTCTGTTGCGCGAGAGGAGTAAGATTAGGATTATGATTAAGATTATGAGGGAGGGCACCACCCAGTCGGGCCTCAAAAGGTCAGCAGGTTGGCTTTGCAGGCATGGATGGCGGGAAGGAGGGACAAGCCGATCGTCAGGATGATGCAGACAGCACCCGCGACGGCCATGGGCGTAATAACCTCCGGGCGGTTACGGCGGCGAGAAGTCCACAGGGTGCGGGCCATCACCAGGGCGATCAATCCCATGGCCACCAGAGGAATTCGCACTCCGAAGAACGGCATGAGCCAGGGCACACACACCAGGGCACAGCCACCACCTGCGGTTATGGCCAGCACCGCCGAAAACAAAAACCCTCCCGTGGCGGGAGCCGGCCTGGCGCTCGAGGCCACGATCCTGCGGCGGCGCGTCCACACGGGCATCAGGCGGGCCAGGGCCAGGAGTCCACCCAACGGACCCCAGATCCGGAGCACGCTGAACAGGTAAGGTGCCCCATGCGCGCGAAGCGCAGTCACTGAGAGGACTGACACGATCAGGATGCCGGCAATCGCAAACCAGCGTCTGTCGGGGCACCGCCGCCAGCGGCGAAGCAGGGCCATGGCGATCGCGCTGGCCAGAATTCCAAAGCAGGCTCCCGCCGCGACATCAGTGGGATAATGGCGTCCATAGTAAGTCCGCTCCGCGGCCACGCCGCCGGTGACGAGCACCGCGGCCGACGTCATCCAGGGGGACTGTCCCGCCAAAGGCGTAACAAAAGCGGCCGCCGTGGCGGCATCCCCGCTCGGGAAGGACTGAGTGTTCTTAAAGGCGGGCCGTTCGCGGCCAACCGCCATCTTAACCGGCCAAATCAGTGCCGACATCACCGCGAGGGCAAGAAGGATGTGCAGGGCACGCCGGCGCGACCCGCATAGCCCGATGCCAACGGCGATCACGACAATCACATCGCCCTGTCCGAACGGCCGGAACAGTTCGAGAAGCTCCCGGATGGCGCTGAACTTCCCCGCCTGCCTGGCGAATGATTGCAGGGCACTGGAAATAGCCGCGTCATGGGGATAGGCCCAAACCGCCGCCGTCAAGATCACCGCGGCCGTCAACAGGGATGGGGCATAACTATGTTTCTTGGAAACGATCATGACACCATCAGGGAATGATACATCGACATGACATCATCAGCCATTCCTGAAAACGAAAACGACTTAACGAGGCGTTCGCGGGCCGCGGCCCCGTGTGTCTTGCGCATCGCCGGGTCGAGGGCATACGTCCTGATGGCTTCGCCCAAAGGCACGGGGTCGCCCGGCGGGACGATCAGGCCGGTCTTGCCATGCTCCACAAGTTCAACCATTCCCCCGACGCCCGATATCACAGAGGGTAGCCCCAGGCACATCGCTTCAGCAACGGCCTTGGAAAGCCCTTCGTTCCTGAGGGTCGGCATCACGAACAGATCGCAGGCCCCCACCAGGGCCGGTGCATCCATGCGGAATCCGGTCAGGTGAATCCGGTCGCGCAGGACAGGGTCCCCCAGAAGCTGGCTGATTTCCGCATCATCATTCTGCCCGATCAGCAACACATGAACGGGAAGGTCGGGGGCCAGACGGCGCACCGCCTCCATGAGAATGGGCACGCCCTTGATCGGGCGGGCTCGTGCCGTGCAGGCGATCACCACCGCCTCATCCGGGACGCCGAACTCCCGGAGCGCCGAGCGGGGGGCGGCCGCAAACCAGGAGGGATCATGGCCGGCATAGATGGTAACCAGACGGCTCTCAGGCACGCCCAGACTGCGCAGGTAGTTCATGACCGCCTTGGACACGCATACAATCCGGTCGGCACGCGGACTCAGCACCGCCATGCGCGCTGAGGGGTCAAAGCGCTTGAGGTGCCCCATGGTACCGCAAAATCCGATCCGCTTGATCTTCATTCCCAAGGAGGCGAGCAGGCTATTAGACAGCGCCCGGCTGTTGAAGGCGTGGATAATATCGTATGACTCCGCCCGCAACTCGCGCCGGAGGCTAAGGATAGCCGATGGATCGATCCGGGCTTTCATGACAAAATGGGTCATGGGAAACCCCATTTCCTTCAAGGGATCGAAGTAAGGGGATCGCGTATCGCACAGGAGCTTGACCTTTACGCCCCTAGCCGCCAATTCCGGGAAAAGGTGGGCTTCCGGCCGTTCGCCCACCCCTGCGACTAATAAAACATGCATTCCGCAGTCTTGCTCAGTTCCCGCATCTTGGCAATAATTTCATTTCAGAGCGGCCAAATAGTCGGCGAATCGCAGTTCCCCCCGCTTCTCGGTTGGCAAATCATGCGTCGACATATAGACCACCAGCTTACCCAGGGCATACCCTGACGCCGAGAAGGGTTTCAGCAGGGGCAGCAAGGCGGCGCACAGCCAAACCGGCACATGCATGATGCGGGGGGACCTCCCATAGTGGGCAAAACAGGCCCGGCAGATTTCGTTCCAGCTCATGTCTTCCGGCCCGCCAATCTCAACCACGGTATTCGTCTTGACCAGGCTGTCCTCGACCATCACCCGCGCCACATCCCGGACATCCACAGGTGTAAAATGCCAGGTCCCCGGCCCCACGACGACCATAGTGCCTTTCGCCGCCATTTTCCCCATCTCGGCAAGATCCGAGAAAAATCCGCCTGACCGGAAGATGACCCATTCGAGCCTCGAACTCCTCAATTCCTTCTTGAACAAATGCTTGGCTTCGAGGAGCGGGACCTTGTGCACTTCACCATGTTCGGCGCCCGCCGGCGTGATGAATGCGAATTTCCGCACTCCCTGTTTTTCCGCATCCCTGAGCAGGTTGAGATTACCCTGGTAATCCACATCCATATGCGTCATCCCATTGCGCATCCGGGTAATACCCAGGCAGGACACGACCAAATCCGCCCCTTTGCATACCCCCTCGACCTGTTCGGGCTTCGTAACGTCACAAGCCAGCGTCGTCAGGCGGGGATGATACAACCCCGCAAACTCCTGCTTGCTGTACCCCATTGCGGTGACCTGAGCGTCCCGCTTAAGGAAGCCATCAATCAATTGTTTACCCAGAGGGCCGCCCGCGCCGGCAATGAACACATGCATGGATTACCTCCTATTTTTGAAACTGGATCACCCACTCCGTGGACGGCAGCGCGAGCTTGGCCTCATGGTGGGTCGCGGCCAGTTCGCCCTTCTCCTCCGCCAGCTTGCCCAGGCAGGTGATTTTGAACGCACTGCAATCATCCAGACCCACGGCCTTGAGAAAGTCATCGGTATGAATCAATACGGATACGATCCCCTTGAACTCCCCGTTCACAAGGATCGGGTAGCGCATCGCTACGAGGCGCGGCTGGATGAAACTGCCGTGCCCCGGCTCGCTGAGCTGGGGAGCGGGTTTATTCTTCATCGCTTTCCAGAAATAGTCCAACTCGCTGACTCGCTTCAGGTCAAACCCTACAGCGAGAAAATCACGACGATAATACACCTGCCGGATCACGAAGTTCGTGTCGATCAGCGAGGCCCCGAATACACCCGGGGTATTGTCCATGAAGGCCTTCATTTGCTCCCGGAACGACTCCACGGAAGGCGACTTTTCCGCCACGCCCTTCAACCCTTTCATGACCCCGGCGACGTAATTGCTCACCGAGGTGGCCATGACATCACCCGCATGATCCGCCCGGGCATTGGATACCGCCATCATCGCCACCGAAACCACCAGCATTGCTATCTTCCGTCTCATTGATCTCTCTCCTGTTATAGGTTTACTTACCGTTCCAACTCATACATAGACACATACCCGGAATAGTGGGCCACCCGGCGCCACCCCTGGAACTTGGATTGATCGAAGGCCTCTTCCAGTTTGCCCTCGATGTTTTCCCGAATCTCATCCTGTTGAAACAGAAAATACCCCGACCACACACATACCGTTCCGAACCAGGAGGTCGGGGGCGTGATGTCAACGATCACGGTTCTCCCCCCCGGGCGAAGGGTACGCCACACCTCATCGAGGGCGCGGCGTTTGAGACCGGCGTTGATGTGATGGAAAAACATGGTCGACACGGCGCAATCGAAGGAGCCGTCCGCAAAGGGAAGCTCTTCCGCCAGCACGGACTGAAAGGCGACATTAGGCACGGACTTCGCCTTGTGTCGCGCGACGGCGATCATGGCCGTGGCGGCATCCACCCCGACCACACACGACTTCACCGGATCACGAAGGGCGCCTGCGATCTGCCGGGTGAGCGTTCCTGTGCCGCATCCGACATCCAGCACCCGCTCGTCGCCCGTGAGTGACAGCCTCTCGATCACCTCGCGGCGAATCACCCGGTCCAAACCAAACATCATCAGGGGTTCAAGAAAGTCATACACCCCGGCCACATGGTCCAGGGTGCGGCCGGACGTAAGGTCAGCCGGGTTACCCGGATGCCGCGGCAGGCAGCTGATTCCGTGTGCCGACAAAAGGCTGTTCAGAGGGGGATTAGAGTGCATATTTCAAGTCCGCCAAATCCAAGGTGTCAAACAGAACGCTCGCCATGGTGTTGATCGCCGAGGATCCGATGTCTAGACCCTCGCGGCTCATCGCGGTCAATCCGGCACACAACTTCGCCATGGCCAGCCGGGCGGCGGGAAGGACCACATGGGGAACCTCCGTGTGAAGCCGGTCGTCCACTCCCGGGTTTAGCGTATCGAGCACACGTGTGAACGGATCGGCGCTCCACTGGAGACAGGAGAGAATGTAGTTGTGGCGGCGCTCGCGGTGATCACGGGCCATGTCACGAATATCGTCCAGGATCTGGCAGCCGATGCCGAACGCCATCAACGCGTCCTTCAGGGCGGCGACCTTGCGCCGGTCCACACTGCGCTCAATGCGTTCGGGCCCCAGGAACGGCAGCTGGAACAGGAGCCCCGTCTTCAGGCAATGGATCGTATCGAGTACATATTCCGGCCGGGGCCGGTCGGTTATCCCCCCCTCTTCGGTCGCTTCCTGCGCGGCGCTGGGAAGCAGGACCTGGAGGGAACTTTCGGAAAGAATTGCCGCTTCATGCCGCGTGATCTGCTGTTCCTGCACCGCCGTGTTTAGCAGCCGCTCCAGGATGCGGTCGGCGGCCATGATGGCAACAACCTGCCGCATCACACGGGACTGTCCTGGCATCCGGATCGGCAACGTCACCTTGTCCTCGAGGTCGAGAAGGTTGTCGGCGCTGGTGACCCAGATGCGAAACAGGTAATTCATCGAGCCATAGAGCCGGCGCCGTTCAGGCGCCACGTCCAGCACATGGTAGGTCGACTGGAAAAGGGTGGAGAACAGATTTCGGCGCAATGTCAGGAGTGCCCCTGGCGCGGGATCGAGATCAACCGCAAAGGCTGCCGGTGTGGCGGCAGGGGTCCGCACGACTCCCGCCGCCAGCTGGTGTATCTCACTCACGATCGCCTGTTGCTCCTGGAAGGCCCTCCTCAGGACGAGAACGGATTCCCACATCGCCATGGCTCGACTTGTTTTCATGGCCCTATGATGTCACCCCGGTCTTGCTGGACACCAGTCAAGAATCATGAAGATTACTTAAGAACCCGGCAGCCGCCAAATTGCCGTTGTTACCACGCGAATCCATGCTGTACTATCAGCGTCAAGGGCAAGGTGGTTGACATGCAGCATGTAATGGTAGTGGAAGATGATGGCATGATGGCGGCAACGCTCGCCAAGGGGATCACGGAAGACGGCTACCGGGTGACCTCCTGTGGTACGGCGGCGGACGCCTTGCAGGTCGCCTCTCTCGACCCCCCCAATCTGGTCGTGCTCGATATCGGGTTGCCCGACCGAAGCGGACTGGACGTGCTGCGTTCACTCCGGTCCCGGCAATGCCTGACCCCCGTCATCATCCTGACGGCCCGTGACGCGGTGCGGGATCGCGTCAAGGGACTGGACGCAGGCGCCGATGACTACCTCGTGAAGCCCTTCGCTTTCGCGGAATTACTGGCCCGGATTCGAGCGCGGCTACGCCGCCCGGAGACCCCGGATGCCACCCTTCTGCGGGTGGATGAACTCACGATCGACGTCTTGAACCGCAGGGTCATGCGGGGCAACCACGAAATCACCCTGACGGCCCAGGAATTTGCCTTGCTCAGGTATCTCGTCGACAACGTCGGCAAAACCGTGTCGCGGGACATGATCGCGCGGGATGTGTGGCGCATTGAATCGCGGGCAACCCCCCTGGACAACGTGATTGACGTGCATATCTCGCACCTGCGCGCAAAAGTGGATCGGGGATTTGACAAGGAATTGATCCAGACGGTATGGGGTGTGGGCTTTTCCCTGAAGGGAGACGAATGAAAACGCCGTTACGTCTGCGTCTGTTCCTCTGGTTGGTGGCCTTGCTGGTGCTGTTCGTCACGTTGCAGTTCGCCATCTTCGGTATTATCGAGTTCCGCGCCTGGCTTCACCACCCGGAGGAAACCCTGCGTGACCACCTGATGGAAGCGGTCACAGGCGTGGGGTGGGACCTCGCCCTTCTGCCCCTGCTCATCGGAGTGGCCTGGTGGATTTCGCGCCGGATGATCCACCCCATCCAAACGATCACACGGGCCGCTGACACTATTTGCTCCGGACACTTTGAGAACCGGATCTCCACGGGCGATATGCCTGATGACGAGATGCGCCGCATGGCCACAACCATTAATTCAGCGTTCGATTATTATCGCGATGCGGTCGAACGCTTGCGGCGCTTCAGTGGCGATGCGTCACACCAATTGCGGACCCCCCTGGCGGTGATGCAAAGTGTCGGGGAAGTCGCCCTGTCGCGAGACCGGAATCCCGGCGAATATCGTCAGGCCTTGGCGAATATGCTCGAAGAAGTCAGGCGCATGTCGAGGGTCACTGAGCAATTGCTGCGGCTCGCACGGCTGGAGCGGACGGAAATCCGCACGTCCTTCGTCCCGTTGGCCATGGGGCAGGTTGTGCAGCGGGCGGCGGCAATCTTTCAGCCGCTCTGCGATGAAAAGAAAGTCACCCTTCGCGTGGACACCATAAACGATCTGCAGGTCTGCGGGCATGAGGATCTACTGATTGAAATGCTGGCCAACCTCCTGGACAATGCACTCCGCCTCACCCCCATCCATGGCGAGATTCTGATCAAAGCGGAGCGGGAAGACGGGGGCCACGTTCTCGTAACGGTGGCAGACACCGGGCCCGGCATCGCCCCGGAATTGGCGGAACGCGTGTTTGAACTTTTCGGGCAGGTTCCCGGTACCCGCCAGGCAGGGGCGGGCCTCGGCCTGGCCATTGTCGCTGCCATCGCCAAAGTTCATGGGGGCCAGGCCGAACTGAACTCCCGGCACACCCGCGGCGCGGTGTTCCATGTGCGCCTGCCGATGTACTTCAGTTCAAATTCTCTTGCGATTGACATCCGGACTGGCACGCCGTATCTTCCCGCCCGAAGTGAATAAGTGAGTCGACATCCCGGAACGCGGTGAGAGTCCGCGGCGATCCCGTCGCTGTAATCGGGGAGTCGGGTTCCTGAGGTGAGCAATCACCCGCCACTGGGGCGAGTCCGGACGCGAAAGCGTCACGACATCGCCACGGGAAGGCGAGGCCCCGGCGCCGATCCGAAAGCCAGAAGACCTGTCGACTCGAGAGATATTGAGGAATCTGATGGAAAAGGGTTCCGACGCCCCGGCTCATGCCGGGCCGTCGGAACCCTTTTTGTTTTTTGGCCGTACCAACATAAGGAGAAACTGAAAATGACCACATTGAAGCAAACGTTGAGCAGCATCCGCCCCGTCGATCAATCCAAAGCCCCGGCTATTCAGGCCCACCTGGATGATCTCACCAAGCCGCAGGGCAGTCTAGGCCGCCTGGAGGAGATTGCCCTCCGGTACAGCCTAATCACCGGCGCCGCGGTGCCCCGCCTCGGCAAGAGCCGCGTGTATTGTTTCGCCGGCGACCATGGCGTCGCGGATGAGGGCGTCTCCGCCTTCCCGAAGGAAGTTACGCCTCAGATGGTGTTCAACATGCTCGCCGGGGGCGCCGCCGTCAATGTCTTTACCCGCCATGTGGGCGCGGAACTGCGCGTGGTCGACATGGGTGTCGACGCCGAGTTCGCGGACTCCCCGGGCCTACTCAAGCACAAGGTCGCCCGCGGCACCGCTAATCTGGCCAAGGGACCGGCCATGACCATCGCCCAAACCACCCAGGCGCTCGAAACCGGGATTGCCCTGGCCGAACAGGCCGCCGCCGAAGGCGTCACGCTGCTTGGCACCGGCGACATGGGTATAGCCAACACCACTCCCGCCACCGCCCTCTTCGCCGCCTATCTCGGCTTGAAGCCTGTGGACATCACGGGGCGCGGCACGGGCGTGGACGACACGCGGTTGAAGCACAAAATCGCTGTTATCGAAACAGGCTTGGCGGTTAACAAAGCCGCCTTATCCGATCCGCTCGCGACCTTGGCGGCGCTCGGTGGTTTCGAGATCGCGGGGATTGCCGGATTGATTCTCGGCGCCGCCGCACGGCATGTGCCGGTCGTGGTGGATGGATTCATTTCCAGCGCCGGCGCCCTGGCCGCCATGAAGCTCCAACCGGCCGTCGCCGACTACGTCTTCTTCAGCCACCTCTCCAACGAGCAGGGACATCGGGCCGTCATGGGTGCGCTCAACATCAAGCCCATTTTGGACCTCGGGATGCGCCTAGGTGAAGGCACCGGTGGGGCATTGGCCATGAGCCTCATTGGCGCCGCGGTGAAGATGTCAGCCGAAATGGCCACGTTCAGTTCAGCCCATGTGAGCGAGAAGGCAGAATAGGAGTCTGCCCGGGGTTGCGCGATGGCCGCCGTTTCGCTAGACTGCGCGCCATCGCATCGAACAAGGAGACGCACCTATGGATGAATACCTTTCGCAACAAGGACGTTTACTGGAAGATGAATTCTTCGCCAAACAGGACGCCGTCCTCATTCAACAGCTCAAGGAACTGCAGCAGATGGAGCGTACTCAGAAGGCGCTCTCATCGGTTTCCGGCATCACCAACGCGCAAGTCCTCAAGCATCTGGTAGACCTCGACATCAGCCCCGACCTCCTCGCCACGCTGGCCTTGGTTCCCCTCGTGGAAACCGCATGGGCTGACGGCTCCGTGCAGGTCGAGGAGCGGCGCGCCATTCTCGAGGGATCCACCCGGCTTGGCATGGGCCCAAAGTCGGTGGATTATGTGTTACTCGACGAATGGCTCCAGCATCAGCCCCCTGCAAAAATGCTAACCGCTTGGATGGTATACATCCGCGGTCTCTGTGAGGTCCTGACACAATCGGAGCGCGAGACCATCAAGTCCCTATTTCTGACGCGCGCCCGGCACATTGCGGAGGCCTCCGGCGGATTTCTGGGACTCACCTCCAAGGTCTCCGCCAAGGAAGAGGCCATGCTCAAGAAATTGGAATCGGCGTTCAGTTGAGGAGCTAGTTCTGCGCGGGCAGGACGCCTTCTTCCACCAGGGCCCGGTCAGTCTCGGGGGTCAATGGAATAGGGAGGGGCGTCTGTCCGCTGCGGATCAGTTCTTTCTGGTATTCCTGCAAAAGGGCATCGACCTCTTCCTGGGTCAAATCCGAGTCATCGGACGGGGTGAGTGCTTTCAGTAACGCTTCCCCGGTGCCGCTGAGTTGCCCCTGAGTTCCGGTGGTCTTCCCTTTCTTCCCCGCGCGCACTGAGGCGACAGTGGCGGACGTGGACTCCTCGGTTTTTTCCGCCGTGGAGGTTTTCGCACGGGCCACCTCCTCGGCACGCAGACGGGCCAGTTCTTTCCGTATGCGGGCCTCTTCGCGGCTTTGCCGCCGGGCCAGATAGGATGACTTCTGGGTCCCCACGCGTTTACCACCAAACCCGACTGTTGGGGGCGATGCCGTCGCCTCGTTGGTGGAGGAAACCGGCACCGGCACCTCCTTGCTGACGATTTCGAAGTGGTTGGAGCCACCGCTCATGGACACCCAGTAGTCCTCCGGGTCACGGCTGAGGCGGGCCCGTTCCTGAATATAATCCGCATCCACCACCTGCACGCCTTCGATGCTGTCACCGAGGCCAAGCATATAGCCCCGATTGCTCTTCAGGTCGACAAGCCCCACCTGGATCACGCCCTTGTCATTACGGGTCACGGCCACCATCTTGAATTTTGCCGTGAAGGATTGCTCGGGCGGCAGGGGCGGTTTTCCGAGATTAGGATCGGGAG
>Ga0334722_10007936_pt1 | contig 10218 bp, 8 predicted proteins | sample C3_bottom_MG_FD_207210 | JGI IMG/M metagenome (GOLD analysis project Ga0334722, IMG submission 207210) | Sediment microbial communities from Yellowstone Lake, YNP, Wyoming, USA - C3_bottom | ecosystem: Environmental > Aquatic > Freshwater > Lake > Sediment | place: USA: Wyoming | collected... | reverse complement strand
CTCCTGACCCCTGCTTTCAACTTCCTGATCCTCTCCACCACCGGCGGATGGGAATAGTAGAAGGCCGCATACCACGGATGAGGGTGCAGATTGGACAGATTTTCACGCGAGAGTTTCACCAGTGCCGAGGCCATATTTTCCGGATGTCCGGTCAGTTCAGCGGCAAAAGCATCAGCTTCCCGCTCGTCCCGCCTCGACAGCGCGCTGAACAGCGGGGTCAGGGGAAACAGAACGAGCGATGCTAAAAAGCCGAAGATCACGAAGCGCGCATAAAAGGAGAGCCCGGTATAACCAAGCAGACCCGACAGCTCGTCCCGCTGCACCAGAACGTACGCAAGGAATAAACCGCAGAATGCCGTCACTTCAGTCAGAACAAGACGCTTCAGAACATGACGCTTCTTCCAATGGCCTACTTCATGGGCAAGAACAGCCAGGATCTCATCATGGGACATCTGCTCGATCAACGTGTCGAACAACACGATCCGTTTGACCTTGCCGATGCCCGTGAAGTATGCATTGGAATGACGGCTCCGGCGGGAGGCGTCCATCTGAAAAACACGGCTGACCTTGAGTCCAGCATGCTCCATAAGCTGACGGATCTTTTCTTCCAGTCCTTCCGCCTTGATCGGTTCGGTCTTAAAGAATAACGGCTCGATAACATAGGGCGAGATGAACATCATAAAAAGGCCGAATAAGAGGAAAAACAGCCAGCCCCAGAGCCACCACCATTCCGGACTTGCCTGCACAATCGAAAGCGCTGCAAGAATGACCAGGCCTCCCAGGATCGATGATAGGACAAAAGACTTCAGCAGATCGGTCAGCCAGAGCCCAAAGGTCATGGTATTAAAACCGTATCTATTCTCGACAGTAAAATGCTGGTACAGGCTGAAGGGAATGGCGATCAGGGTCTGAACATAAACAAGAACAAGAAAGAAGAGAATCCCGTTCACCAGAAATGAGTGGGACAAAGAGACGATCCAGCGATCATAGAACCCAAGCAGGCCCGCGAACATGAACAGGACCACAGCGACGTTGTCAATTATTGATTCAACAATGGCCACCCTGTTGTTTTCAGCGGTGTAGGCGCTCATTTTCCCAAGCACTGCCGGGTCTATCGTTCCATTAAATTCAGGAGGAACAATATGGCCATGGGTTTTCAGATGAGCATAATTCAGCCATCGCAGCCAGTAACCTGTGGCAGCAACAATAAGATATACGCAAAATAGTATGCTAAACATGCGACATCATATAGACTTTTACTGTTTAAGTCAACAAAACCAGGCGGGTCTGTGATAAATTTGCCCAAGTCACTTCAAGCAGCATTATCGGCATTAATGTGATAAAAGCGCTATCGCTTTGGTCCTGCTCTTCACCTTGAGTTTCTTATATACGCGATACAGATGCGTCTTCACGGTCTGCTCGCTAATACTGCTTCTGTCCGCGATCTCACGATTCGTAGCGCCCTGAAGCACCATCGTGAGCACTTCCATTTCACGGTCCGTCAGGGGTTGCAATCCCGGAATATGCGAAAGAAGCGTTTCCGGCAATAACATCGGTTTTGACAGCGCCATTTCGAGCAGTCTGCGTTCTGCCCATATTTCTCCATTATGGACAGCGCGAATCGCTTTTGACACAATGGCCGGAGCGTCGGCAATGCGAATGGAACCCCTGACCCCCATCTTAACGCCAATAATGATGGTTTCATCGGGAGGAGGGCTCTCAGAGATGAGGATTACTCTCGTATGAGGAGAACTTGTCTGGACAGCATGGATAAAACGGGACAGGGTCCGCTGTTTTAAAACATCAGGATTAAGAATGATGATATCGGGCAGGGTTGACAGCTGCCCAAGCGCATTTTCTCTGGTTGAGGCAACTCCAACGACCTCAAAATCCTGGTGTTTTCTCAACGCTGCTGTCAGGGCTTCAACCTGGCCGCTATTGTTATCAGCTACCAGTATTCGAATAACACTCATATTGCCTCCTGCGCAACTTGCTCTTTGTACTATTTTAGAGTGACCGGGAAGGGTTGTCAAGCGAACGGCAGGGAAATAGAAGGATTTAACCCCGAACTCGGATGATCAGATAATCGTTATACCCGCCTCCCTGAGAAGGTCGGCGAGGAGAGATAAAGGAAGCCCGACAACATTGAAATAGCAGCCATCGATCCGCTCAACGAACAAAGCTCCCCGTTCCTGGATGCCGTAAGCGCCTGCCTTGTCAAGAGGCTCTCCGGTCGCGACATAAGCTTTTATCGCTTCAGGCGCCATATCGCGAAACCATACCCGGGTTACGGCAGAAGCTGTTTTGACTCTTGCTGTTGATGCATCAACAACGGCAAGACCCGTGATAACCCTGTGCATGTGCCCCGAAAGCATGCTGAGCATCCGTACCGCATCGCGGGCATCTGCGGGCTTGCCGAGAACTTCGTCATTCAGGACAACAATCGTGTCGGCACCGATAACGATGCCGCTGTCCGTCCGTGCGGCAACTGATGATGCCTTGTCAAGAGCAACCCGTACAGCGTACTTCTCCGGAGACTCCCCTGGCAGTATAGCTTCGTCTACATCCGATGGCATAGTACGGAAAGTGATACCGATCTGGCGTAAAAGTTCCTGCCGTCTGGGCGAGCCTGAAGCCAGTATGATCGGTTTATCCAAGAAATTCCGCTCCAATTCGTGCGTTATCCTAAAAAAAGCATATTGAAACGGCTTTGAGAACATCGAAGCTTTGCATAAATTTCCTGAGCGGCGATATCCACATCATCGTGTCGTTTTTTTCGTCGATTATCAACAGGATTATACCATATCACCTCGCTTCGATGAAGAGATAATGTCTTCATTGAGGCCATGGCGTCTCGCGCCCGGCACTAAAACCTCTCCCAGCGTCATCCCGATCTTATAGTGCAACGCATTTTGATGTCGATTCATTCCATTTCCCCATGAGTATCCTTGTTGAAAACAGGTTAATACAGTTGGAAAAGGGATCTACGGATGAATCAAACTTAATCGAGCCATTGCGCGACACCAGGCCGTTTTCCTTAAACTTGAAGGTTGCGAGTCCCAAACCCAGGTGATGCTGAAGCGGGAAGCGGGTGGCCTTCTGCGCCACGAGCGTGTCTTGCGTCGGTTGAAGATCTTCGTCCTCGTTCGTGTCCTCATAGATCGCATACTGGTTCCCCGTCTGCAGATCCACAATAAAGACCCGGTTTTTCTGCAGGGCGCTTACCCTTGCATGCATTAAATCCGCATACAGCTCCCTTGTCTGGCCTTCCACCCGGCATCGTTCCAGCCAGTCGTGTCCGAACATGCCGGCAATGCCGAGCATAATCCCGAGTATGGCTATGACCGTGATAAGTTCGATTATTGAAAACCCCATGTTTTTCATGATCGATCGTACCTCCTCAGTGCAGTGTGCGGCATCTTCTGAGCTCACCGTGCCATGGGCAACAAGATCTCGCCGAACGCTGTGCTTAAAGCTTCTGATTTACGGGTTGATTCTACTCGCAAACGTAGGGGAGTGTAAATACCCTTAGGCGGGTATTTTCAGGGTATTCGGAAAACGGGCAATGCAGAGAGAAACAGCAGAAGAAAATCAATGGTTCGCGGAATTTATGCGTGATGATAAAAAACGAAGGAGAGAGCAAACCGGCTTGTAACGCTTATTAACGCCTTATTTTACTGAATAGTTACGTCTAAATTATACCTGGCAGTACCGCCGTGTCCGTCTGTCACAACAACAGATACGTTTTTCTTTCCTTTAAATTCAGCGGGCACCTCCCAGGTTAGCAGCCCGCTTGATTTATCTATCGTCATGCCTTCCGCCGGCGACTCGATTGCGTAGGTGAGAGTATCGCCGTCCGGATCCGCGGCCTTTACCTGATACGTATACAGCTTCCCGTCGAATTGAAATTCCCCGTGTTCCTGAATTATTGGCGGCAGATTCTGAATTTCCCTGCTCTGCACAATGGCGCTGCCATAGCTCTCCCCATCATAGGGTGTTACCTTCACGACCACCGAATCGCCTCTTTTTACCGGTCCCCCTATTTTCTTATCAGTGCCCGCGGGTGCGCCGTTGATCGTCCATTCGTACAGAAACGCTACTTTGTCCCCGTCCACATCACTTCCTTCAACTGCCACACCCAGCGCATCGCCCGGCTTAACAACCTCAGTAAGCATTCTCAGAGAGGTGATCTCAGGCGGGGCGTTCACAATGTCGACATTATTGGACAGAATTTCCCGGCCCCGAATGCGCGCTCTTGCCTGGAGCGTATTTCCCCTTCTCGCTTGCGACAACGTAAGTTGATTCGGCAAGGAGCTTTCTACAGGCGCTCCGTTCAGAAGCCACTCGATCTTTGCGTCTTCTACAACGAAGCCCGTAAGAATGAGGTTTACCGTTGAATCCCGACATGCCGTTTTCGGCGTTATTTCCAATGCGTACGGTTCCGGAGCAACGGAAGCATTCGGCTGCGTTGTCCCGGTCGCGCCGGTTACCGAGGCATTTCGGTTTCGCTCAGCCTGTTTTTCAGGAGTGCAGGAAAAAAATAAAAATACGATTAGTATCCAGCTAAATGTGCGCATAGGTCCTTGAGAAACATTGAAAAGAGAAACAAGTGATGCTGTTCAGTCGAATTTGATAGTATGATGCGCCTGCATCAATACTGGTAAAGAATGGAAAATTTTGCCCGCTCGGTCTTATTCGTATAGTTTTCCGATACCGACTCAATCGCATAGAGAAACGGGATAGGCGACACCGCAACTTCCCCTGAATTGGCGCTTACCACCCCTTTTGTCATCAAGCCGGTATCTCCTCCGGTGTTACCGGAACTCGTCGCGACTATCTTCGCATAAATGTTATACTTTATCGTTGTTCCAACTTGTATTTTCATATCATACGTTAACGGGTCAGCAGTATCAATAGTGAGATCTTTGTTACAGCCCACCCAGGAGGTCGAAGGCACTAGCAATTTAGCCGCCAATCCGGTGTACGTCGCAGCGCTGCAGGTCCCCGGCGTCGGGTTGGTAAAATTAAGACCAAACGTGTTTAGATTGCTGGCAAAGGCTTGCTGTCCTGAGGTTTCTCCTCTCAGCGCAATGAGCTGATAAAAAATATCAGCCCCTCCTGCGCCTGCCTCAATCGCGGTTTTATGTCTTTTTTGGAGACCTGACACCTGCGTCCCGGTGGTAATCATGTATATTAATGCTGTCATGATCGCGAGCACGACTGCCGACAACACCAGCACCACTACCAGGACTACCCCTTTTTCGGATTTTGAGCCAATTGACATTTCGGTTTTCTCCCTTCCCTCGCCTGACGACGAGTCGAATGAAACACCGATGCGCGATTTCTGTTCTGTTCTGTTATCAACGTTTTTCATTTGACCGCCGTACCTCTCAAAATTTACAGGAGGTTATCCAGTTTTACAACCAAAGTATAGATTTTCCATCGGTAATTTTTCCCGTTTGTGATCCCGGAGAGGTTAAAAACACTTCCATAACCTGTGTCGCCGACTTGTATTGAGTTTACCGGATGAATGTAATTACTATCCATCTGTCCTTCTTGCGCCAGAATAAAAACTCTGACTTCTTTTACCTGATCACGAATCTGCTGTGCATTGGACGTAGAAATATCCTGAATCCAGTTTTCCGGATCTCCGTCTCCGTCCAGATCCCGTCTGTAGATTACCTGCATATCCGCGACGCAGTCAAGCAGCGGCATTTCCGTCATCTGTCCGTTGCTCTGGCTAACTACCGCTTTATACAGATTGCCCGTTCCTCCGGCGCATCGCTGGGGCATCCCGGTGGAGGGTCTCTTGACATAATAGTCCGCCCTGTTAAAGGGCATCCTCAGAGACGTAAGAGCCGCATCCGAATCAACACCATAAACAATTCTCGTTTCTTTATCCGCGCCAGTATCCGCATACGTTGTGACAGCGCTGAATCGCGCACCCGTACCTGGTGTGACGAGGGTTCTTGCAACCGAGGATGTGGGCATCCCCGGCGAAAGAACAATCACCCGATCGCTCTGTCCTAAATTTTCACTTCCCGGTGTCCATAATGTGGTGGTGGCGGTAGCGCCTGACGAAAGAAACGTCCATTTGCTGCAAGCGGCATTTGTGGCAACATTGATCGCCTTTATCACCAGATAATCCGTTCCAGCCAAAGCTGTCCCGCTGGACACATTATTTACACTCACGATCCCTCTCGGGGCCAGCGTCGTCGCTGCATCATTGAGCGTATACGGGTCGCCGGCAGCTTCACTGTAACCTGTCAATCCGTTCCACGGCAGCCCGTAGCCCGCTTTCCCGAGGTCCTGCCGAAGCAGCTCAAGGCCGATGATTCCTTCTATATTTGTCTCCGCGATCTTGCTCTGCTGCCGCTGGGTGGTCAGCATGCTGACGAACATCTGCGACGCTCCGGCCAGGACAAAACCGAAGATCACGATGACCATCAGCATTTCAACCAGGGTAAATCCCGCATTTCGTCTGTTCATTGCTTCCTCACGATCGTTGTTGCGCTGTGCGTGTAATTAGTCCCCTTGTAGGTCCAGTCAACCGACATGGTTATCTGTTTCGTACTCGTATCGGCGCCTACCTGGTCGACTTTTAGCTTCGGTTTGTAGGGCACGCTGGCGCCCCGGAAAGTCCGGGAAATATCCGTTTCGGTCACAGTTCCGAGACTAATGAGGTCAAATTTTTTGTTCCGCAGCTCGTTCATCCGCAGCTCCACAACATTCACCGCCTCGTCCCGCATGGAGTTTTGCAGATTCGTACTCATCCCCACCAGCGCCATCCGCATCGTCGCGAGGGAGACGACCATAAGGATGAGAAGCGAGATCAAGACCTCTATCAGCGACACCCCTCTATTATTGTGTAGCGCAATTCGTTCCATTCATTTTCCCCATGAGAATCCTTGTAGTAGAGATTACGATACAATCGGATAACGGGTTTGCCGTTGATGTGACAGAAATCGTATCAGTGGGATTCGTGGACAACAACAAGCCGTTTGCCGTAAAATCAAAGCTCGCCGGATAACCTGAGTTGAAAGTATATTGCAATGTCTTCTGCGTCACGAGCGTGTCTTGTCCCGGATCATAAACCTCGTTTCCATCCGGCGAAGAAAACGTGTCCTCGTAAATTGCATACTGGTTCTGCGCAAGTCTCACAAAAAACATACGGTTTCTCTGCATGGCGCTCACCCGCGCCTTCATCAAATCGGCATACATCTCTTTTGTCTGGCCTTCCACCCGATACCGCTCCATCCATTCGCGGCCGGAAAGAGCTGCAATGGCCAGCAAAATGCCGAAGATGGCGATCACAATGATGAGTTCGATCAATGAAAACCCGTTTTTATCCATCATTTTTTCATCTCTCCCGCACATGGAGGACCTTTTTTACCGGAGGCGGCGTCGTCATAATGGAGAGACCTTGCGCCGTCGGCGGTACGCCTTCGATGGCGCCTGTCCTTCTGCCACTTTTGTCAGTAAAGGCCGTCGACAGTTGAACCTGTTCGATGCTGCCAGTGGAAACCTGAATCAATGCAGTCCCTTGCAATAATGAACCGGCGGCGGCCCCATTGTCGTATTTCACCGCCCATATGAAGGTCTTGCCCCCAATTGAACAAAGATCGTTATAGGGCATATAGGATGTAAAATAAACAATACCCGTGCTCGTTGCAAGCGGGTCGGTTATAATACGCTCCGCATTGTAGACTCTTGCCACGTCGTCAGTGATTACGCCGTTGCCGTTCTCGTCATAGGTAAAGGTGCCGGGAGCATCAAGAGTAATATACCAGCCATCTTCATCGCTGGAACCGGCCGTCGTGGTGAGAACGACATTTCCTAACTGAGCGTAGGTACGAATTGAATCGTTGCCGGTATCGCTGTCTAAGCAAACGCCTGTATATGCGCTGCCGACAAAGCACGGCTCCACTATGCCGAAAATATTTCTTCGCGTATCTGGATCGTCTGTGCCGACGCTGCTTCTAAAGAAGTATCTTCCTGTCCCGAAATAGAGCCTCAGCTTGCTTGTTTTTTTATCCAGTATTCTCGTAACCGATGAAGTAACCGGGCCGATGCCATCTATAACCTTGCTGTATAGCCATTTATCGGGATTAAGCGCTGTATTTCCTGAGGGGATATTACCGTCAAGATCCTCGTTTGTCAGAAGCCTTAAAACGCCGCCGTCCGTCCAGGTATTGGCAGTACAAAAGTCAGTGGTGGCAGTGCACTTTTTCACATAGGGTATATAGACAGCGTCGTCCTGATAATCGAGGTCAAGGTCAAAGTTTGAATTCAACAATGAACCCGCGAAGGCATTGAGAATCCCTGTATTTATGGTACGTAGCGGCGATCCGGTCTTCAGGTCGAGCACAAAAAGCCGCAGAGGTTGATCAGAGCGGCCCTGGAATTTCTGCGACGCGCCATCTATCGGTCCTGTTGGACCGGAGCCGAACACGACAAAAAACCTTCCGTTTGTCTCCCTCCCGTTAGCAGTGCTGGTCGACCCGCTGTCAGTCCGGGAGTTTATCCTGACAATTGAGGGACCTGACGTTGTAAAACCAAGGGTCTCATCCGAAAACTCCCACAAAAGCTGTGGATTGTTCTGATCCGTAACATCGAGGGCGAAATACGATGAATAGCCTACGCCCGGGATGGGAGTTTTTACGCAGTTCGTGCAGGTCGTGTCCGTTGAATTCCTGCATGCCCCGCCAAGCTTCATCCCTCCGATAAGGATCGTCCTCCATGAATTTACTGTTTTCGTCAAGTCCCAGTAATTGCCGGAAACGGGAATCCCCGGAGCTTCAATGCTTGCGTCAAAGAGGTATGGCGTGAGGTCTACGGACTGGATATGGCAATACTCCGTGTCCTTCAAATACTTGAGATACGGCAGCACGTTCTTGGGGATGAACGCCCACATCTCTTTTCCGAGGTCGGTGCCCTTAAGCCGCGCCTTCTGTATTGCAGTGTCCTGCCCGGTCCATTTCAGCTCCAACGTCCCGAGTTTAAACGCATGGAGCATCCCATCGTTCGCCCCCACATATACCATGCCTCTGTTGGTATACGTCGCTGAGCTGACAAAGGACTTATACCACGAGTCTCCGTAAACGCTGTCATAGCCGTTCAACTGGACCCAGGAGGAAATCCGCGGGGTTGAATCGATGATATCGCCGAGTTTCCATTCCTTGGCAACGGATTCATTCATAGTAACGCCGCTCACGACAACGCTGGTGTCCGATGCATTGTTATTCCCGTTCAGATCGATCGTTACCTTCCTCGGCCTGTAGGTCTCGGTCACCGTCATGCCCGAATAAAGATGATCCGTAATGTCATCGCCGCGCACCCAATTGATGACATTGGTGGCAAGCTGAGTGTTATCCGCGGCGCTGACGGAAGCATTGTCGGTGTTCAGCAAAGGCCTGAGCGCGGCGACATTGCTTGTGGAAAATTTATTCGCATTAGCGGTCAAGGTCGCTGATGAGCTGAGCGGCGTGTAAATCACCCTGTCGGCCGCGGACCTGTTCCATAAAAGCTTACCCGCCTCCCAAAGATTTCCAAGCGACTCAAACTCTATTTCGTCAACCATGGTCACCACAGAGCCGTCTCCATTAGCGTCCGTGAACCGCCGCGCCTTTGCTTTCTGATCATTCACGTCAAAAAAGAACTGGGTTATATAATCGTGATTCGTACCGTCAGTCTTAAGGGTGAGTACGCGTGCGCCATCAGCGTCGAGGACCCCATCCTCCTCTCTTATACTGCTGCTTGCAAACCTGGGGTCTATATAATACCACAAGTTTTGGAGGCCGCCGGTCCAGTAGATGGAGCTGCTGAAAAATTTGCGCTTTGGGTAATAGGTTGCCTGGACAAGGTTGGCGCCGCTGCCCTCGCCTGACGCGAGAACTGATGCAGCCGTACCTGAAGTTGCGCGTGAGAGCATGCTCTGAAGGGCGTCCATGATCTTCTGTTTGATGGCTAAAGCGTCATCAGCGCTGAAAAAGGTGTCCGGCACGTTATCGTAGTCGCTGTCCCAGTCAGGAGAGGAGGCAGGCAATGCCGCGCCAAGGCTGCCGTTTGAATTTGTGGGAAACCCCGTCAGACTCCCGGGCCAAGCCTGCGCCGAATTCTCAAATCCGCCGTACATGGCTGTATTTTTCATGGCCTTCAGTCCTGTGGAATTCATGAAAAGGCCTATGGTGTAAACAGCGTTCACCTTTGTGCTGACAT
>Ga0334722_10007935_pt1 | contig 10218 bp, 9 predicted proteins | sample C3_bottom_MG_FD_207210 | JGI IMG/M metagenome (GOLD analysis project Ga0334722, IMG submission 207210) | Sediment microbial communities from Yellowstone Lake, YNP, Wyoming, USA - C3_bottom | ecosystem: Environmental > Aquatic > Freshwater > Lake > Sediment | place: USA: Wyoming | collected... | reverse complement strand
GGCACGACCAGGAGCTGCCCGGCCGCCATCCCCCCGCCGGCGATGCCCAGCACCAGTCCGCGTTTCGCGTCGAACCAGCGTGTGGCCAGAGACGCGGCCACCGACATTGCCGCCCCGCCGGCCCCAAGCGCGGTGATGACCCCCGCGGTGAGGTAGAGCTGCCACAGGCTGTTGATGGCGGACGTCGCGATGGCCCCGAGCCCCAGCAGCACCACGGCGCCGATCAGGACGCCGCGCGGCCCCCATCGGTCGGCCAACCGTCCGACCAACGGCCCGACAGCGCCGTAGAGAAAGAGCGACAGTGACGCCACGACGGACAACGACGCCCGGCCCCATCCAAACTCGGTTTCGAGCGGTTTGATGAACACGCCGAACGACGTTCGCACCCCCGACGCCATGAGCAAGATCGCGCTCGAGACTCCGAGCACGATCCAGGCGTAGTGCACTCGTGGCCGCACACTTGTCGTCATCGGAGGAACCTCCTGAGTTCAGCCCAGCCGGCCCCGCAGCCGCGGGTCGGCGAGATCGCGCAGGCCGTCGCCGAGCAGGTTGAGCCCGAGCACCGAGATCAGGATCGCGATGCCGGGGAAGATGGTGATCCACGGGGCTGTCTGCATGAACGTCCGCCCCGCAGTGATGATCGTGCCCCATGAGGGGATATAGGGCGGCAGCCCGACGCCGAGAAACGAGAGCGCCGCTTCCGCCAGCACCGAATCGGCAAAGATGAAGGTCGCCTGGACGATGACCGGCGCAAGCCCATTCGGCAGGATATGGCGGATGAGGATACGTGCGTCGCCGGCACCGAGCGCCTGTGCCGCCTGGACATAGTCGAGTTCTCGGACCACGAGCGTCACACTGCGGACGATGCGCGCTACTCGCGGCGTGAACACGATCGACAGCGCGATGATGACGTTGGACAATCTGGCGCCGAGCGCCGCCATGAGCGCGATCGCGAGCAGCGTCGTCGGAAACGCCATCAACCCGTCCATGATGCGCATGAGGACGCGGTCGGCCCGGTTGTCATATCCGGCGAGCAGCCCGATCGTCGTACCGACGGCGGTGGCGCAGACGACCACCAGGCTTCCCACCAGCAGTGAAACCCGGGCGCCGTGGATGACGCGGCTGAAGATGTCCCGGCCGAGGTTGTCGGTGCCGAACGGATGCCCCCGCCCCGGTCCCAAGAGCCGTTGCGGCACCTGGATGTCCTGTGGGTCATACGACGACAGCACCGGCGCAAAGGCCGCAATCAGGACGATCAGGAGCACGATACTCCCGCCGACAAGCGTCGCCCGGCTGCGTCCCATCGCCAGGCGCCCGGCCGCGAAGAGACCGGTCCTACGCATACGTGACCCGGGGATCGAGGAAGATGTAGAGGACGTCGATCAGCAGGTTGACCAGGACGTAGATCGCCGCGACGAACATCAGGACGCCCTGCACGACGGGGTAATCTCGCCTCAGCACTGAGGAAATAACCAACCTTCCGACGCCGGGCAGCGCGAAGACCGTCTCGATCACGACCGCGCCGGCGAGCAGGCCCCCGAGCGCCAGACCGATCACGGTGATCGTGGGGATGAGGGCGTTGCGCAGCGCATGTCCGACAATCACGCGCCGTTCCTCCGTGCCTTTCGCACGCGCGGTCCGCACGTAGTCCTGACCGAGCACCTCGAGCATGCTCGATCGTGTCATGCGCGCGATCAGGGCCGACGCGCCGAACCCGAGCGTGACGGCAGGCAGGATCAGCGAGAGGATCGCGCCGGCCACCGACTCGTCCAACGGGACGTAGCCGGCCACTGGGAACAGCTGTAAGTACACGGAAAAGACCAGAATCAAATTCAACCCGAGCCAGAACCCCGGGACCGACACGCCGAACAGCGCGATCCCCATCGCCGCCTGATCGATCCAGGTGTTGCGGCGAACCGCGGCGGCCACGCCGGCCGGCAGTCCGATCGCGACGGCAACGGCCAGCGCCATCGCGGTCAGCAGAAACGTCGGCTCGACGCGCTCGGCGATCGCCTGGAGGACGGGTCGCTGGAGAAAGATCGAATACCCGAGATCCCCTCGCAGCGTGCGCCCGTACCAGAGGGCCAGCTGCACGAGTAGCGGGCGGTCCAAACCCATGATCGAGCGCAAGCGGGTGAGGTCGTCGATCGTCGCATCGGGTCCGAGCATGACGGCGGCTGGGTCGCCCGGGGTCAGGTAGATAAGAAAGAACCCCGCGGTGGCGACGATGAGCAATACGGGCAGCAGCGAGACGAGACGCCGGGCGACGTACGCAGTCATGGGCCGGCCCCCTCCGGCGGGTCGGGCCGCCGGGACCGATCAGGCCACGACGTAGGGAATGGTCGCGCCACCGTCGATGACGATCGTCTGACCGGTGATGAACCCGGCATGCGGGCCCGCCAGATAGGCCACAAGACCGGCGACCTCATCCGCGGTGCCCATGCGGCCGATCGGGATGAGGGCGCGCAGGCGCGCGCGCGCATCCTCTGGGAGCTCAGCGACGATCCCCGCGTCGATGGCCCCCGGTGCGACGGCGTTGACGGTGATGCCGTGCGTCGCCAGCTCGCGGGCGAGCACGACCGTCAACCCGATGAGTCCCCCTTTCGCGGCGGAGTAGTTGGCCTGACCCGGCCCGCCGACGACGCCGGCGACCGACGTGACGTTGATAATGCGCCCCCCACCGGCGGCGATCAGATGCGGGACGGCCATCCGGCAACACCGCACGGCCCCGGTCAGGTTGGTTTCGATGACCGAGGTCCAGTCCTTGGGGGGCATGCGGAGCACGAGGCCGTCCTTGATGATGCCGGCGTTGTTGACCAAGATGTCGAGGCGCCCCAGGCGTGAGGCCGCGCCTTCGACGAAGCGCGCCACGTCGGCTATGGAGTCAACGTCACCTTGGAACGCCGCAATTCGCGTGACGGCAGAGAGCTCGTTAACGAGGGCCTGCGCCCCCGCGGCGTTGGACCGGTAGGTGAACGCTACCGCGGCCCCAGCGCGCGCCAGCGCCACGGCAACAGCCCGACCGATTCCGGACGAACCACCGGTAATGAGAGCGACCTTCGATGCGAGGGTCACGCGCGACGTGCGATCGCCTGCAGCCAGATGCGGGGAACAACCCGCAGCGACAGTTCCTCCATGGCCTGTCTGACTCCAACCTTGAGCGCTTCCGCGCCGATCTCGAGCGGCACGCCGGGGAGTGCGCCCTCGATGAACATCGAGAACTCGCTGATATCTTCCCAGGCCTGACGGTTGAGGTCTTTGACTTGGAACTCGAACTGCGTGTCACCAAACCCAGTGGATTCAAGCAGCCGGCGATAGTCGTCGGGTGAGAGCCACTGCATCGCGGTGGCTCTCACGCCGCGCGTAATCCCGTGCCCGCGCTCCTGCAACCAGCGCCGGGCGCGCAACACCCACAGCTTGTAGAAGCGATAGGTGTCGCTTGGATAGGCGCCCTCGAAGAACGTCGTGTTGAACGCCAGCACCCCGCCGGGTCGAAGCACCTTGCTGATCCCGGAGATGACCTGGGCCTTGTCCGGCACGAGATGGATGGCGTTGCAGAACACGACGGTATCAACCGGCGGCGGGACGAGGCTCGAGATGCGCTCGGCGGTCCCCTGGATGAAGCGCACCACGGCCGACTGGATACGCTGCGCCGCCAGGACCAGGGCCGACGACGAGGGATCGATCGCGAACACGTGCCCGCGCGGGGGAGCCCCCATCGATCGGAGGATGATCTCGGTCACCGCCCCGGGCCCGCATCCCAAATCGACGACCTCTATCCCGGGCTTGATCGCGGCGTGTGAGACGAGCCACTCGTTGACTTCTTTGAAGAACGGGTGCGCCGCAAACTTCGAGAACGAAAAGCGGTCCTCGGCCCCGCCGTTGCCGTGCGCGGGCGCCTGGGACACGATATCCGAACGGCCCTCTGTTTCCATGTGCCAGAAATTATACTCCAAATTCGGCCTCATTACCTGCCTGCCGCGAGGTGGCCGCGGCTACCCATGCTTGATGGATACGACCTTCGGCTGCACGAAATAGCCCAGATAGTCCGGGCCCCCGACCTTGGCGTCGGTGCCGCTCATGTTGAAGCCGCCAAACGGGTGGACGCCGACCAGCGCGCCCGTGCACTTGCGATTCAGGTACAGGTTCCCGCACTGAAACTCGCGGCGCGCCCGCGCCAGGTGCTCCGGGTCCCTTGAGAAGATCGAGCCGGTGAGGCCGAACTCTGTGCCGTTCGCGATGGCCAGCGCGTGATCGAAGTCGCGCGCCTTGATCACGGCGACGACGGGGCCGAAGATCTCTTCCTGCGCGATCCGCGCCCCAGCGTCGACGTCGGCGAAGATCGTCGGCTGGATATAGAAGCCTCCGCCGTCGCCCGGCTCGCCGCCCGCGGCCAGGCGCCCTTCGCGCTTGCCGATGCCGATGTAGTCCATGATGCCCTGCATGGCGCGCTGGCTGACGACCGGCCCGGCCGGGAAGTTGTCGCGTGCGGGGCCGACGCGCAGCTCGCGCACCTTGGTGACAAACGCGTCCAGCACCTCGCGGTAGCAGCGTTCGTGAACGACCAGCCGCGAGCCGGCCGAGCACTTTTGCCCTTGGAAGCCATATCCCGAGGTCACCGCGGCCGTGACCGCGTCGTCGAGATCAGCGCTCTCGTCGATGATGATCGCGTTCTTGCCACCCATCTCGGCGATGGCGCGCTTCAGCCAGATCTGCCCCGGTTGAACCTGGGCGGCCTGCGCGTACAGCCGAATCCCGACTTCCTTTGAACCGGTGAACGCGATCATCCGGACGCGCGGGTGGAGGACCAAAGGATCGCCGACGTCTCCGCCCGACCCAGTAATGATGTTGAGAACGCCAGGCGGTAATCCGGCAGCCTCCAGAACCTCCTGCAGCACGTAGGCATTGGCTGGTGAATCACTGCTCGGCTTCAGCACGACCGTATTCCCCGCCGCGATGGCCGCCGTCGTCATGCCGGCCGGGATGGCCAGCGGAAAGTTCCACGGAGGGATGACGGCGATCACGCCGATCGGCATGTAGACGTACTCGCTGAACTCCTGCGGGTGCGATGCCGTCGGATGTCCCCGCGCGTATCGCAGCGCGTCGCGCGCGTAGTACTCCATGAAGTCGATCGTCTCGGCGACGTCACCGTCGGCCTCGCCCCAGTTCTTGCCGACCTCGAACACCTGCCATGCCCCGGCCCAAAACTTGCGTCGCCGGAGGATGTCGGCGGCCCGGAGCAGCACCGCGGCGCGCTCTTCGGCGGGGACGCGGCTCCAGCTTTTGAACGCCTGGTCGGCGACCTCGACGGCACGGTGCACTTCGCGCGCGGTGCCCTTCTGGCAGACGGCGACGGCCTGCGTCTTCAGCGACGGGTTCCACGACGTGAACGTGCGGTCGACCTTGATGCGCTCGCTGCCGATGATGAGGGGGAACTCTTTGCCGAGGTCGCGTTCGACCGCCGTGAGGGCATCGAGCATCATCTTGCGTCCAGGATCCTGTGAGAAGTCAGTGAAAGGCTCGTTGCGGAACTCAGGCAGCGCCATGTGTCACCTCGGCCGGGATTCATCTCCATTATAGCTGTGTTTGCGGGCCGGGGAGGCGAGGCCCCCGGTCTGTCTAATAAGCTCCATGACATGGCCGAGGACAACGGATGAGCGATTCAACGCCCGCGGTCGATCGACCGGCGCCGACGGGCACCGTGACGTTTCTCTTCACCGACATCGAAGGCAGCACGTTGCCCCCAGCCGATCTCAAGAATCTTCGGTTGGATCAGCTGTCGCAGTCGGAGGCCGTGCAGTTGTTCGTTGAGCGCGCCCAGGCGGTCAAGCCGACCTTTCGGTTGACCGCTGACAACGCCCGGGCCGTCGCGGAGCTGTGCCTGCGCTTGGATGGTTTGCCGCTGGCGATCGCCGAGCAAACCCCGGGGAAGACCATGGCGTCGGAGTTTTTTCAGCTGAAAGGGGAGCTCCTTCTCGCGCGATCTCGCGACAATGCCGCGGAAGCCGAGGTCTGGCTGCACACGGCCGTCAGGGCCGCGGCCGAGGTGCAGGCGCCGATGCTGCAGCTGCGGTCCACGCTGAGACTATCCCGTGTGTGGCGTGACCAGGGGAAAGTGGCGCAGGCGCGCAACGCGTTGAGCGAGGCTTATGCGAAGCTCACCGAAGGCTTCACGACCCCGGATATGAGCGAGGCTAAGACGCTGCTGGACGAATTGACCACAGTCCACAACTAGGCGGGTCGATAAATGAGCGTGAACCCCAAACGTATGATCGCCGAGCTCAAAGAGCTGCGCGCGCTCACCGGCAACGCGGACGGCGCCCAGCGCGTCGCCTGGACCGAGCCCTGGGCCAAGGCGCGTGACTGGCTCAAGACGAAGATGAAGGCGCTTCCCGTCGAACGGGAAGTGGATGAAGCGGGCAACCTGTGGTTCACACTCAAAGGCAAGAGCAAGCACGCGCTCCTCATCGGCGGGCATCTCGACAGTGTGCCAAACGGCGGGTGGCTTGACGGCTGTCTCAACGTGCTGGCGGGTGTGGAGGTGCTGCGCCGCATCGCCGCTCAGGGCACGCCGCCCGTGACGGTGCGGCTGGTCGACTGGGCCGACGAGGAAGGGGCGCGGTTTGGACGGAGCCTGTTTGGGTCGAGCTGCGTCTCGGGCGCGATCGAGCCAAAGGACGTGCGCGGGCTAGTGGATCGCCACGGGTTGACGCTGCGGGAGACGCTCTCGGCGCACGGCGTGGACCTGGCGCGCGTGAAGAAGGCGCGCCGGCAGCTCAAGAACGCGGAGGCCTATCTCGAGCTGCACATCGAGCAAGGACCGGTACTCGAGAGCGTCAAGAAACCGATGGGCGTGGTGCTGGGCACGTTTGGCGTGGAGCGGCATGCCGTCCGCTTCACCGGTCAGGCCGCGCACAGCGGCAGCACGCCGATGGCGCACCGGCGCGACGCGCTCGGCGGCGTGAGCAAGCTCCACCTGGCGATCCGCGAGATCGCGGCGAGGCACGGCGGCGTCTGCACCGTCGGGAAGGTGACGACCGAGCCGGGCATCGTGACGATCGTCGTGGGACAGGCGGAGATGACGCTCGACCAGCGGCACCTCGACGCGACAAAGCTGGCCCGCATGTACGCGGACGCCCGCAGGGCGGCCGCGCGGATCGCCAAAGAAGAGAAGATCGCGGTCAGTTGGAGCAGGCTATGGGCGATCCAACCGTTCCCCTTCCACAAGGAGCTGATCGCCCTCGGTGATGAGGCCGTCAGGGAGGTCTGCGGAGTCTCGCACCGTCTGCCGAGCGGTCCGTTGCACGACGCCGCGGAAGTCTGCCGCACCGGCGTGCCGACCGTGATGCTCTTCGTGCAGAGCCTCCGCGGCATCTCGCACAACAAGATTGAAGATACGAAGGAAGCGCATCTTGAAAAGGCCGTCCTGGCCTTCGACCGACTGGCGACGAAAGTGATACATTGGATGGTCGCTCACCGATAGACGTCGCGCCGATGACCGATCTTGATCACGATGGCGACCCGCTCGGCGTCCTGGACGATGTACAAGACGCGGTAGGTGCCTTGACGCACCCTGTAGAGCTCGCGACCAGAAAGCTTCTCGCAACCCGTGGGTCGGGGGGTGGTCGAAAGCCCACGGATCCGGGCGACGACTCGTGGACGATCTTTCGCGGGCAAAGCTTCGAGCTCTTTGACTGCGGAGGGCTTGATGAGAAGCCTATAGCTTGCCACGGCGTCGCAGGTCTTTCAGGACGGCTTCGAAGTCCAGATTCGACTCCTTGGCGCGGGCCCGGAAGGTCGCGAGGTCCTCTGCATCTTCAGTGAGGATCTGTCGCACAGCTTCGTTGACCAAGTCGGAAATGCTTTGGTCCGTCTCTGCGGCTTTGTGGCGGAGTGCGCGGTGGAGGTCTTCCGCCAAGTAGACGGTCGCCCGTCGGGCGCTGCTCATCAGAGAAATCGTAGCGTCAAGACGTCAAAACGTCAAGACGCCGATCCTGACATCAATTCCATCCCTCCTGATGAACAATCTCGTGCTCGACCGATCGCGCGCGGACGAACGCCGCCCCGCGTGGCGTTGTGATGAGCACTCCTCGCTGACCGACGACCTGGCCATCGGCCAGCACCGGGTGTCCCCGGGCGAATGACCAGACCGCGCGGCCGTCGTTGACGTCGACCACCGTGATGTCGGCGTCGGCGCCGAGGCTGAGGTGGCCCTTGCGTGGCAGTCCCAGCATGCGGGCCGGGTTGACGCTGGCCTTCACCACAAAGTCGCGGAGCGTCCACCCGCCCATCTGAACGAGCATCAGGCCGTGGCGCACGAGGAAGTTTCGCGGGATCGCGCCGCCGTCGGTGCTGAGACCGTTGACGACGAACCGGCCGTCGCGTCGGGTCGCGGCAAGCAGGATCGCCGACGGGATGTGGTTGACCGGGAACGAAACCCCGGCGTCGGTCTCGCGGGCACGCCACTCGGCTGCCCCGTCGGCCGGCTCTGACAAGACCACCGCACCGCCGACGACGCGATGAATCCGGGCGAACCCGGCGCTGATAGCCTGCTCGAGCCCGCGCTGGTTAGTGTCAAACCCGCCAAGACGCAGACAGGTCTTTGTGACATTGCTGGTCGGGACGCCGTCGCGGCAGTGCGCCGACGTGCCATTGTAGACTGACAAATAGGACTCGCTGACCGCTGAAGGACGCGCGGCGAGGAGATCAAGCGCCTGCTGCACCTCTACGGCGGGGTCACCGGTGACCTGCCCGCGGCAATACGAGTTGACATGCGCAATGTGGATTCGTCGCCCGGCGGCCAGGTCGAGCGTTTCGGCAAGGCCTCGAACATCGGAGCCCGTCGCCGTCGACCCGACGTGAGACGCGACGTAGCACCGTCTCGACGCGGCCGCCGTGATGATGCGGCCAATCGCCTCCGGCGTGAGCGGGTAGTGACCGCCCAGGATCTTGAGACCGATGGCGCCTGATGTGAGCGCACCGTCCGCCTCGCGTTCGATCTCTCGCACGTCCGGATCCTGCGATGTCACCGTGTCGCGCGGAATCAACGGATGGATAAACGCCACATTCAGCCCCGCGCCGCCGCTCGTAAGCGCCGCGGTCAGGTCGTCGATCGAGCCCGCGAGATCGAGCGCCGTCACCACGCCGGTTTCAGCCACCATGCGGTGACCCTCACCTGATCCGAAGTGGCGGGACAGGTGCGTGTGGGTATCGATGACGCCCGGAAGAATCCAGAGTCCCCCCACGTCGAGTGTGCGCCGCGCGCCCGTCGTCACACGACCGACCTCGCTGACGCGCCCGTCGCGTATCGCCAGATCCGCCGGTCCTTCAATGTTGTTGACAGGATCGAGTATCCGACCGCCGGTCACTATCAGGTCGTGCATACCTCACCCTCTCAGCGCTCATTGGCCGGGGGCCCAAGGTTTCCTTTGATATAATGGGCGCCGGAGAGGTGGCTGAGCTCGGTTGAAGGCGGCGGACTTGAAATCCGTTAGGGTCACAAGCCCTCGTGGGTTCGAATCCCACCCTCTCCGCCAGCCGCCCTAGGTCTTGACCGTCCCCGGCTAGGGTACCCACTAGAAGGAATGTCTACGTCCACCCAAGCGGGCACTGCCCTTATCTGTCCGCGTTGCGCCACGGAGAACCCGGCCAACGCCAAATTCTGCCAGCGCTGCTGGGCGTTTCTCCGCGGACGGCACTGCCCCCACTGCGGCAAACAGGCCACCCGTGCGGGTGCCAAGTACTGTGAACACTGCAGTCGGGACCTGGATACGGAGCCGACGACGCCGCTGCCGCTCGACGACACTCCGACCGACACGTCGCCGGCGCTCTCCGTCCCGCGGTTTGAATCGCCTGCGCCGCCGATCGATGAGTCCGACACCCAGCCCGTGGAGTTGGCTTTTGAAGAGGTCGTGGACGATCAGCCGCCCATGATTCCGATTGAACTGCCTGAAGCGCCGGGACGCCCGTTCCTTCCGCCGCAGACAGCAGCTCGGCCTATACCCCAACACATTCAGCAGTCTGCGCCGCCGCCGCCCGCTCCGCCTGTCCGTGTCGAGCCTCCGGCCGCTCCAGTCGCATCACCGGGGCCACCGCAGGACATGGCGCGTCCTGTGGACACGCCGCGTCCACAAGACGCCGTGCGTCCCAGGCCGGCGCCGCAGGCACAACGCCGTTCAGGGTCACCCGCATTGACGGTGGCCGTCGTGCTGATCGTCT
>Ga0334722_10007934_pt1 | contig 10220 bp, 10 predicted proteins | sample C3_bottom_MG_FD_207210 | JGI IMG/M metagenome (GOLD analysis project Ga0334722, IMG submission 207210) | Sediment microbial communities from Yellowstone Lake, YNP, Wyoming, USA - C3_bottom | ecosystem: Environmental > Aquatic > Freshwater > Lake > Sediment | place: USA: Wyoming | collected... | reverse complement strand
AACGCCGTCATGACCGTTGATTCTTCCGGGAACATCTTTGTTGCCAGCAACGATTTTATGGCCACGGATTTGGATATGTTTGTGGCCAAGTTTAGCCCAATCGGCGTAAAAACATGGGAATCAATGAAGGTCATTACCGGTTCGCATGAATCTGTCAGTGATATAGCCGTCGATGCGTCTGGAAATGTATTTTTATCGGGGGAGACTGATACGGCCAGTTATACCGTCCGTGATGCCTTCGTTGCCAAGTTTAATTCTTCGGGCAGTTTCCAGTGGATGCGGACCGTAGACCATGGGGATTACGACAGGGCGAGTTCGGTGGCGGTGACATCCGATGGAAAGTCGTATGTAACGGGGGTCTGTAGTATTATCGCCGAATCGCGAAATTATATCATCGCCGCCGGATGGAATTCGGCGGGGACAGCCCTTTTCAGCCGGACGATCAGCGGTAACAGCGAGTGGTCTACCGGTGAGGCGGTGGCGGTTGATTCCGGTAATTTAATGATTGCCGCTGATGACGGGTCAACCGTAGATGTAAAGCGGGTGGATGGGGCGAATGGCAATGTCCTTTTGAGCGGAAGCTATTCGCCGCCGGCAAGCTGTTCGGTTGACGACATGGGGGTGGACGGGTCGGGAAATGTTTTCCTGACAGGAAGAATGTTAAACGCCGATTACGACTGGTTTTTGATGCGGTTTACCTCCGGGCTTGCCCATGACTTCACGGTTTCCACCGACTTGATGGGGGATGATGGATTTGGTTTTGGCGGTCCCGGCGTCCAATTGGGGTTGGCGGGTCCGGCTTCGGTTTACCTGACCGGAACATTCCAGGAGGCTGATCCCTCGGGATGCAATAACGGCAGGCGCGGTGTGGCGGTGCGCCGGTATGCCACGGGCGGATTCCTGGATTGGACCAGGATATTCGACTCCCCAGCAACCGTTCACTTCAATATGGTAAAGAGTGATGGTTCAGGCAATACATATATATTCGGCAGTGTGAGCGATGGGGCGGTTCTTTTCAAGTATGACGAATCCGGCACGAATAAATGGATGGTGGATGTCACGCCGCCCGGGCTCTGCCAGATATATGGAAAGGGGATTGAGGTCATGGGGGGAATCGTTTTCGTTTCAGGTAATGCGCATAATCCTTCCACCGGGGCGTATGACCTGTTCGTGGCGGGATTTGATTCGTCTGGTGCAATGGTGTATTCCGCTGATATCGACAGCAATCTTCTTCCATATGGCAGTCTGATGGGGGGGTATATGGCGGTGGATTCCGGGTTAAACCAGTATCTGGTCGGCCAGTATTATGATTACAGCCTTTCTGATTCCGAGATGTTTGTCTGCAAGTTAAACCCGGGCGGGACATTGCTTTGGACCCGGACAATAAGCCATGTGGCCGATGATTATCCGGACGGAATAGCCCTTGACGACTCGGGAAATGCCTATGTTTTGGAGGGCAATAACGACGCCTCTCCGCATAAATACAGCGTCATCAAGTTTGACGGTTCCGGCAACCACCTCTGGTCGCGTGATTATCCGTTTGTGATTGCCGGCCGCACCGATATGAACGCGGCTAAAATCGCCTCCCGCGGGTCCGCCATCTGGTTTTGCGGAGAAGAGGCGGATAGTACCTATGACAATGTTTCCGGCTCCCTGTACAAGCTCGATACTGACGGAAATGTTTTGTGGAAGAGAAGCTACAACGGGGTAAATGATGCCGGTTTCTCCGGCGTTGCGGTTGATTTATCCGGGAATGCATTTTTGTCCGGCAACACAGGTGACAGCCAGACCAACCTTTATTACTCCACCGTTTCATACGACACCACAGGGGCGCTGAGGTGGGCAAAAACCTATGCATCCGGGGAGCTTTATGAGTGGGGCAATGCTGTGGCGCTGGGATCCGTGCTGGTGGTCGGGGACTCATATACCGCGGGCAGGATGATCAAATATATCGAATCCGCCGGGCCGTCGGCCGTGCTGAAGTCCGCGCTGGCCGTCACCCCCAATCCCGCCGTGCGCGGGCAGACCGCCAAGGTGGTCCTGACGGTCACCAACAGCGGGGGCGGGGCGGCGACCAGCGTGACCCCCAGCCTGGATGTGAATTCGGGGGGCGGGTTGGGCAGTCTGATCGGCGGGCCGACCCCGGCCGGCCCGGTCACTATCGGCGCGGGCGGGGTGCAGAAATTCACCTGGACCTGGACGGCATCCGGGGCCGGCACGGTCGAATTCACGGCGACCGCGCAGGGGATCAATTCCGGCACCAACGGGGCCATCCTGACGGCCGATACCGAATCACTGGTGTCGGCGGAAAAAGCGTCGCTGGAGTCAGCTCTCGCGGTCTGGCCCTCGCCGGCCTTCGTCGGCCAGGTCGTCACCGTGACGGTCACCGTGACCAATACCGGGACCGCGAATGCCCAGGACATCGCCGCCACCGTGTTTGTCGGGCCCGGCCGGGTCCTGGTGAACCCCGTGGCCGGACCCCCGCCCCCGGCGGTGCCGGTCCTGGCCCCTGGCGCTTCCGTTACATTTACCTGGCAATACACGGTCCTGAACCGGGGCAGCGTGGTCTTCAGCACTACGGGAACCGGCACCGACCCGGTTTTCGGGGCTCTGCGCACCAATGCCAACCGGTCCGATCTGCTTAAGTATCCGGCCTCGTTAAGCGCCGTTTTGGTGGCGGCGCCGGCCACCGTATCGGTGGGGCAGTGGGTGAACGCCGGAGTCAATGTATCCAACCTGGGGGATGTCGACGCCACCGGGGTGACGGTAACCCTGTATGTCGACCCGATGGCGAATGCCACCCAGATCAGCGGACCGGCTTCAGTCGGACCCGTGACCATCCCGGCGGGGTCGGCGGTGCTGTTTACCCCCTGGACATACAGCATCAGCGGGGCGGGGATCATCGGGTTCAGCGCCACCGCCCAGGGCGTTGAGTCGGGGATGGGCGGGGTCGCCGGCTGTACCGCTTTCGACGGCGTTCAAGCCCTGCTTCCCGCGGCCCTGGACGCCTCCCTGACCGCCCTGCCGGCCACCCTGCGCCAGGGTGAATCTTTTACCGTCCAGTTGGTGATAAGCAACACCGGTGAGGCTTCGGCATCTTCAATAACTCCGCTCCTGTTCCCGGTGCCAAGCGATGCGGTAAAAGTGGTTTCCGGACCGGTTCCCGCCTCCATGGGAACCCTGGCTGGGAGCAAGGCCGTTACCTTTACCTGGGTCTGCGAGGCGGTGAAGACCCCCTCGGTGGTGTTTACCGCCACCGCGGGCGGGGTTGACGCCAATTCCGGAAGGTACACCGGCGACGGCGAGGCATCTCCCAGCCGGATCATCAGCTCGGCCGCGGTGCTGAAATCATCCATGGCCATCGTTCCCACCACCGTGAAGGAGGGGGCGGAGTTTGAGTTGCGCTACACCGTGTCCGATACCGGCGACCTGCCGGCCGCCAATGTCGGTCCCTCGCTGATATTGTCGGACCCATCACTGGCCGGGGTGATTTCCGGTCCACTCCCCGCAGTGAAGGCTTCCCTGGCATCCGGCGAGACCGTGGTATTCGTCTGGCGGTACAGCGCCCTCAAGGCGGGAACGCTGTCGTTCTCCCTGTCCGCCACGGGCGATGACGGCGCGTTCAAGGCCGGGACAGCGGCGACCGGGAGCGTTACGGTAACCCGCAAGCACGATGAGGATATCCTGGTCTTCCCGAATCCCGTGAAAGCCGCCACCATGACGGTGGCCCTGAAGCTGGACGCCGATGCGGACCGGGTTGACCTGGACCTTTACAACACCGCCATGAACCGGGTCCTGAACTCCTCCTGGAAGAATGTCGCCCGCACGCCCGGTGAAATCAACCTGGGCGGGCTGGATAAGTTCGCCCCCGGGGTCTATTTCCTGCGGGTTAAAGCGGTAACCGGTTCCACGACGAAAACCTATCCCCTGATAAAGGTGGTGATAAAACGATGAAAGGAATCAGGATGACGGCGGCATTGTTTGCCCTGTTTTTCATAATAGGAACCCCGGCGTTGGCGGAGCCTGCCGGGAATATTTCCGGTAATGGAAAGGCCGCGGTGGTGGACCGGCAGAAGGCGGCCCGCCGGCTGGATTCTATCCGGAAACAGAAGGCTTATTACGCCAAACAGGAGAAGGAAATATCCGGCCGAGTGGTGAAGGCGCGCAATCCGGGTGAAAAGCGCTACTACGAGGGCAAGCTGAAGGAAGTCCGGGCCCGTCTGGTACGGCTTAATTCCGCCGAACAGCATTTCGACCGGCTGGCCGGAAGTCCCAATAGAAGGGGACGGAGTGATTTACCCGGTCCTGCTAACAGGTAAAACCGCCCAGAGTAATCACTACGGCAGGCAGTATAATTGAGTCAGGGAATAACATGGAATCGCCAATAACCATCGATGCCCGGAAGATAGCTGAGATATGCAAAAAGCACCATATCCGGGAGCTTTCGCTTTTCGGTTCGGCACTGACCGGGCCTTTTACTGAGGAAAGTGATGTGGATATTCTTTATGAATTCGAGCCCGGTTATTCGGTTGGTTTTGAGATTGTCGCCATTGAGGAGGAGTTTTCAATGGCACTGGGAGGAAGGCGTATTGACCTGGTTCCCAGGAAATACCTGAACCGGCATTTGCGCGACCGGATCATTTCCGGGGCCAGGGTAAATTATGCCCAAGGATGATCGGGTATATGTACGGATAAGCAGATTGGGGGCATTATCCTGCCAATTCCGTTAAAGTAGTCTTATGCAGAAGGAGGAACCGGGTATGACAGATGGGTCGATTAATAAAGCCGGAACACAATCGGATCAATTGAATAAATTGGTTCGCCTCCTGTCCGAGGCTTATCATCCGGACAAGATATTCCTTTTTGGCTCCCATGCCCGCGGGGAGGCACGCCCGGACAGTGATTTCGACCTGTTGCTGGTGGTTCCTGATGATGCCAGTCCGGAACGGCTGACGAGCCGGATGGCATATGAACGCCTGTGGGGGACAGGTGCTGACGCCGATGTGCTGGTTTGGACCAGGAAGCGTTTTAACGCCTGTGTCCACCTCCCTGCCACTTTCCCGGCGGCCGTCTTGAGGGAGGGCCGGGTCCTGTATGACGCCTGATCCCGAGAGGATCAGGGAAGTCCGGGCCTGGCTGGAGAAGGCAAATGATGACATTCGGGCCGCCGGCGTTGACTTGGCGGCCGATCCACCCCTGACCGGCGATGCCGCCTTCCATGCGCAACAATCCATTGAGAAATCGCTCAAGGGATTCCTGTCGTGGCATGACAAGCCTTTTGGCAAAACTCATAATCTGAACGTGCTCAGTGAATCGTGTGCGAAGGTGGATCAATCCATGGAACCCCTTATGCGCGAAGCCGGGCCGTTGACCGAGTATTCCTGGCTATTTCGTTACCCGGGAGCGGTTGATTCGCCTGAACCCAAAGAGGTTCTGGCCGCATGCGCAATCGCGAAAACGGTTTATGAGGAAATCCTGAAGCGCCTCCCGCCAGAGGTCAAACCAAAGACAGGCGGCTAACATCGAAAGAAATGGTATAAGTTTGGATTTAGATGGCGTAGTTTCCATATTGAAATATAATAAAGGCGACTTATATTGAGATGAAAACGCATTCCGGACCATTTCCCCCCGCATCCGCTTCCGAATGCATGCGCCTGGATGAAGAACTGCTCACGAAAGCTGAAAACGGGGAGAGCAATGCCCGCATATATGAATGGAAGGGTCCGTCCGTATCTGTTCCGCGATCATTTTCGTCAGATGGAGTGAAAAATGATGTCTTGCAGGATGCTGGCATCGAATTCGTTAAAAGACCGACCGGGGGAGGGGTGCTAATCCATGGTTTTGACCTCTCTTACAGTGTGGGAGTACCCAGGTTAGGGGGGTGGGAACACCTGGGTGTAGATGAAGCGGGCCTCCTGATAGCCCAACCGGTGCTGGAAACCCTTATAAAATGCGGTTTTAAGGCTGGGTTTAGGCCTCCTTTAGCCCCCCCCAACGCCCCCAATCCCGCCCTCTGTGCCATCCAAAAGAGCCCCCTGGATATCCTTATTTCAGGCCGAAAAGTGGCCGCTTTTGCCCAAAGAAGGACCGCCAAAGCCCTGTTTCAGCATGGTTCCATCCATATAAGGAAGATCCCGGAAAGGGTGATTTCAGCGGTGAAAAAAGCCGGTCTGGGAACCGATTTGGAGTGGCAATTGGCCGGGGAGGCGGTCGCGCCCCTGGAAGAGTTCGAGCAGGTGGATGTGGGAAGGTTGAAAGAGGTCCTCATGGAGGCGATTAGGACTGCCGGGGGGCCTGGAGAGGGCTGATCCAGCCCCGCGGGCTGGGGGAGGTATTGACGATGCCGGGGTCGCGTGGTTTATTTCAATTAGGAAAATTTGGTGGGCTGGACTGCTTGCAGAGGCCCTCCTATAGGAAGCCGAATGATTGAGGCGACCTAGCTAAGTGTTATAAAGTAGTTGATATAACTTGTTTTTTGCGTCGGATAAAGCGGCGCAATAAACGAAGGAGCCTCGGAAGTGCCAAGGGCAAACGAAGCAGTCTTCACGATAGGCGAAGCGGCCGTGAAGCTCGATCTGCATGAGCAGACCCTGCGTAACTGGGAACGCGCTGGGGTAATCAGGCTGAAAAGGCTCGGCGGGAACCGGGCGCGCATTTTCAGCGGTTCTGACATCTCCCGGTGCCGGTGGATCAAGCGGTTTGCCGGCCGGGGCATCTCCCTCAAGGGCCTGAAGACCCTCCTGCGAATGAACAACATCAAGGCCGGAGGGGCGCAATGAACATCGACCGCCTCCTGTCCGACCCGGCCATGGCGGTCCTCCGCCAGGCCCTCAAAGCTTCCGATACCACCCACGACACCATCGCCCATAACCTCGCCAATGTAGAGACTCCCGGCTACAAGTCATCCGAAGTCATTTTCAAGGATAAGCTCGCCTCCGCCCTGCATGAAATCCAGGCTTCGCCGGATAATCTCGCGGGCGCCCGCACCAATCCCGCCCATTTTGCCATTAACGAGTCGCCTTCTTTGGGGGATATCAAGCCCGCGGTGGTGGTCCGCGCCGAGACCTCACTCCGGGCGGACGGCAACAATGTGGACATAGACGCGGAAATGACCAAGCTTTCCCAGAACACGATCCTTTACCAGGCACTAACCCAGCTGGTCAGCGCGAAGATCGGCCAGCTGCGAACGGCGATACAGGGGAGATAAACCATGGACTTCATGAGGACAATGTCAATTTCCGGTTCGGCGTTGACGGCGGAGCGCGTCCGGCTTGATGTCATCGCCAACAACATCGCGAACGCGAACACGACCCGGACCGCGCAGGGCGGGCCCTATCGCCGGCAGACGGTGCTGTTTGCGCCCCGGGGCGAGCAGGTCCAGTGGATGTTCCCCGGAATGGAGCCGCAGGGCGGCGAGTTTAAGGGGCGCGGCGTGCGCGTGGTGGGGATTGCCCAGGACACCTCCCCCTTCAAGCGCATGTACAACCCCGGGCATCCGGATGCGGACGCCAGCGGGTATGTAACCCTTCCGAATGTCAATCCGGTCACTGAAATGGTGGACCTGATGGCGGCGACACGGGCCTATGAGGCGAATGTCGCGGCAATCGGGGCCGCGCGGTCGATGGCCCAGCGCGCGCTGGAAATAGGAAAATAGAAATGATCTTGGAGGCGCTCTCACAAATCCAAGGAGGACAAGATGGAGATTAACGGAGTAAGGCCGCCTGAGATGCTGCAGTCACAGCTGTCTGCCGCAAAACCCGCGGGCATTGAGTCCGGGGAAGGGGCGGTTAGTTTCAAGTCTCTGCTGGCGGATGCGGTGGCGCAGGTCAACCAACTCCAGCAGAATGCGGATGCTTCGGCGGTAAAGCTTGCGGCCGGGGACAACATCGCGCTGGACGAAGTGATGATGGCGGTTCAGAAGGCTGACCTGGCCCTGCAGATGACCATGCAGGTCAGGAACAAGCTGGTCGAGGCCTACCAGGAAGTGGCCAGGATGCAGATATAGGAGATTAGATGAACGAGTACATTCGTCAGCTAATTGAGAGGTTCAGGGAACTCTGGGGCCGGCTAACCCCGATTCAGAAGGGGTTGGCTACGGGCGTCCCGGTCGTCCTGTTTGTCCTTCTCGCGCTGATGCTGGCGGCGATGACCCGTCCGCCCGAATCCTACGGCGTGCTGTTTTCGGACCTGGCGCGCGAGGATGCGGCGGTGGTTACGGGGAAACTTAAGGCCGCCGGTGTGCCATACCGCCTGAAGGATGACGGGGTTACCGTGGAAGTCCCCCTCAAGGATGTCTATGACCTGCGCCTCCAACTGGCGAGCCAGGGCCTGCCCAAGGGCCCCGGCGTGGGTTTTGAGCTTTTTGACAAGACCCAGGTGCTCGGGACCACCGAGGCCCAGCAGAAGGTCAATTACCTCAGGGCCCTGGAAGGCGAACTGACCCGCACCGTCATGTCCATCAGCGAGGTGCGGATGGCCAGGGTCAACCTGGCCCTGCCCCAGGAGTCGCTCTACAGCGATACGGCGAAGTCCCCGACCGCGTCGGTGCTCATCGAGGTGAAGCGCGGTTACCGGATCGAGCCCGCCCAGGTCCGCGGAATTGTCCACCTGGTCGCCTCCAGCGTGGAGGGGCTCAAACCCACCGCGGTAAAGGTGGTCGACAACCACGGGAATGTGCTTTCGGACGCCGTGAGCGACGACCTGGCCGATGAGGCCGGCGAAGGCGGGTCTTCCGGGCTGGCCCGGCAGGCCAAGCTGACGCAGGGCCAGTTGCGGGTGCAGGCCGGCATTGAAAAGGCGATGGAAGGCCGCATAACCGAGATCCTCGACAAGGTTCTCGGTGACGGGCGCGCCGCGGTGAAGGTGACCGCCGAGGTCAACTTCGACCAGATCAAGTCCACCGTCAAGTCATTCGAGCCGGTGGTCGGCAACGAAGGGATTGTCCGTTCCTCCCAGAAGAAGAACGAGTCCTACACGGGAGTGGGCGGGATACCGGGCGGGGTTCCGGGCGTTGAGAGCAACATTCCCGGATACCAGGCCGTAGTCGGCGGAAACCTCGCCTACAACAAGAACGAGGACACGAAGAATTTTGAGGTCAACGAGAAGCTTGAGGAGGTCATCAAGGCGCCGGGGGGCATCCGCCGCCTGAATGTCGCGGTGTTTGTGGACAATGTCCAGCCGCAGCAGCATGCCTCCATTCAGCGGGTGGTTTCCGCGGCCGCCGGGATTGACGCGACCCGAGGGGATGTCGTCGTGGTTGAGAACACGCCGTTTGACAAGACCGCCCAGGCCGCCATGGCGGACCAGCGCGCCAAGGAGGACCGGATGACGCAGGAACAGATGTGGCTGGATGTGGCCAAATACGCCGCGGCGGGCGCCGTGGCGATACTGGTCCTCATATTCATGAGGGCGCTGATCCGTCCCCGGGTTGTCCGGGAGACGATGGTGGTCGAGGTTGCCGGGGAACCGGCGGAGCCCGAGCCGGTGGAAGTGGAGCCCCCGCCCCCTCCGCCCCCTCCGCCCCCGACCATGGAGGAGTCCGCGCCGCCTCCGCCTTTGCTTATCGAGCCCGAGCCCACGGCCGCGCTGGAGCGCCAGCGCCGCCAGCAGATCCGCCAGCATGTGAACCGGCTGGCCCGTTCCAAGCCCGACATGATCGCTCAAATCATCAAGCGCTGGCTCAACGAGGATAAGCGATGAACCGCGCTGAAATCACCGGGGAGGTGAGGTAGCCATGGCGGTAATGAACGCGGAACAGAAAGCGGCGATCCTGCTGATCGCTCTGGGCGGCGACATGTCGGCCGCGGTGATGAAGGGCCTGAAGGAGGAGACGGTCGAGCAGTTGACCCTCCAGATAGCCAACATGAGGAAGATCACCCAGGCGGAGAAGGACATGGTCATGGAGGACTGCTACCAGATGTCCCTCGCGGAGGACGCCCTCGTGCAGGGCGGCGTCGATTTCGCGAAGGAACTGCTGGAAAAGAGCCTGGGCAGCCACAAGGCGGTCGAGATCCTGAACCGCCTGCAGGGCGCCCTGCAGACCGTCCCCTTCGACTTCATCAAGAGGGCCGATCCGCACCAGATCCTGAACTTCATCCAGAACGAGCATCCGCAGACCATCGCCCTGGTCCTGGCGCACCTGTCCCCGGACCAGTCCGCGAACATCCTGCGCCAGTTGCCTCCCGAAAACCAGGTCGATGTAACGCGCCGGATCGCCATCA
>Ga0334722_10007933_pt1 | contig 10222 bp, 9 predicted proteins | sample C3_bottom_MG_FD_207210 | JGI IMG/M metagenome (GOLD analysis project Ga0334722, IMG submission 207210) | Sediment microbial communities from Yellowstone Lake, YNP, Wyoming, USA - C3_bottom | ecosystem: Environmental > Aquatic > Freshwater > Lake > Sediment | place: USA: Wyoming | collected... | reverse complement strand
AGCCGTTGATGCGGCGATCGGAGACGAAACAGGTCAGCCCCGCGTCGCGGACTTTGTCCACGTCGTCAGGGCGGCAGAAGCCGGCTACGTTCAGCCCCGCCTCGCGCATGAGGCGTAATTGTTCGGGATCGGACGGCGCGCCGCCCCAAGCCATGATCGGGAAAGCCCGCGCTTCCACAGGCGGCGGGTTATGAAACATCTGGGCGTGGGCGCAAGAGGCGCACAAAATCAGCAGGGCGGCCGTGCCGCTGGTTGGCGTAATCCGCATGGTGATCTGACCTTTCTCCGAGACTGCTATCACGCCGGAAGCCCTTTTGCAAGAGCCCCGGCCTGGAGACTTGCCCTAAACCCGTTGCCGCCGATATGATTCTCACTGGCGCCGAGCGCCCCTTTGAGGAGGGTGATTGTGACCAGACGGGAATTCGCTGGAGCGGCCTCGTTTCTACCCGCCGCGGCCGGGTTGACCCCGCCGCAGGCTTCCGCATCGCAGGGCGGAGCGGAGCGGGACTTCTTCTTCAAGCCTGTGAACGCCTTTGCAGCCGACTTCATTCCTTTCTATGCCAAAGGCAGGTATTACCTGTATTACCTGCATGACTGGCGCAACCCCGAGAAGTTCGGAGGCGGGACACCCTGGTACCTGATCAGCTCTCAGGACTTCGTCCACTTCACCGAACACGGCGAGATGCTCGCCCGCAATCCGCCCAGAGAGTTCAACGTTTTCACCGGGTGCGTAGTTGAGGGCCGGGGCAAGTACCACATCTTTTACGTCGGCCAGAACGGCGAACTGCGCAAGCAAGGCATACCCGAGCAGGTAATCATGCACGCGGTGAGCGACGACCTGCTGAAGTGGACCAAGATTCCCGAAGACACCTTTCAATCGCCCGAAGGCAAGTACGAACTGCACGACTGGCGCGATCCGTTTGTGTTCTGGAACGAAGAGGCGAAGGAGTACTGGATGCTGGTCTGCGCCCGTCTCCGGTCGGGACCCTCCAGACGGCGGGGGTGCACGGCGCTCTGCACTTCCCGGGACTTGGTGAAATGGGACGTCCGGGATCCGTTCTATGCCCCCGGTCTTTACCACACCCACGAGTGCCCCGACCTGTTCCGAATGGGCAACTGGTGGTATCTGCTGTTCTCCGAGTACTCCGAGGAATCCAAGACGCGTTACCGGATGGCTCGGAGCCTGAAAGGGCCCTGGCTGACTCCGCCGGACGACACCTTCGACGGCAGAGCATTCTATGCCGCCAAGACCGCATCGGATGGGAAGCGCCGGTTCCTGTTCGGCTGGCTGCCGACGCGTACCGACAACAAGGATTACAAGAGCTGGAACTGGGGCGGGAACCTGGTGGTGCACGAGATCTTCCAGGCGCCGGATGGCAGGCTCCTGGTGAAAATTCCGGAGACCGTAGATGCGGCGCTGGCGAAGCCGCAGCCGTTCCGGTTCAGCCCCGGCCTGGGCTCGGCGGGGATTGATGCGGGCGTGGTGCGGCTGGCCGCGCCGGGCTCGTTCGGATGCTCGCCGGCCGGTCCGATGCCGCAGCGGGTGAAAATCGAGGCGACTGTCGAGTTCGAGAAGATGACTCGGGGTTGCGGCATCATGCTCCGCTCCAGCGAGGATTACGAATCCGGCTACTACGTTCGTCTGGAGCCCGGGCGCAACCGGCTGGTGTTCGATGCCTGGCCGCGTCCCGGAGATCTGCCCTTCATGGTGGAACTGGAGCGTCCGTTGGACCTCAGGCCGGGAACTCCGGTCTCGCTGAAGATCATCGCCGACGGATCCTGCGGGGTGGTGTACGCCGCCGGAACGGTAGCCATGAGCTTCCGGATGTACAACCTGCCGAAGGGCGACTGGGGAGTGTTCGTCCACGACGGAGCGGCGCGCTTCCGGGACATCCGGGTCAGCACGGCATAGGGGAAGCGCGGTCAAGCGTCCCTCGCGGCGAACGGTCGCTTAATGACCTCATTTTTTCACAGGACTGGGGCGCCGCACACGCCCGCGGCGGTCAAACCTCGGGGGCATCGCACCAAGCGGGCTTCTGAACTCCCACGTAGGCGGCGCCGGCCGATAAGCCGGATCTACGCGAACAGTTCCTGGGCGCGAATCAGCCGCTCGGTCACCTTGACCCCGTTGCGGCACTGGATGGCGCAGGTCTCGCAATCGGCGCAGCGCACAGCCTGAAGCTCGGCCGGAAGCTGCTGGAAGCGCTCGCGGCCCAGGGCAAACTGCCCGTAGCTGTCGGCGTACATCACGTAGCGAAGCACATCGGAGACCGGCAGTCCCTTGGGGCAGACGCCGTCGCAACTGCCGCACATCCGGCAATACCACGGCCGGATCTCTTCCAGGCGCGCAGCCAGAATCTTCTCGTCCTCGGGCGAGAACGCCTCGGTCATGACCTTGAAGTTCTGCTCGAGCTGATCCATGTCGGTCATGCTGGGGACGGTGGTGGATATGCGCGGGTTCTTCAGCACCCAGCGCAGGGCGGCGGTCATGGCCCCGGGACGTTTCAACTGCGGTTTCGGGTTTTTCGGACGCAGACCGCCGGCCATGACTTTCATAGCCACCAGGCCGATGCGCTCCCGGTGCAGCAGATCGAGCGCGTTTTCCATGTCCTGGTCCATCGTGAAGTTATAGGTGGTCAGCACCACGTCCATCACGCTGCCGAGGCTCTTCACCTTCCCGGCGATGGCTGGCAGCTTGTGCGTGCTGACGCCGTTGAAGCGCACCTTGCCCTGCTGCTTGGCGATGCGCTGGGCTTCCAGCAGCTCGTCCGAGATCTTTTCCGGGGCGTCTTTGCCGTGCAGGTACCAGATGTCGATCACATCGGTATTCAGCTCTTTGAGGCTCATCTCGAGCTCGTCGAGCGCGCCCTGCCGGGTTCCCGCGTCCACCTTGGTGGAGAGAACCACCTGTTTGCGCCTGGCTCCGAGGGCGGCGCCCACCATCCGCTCGTTATTGCCCTTCTGGTACCAGCGGGAAGAGTCGAAGTAGTTGATGCCGAGATCCACGGCGCGCGCGATCACGCTCGCGTCGGAGGTGATCATGCAACCATATCCCACCGTGGTCACTTTCAGCCCGGTCTTGCCGAGGACGCGATAGCGCAGACCGCCCGCGGCGGCTTCGGTTGGATCCGGAGCGAAAGTCGGAATCCTGTTCGCAGTCAGGCCCGCGGCCGGCAGGGCCAGCCCGGCAGCTAAAAAATCGCGGCGGGAAGAATCGTTTTTCACAAGCGCCTCCAAAAGATATCGAGATTCCATTATCGATCATTGTTGCCGCTTCGCGCACTCGCCAGGCAGTCCTTCAGCGATCACTGGGCCTCCAGCCTGCTGGCCTCTCAAGACCCGGTGGCTCCGGAATCCGTCGGGCTGGATCTGCTCAGGAGCGAGCCCAACGCGACAGAAGTCCTCGGGAATCCCGACAACTACCTGCATGAAGCCGCACAGGACTCGCGCAACCTGGGCAGGAAGCAGGGTATCGAGCTGATCGTCTCCGTCTGAGGGCGGAGCCGGATCAGCGGAACAGGCGTGGCGCGAAATCGTTGAGGTCGTAGCGCCAGGTTTGCCACTCGTGCGCGAACGGGCACTCGAAGAAGATGTTCCTGATCCCGGCCTTATCCAGCGCCGCGTGGAGGTCTTCGGCGGTTTTATGCATGTTTGGCTCGGCGAGGCCTGCGCCGACCCAGAACAGGCGGACCTTCCGGTTGAACGCCGCCGGGTCGGCGAAGGCCCCGTTGTACGAGGTCTTCAAGTCAAATCCCCGGATCGCGCCGCTGAAGGAGCCAATGTAGGCGAACGTATCCAGATGCGTGAGTCCGATCTGAAGGGCTTGTCCGGCTCCCATTGACAGCCCGGCGATGGCGCGATGCTCCCTGTCGCGCATGGTGCGATAGGTGGCGTCGATCATGGGGATCAAGTCGTGGATCACGACGTCCTCGAAGGCTTCGTTCCCCCGCGGGCCGCCTCGGCCCGCGGCCGGAGCCGGAGCCATCGCCACGGGCGCCGCACCCGCCCTCGCGGCGACCATCCCGTTTTCCATCACGATGATCATGGGCTTTGCGCTCCTGGCGGCGATCAAGTTGTCCAGGATGAAATTGGCCCGGCCCTGTTTCGTCCACCCGAGCTCGTTTTCACCCGAGCCGTGCTGGAGATAAAGCACCGGATACCGCGCCTTGGTGTTCCAGTCATAATCGGGCGGCGTATACACGCAGGCCCGCCGCCACTGGCCGGTAACCTTGGAGAAGTACCAGCGCATCCGGACCTCTCCGTGCGGCACGTCCTTGGCGTCGTAGAAATCCACCTTGTCCGGGAGTTCCACGCCGCTGGTCTCACGGTTGTAACCGAAGTAGGTCTGGCTGCCAGGGTCATTACACTGGAAGCCGTCCACGATCAGCCAGTAGTAGTGGAAGCCCGGCTGGGCCGGGGGGATGGTCACGCTCCAGACACCCTTCTCGTCGCGCACCATATCGAACGGACCCTTGCCCAATCCGTCCCCGCCGCCCACCTGAATCTTCTGGACGCCGGGCGCCGTGACGCGAAACGCGACCCGTAAGTCCGGATAGACGCGTGGGTACTGCGAGGACGGCGCATTCGACGTGGCGGGCCTGGAGCCGTCCCCCGCCTGCGCCCACGAGAAACCGCACGCCACAGCCAACAGCGTCAGAACTCCCGCTAGGGTCTTGTTCATGCTCTTATTCTAATAGCATGTATATGAACAGACTCATCGTCGCAGCCGGCCTGTGCGCCTGGGCGTGCGCCGCCCAGAGTGTCGATCCGGCCAAGGGCCTGGTGCTGGCCAACAGCCATGTCCGCTTCGAGTTTCAGCCGGGCGGCATGGGCCTCGCCGGAATGACCGATCTGGCCGGCGGCATGAATCACCTTGCGCCGGCCGGCGGACCTCGCCTTCTCTGGGAGATTTCGCTCGGGCGCGGCGCACAAATCCGCACCTTTGACAATAACTATAAGCCGTGCAATTACGCGGCTCTCGAAAAGACCGCGGGCGGCGGCCAGCGCGCGGTGATGGAGTGGAACGACCTGCGCTATCACCTGGAAGACCGCGTGGTGAGCGTGCGCGTGACCGTCGATCTGCCCCGCGACTCCGGCGTGGCCGAGTGGCGCATCTTCGTCGAGAACCAGAGCGACTATTGGGGGCTCGCCTCGGTCACGTTCCCGGTGGCGGCCGGATTTCCGCAAACCGGAGAGTACGATATCGCGCGGCCCGTCTTCGCCAGCGGCGGGCACCTGCTCAAGGCCTGGAGCGAACGGGTGCGCGGCCGGCACCCCTCGGGAGGCTGGCCGATGCAGTTCGCCGCGCTCAGCCGCGGCAGAAACTCGGTTTACTTCGCCTCGATGGATTCAGAGGGACGCGCCAAGGATTTCCTCATCGAGCCGGGCGCGCGTCTCGCCATGATCCACTACCCGGAGAACATCGGCGTGCCTGGTTCGGACTGGCCCGATCACTACCCGGTTGCCTTCGGCGTCTACCAGGGCGGGTGGCTGGAAGCCGCCCGGCGTTACCGCCCCTGGGCGCTCCGCCAGAAGTGGGCGAGCGCGGGACCCGTCTCGCAACGCACCGGCATGCCGGACCTGATCAAAAACACCGCCATCTGGGTGCAGGATGGCTGGGTGTGGAACGAGGCGAACGGATCGCCGCAGGAGATGAATGCGCCCTTCCGGGAAGCCCAGGACCGCATGGGCGTGCCCATGGCGCTGCACTGGTACAACTGGCATCACATGCCCTTCGACAACCTGTATCCGCACTTCCTGCCGCCCAAGCCGGGCTTCAGCGAGCGGGTGAAAGAACTCACCGCACGCGGGCTGCTCATCATGCCCTACATCAACGGCTCCAGCGCCGACTACAACATTCCGGACTTCGACAAGTTCGGACCGCACGCGATCCAAGACGAAGCCGGCGGGCTGCGCCAGCATTTCTACTCCGACAGCGCCGGGCGCCTGCTCTCGATGTGCCCCACGCAGGAGTTCTGGCAGGGCCATATCTCGCGCCTGATCGACGACCTCACCCGGCTGGGCGTGAACGGCGTCTACGTGGACCAGATTTCCGCCATGGAGCACGAGTTGTGTTTCAACAAGGCTCACGGCCATCCGGTGGGTGGCGGGCGTTACTGGGTGGACGGGAACCGCGCGCTGCTGCGCAAGATCAGGAACGAGGCTCACCGTAACGGGCGCAACGTCGTGATCACCTCCGAAGGCGCCGACGAAGTCTTCCTCGACCTGCTCGACGCCAACCTCACCTGGGCCCAGCCAACCGACTGGGAAATCCCCATGATGCAGGTGGTCTACTCGGGCTACACGATCTTCTTCGGCAGCCCGTGCGACTACACCAAGAGCGAGCGGTTTTTCAATTTCGCCCAGGGGCAGGCTCTGATCGACGGCCGGCAAAACGGGTGGATGAGTTTCGGCCTCTTCAAGCCGGAACACCGGCGCAAGGCGGAGTACCTGCGCGAGTGCGGGCGGCAACGCGTGGCCGGCGCCAGGTATCTCACTTTTGGCCGCTTGCTGGGGCCGGTGGAACCCGCCAAACCGGTGCCCACTTTCAGCGAAGACGGCTTCGGCTGGAACCGGCCGCACCGCGGAACGGTACCGGCCGCCGAGGCCCGCCTCTGGCAGTCCGAAGACGGCCGGCTGGGCATCTTCTTCGCCAACTACGTGGATGAGACCGTGGCATTCCCGTACCGCATCGACCCGGCGCGGTTCGGGCTGAACAGGCGGGTCATCGAGGGCGCCGAAACACTGGCGCCGCGGCAGATTAAACTGGTCGAGGTGACCGAATGAACCGCAGAACATTCCTGGCAGGCGCGGCGGCAGGCATCGGGGCCGCCCAGATGAACAAGGTCCGCGTCGGCATGATCGGCGTCGGGGGGCGCGGCAGCGGCCTGATGAACGTGCTGCTCTCGATGGACGGGGTCGAGATCCCCGCCATTTGCGACATCGACCAGGCCAAGGTCGAGCGGGCCCAAGCCCGGGTCGAGAAGTCCGGCCGCGCCAAGCCGGAGGGTTACTCCCGCGGCGATGAAGACTTCCGCCGCCTGCTCACCCGTTCGGACCTGGACGCAGTGGTGATCGCCACCCCCTGGCACTGGCATACTCCCATGGCGGTGGCGGCCATGAAGGCCGGCAAGTACGCCGGCATCGAGGTGCCCTGCGCCATCACCTACGAGCAGTGCTGGGAGCTGGTGAACACCCATGAGGCCACCGGCGTCCCCTGCATGATGCTCGAAAACTGGAGCTTCCGCCGCGACAACCTTGCGGTGCTCAACATGATCCGCGAAGGCCTGTTCGGCGAGATCGTGCACTGCCACTGCGCCCACTCGCACGACTGCATCGACCACTGGTTCTGGGACCCGCAGGGCAACCCGCGCTGGCCCGCCGAGTATCTCTCGAAACGCAACGCCGACCAGTACCCCACCCACAGCCTGGGACCGGTGCTGAGCTGGATGGACATTAACTGCGGCGATGCCTTCGGATACCTGACCGCGACGGCTTCGCGCTCGCTCGGCATCAACACCTATTTTGCGAAAAAGTTCGGCCCCGACCACCCCAACGCAAAGAAGCAGTTCAAGCAGGGCGACATCGTCACCTCGGTCATCAAGACGGTGAAGGGCAATACCATCGTGATCAACTACGACATGCAGTTGCCGCGCCCCTACGACAACCGCTGGATGATCCAGGGCACCAACGGCCTCTATTCGGAGATGCGCAACTCGGTGTACGTCCACGGGCGAAGCCCGAAGTATCACGAGTGGGAGCCCTTCGACCCCTACCAGGAGCAGTACGACCACGCCTGGTGGAAGGAGGCGAAGCAGGAAGCGGCCGCGGCCACCCATGGCGGCACCGACTACCTGGAGTTGCGCGAGTTTCTGCGGGCTGTCCGCGCCAGGACCCAGACCCCCATCGACGTCTACGACTCGGTGACGATGAGCGTGATTACGCCGCTTTCCGAGGAGTCCATCGCCAAGGGCAGTGCGCCGGTTCCTTGCCCTGATTTCACCCGCGGAAAGTGGAAGACGCGCAAGCCTGCATTTGCTGTTGTACACTAGGGTGTTAGCGTGGAGGTGCGTCTTCTCGAGTAGTCGCATCACGGATGTCTCGCCGCATCGGCCTGTTGCAGTATTCCGCCAGATTCCGCACGTCCTTTTTTCGCTTCTCTTCCCCGATGAATGCCGCGTTTGCCATCGCCCGCTGGAGAGAATTACGCGGGCGCCGGTGTGCCAGTCCTGTCTGAAGACCCCGCCTCCGCTCTCGGCCGAACACTTTTGCGTCGCCTGCCGCACACCTTTTGAGAACCCGTTCCCGCTGGACGAGGAGGGCAGGTGCAGGCTGTGCCGCGCGGGCCTGCGGGGCTTCGACGCCGCCTACTCGTTCACCGCCTATGAAGGGAGGGTGCGCGAGCTGATCCACCTGCTCAAGTACAGCCGCATGAAGCCGCTGGCCGCACCGCTGGGCGCCATGATGATGGGGGCGCTGCCGCGCGACCGGCAGGTGGATCTGATTGTGCCCATGCCCCTGCACTGGCTGCGGCGCTGGCAGCGTGGCTTCAACCAGGCGGAGCTGCTGGCCCGCGAGATCTCCCGCCGGACCGGCATCCGGATGGCCCGGGCGGTGCGCAGAACGCGCCGCACCCAAGCCCAGGCGGGACTGAGCAACGCCAGACGCCGCGATAACGTGGCGGGCGCTTTCCGGGCATCGCGCCGCCTGGTGGAAGGGCGAAGGGTGCTGCTGGTGGACGACGTCATGACCACCGGCGCCACCGCCACCGCCTGCGCATTCGCTCTTAAGCGTGCCGGGGCCAGGCGCGTGGAGTTGCTCACCCTGGCCCGCGCCGACCGGCGCATGGCATTCGCCCCGGCTACCGTGGAGGCTTCCTGAACATGTCGAGCAGCCTGCAAAAACCAGTGCTGGTTCTGAATGCAAGCTACGAACCGATTAATGTTTGCGCCGCCCGCCGCGCCATCATCCTGGTCTTGAAGGGAGTGGCCGCCGCCGAGGAGTTGTCGGCGCTCAAGGTTCAGTCCGCGCGCGCCGTCCTGACGCTTCCCTCCGTCATCCGTCTGCTCGAATACCGCCGCATCCCCCACCAGAACCGCGCCCTGTCGCGCAAGAACATCCTCATGCGCGACCGCTATACCTGCCAGTACTGCCACCACACCCTGCCCTCCTCGGAACTGACCCTGGACCACGTGATCCCCCGTTCCCGGGCGGGAGAATCGACCTGGGAGAACCTGGTGGCGTGCTGCCACGCCTGCAACAACCGGAAGGGCAACCGGACTCCCGAGGAAGCGGGGATGAAGCTGGTGCGGTTGCCGCGTCCCTTCAGCCTGCATACCAGCCGCCACCTGATGCGCCTGCTGGGACGCAGTGACGAGCAGTGGCGGAAGTACCTCTTTTACTGAGCGGTCGGATTTCTGTCCGGCGCGTGCCGCGGATTTGTCATGCCTGAACGTTACTCCGACTACGACGATTTCGCCTGGTTTTACAACCGCCACTGGGGCCACGATTTCCACCGCCGCGTGCTCGGGGTCCTCGACCGTCTGCTCTTCCCCCGGCTGGCGGCCGGCTCGCGCGTGCTGGACCTTTGCTGCGGCGACGGGCATTTCACCCAGGCGCTGGTGGAGCGCGGCTTCCGGGTTACCGGCATTGATGCTTCGGAGCGCATGCTCGGCCACGCCCGCGAAAACGCGCCGGGGTGCAAATACATTCTGGCCGATGCGCGCGAGTTTCACCTGGCGCCGGAGTTTTCCGCGGCCGTCTCCGTTTTCGACAGCCTGAATCACATGATGAGCATCGAGGACCTGGGACGGGTGTTCCGAAACGTGCGCGCCGCGCTGCGGGAAGGCGGCTGGTTCGTCTTCGACCTGAACCAGGAGGCGGCCTATACGGATTTCTCGGCCGGACCGTTCACCATCGTGGAAGACGACAACGTGTGTATCAGCACGGGCAGCTACGACAGAGCCAGCCGCCTGGTGCGCTGCGACCTGGTGATGTTCCGCTTCCAGGGAGGCTGGCGGCGCACCGACCTGACTCTGTTCCAGCGCTGTTATGACGAGCGCGAAGTGGCCGCGGCCCTCACCGCCGAGGATTTTACCCGGGTGGACCTGTACAGCTCCGAGGATCTGGGGCTCACCACCGATGACGTCAGCGCCCGGGTGTTCTTCCTGGCGCAGGCGTAACAGCGGCCCGTTTCACTTCCGGAAACGCCGTGATGCGCAAC
>Ga0334722_10007932_pt1 | contig 10223 bp, 7 predicted proteins | sample C3_bottom_MG_FD_207210 | JGI IMG/M metagenome (GOLD analysis project Ga0334722, IMG submission 207210) | Sediment microbial communities from Yellowstone Lake, YNP, Wyoming, USA - C3_bottom | ecosystem: Environmental > Aquatic > Freshwater > Lake > Sediment | place: USA: Wyoming | collected... | reverse complement strand
GTCGTAATGCTTGTATCTCGCCATTTCGCTCCTCTCTTCAGCTAACCCGTGGAGTTGTTATTCCCTGTAATCATATGGCGTTCTGCTTAGGATTTCAAGACTTTTTCTACAGCTTCAACGAAAAACATAACCCGCACGGGCAACCACGCGGGTACAAAAAAGAAACACGTTCCAACCGTGTCGGGTTGATGTTCGTGTTAGATTGGTTTTATTCCTTATTTGAGTTTTCAAAGTTTAGAATTATGACATATGGCGATTTTTACAAAATACAAAAGAAACACATTATGTTCCCTTTTTGGTTCACATTTAAGTCATATGAACCTGAGTTTTCCTTTAAACATCCAAGGCGGTTTCGCTCACCTAAAGAAGCTGAACTATGGCTGAGGGAATATATAAACAAGTCTCCAATAGAAAAACAATCATTTTGCAAAGTGCTGAATATTAAAGACATAAAAAATAATGAATCCGTAGGCGACCAATAATGAAATTGTTTTCAAATTCCATAAAACAAAAGCTGGGACATCAAGCCTTTGTTCCATTACATAGTCATCCGTGTAGATCGTGTCATTCTTCTTACGTCTTTTTCCTTCTTCGGAGTATACCCAAGCACGGCGCACAATTGCGGCAACATAATATTGAAGGATATCAAAAATGAAATATACTGCCGTGAATACAAATGACATTATTATTTCTTGTGAAAAAAGAAATTCGGGTGAGCGGAATACCCAGCATATTGCAACAGCAGCAAAGCCTAATTTTCTAAGGTTGTCCGATAATATGCTGGTATATTCAATAACGCCTTCCCATATTTCTTTGTTTGTCATTATTTCTTCTTTATGCCGCCTCCCCCAGCATCTCTTGTCCCTGTATTCCCCGTTATTTTCGGCGGTTTCTTTTTGTCAGTACCTTTTGCCATTTAATTATCCTTTCTTAATTATATTTTTAAAATCTAACATGTAATAGACAGATCCCGTAATATTAATAACATAGTCCCTTGAATAATAATAACATAGTGACTATGATATTGATATCGCAGGTTAACGGGGGGATTCAATGGGGGAATCGTTTGAAATCGATGAGTTTTGGGGTAAATATCTCGATGCTGTTTTGAAAAGTTCCGTGTCCCAAGCAAAGGCCGAATGGTATGTGAAATGGGCTCAGCAATTCGCGCGATCAGGGCCTGGCCCTCTGCGTAACAGAACCGCCGACCAGATACAGGCATTTCTTGAGCGGCTTGCATCGCATTTAAACGTGAAGGAATGGCAAACGGCGCAGGCATCCGAGGCCCTGCGAATTCTGTATCAGGACGTCCTGAATTGCGAATTTGCGCTGACATGGCCACCATCAAATATATCCCAACCGTTCCAGGAAGCCGGAGATGATGCATCTGTTCGCCCTGTTTTTACGGCCCCTCATGCCCCGGAGCCCTTCAGGGATGAAGCGCCGTCCAAAGATATCGGCGTGTTGCACGGGGGAATCCTGCAACGGCTGCGCACCGAAATCCGCTTTCGTCATTACTCCGTGCGAACGGAGAGGACGTACGAACAATGGGTGCGTCGCTTCATAGCGTTTCATGGGAACAGGTCGCCCAAAGAACTCGGTCCTGAAGCCGTGAAAGAATACCTGGAATATCTTGCTGAAGAAAGGGAGATAACCGCCAATACTCAAAACCAGGCTCTCAATGCGCTCGTCTTTCTCTATGATCAGGTGCTTAAAGAGCCCTTTGGCGCTCTCGGTGAATTTGCAAAAGCAAAGCGACCGCAACGGCTGCCCGTTGTTCTCACCCGAGACGAAGTTGCCGCGCTCCTTGATCAGCTGACGGGCGTCAAGGCACTTATGGCCGGAATGCTTTACGGCTGCGGACTCAGACTCATGGAGTGTCTTCGTTTGAGAGTAAAGGACATTGATTTCGGGCAGCAGCAGATTATTGTCAGAGACGGCAAAGGCCAAAAAGACCGGGTAACGGTTCTGCCAAAAAAATATGAGCAACAGCTCAAAGAACATCTTGCAATGGTCAGGACGCAGCATGAGAAAGACCTGGCGCAGGGCCTGGGCGAAGTATATCTCTGGCCTTCTCTCGCAAGGAAATATCCGAAGGCCTCCAGGGAATGGGCCTGGCAGTATGTGTTTCCTGCTGAAAGGTTTTCCGCAGACCCACGCGCCGGAAAGATCAGACGTCACCACCTGCATGAAACCGTTCTGCAGGAAGCTGTAAAACAGGCGTCGCTGAAAGCCGGATTGAACAAGCAGGTCAGTTGTCACGTGCTGAGACATTCCTTTGCAACACATCTTCTCGAAGACCATTACGATATCCGGACGGTTCAGGAGCTGCTCGGACATTCCAATGTTGCCACGACTATGATATATACACACGTTCTGAACAGGCCCGGGCTTGCCGTCAAAAGTCCGGCTGACAAATAGAAGACCCGCATCCGCGCTTCTCCTTTTTTTCGCGCGCTACCGCCGTTAGGCTGCGCCTCTGAAGGCCGCCTTTTCCGGTTTGAGTTTTTCTGATCCCGCATTTCAACAACATTGTTGCCGATAACGCCCCCGGCATTGCCGCCCCTCTTAACTTAAGCGGGGATAGGGAATTATATTTCTGATCCGACCGGTTTTAGAATAATGGAGAAAGCAGGTTCTTGTAAAGCGAAGTAGTGAGAGTATTACATCCTTTTTGCCGCCGGTCCGCGCTCCGTTTGTCCGCACTCGGGCGGATTCTCTGAGGAGAACGGGAAGGACACCTTTAGCCGAACTAGACGATGGTCACAGGCACAGGGGTAAACGTAAGCACGAAAATAACCAGCGTTGTCCAGCCAATCCTTCTCCTGAGCGGATCGAGGGGCATTTCGGAGTAGATTATCGGGGGATGTTTGTAGCCGAGTATAAGGAGCAGGACCGCCCAGACAAGCCAGCCCTCATAAAAAACCACGCCCATAACCACCAGCACCCCTATCAGTATCTTTGAGAGCATGACATGCCTTTCGCCGACCAGGGCATAGAGGATATGGCCGCCGTCAAGCTGGCCGACAGGGATCAGGTTGAGCGAGGTAACGAAAAAACCTATCCAGCCGGCAAGGGCGACCGGATGGAGAAACACGTCATGGGTGGGAGGCACCGCGCCTACGATCAGCCGCGACATCCCTGAAAACAGCAGCGAGTCTCCGAGGGTGACCATGCCTTCCACATTGCTTACCGGGATGACCCTGGAAAAGAAGAGACCGATTATCGAAGCGAAGACGGACACGATGAACCCGGCTATCGGACCTGATGCGCCTATGTCCATAAGGGCGTTCTTCGTGTTTATCGGAGATTTCATTTTTATGAAGGCCCCGAATGTCCCGAAAAAAGTAGGAGCAGGGATGAAATACGGCAGGGTGGCTTCGACCCCATGCCTCCTTGAGGATATGTAATGAGAGAGTTCATGGGCCATAAGAATGGTCAGCAGCGTCGCTGAAAAAGGGAGGCCCCTGTAAAGCTGCAGCGGGTGCGCCAATGGGTCAACACCTTCGTGCAGCGCGCCGACTGTCACGGTTGAAAGAAAGGTCAAAACAAAAAGCAGCAGGTGCAGATACGGGAACCGCCTGATCATGCGATAATACCTTTCAGGTCGTAATCATATGCGGCAATAATTTCAACTTCAACAAAGCTCCCTTTTTTTGCCTTGCCTGACTCGATGATGACTACCCCGTCTATCTCAGGGGCCTGCGAACAGGTGCGAGCTATGGCCACGCTGCCGTCGGTCTCGTCCACGAGCGCCCGGAAACGCCTGCCCACCAGCTCCTTGTTCTTTTCAAGGGATATCGCTGCCTGCGCGGACATGAGCCGTTCGTATCTTTCCTGTTTGATCTTCTTCGCAACCTGTCCCTTGAGTCCGGCTGCCGGAGTGCCCTCTTCCTTCGAATAGACGAACGCGCCGAGCCTGTCGAACCTTACCTCTTCGATAAACGACATCAGACCTTTGAAATCCTCTTCGGTTTCCTGCGGGAAGCCGACAATGAAGGTTGTCCTGATACTCACTCCCGGAATTTTTTTACGCAGTTTCGAGACCAGTTTTTTGAAATGCGCGCGGCTCCCCCCTCTTCCCATAAGCCTGAGCATCTTTTCTTCGGAATGCTGCAGGGGCATGTCGATATATTTGCATATCTTTTCCTCAGAGGCGATCGTATCGATCAGCTCTTCGTTTATGGACGAGGGATAGAGATAAAGCAGCCTTATCCGGAAATCGCCGCGGACCGCCGCAATTTCTCTCAGGAGCCTGCTGAGGTTGTACCCGCCGAAATCTTTCCCGTATGATGTTATGTCCTGCGCCACGACTATAAGCTCTTTGGCCCCTGCTCGCACAAGCCTTTTGGCCTCTTTGATGATCTCTTCAGGAGGCGCGCTCCTGAAACCGCCCCTGATGCCGGGTATTACGCAGTATGCGCATTTCCTGTCGCAGCCTTCAGCGATCTTGAGATAGGCGTAAGGGGTGTCGGATAATATGCCGACGCCCCGTATTTTTGCGCGCGTGATTTTCGAGGGAGAGGCCGGCGCAATTGCTTTGCGGCAGTACTCCACTATTTTTTCGTCTTCTCCAACACCCCAGAGCGCGTCGATCTCAGGCACCTCTTTCAGCAGCTCTTCGCCGGATCTTTTGGCGAGGCAGCCGTATACGATGAGTTTCTTCTTCCCGCTCTTTGTCTTCAATGCAGCGGCCTTGAGTATCTCTTCTACGGACTCGCGTTTGGCAGCTTCTATAAACCCGCAGGTATTGACCATCAAAATGTCCGCATCCTCAGGATCCGACGAAAGGAACATGCCCTCCGACGAAAGCCTCCTCAGGAGCTTCTCAGAATCAACGAGGTTCTTCGGGCAGCCGAGACTGAGCAGATGCACCTTACTCACGGCTCTTCTTTACCGCCTTGTATATCACTATGTAGCCAATTATTCCTGAAACAACGCCGAGCGCGGTGCTGCCCACAATGAAGGGCATGACAAGCGGACGGAAGTCGTTGATAAAGGCTGTGATAGTGATATGATGCCAGTCTATATCAGGCAGAATGTGGCTGACGCCCAGCAGCTTTGCGCCAAGCCAGGTGCCGAACGTGTATATGGGGACTATCGTCCAGGGGTTCGTGATAAAAACGCCAACAAGGGTGACGAGCCTGTTTAGCCTGCAGAGCGACGCAATGGCAATGCCGAGGACGGTATGAAGGCCGAGCAGCGGAGACATGCCGATAAAGACGCCCAAAGAAAAGGCCGCGGCTATCCTGTGCGGAGAATCCTGCACCGACAATATCTGGCGAATCCGTTCTCTAAGCGCTAAAATGCTGATACCCTCTCGGCCCTATATTTTTCCTCTTGCCCGCGGCATCGACAAGCTGCATGCCCCTGGCGGTTATCTCTCCGATGCAGGTCGCGCCCAAGAACTTTCCCTCAGGCGCGGTAAAGAGCAGTTCGTAATCCTCTCCGCCGGACAAGGCCGGTTCGAGAGGGTCGGTCTTAAGGTATGCGGCCGCGCGCCTCATTTCAGGAGACACCGGAATATTTTCCGCATATATCCTTGCGCCGGTCCCGGAGGCCTTGCATATCCTCGAAAGGTCCATAAGCAGCCCGTCGCTGATGTCTATCATCGCTGTCGCGGCTTCAGCATAACGGTCCGGTCTGACCGCGGAAGGCATGAGATGTCTTTTGACAAGGGGAAGAACGGTCTTCCACCCGAGTGTTGCCACTAGCCCGGCATCCGGCTTAATATCCGGATTGGCCCTTCTTTCAATTTCGATACGCTTCTTCATCTTTTTTAATAGCATCAGGCCGCAGGCTGAATCACCTGGGCTGCCGGTAACATATATGAGGTCTCCGGGCCGCGCCCCGCTCCTTGTTACCGGCCTGGACGCATAGCCGACAAGGGTGGCGGAAAGCACAAGCTTGCCGGCTGACGAAATATCGCCCCCGACAAGCGAGACCCCGTATTTCTTCAGGCCGGCCCTTACTCCGTCAAAGAGCCTCTTAAAGTCCTTCATCTCAAACGTCTTGTCGGCCGCAAAATCGAGCAGCATAAAACGCGGCCGGCCCCCCATGGCATAGATGTCGCTGACATTGACAGAGACAAGCTTGAACCCGAGCTGATACGGGGTAGTCCAGCGCAGATCGAAATGCACTCCTTCAACCATCATGTCGGTTGTAAGGAGCATATTTTCATCGGCAGGCCTTATGACAGCGCAGTCGTCGCCGATTCCGAGGACGAGGTCCCGCGACTTTTCCCTGAAGCCCCTCTTGAGCTGATCCAGAAGGGTGAGTTCTCCTGCAGCGGCAAGTCTCATGCGCTAACCGCCGATACCAGGACGATTGATATCAGGAGCATTTATCAGCGCTTCTTTTTAGCAGTCGGCTTACCCGGCTTTTTGACCGCCTTGACCGGGCTTTTCTTTTTGTTCCCTGCCTTGCCGGCGCCTGGGTCAAGACCCCGGGGTTTAGTGCCCGCAGTCTTGCCCTTGGCTGACTTAGCGCCGCTGGTTTTAAGCGCCACCTTCAGCACCTGGTCCATGGTCTCGGCGTATATGAATTCCATGTCCTTCTTTATGTATTTCGGGATTTCGTCGATGTCTTTTTTGTTCCGTTTCGGGACAATAACCGTCCTGATCCCCAGACGCCTTGCAGCAAGGGTCTTTTCCTTGAGCCCTCCGATAGGCAGCACCCTGCCCCTGAGCGTGACCTCTCCGGTCATCGCAATATTCTTATTGACCGGTGTGGAGGTAAGCGCAGACACCAGCGAAGTGGTTATGGTTATGCCTGCTGAAGGGCCGTCCTTGGGGATAGCGCCTGCCGGCACGTGCACATGGATGTCGGTCTTGGAAAAGAGGTCTTCCTTAATCCCGAGGAGCTTTGCCCTCGAACGGATATAGCTCAACGCCGCCTGGGCGGATTCCTTCATCACGTCTCCCAGCTGGCCTGTGAGGGTAAGATGCCCCTTGCCCATCATGGTAGTGGCTTCGATATATATTATGTCGCCGCCGGCCTCTGTCCATGCAAGACCGGTAGCAACGCCGATCTCGTCTTTTTCCATTTCTTCCTCAGGCAGGAACTTCGGAGCGCCGAGAAAAAAGCCGAGGTTCTTTGGGGTGATCTTGAACCGCTTTTCCTTGCCTTCGGCCATACGCTTTGCCACTTTTCTGCAGAGGTTGGCAATTTCGCGCTCAAGGTTTCTAACGCCGGCCTCTCTCGTGTACTGCGAGATAAGCAGCATAAGGCCGGGATCCGCCAGGTCGAGCACTTTGCTGTTGAGTCCGTGCTCTTCCAGCTGTTTCGGCAGAAGGTATTTCTTCGCTATGCCGAGCTTTTCTTCGGAAGTATATCCTGAAAGATAAATGATCTCCATCCTGTCCCTGAGAGGACCGGGGATGGTGTCGGCCATGTTGCCTGTAGTAATGAACATTACGTTCGTAAGATCGAACGGCACGGAAAGATAATGGTCCGCAAACGCAAAGTTCTGCTCCGGGTCGAGCACTTCGAGAAGCGCTGATGACGGGTCTCCCCTGAAATCACTGCCGATCTTGTCGATCTCGTCGAGCATAAAGACCGGGTTGTTCGTGCCGGCCTGCTTGATGCCCTGCACTATCCTGCCCGGGAGCGCGCCCACGTAAGTCCTTCTGTGGCCCCTGATTTCGGCCTCGTCTCTCACTCCCCCGAGCGACATCCTCACAAACTCCCTTCCGAGAGAGCGCGCTATTGAGCGGCCCAGGGAGGTTTTGCCGACTCCGGGAGGTCCGATGAAACAGAGTATCGGGCCTTTCATCTTTTCCTTTATCTTTCTTACGCTGAGATATTCGAGTATCCTTTCCTTCACCTTTTCAAGGTCATAGTGGTCGTCGTTGAGCACCTTTGCGGCAGCCTTGATGTCGAGGTTGTCCTTTGTGCTCTTTGCCCACGGGAGTTCCACGAGCCAGTCGAGATAGGTCCTTATGGTGGCCGCTTCCGCGCTGTCGGGATGCATCTTTTCGAGCCTCTTGAGCTGCTTTTCAGCCTCTTTCAACACCTTTTCAGGCATCTTAGCCAGCTCTATCTTGATCTTGAACTCCCTTATCTCCTCGGCCCTTTCGTCTATGTCCCCGAGTTCCTTCTGTATCGCCTTCAGCTGTTCCCTGAGGAAGTATTCCCTTTGAGTCTTGTCAATTTCTCCCCTTGCCTCGGACTGGATCTTCTGCTGCACTATCAGCAGTTCTATCTCCCGCCCCAGCACATCGCTTACCTTCCTGAGCCTCTGAACAGGGTCCATTATTTCAAGGACCTCCTGCGCCTGTTCAGCCTTCAGGCCGAGGTTCGAGGCTATAAGATCGGCCAGCCTGCCGGGCTCGTCCAGGTTCTCTATCACGACCATAATATCCGGCAGCACCGTCTTGCCGTAAGAAACAGCCTTGTCAAGCTGCTCCTTGACCGTCCTGATAAGCGCCTCCTCTTCGATGCTGACAATGCCTGCCTTAACCTCTTCTATCTTCTCTATATGCGCCGAGAAATAGTCGTCGGTCTTGCTGAAGTTCTTCACCATTGCCTTGGCAAGCCCCTGCACAAGTATCTTTACCCTCCCGTCGGGAAGCTTGAGCATGCGCATTATCATCCCCACGGTCCCTACGGAATAAAGGTCCGACGGGGCCGGGCTCTCAAGACTAAGGTCCTTCTGCGTGAGAAGGAGTATCATCCTGTCCGTGCTCAGGGCATGATCGATTGCCTTGATCGAGATCTCCCTGCCGACAAACAGGGGTATTATCATGTATGGAAAAACGACTATGTCCCTGACCGGCAATACAGGCAGATCGTCCGGTATCTTTACTTCCTTATCGATTTTCTCGTTTTCTTTATCCAGTTCAGCCATTTATTCTCCTCATAATTTTATTATCCGTATTTCACAGCAGCAGGCGCATCAAACCGAAGCGCCGGGTCAGCGCCGTTTACGCAGACGTTCAGCCGTCTTGTTTATGTAAGCCCTGAAAGGTCCGGAAAGCTCCGGGTTTCTGAGCGCAAAATCGACGGTTGCCTTCAGGTAGCCGAGTTTGTCCCCTGCATCGTATCTGACCCCGTCATAGAGATAGCCGTATACAGGCCGGGTCTTGAGCAGTTTCCTGATCGCGTCAGTCAGCTGAATCTCCCCGCCCTTGCCGGGCCGCGAAGACTTTAACACACCGAAAATATCAGGGGTCAGGATATACCGTCCTATAATCGCCATATTGGAGGGCGCTTCTGCAGCGCCCGGTTTTTCAACAAGGTTGTCGATCCTGTACACCCGGTCCCCGATCTTCTTGCCGCCTATGACGCCGTACCTGTGGATCTCGGATGACGGGACCTTTTCAAGCGCGAGTATCGGACCCTGCAGCTCCTTGTGCAGCCTGATCATATCTTTCAGCAGACTTTCCTCCGGAGGGATGATGTCATCGCTGAGGATTACGGCAAACGGGTCGCCGTCTACAAAGGGCGCGGCGCAGGAGATAGCGTGGCCCAGACCAAGGGCATAGCCCTGCCTTATGTACGCCATATTTATCTTGTTAAGCCTGTTGATCTCTTCGACCAGTTTCTTCTTGCCGCTCTTCCTGAGCTTAAGCTCCAGCTCAAAGGCATAATCGAAATGGTCTTCAATGCTCCTCTTGTTCTTCCCGGTTATTATTATGATTTCATTTATATGGCATGCGACCGCCTCTTCAATGCCGTACTGTATCATCGGTTTGTCGACGATCGGCAGCATCTCTTTGGGCGATGCCTTTGTCGCCGGAAGGAACCTTGTCCCCAATCCGGCAGCAGGGAAAATAGCCTTTTTCACAATACTGGTCATCCCATACCTCGCAGCTCAGTTATTCAAATACTTAATTATAGCACATAGTTGCAGCGCCGCATTCAGTCGCGCCGTAATAAATTCATGCCTGAAAAAATTTATAGCCGCTTATTTGCGCGTCGGGCAGGATCGTTACCGGGCCGCTTTTTATAAGAGGCGCCTGTGCCCTGCGCCTCCGGCTATTTCCATGGCCGGTCTGTTTCCATGGCCGGTCTTGACAACTCTCCATTATCGGCTAAAATTTCCATAACAGTACCGGCCGTACAGTAAGAGTAATAATTTGGAGAGGAAAGTCCGGGAGGACCAAGAAAGGAAGGATCATGAGAGTTTCAGCAAGTATGCTTTTGTTGTCGTTGACGGTGTCGCTGTCGTTGTTGCTTGTTTCTTTTTCAGTAAAAGGTTATTCGGCTGAAGTAACAGGAGA
>Ga0334722_10007931_pt1 | contig 10224 bp, 8 predicted proteins | sample C3_bottom_MG_FD_207210 | JGI IMG/M metagenome (GOLD analysis project Ga0334722, IMG submission 207210) | Sediment microbial communities from Yellowstone Lake, YNP, Wyoming, USA - C3_bottom | ecosystem: Environmental > Aquatic > Freshwater > Lake > Sediment | place: USA: Wyoming | collected... | reverse complement strand
GCAGCCAGGTCAGAAACGCCGCAAGCAGGACCAGGCTCCCCGCGCGGAGATCCCGCCGCATCCGCCGCAAGTGCCACGCACGCCAGGCCCCGTCGACAAGGAGCGCGGCCAGCAACAGCAGCGTGTCGATTCGCGCGAGCACCCCCAGGCCGACGACAACTCCCAGCGCTACCGCCCGCGCCGGCGATGGCGCTCCGTCGCCGCGCATCCAGGCGACGTACAGGAGTACCGTCAACACTGCGCCGAACACCGCCAGCGCAGTCTCCTGCCCGTTGATGTCGTGGACGATGAAATAGGGGGAGAGGGCCCACAATGCGAGCGTCAGGAGCGCGCTGCGCCCGCCGCCGAGGCGGCGCGCGAGGAAGAAAAGCGCGATCGCCGTCCCGACCGAGACCAGCGCGCTCAGGATGCCGGCCGCGTGGAGAGGGGCGATGAGATTGCCCGGAGTCAGCCGCACCAGCGGCAGCAGCAGGAGCTGGAAGAGGGGCTGGAAACCGGCGGTGGCCGCAACGCCGTCGACACTGAAGCCGCGACCGGCGACAACGTGCTGCGCGATCGAGAAGTAGTAGAAGGCGTCGTCCTTGTAGATCTCCTTCTCGATCAGCGAGGTGTGATGGGCCGTGGCTACGGCCAACCTTCCCGCCAGAGTCGCGAGCAGCAGCAGCGCCAGCGCACCGCCGTACCACCGCGGCTGCGGGTGGGTGGACGGCGCACCAGCGGCGCCGGAACCCGCCAACGGCAAACCGCCCTGCCCCGTTAACCCGGGCAGGGCGGCGCTCCCGCCGGCCGGCCGCGCTGTTGGCGCGCCGCCGCCATGGTTATTTCTCTTCGAATTCGGCGTCGACGACGTCGGCGTCCTTCGGCTTCGCGCCCGGAGCAGGGCCGCCGCCGGGTGCTCCCGCCGCGCCGCCCTGTGCGGCCTTGGCCGACTGGTACATCACCTCGGCGAGGTGGTGCGTCTCCTTCTGCAACGTCTCGACCGCGCCTTTGATCCGGGCCACGTCCCCGCTCTCGAGTTCCTCTTTCGCGCGCTTGAGGGCCTCCTCGACCTTCGTCGCGTCGTCGGCGGAGATCTTCTCGCGGTGCTCCTTGAGGGTCTTTTCGGTGGTGTAAATCAGCGTGTCGAGCTGGTTGCGCGCCTCGATCTCTTCTTTCTTCTTCCGGTCCTCCTCGGCGTGCGCCGCGGCCTGGGCAACCATCTTTTCGACCTCGTCCTTCGAGAGGCCGGAGGAGGAGGTAATCGTGATCTGCTGCTCCTTGCCGGTGGCCAAGTCCTTGGCGGTGACGCTGACGATGCCGTTGGCGTCGATGTCGAAGCCGACTTCGACCTGCGGCACGCCGCGCGGCGCCGGCGGGAGGCCGATCAGGTGGAACTTGCCGAGCGTGCGGTTATCGCGCGCCAGCTCGCGCTCGCCCTGGAGGACATGGATCTCCACGCTCGTCTGGTTGTCGGCCGCCGTCGAGAAGATCTCGCTCTTGCGCGTCGGGATCGTCGTGTTGCGTTCGATGAGCTTGGTCATCACGCCGCCGAGGGTCTCGATGCCGAGCGACAGCGGTGTCACGTCGAGCAGCAGCACGTCCTTGACGTCTCCGGTGAGCACGCCGCCCTGGATCGCGGCGCCAACCGCCACGACCTCGTCGGGGTTCACGCCGCGGTGCGGCTCCTTCTTGAAGAGATCCTTCACGAGTTGCTGGATCCGCGGCATGCGGATCTGGCCGCCGACCAGCACCACCTCGTCGATCTGTTCGGGCGTCAGCTTGGCGTCCTTGAGGGCCTGCTCGCAAGGCGCGACCGAGCGCTGAATGATCGGCTCGACCATCTGCTCGAGCTTCGCGCGGGTCAGCTTGATGTTCATGTGCTTGGGGCCCGAGGCGTCCGCCGTGATAAAAGGCAGGTTGATCTCGGTCTCCATCGCAGAGGAGAGTTCGATCTTGGCCTTCTCGCCGGCTTCCTTGAGCCGCTGCATCACCATCTGGTCGCGCGAGAGGTCGATCCCCTGGTCCTTCTTGAACTCGTCGACGAGCCACTCGATGACCCGCTGGTCGATGTTGTCGCCGCCGAGATGCGTGTCGCCGTTGGTCGATTTGACCTCGACGACATTGTCGCCGACCTCGAGGATCGAAATGTCGAAGGTGCCGCCGCCGAAGTCGTAGACGGCGATCGTCTCGTTCTTCTTCTTGTCCAGGCCGTACGCCAGCGCGGCCGCGGTCGGCTCGTTGATGATCCGCTCGACCTCGAGCCCGGCGATCTTGCCCGCCTCCTTGGTGGCCTGCCGCTGCGCGTCGTTAAAGTAGGCCGGCACCGTGATCACCGCACGGGTCACCTTCTCGCCGAGGTGAGCCTCCGCGGCCTGCTTGAGCTTCATCAGGATCTGCGCGGAAATCTCGGGGGGCGAGTACTGCTTGCCCTTGATGTCGACGCGCGCATCGCCATTCGCGGTCTTGACGACCTTGTACGGGACCATTTTCATCTCTTCGTTGGTCTCGTCGTACCGCCGCCCCATGAAGCGCTTGATCGAGTAGACGGTGTTCTCGGGGTTCGTCACCGACTGGCGCTTGGCAACTTGCCCGACGAGGCGCTCCCCGTCCTTCGTGAAGGCGACAACCGACGGAGTGGTGCGATTGCCCTCCTGATTGATGATCACTGCGGGTTCGCCGCCCTCCATGACCGCAACGACCGAGTTGGTCGTCCCTAAGTCGATACCTATGATCTTGCTCATCTCAAATCCCTCCTCAAGGGTTAGTCTGTTGCTTGCGTCACGAATATAATACTTGAGTCATTCATTGTCAATGTTTTGATGGAAATATTTATTTACAGCAACTATCAGTTATTGCAGATTATTTTACGCTACGTTCTTGTCCCCTTGATGGGCAGAGTGATGTAGTATCCGCGCCTGCCGCGCTGGACGAGCAACGGAAAGGCTCCGCGCTGGAATGCGAGCATGACGCCGTGAGCGAACTCTTCGTCCGTGGCGATCTCCTCGCCGCCGACCTGCAGGATGAGATCGCCGGGTTCGAGGCCGATTTCCGCAGCCGTGCCGCCTGCCCGTACCCGGGAAATCCCCATCCCCGCCCGCGACGACTTCACGGAGAACCCGAGCCACTCCCAGGCGATGGTCTCGGCGACCTTGGCCGAAAACTGTTCCGCGCGTACGGGGATGTCGAGCGATTTTTTCCCCCGTCGCACCGTCAGCGAAACCGTCTCACCCGCCGCATGGCGACCGACATGGTAATGAAACTCGCCGGCAGAACGCACGGCGGTGCCGCCAACCGCAAGGACCACATCGCTCTCTTCGACGCCGACCCGGGCTGCAGGCCCCCCTGCGGCCATCCGCAGCACCGGCAGGCCGCCGCGTGGACGTTCGCCGGCGCCGGAGTCCTCCTCGCGCGCGTCCCCGACCGCCATGCCGACCCAAACCGCCTGAACCTGGCCGTAGCGGATCAGGTCCTCCACAACCCGATGGGCGACCGCAGCCGGGATGGCGAACCCGATCCCCATCCCCTCGCTGTAGATCGCGGTGTTGACGCCGATCATCCGACCGGTGATGTCCAGCAGCGGCCCGCCGCTGTTGCCGGGGTTGATCGCCGCGTCGGTCTGGACGAAGTCGTAGTAGGGGCGCCCTTGCCCGGTGCGGATCGAGCGCCGCGTGGCGCTCACCACCCCGGTGGTGACCGTGTGGGTCAGTCCGAAGGGATTGCCGATGGCGATGACCCTCTCGCCGATGAGCAGGTGGTCGGAGTCCCCGGTCTCGACTGCCGGCAACGGCTCCTTGGACTCGATCTTGATTACCGCCAGATCATGGTCGGGATCGGTGCCGACGATTTTCGCCGGATACCTTCGCTCGTCGGCGAAAGTCACGCTGATGCGGGAAGCGCGGGCGATGACGTGTTCGTTGGTGAGAATGTACCCCCGGGGGTCGACGACGACGCCGGAGCCGAGACTGCGTGAAGCGATCGTATGGCGCGGCGCCGTCTCGGAAAAATCGCGAAAGAAGCGTTCGAAGATCGGGTCGCCGCCGGAACCGAACGGCGAAACGGCGACCTCCTCCTCCGTGTTGACGTTGACCACCGTCGGGCGCGCCTTCTCCACGGCGCGCACCACGGCATCGCGGCGCAGCTCTTCGTCGGTGAGGGCAGACGCGGGGAACGCGGCTCCCAGCAGGAAGAGCGCCAGGAAAAAGGGGGGAACGAAAAAGGGGACAGATTTATTTTTCCCGGCACGAACGGCAGAACTGGAATGCGATGCAACCCAGAAAAATAAATCTGTCCCCTTTTTCTGCGTCGCCATGCCCCCCACCCCCGGTCTTCCTGCCCTGGGCCCCGTCTCTACTTTTCAGCTTCGGCTTTGACCGCGATGTAGCGGGTGCCGCGGCTGTTGCGGACGAGCAGCAAAACGCTCTTCCCGGGCGCGGTGGCGCGAACGATTTTGACGAACGCCGCCGCGTTCTCGACTGGCTTGCGGTTCACCTCGAGAATGACGTCACCGCGCTCGATTCCCGCGTGTTCGGCCGGAGTGTTATCACCCACCTCGGCGACCAGCGCGCCCGCAGTGTCGTCCATCCCGAGTTTCTCAGCCAGATCCTTCGTGATGTCCTGGACCTGTACGCCGATGCGTGCCTTGCCGGTCTCCTTCGCGGACGGCCCTTCCTCGTCGTCGGCCGCGGCCTCGTCCTTGTCGTCCGAGCGTTTGGCGATCCTGACGTCGAACGACAGGGATTTCCCGTCGCGGATAACCTTGAGTACGGCCTTCTTGCCGACCGACGTATTGCCGACGATCGTGACCAGGTCCCGGTCGGAACGCACCGGGTGGCCGTTGAACTCGACGACGACATCGCCGGCCTTGAGACCCGCTTTCTCGGCCGGGTCGCCCTTGATGACTCCGGCGACGAGTGCGCCACCCTCCGCGGGAAGATCGAGCGATTCGCGCAGCTCCGGGGTCAACGACTGAATCTGCACCCCGAGCCAGCCGCGCGTGACCGAGCCCTTTTCGCGCAGCTGCTCCATGACGTTCCTGGCCATGTTGATCGGGATCGCAAAGCCGATCCCCTGCCCGGAGGAGATGATGGCGGAGTTGATCCCGACGACTTCGCCGCGAGCGTTGAAGAGCGGCCCGCCGCTATTGCCCGGGTTGATCGAGGCGTCGGTCTGGATGAACTGGTCATAGGGACCGGCGCCAATGGTGCGATCCTTGGCGCTGACGACCCCGGCCGTCACGGTGTGCCCGAAGCCGAAGGGGTTGCCGATCGCGATCACCCACTCGCCGACCAGCAGCGCGTCGCTGTCGCCGAGGGTCGCCACCGGCAGGCCGTTTTCCGGCTTGATCTTGATCAGTGCGATGTCGGTCTTCGGGTCGCGCCCCTTGACCTCCGCATCGTAGCTGCGCCCGTCAAGCAGCGTGACGCGGATGCCGTCCGCCCCGTCCACGACGTGGTTATTCGTGAGGATGTAGCCCTCCTTGTCGACGATGAAGCCCGAACCGAGGTTCTGCTGTTTGAGGTCACGATCGGGCATCTGTCCGAAGAAGTGGTTGAAAAAATCCTCCTCGCCGTCGAACGGCATCTGGCCGCGCGGGCCCCGGGGCATTTGCTGCTGCAGCCGGCGGCGGAAGGTCTTCGTGGTATTGATGTTCACCACGAATTTCTTCTCCTCCTCGGCGATCTTCGCGAAATTGAAGCCCGGCAGCGGCGCCTGCGCCAGTGCCGATGCCGTGACGGCCGCACCCGGCGCAGAAGTCTCGCGATCGGCGGCGGCGCGGGTCGTGGCGGTGAAATTGAGCCGGGAGGCCAGCACCATGCCGGCGGCCAGGGAGGCGGCCGCCACCGCGCCGAGGGTCAACCGGCGCTTGAAAGAGGTGGTAATGTTCATCGAAGTTTCTCCTTTGCGGTTATTGTTGATGAACTCGTAACAAGGCGTTACTCCGGCGCAGCCGGGCGATCCGCTCCTCGATCGGCGGATGGGTCGAGAACAGCGTGAAGAGCCCACCCCCCGAGAGCGGGCTGACGATGAGAACGTGGCTTGCCGCCGCTGGAGCCTCGGTCGGCAGCAGCCGTCCCGCGGTCGCAAGCTTTTCGAGTGCGCGCGCCAGGCCCTCGCCGCTGCCGAGCAGGCCCGCGCCGGTAGCGTCGGCCTGGTACTCCCGCGAACGTGAGATCGCCATCTGCACCAGCATCGCCGCAAGAGGTGCGACGATCGCCGCCACGAGCAGGGCCAGTGGATTGCCGCGCTCCTCGCCATCGCGGCCGCCAAACCCGCCGAAGATGCTTGCCCAGCGGGCCATGTCGGCGATGAACATAATCGCCCCGGCCAGCGTGGCGGCGATCGCGCTCACAAGAATGTCGCGGTTCTTCACATGCGCCAGCTCGTGGGCCAGCACTCCCTCGAGTTCCGGCCCGTCCAGATGCGCGAGCAGCCCCTCGGTCACCGCCACGACCGCGTGCTGCGGGTTGCGGCCGGTGGCAAAGGCATTCAAGCCGGGCTGCGGCACGATGAAAAGTCGCGGCAGCGGCAGCCCTGCGGCCTGGGAGATGCGCCGCACCGCCCGCTGCAGCTCGGGATGTTCGGAGGGAGCGATTTCCTTCGCCCGGTACATCGCAAGAACGATCCGGTCCGAGAACCAGTAACTGCCGAGATTCATGACGATGGCCAGGCCGAATGCCAGCATCACGCCCCCGCGGCCTCCCAATACGCCGCCGACCGCCACGAGAAATACCGTGAGCAGCGCCAGCAGGAATGTTGTCTTGACCATGTTGCCCATACAATCTCCTTTTATTCAGTGAAAAATATAAGTGGTTTCAGTGCGACGGGGAGCGCGGGGGGCAAACACCCCCGCCACACACCGCTATGGACGTCGAGATGCGGGAGAAAGTTCCGTCTGCAGGCGAACCGACCCGGCGACTTTGTGCATTTCGGCATGGGAAAGTTCGCCGAGCAGCGCCATGTGGGCCCACGGCGCGCGCCAGGAGATGCCGGTCACGAGTCCGAGTTCGTGCCAACGCCCTGCGGAGAGGCCGACGGCGACCGTGGACGCGCCCCCCGTGTCGTCCGCACGCTCGCGGAAGCTCGTGCCCTCGAACAGCGAGAGCAGGCTCAAACCGTCCCCGAAGACCACCTGGACCTCGCCATAGTCACGCTGGCGCCGGGCCCGGATGCACTGCCGCGCAAATCCCTCGGGGAGATAATCCGGCAAGCCGACCGGGAGGCCGGCGAGGCGCTCGGCGGCGGCGGGCTCGAGGCACGGCTCCTCGCCGCTCTCCACGACAAGGACGCCCGGAGGCACCTGCATCCTGAAAGCCGCGGCGTCGAGAGCGGGACCAAACTCCAACTCCTCGAAGACCGAAAGCCACGAGAGGCGGTCTTTCTCGGCGCCGTAAATCTCGGTTCTGAGGATCAGCCCGGTCTCGACGTCGACCCAGACCAGTCGTCGCGGGCGGCTGCCGGCCTGGCGCGGGGAGAACTCGATGACCTGGCTCCGCCGCCCGGCAATCCTTTCGGAGGGAACGGCCCGGACCTCATAGCTCGCAAGCGCGCGCTGCAGTTGTCCCGGCTGCAGCACCTCGCCGCCGTCGCCACGGGACGGGCGCTTGAGCACGACACCACGCTCGGGGAGATACTGCCAGGCGGACTCTCCGTCGAAGATCAGCACCCCGTGGGTCGCGGGCAGCTCGCGACGCTCCAGTCCGCCGGGCTGGCTAAGAACACTCATGCTGGTCACCTGCGGCCCGCGGCGCGTGAAGTCGACCACGACCTTGCGGCCGCGGTAGGCGGGTGGCGCGACAGACGGCAGGTGAGCTTCTCCTCCCTGGGCCAGCGACCGGGCCGCTGGGAGCGCAACCAGGACAGCCAGCACCAGGCAGACGACGGGGCGGCGGCAGGTGTGCACTCGGTTCCCTAACGCTCCGCAGGGGCGCCGGCGCGGAAGCTTGCGAACTCGATCTCCTCGGCCGGACCCAGAATGGTGCTGCCGCGGGCGAGCATGGCGTGCTCGTGCATCCAGGTGTCCATGCTCCCCTCGTCCGCCGCCGCCACGGCCTGGCCGGCCACGGGGGCCGCCGTGCGGGCGATCCGCCTTTGTGTCGGCAGGTCGCCCGGCAGCAACCGCTGCCAGGACCAGGCGAAAAAGAGCGCCGCCACCGCTGCGGCCGCCACCAGGCCGAGCCAGGTGACACGGGAAGCACGACGGGCGGCTGGGGCCGCGGGAAATGGGATGATCTGCGTCCTTGGCTCTGCCGCGGCCCGGGATGCGACCATGGCTGCAAATCCGGGTGGCGGACGTCGCAGCGGGCGCAGGGCCTCAGCGGCCTGAAGCAGTCCGCTGAAACGATGCAGCTCGACTTCGAACGCGCGACACCCGGGACAGGTTGCAATATGCGCCTCGAGACTCAGCAACTCCGCCCCATCGAGACGCTCGTCGACGAACGCCGAGACCAACTCCCGATAGTCCTCGCACCGCATGTCGCTCACGCCGTCCTCCCCGCGGTGCCGGAACCCACGACATGAAATGCCGCGAGCCGCCGCTGCAGGCCGCGGCGCCCCCGAAATATCCGCGAGCGCACCGTGCCAATCGGTACTCCGATCACGTCGGCCATCTCCTCATAACTCATCCCTTCCAGGTCGCAGAAAACAACTGCCTCCCGCTGATCGGGGGGCAACTCGTCGAGCCCCTGCCGCAATTGCTCCCAAAACTCGTGCCGGAAGACCTCGTCCTCCGGCGTCCCCCCGTCGGCCGCCAACCCTGTTGCACCGTCGGCCTCGTCGAGCTCTTCCAACTCCGGCCGCCTCCCCCGCGTCCGATAGTGGTTGCGGCAGAGGTTGAGGGCGATCTTGTAGAGCCACGTGTACAAAGACGACTCGCCCTTGAAGTCGCCGAGGGACCGGTAGGCTCGGATAAACACCTCCTGCGCCAGATCGTCGACCACGTCCGAGCCGCTGACCAGGCGCTGGATGAGCCGGTAGATCCGGTCCTGATACTTGAGTACCAGCGCCTCGAAGGCCAGATGGTCGCCACCGCGGGCGGCAGCCACAAGCTGTCGTTCCCCTTCACCGGTTCCAGTCCCCTGTATGCCGTGTGTCACTGATCTTAGACCGGGCACCCCATGAAAAGTTCCGTGCAGGCTGCTGACAAACGCCCACCTGCCACGTTCCGTTCCTTCCGCCTCACTGCGTCGTACGAGTAATACGCCTCATCCGCCGATTCGTCGCGTGTCTTGCTGCTGGACCTCTTCGAGCGGCCTGCCCGTTGTCGCCACGGGGACCGATTGCGCGTCCCTCCCCGGATCCAGCGCACGAAAGGTTCGCAGCAGCGAGGAAGGGTGAAGCGCGACGCCGCAGCCGGGCCATTTTCAGCGGCCGCCGCTAGAGGCCGAGGATTTCGCGGACGACCTTGAGCAGGTTGTTGGTCTGGATCGGCTTGGAGATGTACGCTCGCGCCCCGAGGGCGAGGCCTTTCTCCCGGTCTTCGGCGGCGCCCTCGGTGGTGATGATCACCACCGGGATCTCGCGGTAGAGCGGGTTGCCCTTCAGGAGGCTCACCAGCTTGAGGCCGTCCATGATCGGCATGTTGATGTCGGTCAAAACGAGATCGGTTTTCTGCCCCGGCAGCTTCTTGAGAGCGTCAACGCCGTCGGAAGCCTCGACAATGTCCAGCTCGGGGATGCGCTTCAGCGCAAAGACGATCAGCTGGCGCATGGTCGGCGAATCCTCGACGATCAGACAGCGGAATCTCGCCATCGTCCCCCCCACCCCGCTACTGCTTGAGCAGCTCCAGGAAACCCTGAATGGTGCTCAACTTGCGCTCCGATTCCGAGTAAAGCTTCGAGGCGAAGAGGGCGGTGGCGGCGTGTCCCGCGAGGAGGTTGAAGAGCTCGTGATCGAGCGGCGAGAAACTCTGCTTCTGTTCCAGCAGCGCATAGATCACGATCGCCCCGATGAGCTGATCCTTGATGCGCATCGGGATCACCACCTGAGGATCGGTCATCGTGACCTGATCGGGCGTGCGCCCTTCGGCGACCCAGGGTTGGCCGCCCTGCGCCACCTGCCCGATCGTCCCCTCCCCGAGCTTGATGTGCGGGATCTGCTCGCGCTTGACCCCCTCGCTGGAGACGGCGTACAGGTCGCCCTTGCGCTCGTCCAGGAGCATCAACCCGAACTTCTCGGCGCCGATCAGGTTGATGACGATCTCCATGACGATCTGCACGACCTCCTTGAAGTCCAGGGTCGAATGCAGCT
>Ga0334722_10007930_pt1 | contig 10224 bp, 16 predicted proteins | sample C3_bottom_MG_FD_207210 | JGI IMG/M metagenome (GOLD analysis project Ga0334722, IMG submission 207210) | Sediment microbial communities from Yellowstone Lake, YNP, Wyoming, USA - C3_bottom | ecosystem: Environmental > Aquatic > Freshwater > Lake > Sediment | place: USA: Wyoming | collected... | reverse complement strand
CGTACAAGATTGACGACGATTTGTATTGACAATACATCTACAACTTAGCTACAATAGATACTGTAAAAAGAGAGGCTAAATATGGGCAAAATTATTCGTTGGGACGAAGAGAAGAATCAACTTTTACAATTACAAAGAGATGTTGGCTTTGAAGACGTTCTTGAAAAGATTGCCAATGGTGATATCCTCGGTCGTAGGCTTCATCCAAATACCGATAAATATCCAAATCAGCAAATTTTTGTTTTGGAAATCAATAATTATATTTGGTATGTCCCTTTTGTCGAGACAACAGATGAAATATTCTTAAAAACAATTATTCCAAGTAGAAAACTCACCAAAGAATTCGGAGGTAAAACAAATGAAAAATGATGCAATATTTCTTGATAATGACGAAATTGCACTGTTAAATGAGATAGAAAATGGAGAATGGATCGACAAACCTTTATCTCAAAATGAGATTAAAATCTATCAAAATCATGCACAATACACAAAATCATTACAAGAGAAAAGACAAACAACAATACGATTTGCCATTAGCGACTTGGCTATTGTTAAAGCAAAATCAAAAGAACTTGGGATTGGGTATCAAAATTTAATTCAAGCATTGGTTCATAATTATGCAACAGGTAAAATCAGACTCGAAGCATAACTGTTCTCATTATCGAAGAGTATCCTTAGTTAATGAGATTTGGTATTAGATTAAACCAATGCAATAGCATCGATTTCTACCAGTGCATTTTTAGGTAGTGTTTTAACCGCTACAGTAGAGCGAGCAGGCTTATGCTCTCCAAAAGCTTGCGCATACAGTTCATTGACCGCTACAAAATCATTCATGTCATCTAAAAATATTGTCGTTTTGACAACTTTATCAAGCGAACTTCCAGCCGCTTCCAAAACTGCTTTTAAATTCGCCAATACTTGCGCGCATTGCTCTTTAACATTGCCTGTAAGCATTTCACCGCTAGGGGTAAGAGCAATTTGACCTGACGTAAATACCATTCCATTGGCAATCATCGCTTGAGAATAGGGTCCTATTGCCGCAGGGGCGTTGGGAGTCTGTACAATTTGCATACTATTTTCCTTATTTTTTATATTTTTGTAGTGCATCATCGAGGATCGAGCTATAATCTTCGATTCCCCAATATCCAGGGATCGAATAAAGTACTTTCCCTGTTTTTGGATCGATAAAATAGCTCATGGGAACCATTTTTGCCGTTAAATCTTTAGGATAAACGCTCTTCTCCTTCGTCACATTGACTGCTTGAAATTTTGTATTAATACGCAACACAATCTCATCATCTTGAAGCGTAGTTGATTCAAGTTTTCGGCACCATCGACACTGCTCACTCGTGATAAGCACCAATAATGGCTTGGATTCTTTTTTTGCTTTTGCTAATGCTTGCTCGTACGAATCATTCCATTGCACCTCAGCACCCAATGCACTCATCGCAAGCAGACACACTAAGAGTATTTTTTTCATCTCTGTCCTTTAAGTTAGGTATATTTTATCAAAATCGTTGAATTAATGTACTAAAAACCCGATGTAAATTTTCTACCTCAGTAATCGACGTACGTTCATTCGGTGCATGAATCGTGTCATTAATCACCCCAAACTCGATAACATCAATCCCATACGACGCAATAAAGCGAGCATCCGATGTCCCACCCGCTGTTGAATGCTTTGGAGTAATCGCGCAGACTTCGTTTATAGCATCACTCAATATTTGAACGATATGAGTGTTCGCATCTGTCACAAAAGGCTCAGCAGACTGATCGAGACTGAGGGTGTAATCAAGCCCTTCACAAAAACGGGCAATAAACATTTCAACCGCTTTTTTATCCGTTTTAGTGGAATTACGAACATTAAACATCATCTTAAGCTTTCCAGGAGAGACGTTGGTGGTCTCGATACCGGAGCGAATATCTGTAATAACCAGTTGTGACGGAGCGAAATATGTATCCCCTTCATCTAAAAAAGCACCTGCAATATTGGGTAGAACCGTGGCAATTTGATGGATAGGATTAATCGCTTTTTCAGGATAGGCTGCATGCCCTTGTTTTCCCTGAATTTCTAAAACTCCATTGATTGAGCCCCTGCGCCCAACTTTCATTGCATCACCAAAAAGCCTTTCGCACGTGGGTTCTGCTACGACAACCGCATCAGGTAAAAGATTATGTTCTTTGAGATATTTCAATACCTCGGCTGTTCCAAACTTTCCAGGTCCCTCTTCATCAGAGGTGAGTAAAATCGAGAGTGTCCCCTTAAAATCTTCTACTTCTTTAAGTGCTTGGGTAAATGCACTCACGCCACTTTTCATATCCTGAGCACCACGCCCATAGATGTATCCATCTACTTCATGGGCCACATAAGGATCACTATTCCATCCATCCCCAGCAGGTACCACATCCACATGACCCGCAAAACACAAATGTTTACCCTCACCAAAACGACGATAAGCAAACAAATTTTTCACTTCATGCACATCAATACGTACGATAGTAAAACCTTGAAGATAATCAGCAATAAAATCCAATAAACCCCCATCCTCAGGCGTTTGACTTTTCGATTCAATCATTTTTTTAAAAAGTTCAATAACGTTCAATTTTTATCCTTACTAATGCGTAGCGTTATTATAATCTGCAACGGTTTGATTTTGCCTTTTGACTTTTGTTTGATTTCCTGATAATATGCATGATATTCAATTTTAGGATTTAAATAATGATTAGACCTGAACCAGTCGATGAAGAGGTGCTATTTGATGGACGCAGCCTCATATCCGAAACCGATACAAACGGGATCATCACTTTTATAAATCGCAAATTTACCGAAATGACTCTTTATAGCAAAGAAGAAGCGATCGGTCAACCTCACAGTATCTTACGTCATCCAGACATGCCAAAAGCGGCATTTGAAGGTATGTGGAAGATTATCAAAGAAGGAAAAATATGGGAAGGATACGTTAAAAACCTTCGCAAAGACGGGAAATACTATTGGGTTGTCGTCCATATCGTCCCAAAACTTGATGTGGAAGGCGGTGTTGTTGGCTATATTGCTTCTCGTAAAATGCCCGACCGCATCCATCTTAAAACCATTATCAATCAATACAAAAAAATGATAGACGAAGAGAAAGTTTCTTAACTTTTCTCTTTTAATAAAACTGCAATATCATTCATCACGCTAAAAAGTTCCTCTTTGGTCTCAAACTGTAATTCTATACGATTAACAGGAACTTCACCCACGGGATCAAAATCGCAAATCAAAACATACGCTTCAAGAACAATCTTACCTTCTTTCATATCAGCCCATTCCAGTGAAACTGATGCCCGTTCTCCCCCTGCACTTATCAAAGCAGCTGGATACAATCGTGTTATTTTTGTAAGATCGATTTCGTAATTTTGATGTCGATATATCATTAATGTCCAATTTCTTTTAAAGTATAGTGCAAACGAATCCAGTGATAATAAAGTGCTGCAATAAAGAAAGCACACCCTAATATAGAAGCAATCACTCCAAGCGAAACCCCACGATCAACCAAAAAACCAATCAGTAAGGATACCGCTGCACCCGTCGCTAAAAAAAGCATATCGTTATACGCAACGACCCGTCCATAATAATCATAGTGAGTATGTTCTTGCAATAAAGTATACGTATACGACCACAGTGTAGTTGTCACAAATCCAATCAATACAGAAGCAGCTAAAGAGAGATAGAAATATTCAATAACAACTCCCCATAAGATTATCGCAAGTGCTTCTGCTATTAAAAGATATTTAAGCCGACGAAGAGTAACCCACTCTCCTAGAAATAATGGCCCAATCGTTAATCCAATAGCTCGAAAAGCATTAACAAGTCCTATCCCTAAGGAAATGGCAATGATACTGCTGTAATAGTGTTTAACACTCAACACCACCAGTGCATCAAAGGCGGTAAACCCAACCACAGCGTGTAAAATCATTAGATGCATCACTTTAGGTTCGCGCCAAATATAGCGAAATGCATCTCCCATCATACTCGTAAAACGCTCACGGCTTTGTCCCATTTCAATCTCAATTTTAAGGGTAAGAACCAAAGCAAGAACAACCAAAAAAAGTAACGCATCCAACAAAAAAGCAGAGGTCGTTCCGATATAGTAAACGACCAATCCCCCCAGTGCCATCCCGAACGTATACGAAAAAGACCAAATAATTGAATGAATCTCATTCGCATATTGCAGTGCCTTGCCTTCTACAATTTTTGGTAATAACGACATTTCAACGGTAAATTGAAAACTTGCAGCCCCCATGCGAATAAATACCAGTAAATATAACCACACAAGCTTGGAAACATCATCAATGCCAATCAATGAAACCGTAGCCGAAATCTCTGTTATCGTCAGCAAAATCATTAATTTTTTAGGAGAAAATCGATCAATAATCACTCCACTCAAAGGAGCTTGCAATACTCCAGCAAAAAAATGCAATGCCGCCACAAAGGCAATAGTCGAAGCATTAACTTGCAATTGAATGAGCAACGTATAAATAGCCACATTGCTAAACCATGCACCAAAATAAGCAATCAGCTGAATAAGAGAAAGCCTAGCGAGTAAAGGCTCTTGCAATAAAAGATTCCAATAACGTTTCATAGTTGCAAGAGTATCACAAAAAAATCAATTGAAAAATTAAAGTTTTTATTTTTTAGGGCGATTTAGTCTTCAACACAATGCTTTGATAAAAAGCGTAAGGAGATTTCAAATGGAAATACTACAATCAACAGCGAAAATGCAGCAATCTCAAATGAGTGCGCCAAAAGTTGCTCAAAGCCAGCCGACCCAAAGTGTCCAAGATATTCAAAAAACGCAAATTAATCAAGATAAGATCGCTCAAAAAGCAACCGATTCAAAAACGGAAAAAGTAGGCTCTCAAGAACAAATGGACCAACTCATTAGTCAACTCAATCGCTCTCTTGATCCATTTAGCACTACACTGCGATTTGGTTTTGATAATTCCTCCAAAGATTTTTTTGTCTCCGTCATTGATACGCAACGAAATCAGGTTCTTCGACGTTTTCCACTGGAACAAGCGCAACAATTATTACCAAAAATGCAAGAAGTAACAGGGTTGCTTTTTGACCACAAAGGATAAGCACACTATGTATAATAACAATCTTGCTTACAATACATACACTCAAAATAATGTCGGAGTCGAATCACCGGAAAAATTGATTCAGATGATGTACGAAGGTGTGTTACGTTTTAATATGCAAGCAAAACGATCCATTGCAGAAGGTGATATTGAACGACGCACTTACTGGATCAATCGATCAAATGCTGTTATTAGCGAACTCATAAATATACTCGATTATAATCAAGGGGATATTTCTCAGTATCTTGCTGGTCTTTATCAATATCAACTGCAACTTTTACTTGAAGCCAATATTCATAATGATATTACGAAGCTAGATGAAGTAACACGTGTTATGAAGGGCTTACTCGAAGCTTGGAGAGAAACTGTAAATGTGGCTGAGTGACCTTAAAAAAGCACTCATACTTCAAGAATTGGATACCCTTGAGTATCTAATTTTCAACATGCCTTCTTTTGATTCTTTGGAAGATATAGAACAAGCGACTTATCTCCTTCAAAGCACCAAAATTTTGCTTGAAGCCGAACGCTCTTCTACTTTACATTCGCTTGGACAGATTAAAAGTACTATTGACTTTTTAAAAGCGACTCAACACACCCCCACTTCCAGCATCAATCTTAAACTTTAACCCATATTTCATTCTTTATTCGATAAAATCACCCTATTTATTTCACCATTCTATGAAAATAGTCTTACTTAAGGATAGTTATGAAAAAAGAGGTTAAAAAAGTCGTTCTTGCCTATTCAGGTGGTCTGGACACCAGTGTTATTCTTAAATGGCTTCAAGACGAATATCAATGCGAAGTAGTTACTTTTACAGCAGACATAGGTCAAGGTGAAGAAGTAGAACCAGCTCGTGCAAAAGCAATTAGTCTTGGTATCAAACCTGAAAATATTTATATCGAAGACTTACGTGAAGAGTTTGTTCGCGATTATGTTTTTCCAATGTTCCGAGCCAATGCAATCTACGAAGGAGAGTATCTCCTAGGAACATCGATTGCACGTCCCCTCATTGCAAAACGTCAATCAGAAATCGCCCGCATTACAGGAGCTGATGCTGTCAGTCACGGCGCAACTGGGAAAGGAAATGACCAAGTTCGTTTCGAAATGGGTTATTTAGGTCAAAACAGTGCCCTGACAATCATTGCCCCATGGCGTGAATGGGATCTAAATTCACGTGAAAAACTCCTTGCATACGCGGCAGAGCATGGTATAAAAATAGAAATGAGCGGACAAAAATCTCCTTATTCAACCGATGCCAATCTTCTTCACATTTCCTATGAAGGCGGAATATTGGAAGATCCAGCAGCAGAACCTGAAGAGAGCATGTGGCGTTGGACAACTTCACCTGAAAATGCTCAAGATGAAGCAGAATATATTGAGCTTGGCTACGAAAAAGGTGATCCAATCAGCCTAAACGGAAAAGCCCTCTCTCCGGCAAATATGCTCGAACAGCTTAATATCATCGCAGGGCGTCACGGGATTGGACGCGCAGATATCGTTGAAAACCGATTTGTCGGTATGAAAAGCCGTGGATGTTATGAAACACCAGGGGGAACGATTATGCTTAAGGGACACCGAGCAATCGAATCCATAACCCTTGACCGTGAAGAAGCTCACCTCAAAGATGAACTTATGCCACGCTATGCCACCCTTATTTATAACGGTTTTTGGTTTGCTCCTGAGCGTGAGATGCTCCAAGCTGCTATTGATAAAACCCAAACCAATGTTCGTGGAACCGTACGCTTAAAACTCTATAAGGGCGGTATTTACGTCGTAGGGCGCAGTTCGGATGTATCACTTTTCAATCCCGAATATTGTACTTTTGAAGAAGATTCAGTTTACGATCAAAAAGATGCTGGCGGCTTCATAAAGCTCAATGCATTACGTTTTATCATTGCTGGTAAAGCCAGAAAAAATAAATAACTTTTAGGAAAATAAAATGAGCACAACCATTACAAAAATCGACCCAGAGTCTATTGAATTTAAAACCGAACTCGAAAAAACCATTAAATTTACCGATAAGGTTTGTAGCCAATTTGGTTTCGCCTACAATCCAGATGCTGAAATCAATCAGGGTATTCAATTTGGTTTAACCCGAAACAAGCTGATGCACGGTAAACGATACTGCCCTTGTTTTTTTATTACAGGCAATAAAGAAGAAGATCGTATCTGCCCATGCAAACCAGCCCTTGAACATGAAATTCCAGAAGACGGCGTTTGTCACTGTCAGATTTTCTGTACCCCAGAATATGCAGCAGCACAAGCAAAAACCGAAGAACTTCAAGCCGTAACCCACCAACATTCACGTGGCTTATCGACAGAAGAGTGTGAATTTTTACTACAAAAACGAAATATTGATGCCGATGAGCTTACGTCACTTTTTGAAGCACGCGAACTTGGAATGGTTACCTTTAAAGTCGTTGATGTACGCGAATGGATGGAGTGGAAATCAGGACGTATTGAAGGGGTTGATACGCTAGTTCCTACGAGCAGTTTTTTCCAAACACTTACAGAAGCACAGTTGAAAAACGATGAGCATCTTGTCGTTTATTGTCACGTAGGAAGTCGAAGTGCCCATTGTCAACGTATACTGACAGATATGGGTTATTTAAAAGTATCCAATCTTGCAGGCGGAATTGTTGCCTACAATGGCAAAATTATTCGCGGCTAATTTAAGGAGCATTATGAAGGTATTATTAACAAAAGATGTCAAAGGTGTTGGCAAAAGTGGTGAAATCAAAGAAGTAGCAGATGGTTATGGTAAGAATTTTCTTATCGGAAAAGGTCTCGCACTACTTGCAACCAACGAAGTATTGAAAAAATACGAATCCGATCAGCGTAAAAAAACGGCTCATGAAGCTGCCGAAATTGAACGATTAAATGCAATTAAAGCAACACTGGCTGAAATCAAAGTCATCATCAAGAAAAAACTGGGAGATACAGGACATCTTTTTGGCTCTGTCACCAAAGATGAAATTGCATCGGCACTTCAAGAACAACATGGAATTGAAATCGATAAAAAAGAACTGGATGCAAAACACGGAATTAAAACCGTTGGATTGCATGATTTAGATCTTAAGTTAGGTCATGGTATTCACGCCATACTTCATGTAGAAATCCAAGGTCTCTCGTGAGCAAAGCAGGATTTGTCGCTCTCGTAGGGCGACCAAACGCGGGTAAAAGCACCATGATGAACTGGATATTAGGGGAAAAAATCGCTCTAGTAAGCCAAAAAGCAAACGCTACTCGCAAACGCTCTAATGCCATCGTAATGCACAATGATGACCAAATCATTTTTGTAGATACTCCAGGCTTGCATCACGCAGAAAAACTCCTTAATCAATATATGCTCGAAGAAGCACTCAAGGCAATCGGTGATTGCGACATAGTCGTTTATCTAGCTCCAGCCTCCGATAAAACCGTTCATTATGAAAAATTTTTAGAACTAAACCACCAAAAACGCAAACATATCATCGTCCTCAGTAAAATTGACCAAATCTCTCAAGGAGATTTACTCAAAAAAATTGGTGAATACAACCAATATAGTGATAAATTTTTAGCCCTCATCCCTATGTCCGTGACGAAAAATGTAGGAAAAAATGATTTATTAAATACGATTGTCAAGAACCTTGATGAGTCTCCCTATCTCTATGACCCTGAAAATATCACCACCGAAATGATACGAACAATTTACAAAGAATTTATTCGTGAAGCCATTTTTGACAATATCAGTGATGAGATACCGTATGAATCCGATGTTTTAATTGATAAAATTGATGAAGATTCCCCAACAGAACATATCCGCGCCACCATTATCGTCGAAAAAGATTCCCAAAAGGGGATTATTATCGGCAAAGGTGGAGCCGCAATTAAACGCATCGGTAAAAATGCCCGAGAAAAAATCGAACGCCTTTCTACCAAGCCTGTCTATCTTGAACTTTTTGTATCCGTTAAAAAAGGGTGGACTACGGATAAAAAATTCTTAAGCGATTTAGGATACGAATGGTAAAAAAACTTTTATTACTCCCGCTATTCATCACATCTCTCATTGCAGGTGAAGTAATGGACCTTTATCGCAGTGGAGGAATGAATGCTATTGCCAAAGAGATTGATCATGGCCTTGGAGATTCGAATTTTTGGAATTCTCAACTTTCAAATAAAGATCTTACCTTTGGTTATTATGAGTCAACAGATACGATTCTTGTATGCGAAAAAGACCAACCTGCCCTACGTCTTTATCGCAAAGAAAACAAAGGAAAACAAGAACATTTTGCACTTTTAAAAACCATTCCGGCATATACTGGAAAATATGAAGGCGATAAAACAACCGCAGGAGATCGCCGCACCCCCCTTGGCGTCTATACTCTTACTCAGAAACTCTCAACTGTAAACCCTTTTTATGGCCCCATGGCTTTTGTAACTTCGTATCCAAATTTATACGATCGTATTCGGGGAAAAAGTGGTGATGGCATTTGGATACATGGACAACCTGCATCCGGTGATCGAGACAGCTTTACCAAAGGGTGCATTGTTATCGACAATAATGAACTTACCAATCTAGACCAAAGAATTGATTACAAAAATACCCTTCTGGTCATTGACACTAAAACAAAAGAAAATGCTAACATCCCTTATGCAAATATCATCTCACAGCTTTATCAATGGAGATATGCATGGAAATACAACGATTTTCAGACCTATCTCTCTTTTTACGATACGACCTTTATTCGTTATGACGGAATGGAATATTATGATTTTAAAAATTATAAACAACGTATTTTTGACAAAAAAGAGACCAAAGAAATACTCCTCTCCAATCTCAATATAACCCCCTATCCAGGTGATCGACAAAATCTCTTTATGGTTACCTTTGATGAAATTTACACCAGCGATAAACACACATTCACCGGACCAAAAACCTTAATGCTGCTGCTTAATACCGATCACTCCATCTCTATTGTTTCTGAGCTCTAATTATGAAAATAATATTATTTTTTCTCTATCTAGTCTCTTTATCCTACGCTTTACCCTTTTCACTAATAAAACACGAAACATCTAAAACTGAAGGTCCAACGCTTTTAGTAATAGGTGGCATCCATGGT
>Ga0334722_10007927_pt1 | contig 10227 bp, 8 predicted proteins | sample C3_bottom_MG_FD_207210 | JGI IMG/M metagenome (GOLD analysis project Ga0334722, IMG submission 207210) | Sediment microbial communities from Yellowstone Lake, YNP, Wyoming, USA - C3_bottom | ecosystem: Environmental > Aquatic > Freshwater > Lake > Sediment | place: USA: Wyoming | collected... | reverse complement strand
GGGGAAAGATCCTCCGGCAACTGAGTGAATAGTTTTGTTAAAATTTGTTAAAGAAGAATCAGTTGGCGTAACTTTTGGTGTATAAGATGCGCCAAAGAAAGCAAGAAGCACAATTAATAGTATCGGGTTGCGTTTGTTCACAATTTACTGTTGAATGTAGAACAGGATATTACCCTGTTCTGCAAATATTTTTATAGTAGTTTTACCTGAAAACAAAATTACTTCATAGTAATGTCGTTAAAAATTAATACGAGTGTTTTTTTCACCATTGCAATGTTAATTATTGCAGTTCATGCTTTCTCACAAGATACCATTCACAATAAGACGAATCCCGATTCATCCGGAACTTCCAACTCAGCTATCAAATCAAAAATCATTTATAATTCAAGAGATTCTATACGGTTTGATGTAAAGAATCAAAAAGTGTTCCTCTTTGGTGATGCGGATGTGCAATACGAGGATATGGAGCTAAAAGCCGACTACATTGAATTTGATATGTCGAAGAACACCGCCTTTGCTCACGGAGCAAGAGACAGCGCAGGAAATGCAGCACTTGACACCAGCGGAATGCCTATTGGAGATCCAATTTTTTCGGACGGAGAAAAAAGTTTTGACGCGAAAGAAATCACCTACAACTTTGAAACAAAAAAAGGAAAGATAAGAGAAGTTACTACACAGGAAGGCGAAGCTTTCATTCACGCGAAAGATGCGAAGAAAGATACAGGAGATATTTATTACATCAAGAACGGAAGATACACTACCTGTGATTTTGAACAACCGCATTTTTATATAAAGGCAACAAAACTAAAAGTGATTCCCGATGATAAAATAATCACAGGTCCTGCTTACTTGGTGATAGGAGATGTTCCCACACCGCTAATTGTGCCGTTTGGTGTTTTTCCGAATAAGAAAGGAAGGAAGTCGGGAATTCTGATTCCGTTTTACGGACAATCTAACCTCGGATATTTTCTCAAAGATGGCGGCTATTATTTCGGCATGAGTGATTATTTTGACCTGGCATTGCGCGGAGATATTTATTCTCAGGGAAGTTACGGTGTGAAAACGCACACGAATTACAACAAGCGGTACAAGTACAACGGAAATCTCGGCATCAGTTATTCAGAAATAAAAATAAGCGAGAAAGAATTTCCCGACTATGAGGATAACAAAGATTTTTTTGTACGATGGAGCCATACACAAGACCCGAAAGCAAACCCAACAGTGAGATTCACTGCTAACGTAAATGCAGGAAGCAGCAGTTATAATAAATTTAATTCAAACAATCCTACTGATTATCTGTCCAATACTTTTCAGTCGAATGTAGCGTGGAGCAAATCCTGGCAGGGTAAACCTTACAATCTTTCTGTGAACATGACGCATATGCAGAATACCATTCAGAAAACGGTAGATGTCACTTTGCCCGAAGCGGCATTTTCAGTAAACCGTTTTTATCCTTTCAAGCGGAAAGAACAAGTGGGGAAACTAAAGAGGTATGAAAAAATCGGTACAAGCTTTTCTTTGAATGCAAGAAATCAAATCAGCACTTATGATTCATTGCTGTTCAAAGAATCTTCTGTTGATAGATTAAGAAACGGAATAAAAGCAACTATTCCTATCAGCTATTCTGAAAATTTTGGTCCTGTAATTATGTCGCCTTCAGCAAGCTTTAACAGCTACGGATATTTTCAAACAATCAGGAAGAGATATGACACAATCAGCGAGACAGTTAAAATTGATACGGTAAAAAGATTTTCTCCCGCCTATGATTTTAATGCAGCTCTTTCTTTCAGCACAAAACTATATGGAATGTTTTTGTTCAAACACACAAGAGTGAAAGCCATTCGTCACGTACTGACTCCTAGCGCTTCGTTAAGTTATCGTCCTGATTTCAGCCAGTCACATTGGGGCTATTATCAGAACGTGCAGATTAATTCTTTGGGTAATGAGCAGTTGTATTCCATCTTTCAGAATGCAATTTATGGCTCGCCTGCTTCAGGGAAATCTGGCTATATCAACTTAGCGTTGAATAATAATCTGGAGATGAAAGTCCGCCCGTCAAAGAAAGATACATCTACAACAGATAAAAAAGTCATGCTGCTTGACATCTTCAGTATTTCTGCATCATATAACATGGCGGTTGATAGTTTTAACTGGTCAAACATCAACCTGACGGGAAGAACACAACTTTTTAAAATACTTGATCTCACTTTCACCGGCATTCTTGATCCTTATAAAATGGATTATGGCACAGGTGAAAGAACAAAAAAACTTTTGTTCGAGAGTACTTACCGCATTGGGAGATTAACCGATGCGGCATTTTCACTCAGCACAAGTTTTCAGAATTTAACCAAAAAGAAAAATGAAAAGAAAAAGCCATTAAGTATGAAACCCATGCGTACCGGTGGTGCAGTGCCAATGTCTGCCAACAATGATGAACTTGCTTATATACTTTCTCACCCTGATTATTATGTTGACTTCAATGTGCCCTGGAATCTTAGCGTATATTACAATATAGTTTACACCAAGCCGGCACTGACTGACACTATCATTCAAACATTTACTTTCAGCGGAGATGTGAACATCACTGAGAAATGGAAAATCGGGTTTCACTCGGGGTTCGACTTTGTGAAAAAAGATTTTACTTTTACGCAGTTAAATATTTACCGCGACCTGCATTGCTGGGAAATGCATTTTGACTGGGTGCCATTTGGTTTCCGGAAAAGTTACATGCTGAATGTGGCAGTGAAAGCAAGCGTGCTTCAGGATTTAAAACTAAGCAGGAAAAGAGATTGGTATGATTACAACTAAGAAGCCCATCCCTTCCCTCCCGAAGGGAGGGCGAGCAGCAACTAAACTAAATATTTTATGAAACAAATTACTTTTTTTCGAATTGCATCTTGTGTGTTTTTATTCTCCCTTCTCTTTGGGAAGGGGAGGGGATGGGCTCAGGCACCCGATTCCATCATCATCAAAAAAATCTCCGATGAGATTTTCACAAGCGGGCAGGTTTACAAGAATGAAGAATACATCTGCAAGAAAATAGGTGCCCGGCTCACTGGTTCTGAAGGAGCTGAGAAAGCCGTGAAATGGACGTATGATCTAATGAAAAGCTATGGCTTCGACACTGTGTATCTGCAGGAAGTAATGGTGCCGCATTGGGTGAGAGGCGAAAAAGAACTGGGAAAGATACTACTGCCCCCTCAATCCCCCGAAGGGGGAATCAAGACAAACAACACTAATGTAATCCCCCCTTCGGAGGGCGGGGGGGCTGTGAACATTGTTGCGCTTGGCGGAAGCATTGCCACTGCAAAAGAAGGGCTCACAGCCGAAGTAATTGAAGTGAATGACTTTGACGAACTCAAAAAACTCGGCAAAGAAAAAGTATCGGGCAAGATTGTTTTCTACAATCATCCCTTTGATGTAAAAATGATCATGCCTTTCTCCATGTATGGCGAAGCAGGCAAGTATCGTTACATTGGTGCGGCAGAAGCATCGCGCTATGGTGCCGTGGGGAGCATTGTTCGCTCCATGACCAATTATGTGGACGACTATCCTCACACAGGAGCCATGGCATATAACGATACCTTCCCGAAAATTCCGGCATGCGCCATCAGCACTAAAGATGCGGAACAGCTTTCAGAAGCGTTGAAGAAAGACAGCAAGCTGAAATTTTATATGAAGATGAATTGCCAAACACTTTCCGATGTAAAATCATACAATGTTATAGGAGAACTAAGAGGAACTGAACATCCTGAAGAAATAATTGTTGTTGGCGGGCATTTAGATTCATGGGATCTGGCAGAAGGCGCTCACGATGACGGAGCCGGATGCATGCAAAGCATAGAAGTTTTGCGCGTGCTGAAAAAGATTGGCGTGAAACCAAAACGAACCATTCGCGCAGTCATGTTCATGAATGAAGAAAACGGACTCAAAGGCGGAAAAGCGTATGCGGATGCCCCCCTGCCCCCCAAAGGGGGGGAAAAGAAAAAGGCATCCGATTTAATAATCCCCCCTTCGGGGGGTGGGGGGGCTGTTACTCATCACATCCTCGCAATGGAATCAGATGCAGGCGGATTTACGCCTCGCGGATTCACCATGAGTATGCCTGAGGATAAGAAAGCCGCCATCTTGAAATGGAAAGATTATTTCTTCCCGTACGGAGCGTATGATTTTACCCGCAAAGGTGGCGGAGCTGACATAAGCCCTTTGGAAAAACAAGGAGTGCCTGTAATGGAACTCTCGCCCGACAATCAGCGTTACTTTATCATTCACCACACAGGCAGAGATACTTTTGAGCAAGTGAACGAACGCGAGCTTGAACTGGGAGCAATTGTGATGACGATGATGATTTATTTGGTGAGTGAATATGGGTTATGAAACCAGTTATCAGTAAACCGCCATCTTTTTCAAAGTTTCATACGTTGGGAAACCTCAAAATCATAGTAAAATTCAATCTTTTGCACGTAAACTTCAATCTTTTGCACGTAAACTTCAATCTTTTGCACGTAAAGTTCAATCTTTTGCAAGTAAAACTCAATCTTTTGCACGTAAAACTCAATCTTTTGCAAGTAAAGTTCAATTTTTTGCACGTAAAATAAAATCTTTTGCAGCAAAAACAGAACAAATGCCTTATGCGGAAGGTTTATTGCCTTTTTTCTTTCTTGGTTTTGTAGGTGAATCATCAATTTCAAAACCCCAGTCGCCAAGTTTGTGCGGGTTGGTGATGAAAAGTTTTTTCAGGAATTGCCCGATGGCAAGTATATCGGAATATATTGGATTGAAATCACTGTCGCGCTGGTTGCGTAGTTTCTCCGCGTCCTTTTTTTTCTGCGTCATTTCACCGTGGGTTTCTAAAGCCAGGTCAGCGCTTTTTTTATCGGCATCTATATCAATTTCATTTTCGGATAAAAATTTTGTGAGCGGTGATTTTGCTCCCATCGCTGTATGTTTTTTATAAAATACGGCAAACATTTTTACGAGGTCTGTAAACTTGGCGGGATAAACCACTTTGCCTTTTCCATCTATTTTTATCCCCCATATTCCGAGTTCTTTCACTTTGCCTCTATAGAATGATTTGAGGTACTGAACTTCTTTCTTGAAGTTTGAAAACACGGGGTTCCAGAAGTTATCGCGCTTTTGGGTTAACTCTTCGGCTTCTTCAGTGGTTTGTATAAACTCGGCATGGGTTACCACAGCGCTTTCGGTTTTCTTTTTGTCTTTCGCCATATCAATTTCTTTCTCTTCGAGGAAATCAATGAGTGGGCTTTTGTCTCCGTCTTTGGCGTGCTTCGCTTCAATCTTCAGAAAGAGATTTGCTCTGCCTGAAAAATCTGTTGGATATTTTATGCGGCTCATGTGATGGGTTGGAGTTAGGGTGATTTGTGAATAATATTTTTTTTCAAAGGTAAAAAAAACCCTGACGGATTCGCCAGGGTTTTTGTATTTTAAAAGAGCAATACTTGATTAGCTCATGTGTTTGAGGTTAACACCATACATGATGATGAAAGCAACTGCAAAGATACCCATAATGATACCTTGAACACCGCCTAATAATCCGCCTACAATTACAAAAGGCACAACAATTTGTGCAATCTGTCCGAGTGTATAAATATAGAAACCGGTTTTTTTCAGTTTCCACATCATGAATGCGCCAGCGAAAACAACAATGTTCAAAAGTGCAACAATCAAAGCGCTGGTAGCTTGTTTATGAGGGTCAAGACCCATCATAGACATTCCTTGATTCATAGCATCACCCATAGCTGCTCCTGCGTCACCACCACCGGAAACACCTGCTTCGCTTGCTGCATCTCCCATAGCTGCTCCTAAATCGCCAAATCCTTCCATTAATTTAGCTGCCTGTGTATAGGTCCACCATGAGAAAAGACCAGATACCAGACCTAAGCCAGTTCCGATAAATGACAAGATACAAAGTACCTTCAGAAATCCAGGACGTTTTGGTCCTTCTGTTGTAGTTGTTGTTTGTTCCATTTGATTTTTGGTTTTGGTTTATGTTTATTTTATTCAGACAGTTGAAAGAAAAGATTCAGACAGAATTATCCATTGCATCTGCATTAATCTGTTTCAATCTGCATTTTGGTTGCAAAGCACGGATTTTTTTGCAATCTGACAATATCCACATGTATAAAACTTATTAACAACAAATCAAGAATGCCTTTAGCTATGAAAGCTATATGAGAATATGATGAAAGGCATATTTTAAATATTTAATAACGATTATTCTGAGAACCGTAATCAATAATTCTTTCTTAAAATCTTCTCTTGCTCCATGCATTGAAATTTGTCTGCTGTGCTTCGGTGGGATTGAATGTTTTCTGCACATAATATATTTTGTAATATTCTTCAACAGAAGGAGTGAAGGTTGCAGTTCTTATTTTTCCTGAATTGCTTACTATAAGCGTTACTGCCGTTTGCCCGAAGTATTTTGACCATTCCGCAAAATTATTTTTAACGGGATGACTGTTTATTGAAATGATTTCATCGCCTAACTGAATGCCTGCTTTTTCAGCAACAGAGTTGGGATAAATTGCAATCACTTTTGAGAGAGGAAAACCATCGCTTATTTTGAAACCATAATATCGTTCATGATATTTATTAGATTTTCCTGTAAGCAGTTGCAAGCCGATATAATCAAGGCATTCTATTAAAGCGTTTTCGTAAGAACTGGCTTTGTACACATAGTTATTGAAGAACTCATCAAGCGAAACCCCTGCCATCTTCTCGCAAACGGCTTTGTAATCGGCTTCTGTGTAACCAGCCCATCCCCCTTCCCGAAGGGAAGTGGTGTTATGTGTGAAAGTCCTTCCCTTCGGGAAGGATTTAGGATGGACTTTATCATACAAGTAACGCATCACATCATCCAGTGATCGTTCATTGTTTGAATATTTCCGAATCATTAAATCGGTCATGAGTGCAATCAAACATCCTTCGGAATAAATGGAAGTTTTCCGGTGCGGAACAATTTCAGCATAGCCATCCAGCCATGTATCGAAAGAAGAATCTGCAACGCTCAGATTATATCTTCCGAAATTATCAAAATGATTTTGAAGATGCTTTGAGAGAACTCGATTCACTTCAAACTCTGAATAAATTCCGGAACGGAATAAAAAGAAATCACCGTAATAAGTGGTAACACCTTCTGCCACAAAACCAAGACGGGAATAATTTTCTTTCGTGTAATCGTAAGGATACATCTCTGCAGGGCGTATGGCTTTGATATTCCATGAATGAAACAGTTCATGCGAACTCACACTCAAAAATTCAAGAAACACATCGCCCCGCATTATTTCATAAGAAGGTCCTAATGCAATAACCGTTGAAGATAAATGCTCAACTCCGTGATGAAAGCGGTACGGCAGAATCTGAAACAGGAAATGATATTCATCCGTTGGTGTCGGTCCTTTCATCGTAACGAATTGTTCATTAATGAAAATGAAAAAGTCATTTATGATTTTCGGCCAGTTGGGCTTGCATTCTCCCTGAAACCAAATATTGAATTCCACTCCATCCATGATAAACATATTATGCTGAAGAGTTGGGCTGGCAATGAAAGGCGAATCGGCAAGTTCATGATAGGAAGCCCCCCTTAATCCCCCCGAAGGGGGGAAATTGCGCGACTTAATCCCACCTTCGGGGGGTGGGTGGGCTTTGAGTGCTGTAGCTATAATATAATCTTTCGGGACTTTTATTTCCACCTCGCACGCTTCATTAATTCTCTCTGGAATATATACACAGCAGTTTACAGGATTTACATAGAGTTGCTTGTCGTCAAGAAAAGTTGAACCCGCATTCAATTCTACAGCGTAATAAGAATAGTTGATATGCAATTCTTTGATTCCTTTCGTTTGAATCTTCCAGCAATCTTTCGTTACTTTATGAAAGGGAAGGAGATTGCCTTTTTCATCTTTCGGAAAGAACTCTTTTATGTTCTTTGCAAAGTTTCCTAACTCATATCTGCCTGGTCTCCATGCCGGAAGCTGAATAGCAGTTTCATCCGATGAAATTCTATCAGCGATGAATTCAATATCTATAAGATGTTTTTGCGGTTCAGAATAAGAGAAGATGTATTTCATCAGGTTGGAAAAGATGAGCAAAGATATTTTTTTTGGTTATAAGTCAAAAATAATCCTTTCCTTATTTTTTCTACATTCGCGATTATCAGGAAGATAATAAGTAAGAACATTACAAATACGTAAATAGAAGTATTTTATCATAATTATGTCATACGATTTAATTGTAATCGGAAGCGGTCCTGGCGGCTATGTGGCAGCTATCCGCGCATCTCAACTCGGATTAAAAACTGCAATAGTGGAACGGGCAGAACTTGGAGGAATTTGTTTGAACTGGGGATGCATTCCCACGAAAGCTCTTCTGAAATCTGCCCAAGTGTTTGAATATCTGAAACACGCTGGTGATTATGGAATAAACGTAAGTGGAGGAGAAGCCGATTTTCCTGCTGTAGTGAAACGCTCGCGCGATGTAGCCGATGGAATGAGCAAAGGCGTTCAGTTCCTGATGAAGAAAAATAAAATTGATGTGATAAAAGGATTTGGTAAGGTTAAGGCAGGAAAAAAGGTTGAGGTTAAGGAAGAGAGTGGAGCAATTTCAACGGTTGAAGCAAAAAATATTATCATAGCTGTGGGCGCACGCGCAAGGCAGCTTCCGAATCTGCCGTTCACAGAAGGGAAAATTATAGGTTACCGCGAAGCAATGACTTTACCTAAGCAACCAAAGTCAATGGTGGTAGTTGGTTCTGGAGCGATTGGAAGTGAATTCGCGTATTTCTATGCAGCGATGGGAACAAAAGTTACGCTGGTGGAATTTCTTCCTGCTGTTATTCCGTTGGAAGATGAAGAAGTTTCAAAACAATTAGAACGCTCGTTCAAGAAAATGGGAATGACAGTAATGACTTCGTCCGAAGTTTTATCTGTTGACACAACTGGCGAAAACTGCAAAGTGAAAATAAAATCAAAAGTTGGTGAACAAATGGTGGAATGCGATATAGTTCTTTCCGCAGTGGGAATTGCCGCCAACTTAGAAAATATTGGATTGGAAGAAGTTGGTATCGCAACTGACAAAGGAAAAATTCTGACTAATCCATATTACCAGACAAACATTCCCGGCTATTACGCCATTGGTGATTGCGTTGGCGGACAAGCTCTGGCGCATGTTGCATCTGCTGAAGGAATTATTTGTGTAGAAAAAATTGCAGGGCAGAATCCTGAGCCGCTCAACTATAATAATATTCCCGGATGCACTTACACTTCACCTGAAATTGCTTCAGTCGGTTATACCGAAAAGCAGGCGAAAGAAAAAGGTTATGAAATTAAAGTAGGAAAGTTTCCATATTCTGCATCGGGCAAGGCGAGCGCAGCCGGACACAAAGATGGTTTCGTGAAACTTATTTTTGATGCTAAGTACGGAGAACTCCTCGGTGCGCACCTGATCGGCTATAACGTAACCGAAATGATTGCTGAACTTGTAGTGGCGCGCAAATTAGAAACAACAGGACACGAACTGCTCAAGAGCGTTCATCCGCATCCAACGATGAGTGAAGCCATCATGGAAGCGGCAGCGCAGGCGTACGGTGAAGTAATTCATTTATAAAAATAAAACTAAAACAGATTAATATTTTCATTTATGACCTACGAAGAATTTGTAACAGAAGAGAAATCAATCGAAAAAAATCATCCAAAGTTTTTTACAAGTGGTAAAAACCTGAGCGATTATATATTGATCGTATTTAACCTTCGCACCGGCTACAAACGCCACGAGTGGCTCAATGAGAAAGGATTGCCTGAAGACATAAAGAATGATGTCAATGAATTCTTGAAACGTCTTGAGGAAGTTAAGCAACAGGATTAGTCCTTCCTGCATTGCTTTCCTTTCCGGCATAGGTCAACCAACCGGAAGCAATTCCGATTCATACAAAACCCATTAAAAGGGTTTTGTGGACTACTCAGAAATTAATAAGAAGAAAAGCGGATTTACGCCAGCTTTACATTAACAGCGCTGGGACCTTTTTTGCCTTCTGTTATGTCGAAGGTTACGTTATCATTCTCACGAATTTTATCTACCAATCCGGATGCATGAACAAACACTTCTTTTCCACCTTCAGTTTTAATGAAACCAAAACCTTTTGCGTCATTAAAAAACTTTACTGTACCTTTTTCCATAATAATAAAATTTAAACGATTAATAATTAATACC
>Ga0334722_10007925_pt1 | contig 10230 bp, 8 predicted proteins | sample C3_bottom_MG_FD_207210 | JGI IMG/M metagenome (GOLD analysis project Ga0334722, IMG submission 207210) | Sediment microbial communities from Yellowstone Lake, YNP, Wyoming, USA - C3_bottom | ecosystem: Environmental > Aquatic > Freshwater > Lake > Sediment | place: USA: Wyoming | collected... | reverse complement strand
CCATCGCCCTGACCGCGGTCAGGGCGATGGTGAACAGCACGACGCCCGTGCCGTCGTTGAGCAGGCTCTCTGCCTCGACGACGGTTCCCAGGGCCTTGGGCGCATGGAGCTGCTTGAAGACCGCGACCGTCGCGACGGGGTCGGTGGCGCAGACGATGGCGCCGAGGACGAAGGCGAGGCTGAGGTCGAGGCCGGTCGTGAGCGAGACGACTTGGGCCACGATGACCGCCGTGATCACGACCCCCGGCACCGCCAGGATCGTCACCGACGCGAAGGAGCGCCGGAGCTGGGCGAGGTCGATGTGGTAGGCCGCCTCGAACACGAGGCCCGGGATGAACACCACGAGGATCAGATCGGGCGTGACGCGGGCGTCGCGGACCGGCTGGGTCAGCGAGAGGATGAAGCCCGCGACCACCAGCGCCACCGAGAAGGGGATCGAGAGGCGCTGCGTGACCAGCGCGACGCCCACGGCGATCGCGACCAGCACGACGAACAGCCCGACGATGACCTCGCTGCCCATCGACCTCCTCGCCCCGACGTTCGCCCCGCGTGCGGCGAGCGTACCTGAACCGGGGCGGCACGGCGCCGGTGATCGGCGCCCGGCGGTACTCTGGCGCGACGACGGCAGCGGAGGTTGCGATGGATCTGGGACTCGCCGGACGGCGCGCGCTCGTGGGGGCCGGCGCATCGGGCATCGGCAACGGCATCGCGGTGGCGCTCGCGGGCGAGGGCGCCCGGGTGGCGCTCATCGGTCGGACCGCCGAGCGGGTCCGGTCCGAGGCCGAGCGTCTCGGCGGCGCCCCCGTCGTGGCCGACCTCTCCACGCCCGACGGACCGGCCTCTGCCGTGTCCTCCGCCGTCGCGGGCCTCGGCGGGCTCGACCTGCTCGTCGCTTGCACCGGTGGGCCGCCCGGGGGCACGTTCGAGTCGCTCGACGAGATTGCCTGGGCGACCGCGATCAACGGCACGCTGCAGTCGGTGCTGCGCCTGATCCGGGCCGGCCTGCCGCACCTCCGGGCTGGCGAGGACCCGTCGATCCTGGTGGTGCTGTCATCGTCGGTGCGCGAGCCCATCCCGGCGCTGGCCACGTCCAACGTGCTGCGGCCCGGGCTGGCCGGCCTCGTCAAGACCCTGACCGCGGAGATCGCGCCGATCCGGATCAACGGCCTCGCGCCGGGCCGCATCGCTACCGACCGGGTGGCCTACCTCGACGGGGTGCGTGCCAATGCCGCCGGCGTCACCCCCGACGAGATCGCCCGCCGTTCGCAGGCGGCCATCCCGCTGGGCCGCTACGGCGACGTCGCCGAGATCGGCCGGGTCGGGGCGTTCCTCCTCTCGCCGGCGGCCTCGTACGTCACCGGCGCGATCGTGCCGGTGGACGGGGGCATGATCCGCTCGCTGCCCTGACCCCGGCTGCGCGAGCCCATGGACCGGCGCCGCAGCATCAGCCGCTCGCCGACCCGGCCTGCGGCCGCCCGCTCAGCCGGCCAGCAATTCGGGCAGCACCGAGCCCGCCGCGAGGTGGCGGTCGAGGCCGAGCCTGCGCAGGATGCCCTCGAAGTCCGCGATCGTGCCGGGGTCCGCGGCCACGCCCGGCGCGCGGACGGTGGCATGGGCGATCGCCCCGCGGCGCTGATAGCCGTACTTGCGGATGGGCAGGTTGAGCAGCGCCTGGTTCTCGAAGCGGATCAGCGTTGCGAAGCGGTCGAACACCGCCGCCGCGCCCGTCCGGTCGCCGGCGAACCACCGGCGCACGACGGCCACCAGGACCTCGGGGAAGCCGAAGCCGGTCATCGTCCCGTGCGTGCCGCGTCCGAGTTCCTCGAGCAGCATCTCGCCCCCCAGGCCGCCCAGGACCGTGAGGTCGGCCGACCCCCCGACGAGGCGTCCGGCCTTCGGCGGCGTGGGCTCCTCCTCGAGCTTGACGACGCGGCACGCTGGCGCCTCCGCGGCGAGCGCCAGGATGAACTCGACCGACATCTGGACGCCCGAGGACGCCGGGTGGTCCTGGACCACGATGGGCAGGTCGATCGCCTCGGCCACGGCGAGGTAGTGGCGGCGCAGCGCGGCATCGGTGGGCCGTGCCAGCGGGGGAGGCGCCAGCATGACGCTGTGCGCGCCCGCGGCCTGCGCCTCCCGGGCCAAGGCGACCGCCCGGTCCGTCGACGCGTGCGAGACGCCCGCGCACACGGGGATGGCGTCGTTCGCCGCCTCGAGCACGGCGTTGAGCACGGTGGACCGCTCCGCGTCGCCGAGCCTGCCCGCCTCGCCGAGCACGCCCAGGATCGTGAGGCCGTCGACGCCTGTCGCCCGGACGAACGCCACCAGGCCCGGCACCGAGGCCGGGTCGAGCGATCCGTCGGGAAGGAACGGCGTCGGGACGATGTTCCAGACTCCGCGCAGCGCCGAGATGTCGCCCATGCCGCCTCCAGGTGGATCGCCAGATCGATCAGGAGGCTACACGACCGACGCAACGGGCCGCCCGCCGAGCGTCCGGACAACGGCGCTTGACGCCCCCGGAGATGCGCGTCATCATGCTCATGTAATCGATTGCCGAGCGTGAAGGACGACCAGATGACGCCTGCTCCCGCGACCGGCAACGCCGATCTCGAGCTCGACCTCCCGGTGGCCGCGCGGCACCTCCTCCGCCACGCGACTCGTCCGGATCCTGACGGGGTCGTGTCCCACGTGGATCCCGCGACTGCCGGCTGGGACTGGGTCACTGCCACCGTGTACCGCCTGGCGCCGGGCCAGTCCCTCAGGCGCGCACCGGACGGCCAGGAGCGGCTGGTGCTCGTGCTCGAGGGCGCGGCGGCGGTGACCGCGGGTGACCTGGTCCTCGAGCGGATCGGCTCGCGCGCTAGCGTCTTCGACGGCCCGGCTGCGCCGGTCGTCCTCGTGTCGCCCGGCGAGGCGGTCACCGTGGTCGCCGCCACGGAGGCGCTCGTGGTCGTGGCGGCGGCGCCCGGCGGGCCCGTCAGGACCACCCGCTACATCGCCCCCGAGGAGGTCCTCGTCGAGGCGCGCGGCGAGGGGAACACCGCCCGGCGGATCCACCACCTGCTCGATCCGCAGATGGAGGCCGGCCGCCTCATCGCGTTCGAGGTGTACACGCCCGGCGGCAACTGGAGCAGCTATCCGCCCCACAAGCACGACACCGAGAATCCGCCGGTCGAGGCGCGGCTCGAGGAGCTCTACTGCTACCGGTTCGCGAAGCCGGGCGCCTTCGGCTTCCAGCGGGTCTACACCGCCGACCGCTCGCTCGACGAATCCATGGCGGTGGGCGATCTCGACATCGTCATCGTCCCCGAGGGCTACCACCCGTTCGGCGCGCCGGCAGGCTACGACGCCTACTACCTCAACATCATGGCCGGCCCGAACCGCGCCTGGCACTTCACGATCGACCCGGACCACGCCTGGCTGATGAACTGGTCGCCGGCGGCGCCAGTCGCCGGGACGAAGGGCTGACGCTTGTCAAATAGGCGATCGATGATCGATGATCTAGCGGCTGCAGGAAGCCCGCCGACGGAGGCCCCATGACCACCACGACCAGCACGACCGTCGCCAGCCCCTTGGCGACGATGGTCGAGACGACCCCGACCGACTACTGGAACGACTCCTGCGCCGTCGCCGAGCTGGAGTACGCGGTCGCCCGCGGCGGCACCGGCGCCACCTCCAACCCGACCATCGTCGGGGAGGTGATGAAGAAGGAGAAGGACCACTGGGTGCCGCGCGTGCGCGAGATCGCGGCGGCCAACCCCAACTGGTCCGAGGTCGAGATCACCTGGCGGCTGATCGAGGAGATGGGCGCCCGCGGCGCAGCCATCCTGGCGCCGGTCTTCGACGCCCACGGCGGCAGGAAGGGCCGCCTCTCGCTCCAGACGAACCCGGCCAACTATCGGACCCCCGACCGGATGGTCGAGCAGGCGGTGCACTTCAGCACCCTCGCGCCGAACATCCAGGTCAAGTTCCCCTGCACCGCAGAGGGTCTGGTCGCCGTCGAGGAGGCGACCGCCCGCGGCGTGTGCGCCAACGTCACGGTCGTGTTCACCGTTCCCCAGTGCATCGCCGCCGCCGAGGCCGTGGAGCGGGGCCTGCGCCGCTACGAGGCCGCGGGCGGCGACACGACCCACATGACCCCTGTCTGCTCGCTGATGGTCGGCCGGCTCGACGACTGGGTGAAGGTGGTCGTGGACCGGGACGGCATCGCGCTCGACCCCGACGCGGCCAACTGGGCGGGCGTGGCCGCCTTCAAGCGGGCGTACGGCATCTACCTGGAGCGCGGCTACCGAACCCGGCTCCTCGCGGCGGCGTATCGCCACCGGCTCCACTGGACCGAGCTCGTCGGCGGCGACGTGGTGCTCACCATGCCCCATGCCTGGCAGGTGCGGTTCAACAACTCGGGCATCGACCCGACGCCCCGCATCGACGTTCCGGTCGACCAGGCGCTGATCGACGATCTGCTCGACCGCATTCCGGACTTCCGCCGCGCCTACGAGCCCGACGGCATGGCCCCTGCCGACTTTGTGACCTTCGGCGCGACCGCCCGGACCTTGCGCTCCTTCGTCGCCTCGTACCACGATCTGATCGGCGTGGTCAGGGATATCGTTCTGCCCAACCCAGACATCAGGGCCGGCTGACCCGACCCGGCTCGCGTCCGACGACAGCAACCCGACTGGAGGCAACTGGTGGCCATCGACACCCCGAACGAGACGGCGGTCCTGCCGATCCTCTCGCACTACATCAACGGCACCATGGTCGAGGTGCTGCCCGAGCACACCGGGCCGGTCTACAACCCCGCGACCGGCAAGGTGATCGCGCGCGTGCCGCGTGGCGGCCAGCCCGAGGTGGATGCCGCCGTCGCCGCCGCGAAGGCCGCCTTCCCGGCCTGGCGCGACATGCCGCTCATTGCGCGGAGCAACATCTTCTTCGCCTTCCGCGCGCTCATGTACGAGCACCGCGAGGAGCTGGCGCGGCTGATCACCCGCGACCACGGCAAGACGTTCCCGGACGCCCTTGCCGAGGTCCTCCGCGGCATCGAGACCATCGACTTCTGCTGCGGCCTCCCGGTCCACCTGTCCGGCATGAGCACGCCCAACGTGTCCACCAAGGTCGACACGTTCACGCTCCGGGCCCCGCTGGGCGTGGTGGCGGCGATCACGCCGTTCAACTTCCCGGTCATGGTCCCGACGTGGATCTACCCGGTCGCGCTGGCGGCCGGCAACACGGTCATCCTCAAGCCGTCCTCCCACACCCCGGGCGCGACGCACCTCCAGGCGGAGCTGTGGACGCAGGCCGGCGGCCCCGACGGCACGTTCAACATCGTGTACGGCGGCAAGGAGGCCGTGAAGGCGATCGTCGAGCACCCCGACATCAAGGCGATCCAGTTCGTCGGGTCCACCGCCGTCGGCCGATACGTGTTCGAGGAGGGGACCAAGCGCGGCAAGCGCGTCGGCTCCTACACCAGCGCCAAGAACGCGATGCTCGTCCTGCCGGACGCGGACCTGGACATGGTGGCCGACGCCGCGGTCGCCGCGGGCTTCGGCTCCGCCGGCGAGCGCTGCATGGCGCAGACGCTCCTGGTCGCGGTGGGCGACACCGGCGAGAAGCTCCGCCCCAAGATCCTCGAGCGGATCGCCCGCCTCAAGATCACCGACGGCATGGAGCCGGGCGCCGACATGGGCCCGATCTACAGCCGGGAGCACCGCGAGTCCGTCGTCAAGTGGATCGGCGTCGGCGAGGCCGAGGGCGCGGAGCTGGTGGTTGACGGCCGCAAGTTCGAGGGTCCGAACCCCGACGGCTTCTTCCTGGGCGTCTCGCTGTTCGACAACGTCACGCCGGACATGAAGATCTACCAGGAGGAGATCTTCGGCCCGGTGTTCGGCATCGTCCACGCCAAGACGTTCGACGAGGGCCTCAAGCTCATCAACGACCACAAGTACGCCAACGGCACGGCGGTGTTCACGACCGACGGCGGTGCGGCCCGGCGGTTCAAGCTCGAGGTCGAGGTCCCCATGATCGGCGTCAACGTGCCGATCCCGGTGCCGGCCGGCTTCATGAGCTTCTCGGGCTCCAAGGACTCCGCCATCGGCGACCTGCCGATGCGGGGCGAGGACGGCGTCCGCTTCTGGACCCAGCAGAAGATGGTGACCGAGCGCTGGCCGGAGCCCGGCAAGCAGGGGCCGCTCTCGCTGGTCTTCCCCGGCAACTCCTAGCCCATACCCGGGCGGCGCGCCCGAAGCACCTCCGGGCGCGCCAGCCTCGCCGCATCCGTCAGGCGCCACCTTCGGGCGGCGCCTTTCGCTTGCGCCTCGGCCGCGCCGCGCCGCATCGCCGGCCGCAGCCTGCCGGGCGGGTCGTCGCGGATCGGCGCTCAGGCTTCGCCGGCGGTGATCTCGGCGATCGAGACGCGGCGGCCCTCGTCCGCACTCCGCACGGCTGCGTCCACGATCCGCTGGACGGCGAGGCCGTCGGCCAGGTCCGGCTTGACCGGCCTGCCAGCGGCGACGGCCGACACGAAGGCCCGCGCCTGCGTCTCCTGGTGGCGGAAGACGTGCTTGTAGGTGGCGTGGGCGTCGTCGCGCGGGGCGCCGCCCCAGCAGCGGTCGGGGATCGGCAGGTCGTGGACGGCAGCCTCGTCGGCGCGTGCTCCGGAGACCGCCTGGACGGCGTTCCAGTCGTTGAGGTGGTGGAGCGTGCCCGCCGACCCGTGCAGCTCGATGCCGTGGAGCTGTCCGAACGACGACGGCTCGTGGGCCACCGACGACACGTGGAGGTTGCCCGTGGCCCCACTGGCGAACCGCAGCAGGATGATCGCGGAATCCTCGCCGCGCGGGTAGTCGGACCCGTCGGGGCGGTTGGCCCGGGGCACGCTCTGGCCGAACTCGGCCGTCACCGACTCGACCTCGCCGAACAGCCAGTAGGCGTAGTAGGCGAGGTGCGATCCGAGGTCGCCCGAGAGCGCCGCGCCCGCGACGTCGAGGTCGAACCGCCAGGCGTACTCGCCGCCGCGGCCGTAGCCGGCGAAGTAGCGCATGTTGAGGTGGTAGGGCCGCCCGATGTACCCCTCGTCCACGAGCTCCTTGAGGTACCGCATGCCGGGCATGTGCCGGTAGGTGAACGGCACCATCGTCGTGACGCCCTTGGCGGCGGCGAGGTCGGCCAGCCGGCGGGCCTCGCTCGACGACATGCCGACCGGCTTCTCGCACAGCACGTGCAGCCCCCGCTCGAGGGCGGCGAGTGCGATGGGGAAGTGGACCGGTTGGGCGTGGCCACGACGAGCGCATCGAGCGGCTCGCGCTCGAGCATCTCGCCGACGGTGTCGTAGGGGGTCGGGATGCGCCACGCCGCGGCGAACTCGCGCGTGTGCTCGGGCCGCGTGCCGGCCACGGCGCGCACGTCGGCGAGCGGATGGTCCGCCAGCGCCGGCAGGTACATCGAGTCGGCCCACCAGCTGGTGCCCGCAATGCCGATCCGCACCCTGTCAGCCATGCCGCCTCCTCGCGCTCGCCCTCGCGGGAACGGTAACGCGCCCGGCGAGCAGTAGCCCGCTCGGCGCGACAGGCGCCAGCCTAGACGCCGATCGACCGGAGGTAGTCGCGGTTCCGCCGGGCGCTCTCGTGCGGGTGGCCCATCCCCGGGAGCACGTCCTGCTCCACGACGATCCACCCCTGGTAGTCGATCTCCTCGAGCGCCTTGAGCATCCCCGGGAAGTCGACCGCGCCCTTGCCCAGCTCGCAGAACACCCCGCGGCCGACCGACTCCGGGCCACTCCACTGCTGGTCGCGCGAGGCGGCCATCAGCGCGGGGTCGGCGTCCTTGAAGTGGACGTGCCAGACGCGGTCGCGGAACTCGCGGACCGCCGCCACCGGGTTGCCGCCGGCGCCGAACGTCCAGTGGCCGGTGTCGAGGCACAGGCCCAGCACGGACGGGTCCGTCATGTCGAACAGCCGGCGGGCCTCCGCCTCCGTCTCGATCCAGGTGCCGATGTGCTGGTGGACCACCGTCCGGATGCCGGCCTCGTCCCAGACGCGCCTCGCAACGTAGTCCGCACCCTCGGCGAGGACCTTGAAGCCCTCGTCGGAGAGGCCGTCCTCCGGCCGGACGCGCCCCGCGATCTTCGTCCGGCGCGGGTCGCCGTACGGGTCGTTGCCCAGGACGACCACGGCCTCCTTGCCGCCAACGCGCGCGAGCTGCTTGCCGGTGCGGACGGCGTCGTCGGCCGAGCTCTTGTGCTTCGACTTGTCGTGCAGCCAGACGCTGACCCACGAGCCCACGAGCGCCAGACCGCGGCGGTCCAGCTCGTCCTTGAGCCGGTCGGGGTCGGTGGGCATGAATCCCCAGTCGCCGAGCTCGGTGCCGATGTAGCCGGTCTCCGCCATCTCGTCGATGACCTTGGCGTAGCCGGCCGTCTCGCCTTCGATCCCCTCGATCACGCCCCACGAGCAGGGCGCATTGGCTATCCGAACCATTCTGGTACTCCGCTGCGTGACGCCGGCTGCGCCGGCTGCTGCCGGGTGGAGGGCCGCGGCCGGGCGTTCCATCAGGCGTCGCCTCGCGTCGGGGCCACGCCCGTCGATTCGCGCACCCGGAGCACCATCGGCACGCGGACGGTCTCGGGGGTGATCTGGTCCTCGCCTGCGTCGAGCATGGCCAGCAGCCGATCCACGGCCATGCGGCCCATCTCCGCCTTCTGCTGGGCAGCCGTGGTGAGCGACGGGACGACCCAGGAGGCCGCGGCGATGTCGTCGCAGCCCACGATGCTGATCTCCTGCGGCACGCGGACATGGGCCGCGCGGAGCGCGCGCATCGCGCCGATGGCCGTGATGTCGTTGTGGCACGCGATCGCGGTCACGGCGGCGCCCGAGGCCAGGAGCTCCCCCGCGGCCCGCTCGCCGCCGTCGAACTGGGCGTCTCCGACGAGCTCGACGACGTCGGCTGCCGGGATGCCGGCGTCACGGCACGCGGCCCTGAACCCCTCGAGCCGAGGCTGGTCGGCGGTGATGCCCCCCATCGCCCGGACGTACGCCATGCGCCGGTGCCCCAGCCCGATGAGGTGCTCGGCCACCATCCGCATGCCGCCGATGTTGTCGCTCGAGATGACGTTGATGGGCACGTTGGCCGGCTCGGCGTTGACCACCACGACCGGCACCGGCGACGCGGCCAGCCATCGCCAGCTCTCCTCCGACACCTGGCTCGACGCGATGATCATCCCGTCGACGCGCCGGTCCGCCATGAGGTCGAGGTAGTGGACCGCGCGGTGCTCGTCGAACGCCGCGGACCCCAGCAGGATGGAGTAGCCCACGCGCCGCGCCGCATCGTCGGCGGCCTGGACGAGCTCGGGGAAGAACGGGTTCTGGATGTCGGTGACGATCAGGCCGAAGGTGTTCGTCCGGCGCATCCGCAGCGACCGGGCGACCGCCGAGGGGCGGTAGTCGAGCGCGTCCACGGCGGCCAGGACCGCATCGGCCGTCTCGGTCTTGGGGTTGCCGATCCCTGCCAGCACGCGGCTGACGGTGGCGGTCGAGACGCCCGCCCGCTTGGCGACGTCGCGGATGGTGGCCGGACCGCCGCGCTCGCTCATTGGAGCACCCTCCCCGGTGTCACGATCTGCGTGACCCCTGGGTCCCGCCGGGGTGACGAGCTGGCTCGCTTGTCGCCTGACGACCCGCATGAGATGCCTCGCCCCCGGCGGCCCGGGCGACCCGGATCGGCTACAGGGAATAGCGCCGCAGAGCGCCGAGCAATGAGCAACCGACCAGGGCTCCCCAGGACTCCGGGGGCAGTCGGATCATGCCACCGGAGGACGGGTCCATGGAACAGCGGTTTGCGGGTGTCGACTGGGCGTCCGAGCGCCACGCGGTCTGCGTGATCGACGATCGTGGCGAGGTCCTCGAGCGGCTCGTCGTGCCCCACACGAAGCTGGGCCTGGCCGGGCTGGCGGACCGCCTCGCCCGCCACGCGGAGCCCGGCGAGCTGCCGGTCGGGATCGAGCGCCCCGACGGCCCGGTCGTGGACGCCCTGGTCGCGGCCGGGTTCCCGGTCGTGATCGTCCCGCCCCACGTCGTCAAGGCCGCCCGGCCGAGGTTCAGTGCCGCGCGGGTCAAGAGCGACCCCGGTGATGCCCGCCTGCTGGCCGACCTCGTGCGGACCGACGGCGGCCGGTTCCGCCGGCTGCGCCCGGTCGATCCCGAGACCGGCCGGCTGCGCCGCCTGGTCCGGACCCGGGAC
>Ga0334722_10007924_pt1 | contig 10230 bp, 18 predicted proteins | sample C3_bottom_MG_FD_207210 | JGI IMG/M metagenome (GOLD analysis project Ga0334722, IMG submission 207210) | Sediment microbial communities from Yellowstone Lake, YNP, Wyoming, USA - C3_bottom | ecosystem: Environmental > Aquatic > Freshwater > Lake > Sediment | place: USA: Wyoming | collected... | reverse complement strand
TGGGAGGATATTAATGCCGCATGGTATTGGTCAAAGGAAGCGGTGAAGAGGGGGGGGGGAACTCAACAAAAAGAAGGAGACACGTTATGGCAAACATTAGCGGATGGTGGACTTTGAGTGTAACCACTGGCTGCGATTTATCGGACAATGACCGGGAACATATCGGAAAAATGGTAACGCAGGGTTTCACGGAAGGCGAGATCGTAAAAGAAGAAATGGAAGGAGGTGAATAGCCATGGGATACGAAACTTATTACAGCCTCACCATCAGAGACCGGGACGGAAAAGAAGTAACTGAACAGACATTAAAAGCTATTATCTCAAGTCACCGGACACAGCAGTATGAAGAACTGTACGCCCTTGAAGATGACGGATCATCAGTACAGGGCGCGACGTGGTACGGACACGAGGAGCACATGATTGCACTCAGCACGGAATATCCCGGCCTCGTGTTCGAGCTGTACGGCAAGGGAAATAATTCGGAAGATATTTGGTACAAATATTTCCATGACGGAAAAATTCAGCTTTGTCCCGCGATCATCACGTTTGACGAATTCGACGTGAAGAAGCTGAAAGAACCGGACGAGGTGAGAGCATGGAAGCCATGAACACGGCAACATTAACCCTGAGCACTCACCCGGACCTTACGCCCCAGCTCGTGAGTGACCTGCTCGTGACCTGTTTCGAGGGCGGGAGCACCTACTGGATGTCAGGCGTACAGTACACCATGCCGATCAATACCGAGTGGTTGCCGGATAACGCTATGAACCCGAAAGGACAGCCACGGTATGCCTATGTACCCCTGAACGAGTGCGGTAGCATACTTATCAAGGGCGATGGGGTACCGGGCTGGAAAATCTTAAACAAGGAGACCATCATTCGGGGGTTGAAGTTGCTCGAATCGGACCCTGTAAGCGCCGGGAACTTCTGCAATATCACAAACGAATCATGGGACGCAGGCGATGCGGATGTTTTTCTACAGCTTTGCCTGTTCGGGTCAGTTGTCTTCGGTTAAAAACCATCACAGGGGCCGCGCATCTATCACGCGGAGGAGGATACAATCATGGGGCTGTTGACATATCAAGTGAAATTTGCGGATAAGGTAATCAGCGTGAAGGCAAAGAAGGAGACGGCGAAGAAGTTTTCACACAGTTTGAACAATCTTCTGCGGATCAACAGTTTTACCCGAGAGCTTGGCGGCATCATCGGAGTAACGGAGGGCTGGGGCAAAGAACATAGTTCAGTTTGCATGTGCTTGGGCCTGCCTTCCGGCGTACCCCTTCCCGATCCTGACGGCTATGCGAAGGAGCTGGAAGCGTTCAAGGCGGAAATACCGTCCGCCCTGGCTGATGACAAAACCGGCAGCTTGGGCGTGTGGCTGGTGAAGGCCGAGATGCTCCTGAACAAACACATGCCGGTAGTAGATAATCGCAAGACGCCTGAGCAGGCGGCAGCGGACAAGGAAGAGATGAAGCGCCGTAACGATGAGCGCGAGGCCGAGCGAATCAAAAAAACGCAGGAAGACAATGCGAAGGCAAGCGAAATACTGAAGCAGTTCCCCTATCTCACTCCATCCAAAGACATGCCGAACAAAAATAGGTATGCCGTCGGGTCCGCGAACCTCAAAACCGAATTAAACCGGGCATACCCTACCGTTGACTTCTCCGTGAAATCGGAAGGGTTCAGCATGGGGAACGCTATCCGGGTACGCTGGACGGATGGTCCGACCGTCGAACAGGTGAAGAAAATCAGCGACAAGTATCAACAGGGCAGTTTTGACGGCATGACAGACATCTATGACTACAACCATGACCAGTTTCATGAGGTATTCGGCGGCGCGAAGTATGTGGACGAAGGCCGGAAGGCCAGCGCCTCCCTAATGATCGAGGTGGCGGCGGGAATGGGGCATACCTTCACCCCGGAACAGTGGCAGGAATTCGATCAGACCGCCCATCAGTACCCGGAAAGCCTTGAACTTCTCCGGGGGATCAGAATGCAGGCAGAAAATACCCCGAAATTGCCTCTGACGCCCTCTACGCCTGCCCCTGAGCCCGTTTCCGACGGTAACGTGACCGTTCGCATGAACCGGGAGCTTAACGGGGTTGAAATCCTGTTCAGGGCGAAACCCGACCAGGAAACGATCGTCGGCCTCAAGTCTCACGGCTTTCGCTGGAGCCCGAAGGGAAAACTATGGTATGCGAAACAGAACGACAGCCGGATCATGTTCGCTCACAGCCTCCAAGGACCGGAACAGGCGGAGGAAGTCACGGACATCTTGACCGATGAGCAGGACCGGGAAGGCGCTGAATTCTACCCGACCGAACAGGAAAGAGTGGCATGATGGGAAATTAGCAGGAAGAGAATGCAGCCGGGAGCCTTCGGGCTTCCGGCTTTTTTTTGTTTCAGTATTCCGTAAGGCATTCATAAGGCACTTTGATTTTTTAAAGGAAGAGAATGAACGCTTGAAGTTGTTTTATTTCGGCTGGTTATGGAGCCGGCGGTCAGGATTGAACTGACGACCTGCTGATTACGAATAAGTTGAGCATCGGGAACACGTTGATTCACAAGGAAAGAATCGGTACCTTTTTGTCTTATAAGGCACTCCTATCCCTCCTATCCCGTTTTCTTATTGAATGTCATGCTCACCGCGGATTCCTTCAGTGTCATGGCTACGTGCGTATAGATTTGCGTTGTCTTTATATCTGACTGCCCTAGAAGCATCTGAATTGTTCGCAGATCCGCCCCAGATTCCAGCAAGTGAGTAGCGAATGAGTGCCTAAGAAGGTGAGGATTTATGTGCCGATCGATACCAGCGCGAACCCTGGCTTTCTCTATGATCTTACGAATGTCCCGTACCGGCATACCCTTCCGGCGCTCGGCTTGCCTTTTGTGATCGTTCCCATTTTAATTCTTCCCGTGTTTTCCGCATGTTTAGCATACCTGCAACCTTGCGAAGTCGGTCTAATACCTGGTTATATCTTAAAACAAGACTTCCTGCGCCATGCGCTTTGCGGCTATTTCGCAGTAGCGTTCTTCACGCTCGATCAAAATGCACTTCCGGCCCAAGTCTTTCGCGGCCCGGCCCGTGGTTCCGCTTCCGGCGAAGGGGTCAACTATTGTTTGCCCTGGTTCCGACATGCTCGCAACCAACCACGAAATAAGATCAAGCGGTTTCTGGCACGGGTGCAGGTCGTTCCCCCCGTTGTAGGTTGTGAACTCCCATTCAGGCAACGTCAGGGGCCTGCTGCTCACAATCGGTTCCACAGGTGCCCCAAATGGTGCAGGGTTTGTCTTCCGATATTTCAGGACACACGGGGTCGACAGCTTCAGGCACATTTCCCAAATGCCCTGTATCGGGCAGAAGGCGGCAATCGGTACGCTTACCATGCCCATCCACTGCAAATCAAATACATCACATTCGGCGGTTTCTTTTCGTCTCTTAAAGTCCCCGGCCTTTTTACCGCCGCCCCTGATCCATCCCGTACCATACGGCTGATCGGTCAAGACAACATCGTACCCGAACAATGAAGGAAGAATCTCCTTATAGTCGCCGTGGTGAATCGTTATGTAGTTGTCTCTGAAATAGATCATAGAATCCTGATATAACAAGCCGCCCGACACCGACCGCGAAGGTCGCGGCGGGTCAGCTTGTCGTTATGCTCTATCTATATTCCCCGCCGTAAAACAAACATCGAACGGAGCGCCTATCGGTATTATTCCTTTGTCACCACAGCTCAAGCATTCTGCAAGGGTATGTTCTGGCAGATGGGTGATCTTGATGATCCCCGACCCTGGCCTTCCGCCTTCACAGTCAGTCATCTACGCTTCAACAACAATATGACTTTGCTGATACGAATCACTATTCACTCCATTGCCCGAATGGCTGTCCTTCGCTTAAATTTGAATCATATATAAAACCGTAAAACAATGAGGTCCGGCTGTTCCGTTTGGAAAATATGCCATTCGATTACCTTATTCTAACGAGGATCGTCGTGCGTGATGCTGAACCCCGGTTGTCGCCATACTTTCCTGCACGTCGAATCGGATCTGCATTTTCCCAATTCTCTTCTGTCCGTAGTGCCGGCCGTTACGCACCTGTTCACGCGCAAACTTAAACGCGGCAGCAATCGCATCGTCGATGTCCTTCTCCGATCCCCTGAGTTCCACTGAAATGACTTTCCCCGTTATTGTATACATAGTATCTCTCCTTTTATTTTCCAACAGTAACGGCTACGAGTTGTTTCATGAGATTCAGAGTATCAGACTTTGGTGACTCTAGTTCTTTGCGTCCCTCGGTCCATGCCAATGCCTTTTTTCCATCCCCCACGATATGAACCATAGGCAAACCATTATTCTCGGATTCCGCCAATCCGATCAGCGTAACAGGACATTCAGCCCGAGGGCTCATTGCAAATGCACGGTACAGTTTCACAAACTCTTTACGACGCCATGTCCAATCTTCCCCTTCTTCCCCCTCTTTACGGCATATTGCCGGCCATCCTCCCATGCTTCGGACAACCATGTGAATCACAGGATCATCGAAACGAACTGAACGATACAGGCCGTAACGCTCGATTGCCTTTTCCATTTTGTCGAGCGCCAGGAGAGCATCGTTTTCGATATCCTCTCCGCGCAACTCAGCCGGTGACGGCATGCTTGAATATTCCCGTGATCTCAGAACATTCGATACGCTTTTTTTGAGCTGTTCGTCGTTCAAATCTTCGAGCGCCATATAATAAATATCACATAGCGCAACGGTAGCCTGCTTGTCGTATCGTTCGCACAGCCCGGTAAAATACTGCATGAATAATTCATGGTTAAGCATTTTCAGTACCTCCCTGTTGCTCTTGCTTCTTTTTTTCAAGCCATGCCTGACCAACTGCAATATTCTTTTCAGTCTTCTGAGAAATTAACCCCATGTCGCTTTGAGTTACAACCGTGTTCAGGTACCCCTCGAATTTTGGTGAGTAAAGAGTCTCAGGCCGAAGGTATTGCGCCATTTTGGGATCAGTCAACCACTTAGCCGTCATGTTTTCATGCACGATTTTGAAATGCTCAATACGAAATCCTTCATTCCATCGCGCTTGAATATTTCTTCTTGTTGCCGTCGTGGTGGGCTTAAAGTCTTTTCCCGTCTTAAGATTGAGGTGTGCGATTATAGATTCAAAGTCGGGCTTGCCCGATACTGGTTTAGGTAAGGTCAGGTCAGGTAGGTCAGGTAAGGTAAGGTCAGGTAGGTCAGGTACGGCCGACTTTCGGCGTTTTGTCGGCGTTTTGTCGGCGTTTTGTCGGCCGACAATCGTTAAATATAAGGCAATGATTTCTTTTATCTTTTCAGGATTACGACGAAACTTTGTGTCTTTCAAGTACCTACCAGCGTATTCCAGCCAATCATGAATTAGAAACTGATTATTGCTTGTTTTGTCGAGAAATTCAGACTCATACATTGCTGAAATGAACTTCTCTCCCTGATCCGCCGACAATCCTACGGAAATTGCCACCATGTCGGCCGAATGTCGGCTGACATTTCCATCAGCCGAAAATTCCAAACACCACCACCAAAATCGATGAAGTTTCCCTATCGTCTGGTCAATATCCCATCCCATGAGTAGAGATAGCTTGATCGTTTTAGGATTACGTTCAACGCCTTGATGACTCTCGATCCAGGCCATCTATGCCCTCACCGATTCATCGAACACTTTTTCCAGACCATGAGCACGGATCTTCGCTTTCAATTCCTTCAATTCTTCCTCGGCTGACAGGGGAGATTTCTTCCCTGGCGACGGTTGATGTCCGCAGAGCTCCGCTATCGGGTTCCAGACTTCTTTCATGAAAACGTCAGGGGCTTCGATGATCTCGGCGGGGATAAAATTTACCGGGAATGGCTTTGATCCATCCTCGTTGTTCGTGTTCACGATGTCGCTGATATAAGAATATGATTTGTCATTGATCGCGGCGAAGGTATGCCTGTCGATGCTCAGGGCCGCGGCCTTGAGTCTTCGCTGAATATACGTTGCCAGCACCTTCACCCGGGCTTGCTTTTCTCCAATCTCAACGTCTCGAAAAGTCATTTGTTGCATAATTGACGCCTCCCTACGATGCAAAACGCTGAGTTACGCAATTTACAAAATATCAAAAAAAATTAACGCTGGACTGCGCGAGAGTACTTGTGATAAACAATTACAAGTTGGGTTTGGGGCGCCGTGCAAGCTCCGGATGAGCTGCCAGGGCCAGCGACCTGATATTTTTGCTGATGAAGGTGATAGGAGGTTTGCCGGTGTATTTCCCGACTTCAATGGCAAAGTCAATATTCATGGTGAAATTCTTTTCATGAACAACCAAGTTTACGGCCATCGGAGTAACGCCTATGATCTTTGCAATTTGAGTTTGAGTCATCATGAGCCAAATAATACCAAGAGTTTTTTATAAAGTCAAGATATATTTTAAGCTATTTTTTATTGTTTATTTTCAAGGAGTACGCTACATTCAAACGTGAAAAAGCCATTTGAAAAATCTCTCGGAGAGAGAATACGCGCTATTCGCAAGTCAAAAGTTCCCAAAATGAGCGGAGAAAAACTATCCATGCTATCCGGACTATCATCAGTCACGGTCAATAATATTGAGAATGGAAAGATCCCGAATGTTTCCGTGGTGTCGATACTTTCTATTGCCAGAGCCCTTGACATTCCAATCAGTTTATTGTTAGATGAAGAATTGACGGATCAAATGAAGCGCGTCATGGAGTTTATACAGATGATGATTCATGATGAACGGTCCAGGAGAAAACAAAAAGGAGGAACTACCATGAAGTCGATTCTTGTTTTTCTGTGCCTTACGCTTTTCCCTCTCGTATCATTCGCCCAGGACAACTGCTCGATCGTAAATTACAATGCCTATGATGATGTCAAAACGGTCAATCGCCCCAGCGTTGTGACATCGAACAGCTATGGAGACAGAAATCAGTACGGTATGAGCCTTGACGATCTGGCTGTTGCGTCCGGGCTTTCCCGGGTGACGATGAACAATATCGAGTTGGGGAAACTGCCAAACGCCAGCATCACGAACATCGTTGCCATTTCTCAGGCGCTCGATGTTCCGATCGGGGTACTGGTAGGAGAGGAGCCCATGTCGGACGAAGATATTCGAGCGATCAGCGTAATCAGATCGCTTGGGAAGGATATCGAAGCGCGTAGGAAATGACTACTTCCTTAATTCAAGAATAATGTCTACGCGGGGATTCTGCTTGTCGATTGCATGATAGACGTGCCTTTCCCTTACTTGGCGATCGTTTTTATAAACCTTGCCCTGTAGCACGTCCAGGACCAGGCTTTCGTCCAGGTCATTGCGCTCGGAAGGATAATAAATCCATATATGCGCGGTCAAAATGCCCTGCAACATCTGATCGTCCGGCAGGGTCGGAACCTGATATCCTGCCGCGGTCACGAACGAAAGCGCCTTGTCGCTTTTAATAGGGCGCATGAACAGTTTTCCCGCCTTCGATCTCCCAGGTACCATCCTTCTTGAGTTTGCCTTGCTGCACACTTCGCCCAGGATGGTAATTCCAACCTTTTTGTCATCGTCGAAAAAAACGACACTCATACTATATCACCGGCCAGTATAGTTCACATTCTTTTTTGCTCACGTCGTAATGAGCTTTAACCCATGACTGACTCTCAAGAGGAAGTGAGCTATGTGACAGATAGCGATGACAAGATTTCCTGAGCGGACAGACATCGGTTCCACTCTGCGATGGTATCTCACGATTTACGAAAAATACTCCATCGCATTTTGATATATCCGTGCTTCTCATTTGCGCCTCGCATTCTTCACTCTCGAATGACCGACATGAAACTTCCCGCAGAACTGGCACTTGTACGGGTTCATGGGATGTCTGCCAGGAATAGGGTGCATTAGGCGAATTGCCCTGAATCCGGAGTCGATACAATCGAACTGCTTCTTACCTTCGCACGATCGTCGGCGTTTCGCTCTAAGGCTTGCCATAACGTTATTGAATCGGAATCTGCTTCTCCACCTTCTTCCTCTTGATTCCCTTCGGAGGGTTCTTGTGGATGCTGTACCCCGTACCGCGCAACAGCCATGATGCCAGTTTTTTCCTGATCTCTTTCATTGCATGATCTCCTTAGTTGCAGTTTGATGTTTGAGTGCTTCGAGTACTTCATCCTTCGTAATAATCCGCGCTTCTCCCTTGACGACCATGTTCATGATAGCGTTCACGTCGAATTCTCTATCTTCCGGATCATAGAATAACACCGTGCCGGCGGGGATCTGCACATCTTCGCCCCGGGGATTCTTTGACGTTACGTTTATGAGTACCTGATAAAAAATCCTATTCTCGCTCAAGATATTCCCCTGACCAACAATTGATATTCATACAGCCCGTTACCTATATATTTCTTGTTCACGTCATGCGATCCGAACCGCGGCTTTCGCATGTGCCGAAGTTGCGCGGAGATTGACGCTTCCGGATCTCCGGTACTCGCGGCGATATCGCGCAGAGTGCGGAACTTCCCGTCTTTCATCAGATCGAAGATTCTGGACAGTTGAGCCGTCAGCCTGCCATCGTCCCGGGCAGGAGAATAGTCAGCACCGTTGAAGGTAGGCTTTCTGGTAAAATCTATGTTGATTTGATCATCCATTTGCGTCCTAAAAATATACGGGCCACTCGGATGTTCACGCAGGATGCAATGACGCATAACGTCACCGCTTTCCGATAGTTTAATCTATACCCTGACATAGCCCGGGCGAATTACACTGCCGGAGGAACTTCCTGACACTCGCCTTCGATAAGATTCTGCGGCGCGAGTTGTGCAACCAGATCATTGAGGACTATCAAGGTCTTTGCCGCCAACATGCCGCTTGCGTCGGCAAGTTCTTCGTTCGTTAAAATGCACGACAATTCCCGGACTTCTTTCGTTACGATGCTCATTGAAATTCCCCTCCATTTTATTTGACTTCCGGCGAAACCTTCAATACACTCTTCTCGCTTTTCCGATACGGCTTACGATGCGTGTTCACATCGTAGTAGTCCACCTTCTTGAGAAACGGAATGTACTTCTGCGGCACCTTCCCGTGTCGGATCCAGGCAGAAACCGCCTGCCGATGAACCTCATGGCCGGCCATTTTTGTCATCTCATCCGCCAGCCGCGCGCGATCCAGTTTGTCCGGATTGAGGAACTTCACCCGATGGACGACCTTTTTATACAAAATCCTCAGTTTGATCTTCATGGATGAACTACCCCTTTCCCATTACCTTTTGTATCATTTCCTTTACAATCAAATCCGCTGCCCCGGCAAGATCATCCTTGCATGTCACCTTGCCCCCGGACAGGCTTTTCAGGATTGCGTTTACCTCGAACAAATCCCCGGCCGCTTTTTCGGCCACCTTCTCGAAAAGGGCCAGTTTGTCACCGGACAGACCTTCCGCGGTCAACTTGTCATCAGGCTGCGCGGGGGCGTATGCTTGGGGCTCAGGAGCATCAAGGGGGGCTAAATTCATTCGCCTCTCCAGTTCGGCGCCAGTATCCCGGGCAATTTTCCCCGCTTCATGGTCAAAAAGCTGGTCATCGTCTTTTTCGATGATATCGCGCTGTTCCGGGCTCAACTTGACCCACTTGGATCCCCGGCGCAGGGTGGTCTTTTTCGCCATTTCATTGTAATCCGTGACCCACGGTCCAGAATCCGCCGACTTGCTCCGCTTCCGGATAGCGTCAATCTCTGCCTTGGTCATAACCTCGACCTTCTCGGTGCCGTCCTTGAACCGGAACAGTGTGTATGCCGCGTACATTGGACCGCGAGGCTTCTTGAAGTCGATCTTGTGGGCCTTGAGCTCTCCCTTGTCGTACTCGAAAGCGTCGTTTTCGCACACGATATCGGCATGGATATAGGAAACGTCGCCGGTATTGTGAATCAGTTCTACAATCCCTTTATAGTCCACGATGAGCTGGCACTCCACTATGCCCTTTTTATTGTTCCGAAACGGTATCAGGTGCGCCCGGCGTCCGTCCGGCTCGAGCCCGAGCTGAGAGAGCGTGAGGAGCGCATTGAAAAATGACGCTTGATCGCACTGCGCTAACATAGGCGTCCGGTTCATGGTAGTGACGGCTATACGGATGAACCGATCGGGAGTCAAATGCTTCGGGAGTGCTTTCGCAAGTTGCTCCTTGAACAGATCACCCTCGAGAAGATCACGGAGAGTTCCCGGCGCTTTCGT
>Ga0334722_10007923_pt1 | contig 10230 bp, 8 predicted proteins | sample C3_bottom_MG_FD_207210 | JGI IMG/M metagenome (GOLD analysis project Ga0334722, IMG submission 207210) | Sediment microbial communities from Yellowstone Lake, YNP, Wyoming, USA - C3_bottom | ecosystem: Environmental > Aquatic > Freshwater > Lake > Sediment | place: USA: Wyoming | collected... | reverse complement strand
GCGTCGCCCGCACGGATTCCGGGAGGTCGTCAACGCCGATGACCTCGCCCGGCGCCATGATCAGCACCCGCTCCACCGTGTTCTTCAACTCCCGGACGTTGCCCTTCCACCGGCACCGCTGCATGGCCGTCATGGCCTCAGGCGCAAACCGGCGCGGCCGGAAGTTGTTCTCGGTTGCCAACGCGTCGACGAAATGCCGGACCAGCAGCGGGATGTCTTCCGGCCGGTCGCGCAGCGACGGCACGTGGATCGGGATCACGCTCAGCCGGAAGAACAGGTCCTCGCGGAAGTTGCCCTTTTCGATTTCCTGCTCCAGGTCCTTGTTGGTGGCCGCGAGGACCCGCACGTCCACCTTCATCGTCCGCGACGAGCCCAGGCGCTCGACTTCGCCTTCCTGGAGCACGCGCAGGACCTTGGCCTGCGTCTTCATGCTCATGTCACCGACTTCGTCGAGGAAGATCGTGCCGCGGTCGGCCTGTTCGAACTTGCCGATCTGCTTTTCGGTGGCGCCCGTGAAGGAGCCCTTCTCGTGACCGAACAACTCGGATTCGATCAGATCGTCGGGGATGGCCGCACAGTTGACCTGGATGAACCGCTCGCGCGTGCGCAGGCTGTTGCGGTGGATCATCCGGGCTACCAGTTCCTTGCCCACGCCGCTTTCGCCGCGGATCAGCACGGTGGCCGTGGTCGGCGCCGCGCGCCGAACGGCCTCGATGACATGGCCCAGCACGGGGCTCGTCCCCACCATCTCCGTGCGGCCCTCCACCTCGCGCTTCAACGACTGGTAGTCGTCGCGCAGCCGCGTGAACCCTAGCGCGTTCCGGATCGTCAGGAGGATCCGCTCGGTGGCCAGCGGCTTCTCGATGAAGTCGAAGGCGCCCATCTTGGTGGCCTCCACCGCCGTGGACACGGTGGCATGGCCGGAGATCATCACCACCGGGAGCGACTCGGAGACCTTCTTCAGGCGGCCCAGCACCTCGAGGCCGTCCATGCCGGGCATCTTGATGTCAAGGAAGACGAGGTCGACCGCCTCGCGCTCGACCAGGGCGATGCCGTCTTCTCCGGTGGCCGCTCCAAGGAACTCGTACCCTTCATACTCGAGGATCATCCGCAGGGAATCGCGGATGGCGGCCTCGTCATCGATGACCAGTAGGCGTGATTTCATGGGAACCCTAGTCACCCATTATATGGCGCGTGAAGGCGGCTTCGTCGAGCACCGCCACGCCGAGCGCGATGGCCTTTTCGAGTTTGCTGCCCGCGTCCGCTCCCGCAACGACATACGTCGTCTTGCGGCTGACGGATCCAGCCACGCGGCCACCGCGCGCCGTAATGGCGCGCTCGGCTTCGTCACGGGTATACGCGGACAGGGTGCCCGTCAGCACGAACGTCTGCCCGGCCAGGCGCTCGTCGGCGGTCCCGGCGCGGGCGGACCCGGCGAGCGTCACGCCCGCGGTCCTGAGCCGTTCGACGAGGGCACGATTGTGCGGCTCGTCGAAGTAGGTGCGCACGGCTTCGGCCACGACGGGCCCGACATCGTGCACGTCCTGCAACCGATCCTGATCCGCGGCAATGATCGCGTCGATGGTGACGAACTCGTCAGCCAGCACCTGGGCAGCCTTCTCGCCCACATGCCGGATGCCCAGCGCGAACAGCACACGCCCGAACGCCACGGCCTTGCTCGCTTCCACCTGCGCCACCAGGTTGGCGCCCACCTTGCCGAGCTTTCGTGGCCTGGCCCGTTCCGACTTGGGGTCCTTTGGCGCCACCACGAGCGACTCGAGGTCGCCGCTGGTGAGACCGTACAGGTCGGCCACGTCTCGGACCAGTCCCTTATCCACGAGCGCGTCCACGAGCGCTTCGCCGAGACCGTCGATGTTCATCGCCTTTCGCGAGGCAAAGTGCACGAGGCTGCGCCGCAGCCGCGCCGGGCACCCCGAGTTCAGGCACCGCCACACCACCTCGCCTTCGGGTCGCACCAAGCCGCTCCCGCAGGATGGACACGCGGTGGGCATGGCCCAGGAGGGCGTGTCGGCCGGCCGCTTCGCCAGCACCGGCCCGATCACCTTCGGGATGACCTCGCCGCCCTTCTCGATGATCACGGCATCGCCAGGCCTGATGTCCCGCCGCGCGACTTCCTGGTCGTTGTGCAGCGTGGCCATCTGGATGGTCGAGCCGGACAGCCACACGGGCTCCAGGACGGCGTACGGCGTCACGGCCCCGGTCCGTCCGACCCCGACCTCGATCCGCAGCAGCGTGGTCTCGGCGCGCTCGGCCGGGAACTTGTAGGCCGTCGCCCATCGCGGAAACCTGGCCGTGGCGCCCAACAGGGTCCGCATCCGGAAGTCGTCGACCTTGACCACGACCCCGTCGGTGTCGAACTCCAGCGCGTGGCGCGCCTGCTCCCATTCCGCGCAGAACGCCGCGAGGGCCTCGACGCCGGTGCAACGCCTCCAGTGAGACTCGACGGGGAGGCCCCAGGAGCGCAGCGCTTCGAGCGTGGCGCTTTGATGACCGATGGCGTCGGCCGCTTCGCCCACCACCTGGTAGGTGAAGACGGAGAGACGACGGCTGGCCACGAGCGCCGGCTCCAGGAGCCGCAGCGTCCCGGCCGCTGCGTTGCGCGGATTGGCAAACGCGGTCTCGTCGGCCTCCTCCCGTTCCCGGTTGACGCGTTCGAACTCTGCCCGCGGCAGGTAGACCTCGCCGCGGATCTCGACCCGCCCGGCGGGCACCACCTTCAGCCGGAGCGGGACGGCCCTGATCGTCCGCACGTTGGTGGTCACGTCCTCGCCCCGCGCGCCATCTCCGCGCGTCACGCCGCGAATCAGCGCGCCCGCCTCGTACGTCAGCGCGATACTCACGCCGTCGATCTTGAGTTCGGCGACGTACGGCACATCCGCCACGTCGAGGCCGGCGTCACCCAGTCCTTTGTGCACGCGCTCGTCGAACGCCCCCAGGTCGTCGAGGCTGTACGCGTTGTCGAGGCTGAGCATCGGCACCGTGTGCTCGACGGAGGCGCCCCCCCCACTGACCCGCCCTCCGACCCGTTGCGTCGGCGAGTCCGGCGTGACCAGGTCCGGGTGCTGCGCTTCGATCGCCCGGAGCTCGTTGACGAGCGCATCGAACTCGCTGTCGGTAATCTCCGGCTGGGCCACCACGTAGTACTGATCCTCGTGGTGGCGGATGGCGTCCCGGAGTTCGCGTGCGCGTTCGGCTGCAGTCATGGGCGTCGGTCGTGTGTCGGGAAACGAAGCGGAACCCGGCCTCAGCTTCCTGCGGCGGAAGCACGCGGGGTCACGTCTGGCGGAATTGTATCCCGGGGAGGGGAAACTTCAGCGATCCCGCATGAGGACGTAGTCGGGCAGCGCCAGCAGTCCCTCGCGGTCAGCGCCTGGCGGAAACGCCTGCAGGGCGGCCTTGGCCTCTTCGCCAAACCGGACGGCCGTGCCGTAGGCGTCGTCGATCGCGCGATGCTCGGCGAGGCTGTTCTTCAGCACCGCCCATCGCTCGGCGGGCAGTTCGCGGTCGCGAACCGTCTTGCGGATCAGGTCGCCCACATCGCCGCTGGCGCGCTTGAGCAGGTAGATCACCGGCAGCGTGATCTTGCCCTCGCGCAGGTCGCTTCCCACCGGTTTGCCCATGCGCTGGGCGTCCCCGGTCAGGTCCAGCAGGTCGTCCACGATCTGGAATGCCATGCCCATCTTGAAGCCGTATTCCCCGAGCGCCTCGACCTGCGCGGCCGGCACGCCCGCCAGCATGCCGCCGATCCGGGCGCACCCGGCGAACAGGTGCGCCGTCTTCCGCCGGATGATCTCGAAGTGCTCTTCCTCGGTCAGGTCCGCGTCGCCGTTCTTCGTGAGCTGGTAGATCTCGCCTTCGATCATCCGAAGCGTGACGTCGCACAGCAGCCGCACGATATCGAGTTCATCGTGCGTCAGGGCGAGCGCCATCGACTTGATATAAAGGTAGTCACCGAGCAGCACCGTGACATCGCTGCCCCACTGGGAGTGGACCGCCAGCCGTCCGCGCCGCATGTTCGAGTCGTCGATGATGTCATCGTGCACGAGCGTGGCGGTGTGCACGAACTCCACCACGGCGGCGTACAGCACCGCGCGGTCGCCCGTGTACCCGCACATCCGCGACGCGAGCAGCAGCACAGCGGGACGCACGCGCTTGCCGCCGCTCGACTGGATGAACGTGCCGATTCGGGGGATCAGCTCGACCCGCGACTGGACATGCTTGCCGAATTCCGCGTCGACCCGCTTGAGGTCTTCACGGATGGGCTCAAAAATCTGGGAGAGGTCTACAACGGTGTTCTTCACGTGATTGGTACGTCCAGTCATCACAACACAATCACCTGGAGGTGTCAACGCGGACACCGCAGGCGTTACGCGCTAGGCGATAGGCGCCAGGCGTTAGGCGCTAGGGGGCAGAAAGAGGGCCGCAAAGTTGTCGGTAACCGCCCGCGCGAGAGCATCCACGGACACGCCTTTGATCGCCGCCAGCGACGCGGCGACGAGCGTCACGAAGGCCGGCTCATTCCGTGTGCCCCTGTGAGGGACGGGCGCCAGGTAGGGGCTGTCGGTTTCGATCAGGAGCCGGTCCATCGGGACGATCGCCGCGGCGGCCCGGATGGCCTCCGACTTCTTGAACGTGAGGATCCCCGAGAAGGACACGTGGAAGCCCAGGGCCACGGCCTGCGCGGCCAGCGTCGCGTCACCCGAGAAGCAGTGGAAGACGCCGCGCACCGCCCCGGCGCCCGCGCCGCGAAGGACGGCGAGCGTGTCCGCGTCGGCCTCGCGCGTGTGGATGATGACCGGATAGCCCAGGTCCCCGGCGAGGCCAACCTGCGCCTCGAAGACCGCTCGCTGCAGCGCACGCGGCGCGAAATCGTAGTGGTAGTCGAGGCCAATCTCGCCAATGGCCCGAATGCGCGGCTCACCCTTCAGACAGATGCGGGCCAGGTCCGCCGCGGCGTCCGGGGTGCCAACGCACTGCCCGGCCCGGTGCGGGTGGACGCCCGCGGCGAGCCAGATCCCATCCCACATGGCGCACAGGTCTCGTGCCTTCTCGTGTTCGGCCGGCTCGGTCGCTTCCAGGACGACGAGCGCGTGCGCAAGACCCGCGTCCCGGGCGCGGCGAAGGACGTCGGCGCGGTCGGCGTCGAACTCGTCGCCGGCCAGATGGCAGTGGGAGTCGATCATCGCCGATAGGCCGAGACGGCGGCCGCCTGCACTTCCTTGACGGGAACGTCCCGCTCCGAGGCCAGGCGCGCGCAGTCGTCGAACTCGGGAGACGCGGTCATGACCGCGCCGTTTCGACGGGACACCTTCATGCGGACGTCGCCGTACGGGGTGTGGACCGGTACGATTTCGCGGTCCAGGCATTCGCGGTCCGTCTGGTGGTGCCGGACGCCAATCGTGGTGGTCTCCTGGAACAGCACGTCAAGCGCGGCGCCGCGGGCCGCCGGAGCCGCGATCACCGTCAGCAGCGTGCCGGGCCGGTTCTTCTTCATCTGGATCGGCGTGAAGAAGACCTCCAGTGCGCCAGCCCCATAGAGGCGATCGAGGACGACGCCGAAGAGCTGGGGGTTCATGTCGTCGATATTGCACTCGAGCACCGACACCGCCATCGCCGACGAGGCTGCCGTGTCGCCGAGAATGGCCCGCAGGACATTGGGCTGGCCTTCGATCTGGCGCCCCCCCGCGCCGTACCCGGTACGGCGGGGCGTCATCGCCGGCATCGGCGCAAAGCGGGACGCATACCCCGTCACGAGTAACGCCCCGGTCGGTGTCACCAACTCCAGTGGAACGCCCGTGGAATAGACCGGGGCGCCCTCGAGCAGGCGCAGCGTGGCCGGGGCCGGCACCGGCAGGCGGCCGTGCGCCGTCGCCACCGTGCCCGATCCGACGTTCAAGGGCGACGCCACGACCTCCGCCACGCCCAACTGGTCGAACGCCCACGCCGCGCCGACGATGTCGACGATCGAATCAAGGGCGCCCACCTCGTGAAAGTGGATCTTCTCCACCGGCACGCCGTGAATCGCCGCTTCGGCCTCACCGAGGCGGCGAAACAGCGCGATGGCCTTCTCCTTCACGCCGGCACCAAGGGTGGTGCCCTCGATCATGCGCACGATCGCCGACAGGTGGCGGTGGTGGCCGTGTCCATCCGCAGGCGCGGACGGTGGCGCCTCTTCGAGCCTGAACTGCGTCGCCTCGATGCCGCCCCGCTGGACCCGGGCCGCCGTCACGTCACAGCCCGGTGGCAGCAGTCCGCCGAGTGCCGCACGGAGTCCATCGAGCGGCACGCCGAGATCCAACAGGGCACCCAGCATCATGTCGCCCGAAGCGCCCGAGAAGCAGTCGAGATACAGCATCTGTGTCATACAGCTCGTCCTGTTACTGCAATTGTCCGCACTCGCGCAGACTGACGTACCGGGTGTCCGCCAGGATGACGTGGTCGGTCACTTCGATTCCCATGATTCGGCCCGCCTCGACCAGCCGCCTGGTGAGCCGCACGTCATCCTGGCTCGGCGTCGGATCGCCCGAAGGGTGATTATGAAACAGAACGATGGCCGATGCGCGGGCCGACAGGGCCTCGCGGAAGACTTCCCGGGGATGGACCACGCTGTGATCAACGGTGCCGACGCTGAGCAGGCGCGTCCGCAACAGTCGGAACCGGATGTCCAGCAGCACGATCCCGAACTGTTCCACCGGCTTCCCGCCGAAGTCCGGCAGGAGGTGGAGCGCCAGTTCGCGAGGCGAGGCAAACCGCGGCCGATCGACCGGCGCCCGGAGCAGCGTTCGCCGGCCGAACTCGAGCGACGCCAGCACCTGTGCTGACCGGACCGCTCCCATCCCGGGGAGGCTGCCCAACTCGTCCTGCGTCACGCGCATGATGCCGTGCAAGCCCCCGGCCAGGTCGAGCACCGCGTCCGCGATGGCCAGGGCGTCGCGCCCCGCCGTGCCTGAGCCCAGGATCACCGCGAGCAGTTCGTTATCGCCCAGCGCCTGTGCGCCCAGTCGCTCGAGTTTCTCGCGGGGCCGGTCCCGCTGGGACAGTCGCTTCATGCCTGACGGTCCTGCAAGAAACGGGCGACCGGACGGCGGCGGGCCCACGGCGGAAACGAGGCCTGAATTGCTGGGGACGTCGGACATCCGGCGCGGCCATCCGAGTGCGAAGCCGCCGGCCTGTTGGCAGGAACTGCAATGGGACGCAGGGCCGGCCATCGCGGAATCTGCCACCTATCCGAACCACTCCCCTTGCCACACGATGGTGGCCCAGCCGGTCAGGAGCAGTTCGCCAGGGTTCCAGGTGACATGTTGGACGCCCCCCGGCGACAGCACATCGAGGTCCCGCGGGCATCCGCGGAAGCTCATGGCAGCGACGGCCGCTCCACACGCACCCGTCCCCGATGCCAGCGTGGGCCCGACGCCCCGTTCCCAGATCAGAATCTCCACGCGATCCGGGGCAGCTATCCGCGCGAAACTGACGTTGGTCCGGTGCGGAAACGCCCCGTGCCGCTCCAGCCGCGGGCCCAGCCGCCGATAGCGGCGCTCGTCCAATTCGGATTCGAAGACCACGCATTGCGGATTGCCGACCCGGAGCGTGACGGCCTGAACCGCTTCGCCGTCCACCTGCAGCGTGACCTCGCGAACATCTTCCGGCAGCGGCATCGACGACCGGATCGTGAACGTCGCCGCCTGCGCGTCGAGAACCGTGAGGTGATTCACGCCCGCGTCCGTATCGAGGGAGAGCGACGGCGGAACCGTGCCATGGACGCGCCGATGTTCCCAGGCCAGGATCGCAGCCAGGCCGCGCACGCCGTTGCCGGACACCTCCGCCGGGCTGCCGTCGGCATTGAGAAGCCTGAACCGTGGCCGCTCTCCGGCGCGGTCGAACAGCACGAGCCCGTCGGCGCCGATGCCCCGGTGCCGGTCGCAGATCGCGCGGGCAATCGCGCTCCAGTCCCGCCCGTCGGACCGATCCCGTTCGAGGTACAGGAAGTCGTTGCCGTACGCGTGGGCCTTGATGACCGGGAACCCCATGGCGTCAGAACCCTTTCCGGCTGTCCAGGAGTATCGTGACCGGGCCGTCGTTGGTCGCCTCCACCATCATGTGAGTACGGAACGTGCCCGTCTCAACGGTGAGGCCGCTGCTGCGCCACGCCCGCACCACCGCATCGAACATGGCGAGGCCGACGTCCGGAGGTGCCGCATCGATAAAGGACGGCCGGCGCCCGTTGCGGCAATCTCCGTAAAGCGTGAATTGCGAAACAGCCAGGATGGTGCCGCCGGCCTCGGCCAGCGAACGGTTCATCTTGCCGTCGCCGTCGTTGAACACGCGCAGGTCGCGGGCCTTGGACGCGATGTACGCGACGTCCTGGGGACCGTCCTCGCGTCCCACGCCGAGGTAGATGAGGAATCCGGCGCCAATCGACCCGACCACCGCCCCGTCCACCCGCACGCGGGCCTCGGAGACCCGCTGGACGACGGCTCTCACGACGCGCCCTCGATCTGCAGCAACGCCGTCACCGTCTCGGGAACCGGGTTGAACCGCGTGTCGAGCAGGTGCGCGGGCGCCACGTTCGACAACGCCTTGAGCATCGACGCCTTGACGCCCGGGTGCTCCCGCTCCAGGTCGAAGATCATCCGCTTGACGCGCTGGCGTTGCAGGCTGAAATCGCCGCACGCCGGGCAGCAGCAGCCCACCACCGGCAGATCGCTCTCTTTGGCGAAGGCGCGCGCATCCTCCTCGTTGACCAGGACGAGCGGGCGCACCACGACGTGTTCGCCGGTGTCGGAGACCAGCCGCGCGGGCATGGCCTTCAACGACCCGCTGAACAGCAGGTTGAGCAGCACCGTTTCGATGAAGTCGTCGCTGTGGTGGCCCAACGCGATCTTGTTGGCGCCGAAGCGGGTCGCCAGGCGGTAGAGCACGCCGCGTCGGAATCGGGCGCAGAGCGAGCACGGCGTGTCGCGCGGGTCCAGCAGGTCGTCGATGGTGGCGCCAATCGACGTGTGCTCCACGTGATGTTCCCATCCCCGTGCCGCGCACGCCGCGCTGATCGCGGCATGCTGGAACTGTTCGTACCCGGAATCCACCGTGACCGCCACGAGCGTAAAGCCGATGGGCGCGCGCTGACGCAGGACGTCGAGGATCTGCATCAAGGCCCAGCTGTCCTTCCCGCCCGAGAGCCCCACCATCACCCGATCGCCGTCGTTGATGAGGTCCCAGCGGGTGATCGCCTGGGTCACCTTGCGGGCGAGACGTGCCTCGAGGGGGCTCCGGTAGGCCATTGGTAGATCCTACATGTTACCGGTCGGCAGCGCCGACCAGCTGAGGGTAAGACCCCCGTTCAAACCGTGCGTGCGGATGGCCCGCACACGGCTTGCCAGGTGGACTTCAGGTCGTTGCATGCGCCACCCCCGGATACTGAATCGTGCCGCGCAGGCGGCAAAGCCCGAGAGCCTCGAAGAAAGGCCGGTACCACGCCTCCGCCCGACCGGCTGGGAGCCGCGAGCCGACGCGTTTGCGGAGGAGCCCGTGCAGGCGGACTTCCACGTAGGCGTCGATCTGGGTGAAGTGGTCGGCCGCGTTCCCCGTGCGAAAAGACTGCGCCCATCCCCGAAGCACCGGATTCAGGTCCGCGATGATGCGGCGTCGGTCCGTGTGACATCGAGCGCGGGGCGTCAGTTGACGCACGCGTGTGCGCACCCGTGGCATCGCCCGCCGAGACGGCCACCGGTGCAGGAAGTAGACGCGTTGCCGCGTCCGCGCCCAGATCGGTCCGCTCATGCGTTTGCGCAGGTGGCACCCGAGGAAGTCGAAGCCGTCGCGTCCCGCCGACAGATCGACCTCCCGAGTCTTCTCCGGATGGAGCTCCAGCCCCAGGCGTGCGAGCACCGCCCTCACGCGTTGTTGGGCTTCCCTGACCGCCGCCGGCGTGCGGCAGATCACCACACAATCGTCGGCGTAGCGGACCAGCGTGCCCAGATGCGCACACCGATCCTCCCAGATGCGGTCGAGGACGTGCAGATCGATGTTGGAGAGCAATAGCGAAATCACACCACCTTGCGGCGTACCCGCCATGGTGCGGCAGGGGTCCTTCCCTCCCGCCGCGTTGCCCTGACTCGGGCCACGCAGACGGGCCTCTCGTGTTCCGTTCCGCTCCGTGTCCGCGTGCTGCTCCCCGTACCCCGCCGAGACCTCCCGCGCGTACCCCTCCGG
>Ga0334722_10007922_pt1 | contig 10231 bp, 9 predicted proteins | sample C3_bottom_MG_FD_207210 | JGI IMG/M metagenome (GOLD analysis project Ga0334722, IMG submission 207210) | Sediment microbial communities from Yellowstone Lake, YNP, Wyoming, USA - C3_bottom | ecosystem: Environmental > Aquatic > Freshwater > Lake > Sediment | place: USA: Wyoming | collected... | reverse complement strand
CCACAGCAGATTGACGACGGCCAGGGTCGCGAGCGGAGCCGCAGAGAGTGGGAGCACGACCCGGCGGAACACCGTGAAAGACGAGGCGCCGTCAACGGTCGCGGCCTCGATCATGCTCGGCGGGATGGTGCGAAAGAAGCTCGTCAGCATGAAGATCGAGAACGGCAGCATCAGCCCGACGTAGATCAGGATTACGAGCCGGAACGTCGAGATCCAGCCGAGCTTGGCTCCGAACACGAACAGCGGAACGAGTAGGACAACGGGCGGGACGACCATCAGCGAGACGAGCAGCGACAACAGCGCGTCGCGACCGGGAAAGCTCCAGCGCGCGAAGCCCCAGGCGGCGAGCGAGGCGACTGCGAGCGTCATCGCAACCGCGGCGACGGTCAGCATCGCGCTGTTCGCGAACCAGCGCGGGAACTGGTCGTTGAGCGCCGCGTCGAAGCCGCCGAGGGTCGGATGGAACGGCGGCGAGAACGGGTCGTGCAGGAAGTCGCTCTGCGTCTTGAACGCCGCGGTGACCATCACGTAGACGGGGAAGAGCGCGACGAGAGAGGCGAGTGCGAGCACGCCGTGCTTCGTCAGTGGGCCGAGAACCCTACTCATTGCCGCCGAACAGGCCGGCGCGGCGCTGGATCCGGAAGAAGACGACGATGAAGAGAAGAGTCGCCCCGAACAGGACCACGGCGGCGGCAGCGGCGAGATCTGGTGCCGAGTACTGGAACGCGGTCTGGTAGACGTAGAGCTCGGTCACCTGGGTCGCATCACCGGGCCCACCCGTCCCGTTCGAGATCACGTAGACGTAGTTGAAGACCCAGGACACCATCGTGATCGCCTCGACGACGACGTAGAACGCGATCACGCTTCCGAGTTGGGGAACCGTGACGTAGCGGTGCAGGCGGAAGAAGCGCGCCCCGTCGATGCGCGCCGCCTCGAAGGTCTCGGCGGGAAGCGAAAGGAGCCGGGCGAGGAAGAGGATGACGCCGAAGCCGAGCTCCTTCCAAACGATTACGCCCGTCATCGTCCAGAGCGCCCACCCGGGCTGCCCGAGCCAGTCGAAGGCGAGCCCTCCGAGCCCGGCTCCGCGCAGCGCCTTGTTGACCAGGCCGTCAAGCTGGAGCATCTGGCCGAAGATCACGGCGACGACCGGGATCGGCAGGACGTACGGCAGGAAGACGGTCGCGCGATGGAAGCGCCAGCCTCTGAGCGCCTCGAACAGAAGCACGGCCAGCAGCAGGGCGAGCGAGACGAGCACCGGCACAGCGAGAAGCAGCCGAGCGTTGTGCTCGAGCGCCGTCTGGAAGGTCGGATCGGTGACGGTGAGCCGGAAGTTCTCGAGGCCGACCCAGCGCCCCTTGTGCTCGAGCGACTGGCGGGCGAGCTCCACCATCGAGTAGCCGAAGACGAAGACGACGACGGCGACCGCGGGCGCGATCCAGACGAGCGGCTCCGCACGGCCGAGGCGCACTCTGCGGCGCCGGCGCGGCAGGGCCGTCGTGAGAGACGCCCCGGGGGCGCTCATGCGAGCGACCCCCGGGACTCTCCTTTCAGGCGGGCGACCCGGAGGGTCGCCCCTACAGTAAGGGCGACCCTTGAGTTCGCCCTTATTTGTACGACTTCGCCCACGTGGCGAAGTTCGCGATCAGGTCTCGATTCGTGCGGCGGATCCGCGCGGCGACCTGCTCCGACGCAGCCGCAGCCTTCTTCGCGTCGATCTTGCCGGCCAGCAGTAGCTGTGCCTGCGCGAAGTTCGCCTTCGTGTCGAACTCGGTCGGGATGAAGTTCTCCAGATAGGGGGCCCCGTTCTTCACGAGACCGAACAGCACCTTCTGCTGCGGCAGCGCGATCAGCTTCGTGTTGAAGCGGTCGTCGGCCGGGAACGCGCCTGTGGTCTTGAACCAGGCGCTCATGCGCTCGGGCGTATGCATGAACATGATGAAGTCGGCGTCCACCTCGGGGTACTTCGTCCACGCGGTGATCCCCACGGTCTGCGAGGTCGAGCCGAGACGGCCGGCGTACGGGCCGCTGCCCCACTTGGGCATTGCCATCACGCCGACCTTCGAGGCGCCTACCTGCGTGACGAACTTCTTCACATCGGATCCGGCCGTGATCGTCATCGCGGCCTTCCCGTCGGTCCATTGCTGCTGTCCCTGGTACAGCTGGACCGAGTTGATGTCGTTGTTCCAGCACTTGTGGTCGCGCAGTTCCTGCAGGCGCGTCCACCAGGCCGCGTGCTGCGGGCTCGTGAACTTCTGCTTTCCCGCCACCGCGGCGAGAACGTCGCCGACCGACTTGACGCCCTGCGCGCCGATGATCGAGTAGAGCCAGCCGCCGAACCAGCCGTCGCTGATGCCACCGGCGAGCGGCGTGATGCCCGCCGCGCTCAGCTTGTCGCAGGCGGCAAGCAGTTGAGACCACGTCCGCGGAACCGCGACACCCGCCTTGGCGAGCACGTCCTTCCGGTAGAGCACCGGGAACGACGGCTGGACGTACCAGCCCGCCGTCCAGACCTTGCCGTCGTAGGTGTCCTCTGCCGTGTTGATGTAGTGCTTGAGCTCCGCGGCCGGGATGTAGTCGGACACTGGCTTGGTCGAGCCCGCCCACGCGTCCTCGAGCGACCAGATGCCACCCCAGAAGTACTGGAGGTCGGGGCCCTTCTTCGCGGCCGCAGCCGCCTTGAACGCCGGAACGAGACCGTTCGTCGTCTGGAGCACGGTCTTGATCGTCACGTTCGGATGCTTCTTGTGGTAGAGCGCAACGGTGTCCGCGAGCCACTTCTTCGCGCCCGCAGCCTCCTGCTCGCCCCACCACCACATCGTCAAGTTGACGGGTCCGGTCGGGAACGCGCGGGCGTTCCCCGAGCTCGCCGTGCTTTCGCGCGACGCGAGCCCTGCTCCGACCGAGACCGCCGCTATGGCGCCGGCCACGAACACGGCCGCACCAAGTCGCCGCCTTCCAGTCATTCGTCCCTCCTTCTTCCGGGTGACATCCTGTCTCTCGCCTCGATCTCGTGCAACCTCATAAGTCGAGCCGGTGGCTCGAGAGAACCTCGCAGCCGTCCTGCGTGACGAGGACGACCTGCTCGACACGAACTCCCTCCCCGCCGCCGTATGAGCCGGGCTCGAACGCCACCACCATGCCGGCCTCGAGCACGGTTCGGCTGCCCGGGACGATCCGCGGCTCCTCGTGCCAGTCGGCGCCGAGACCGTGGCCCGAGTGGTGCGGGTAGTCGAGACCGCTGCGCGCGATCTCGTCGAGATCCCCCGCGACCGCGCCGGGCCCCACCGCCTCGAGGACACGCTCGAGGCGTTCGTACGCCACGCGGTGATGCTCGACGGCTCTGGCCGACGGCTCGCCGACAGCGAACGCCGAGCAGCAGTCGCCCCAGTAGCCGGCTCGGCGTGGGACGAGATCGACGAGGACGAGCTCGCCCTCCCGGATCGGCCGGTTCTCGGGCGCACCTCCGATCTCGCCCGTTCGCGGGCCGGCGACGAGGTCGGCGACGATCGGCGTCCGCGCCCCGGCCGCACGCTCGATCGCGAGGCGCACGAGCGACCAGAGCTCGAGCTCGGTCATACCGGACTCGGCCCGCGCCCGTGCCTCTGCCTGGCCGATGTCGCAGAGTTCAATCGCACCGCGGATCAGCGCGACCTCGTCATCGTCTTTCACCGCCTGCGCGAGCCGCAGCCCGTCGCCGATGTCGACCCAGTCGATCGTCTCGGCAAGCGCGGCAGGCAATGCTCCCGGCTCGGTCGCAACCCGTCGCCCGCCAACCGCAGCGTTCAGCGCGCGACTCGCGCCCCCGACAGCGTCGATCGGCTCCACCGAGAAGCCGCGGTAGGAGCTCACCTCACAGCCGGTTGCGGCAGCCGCCTCGGCGTCGTCGTCGCTGACGACCAGGACCGGCGGTCCGTCTGAAGTGACCAGCGCGAGCGGAGAGAGGGCGAACGGGCTCGACCCCCACTCGATCTCGCCGGCGAAGCCGGTCAGCCACGTCACCGTCGACGGCCGTGCTGCGAGTAACGCCTCCGCGCTGGCCCGCCGGGCCACCTCGAGCGCGCGCTCACGCCGGTTGGTCATCAGAAGGTCACCGTGACGCCACCGTCGACGGTGAGTACCTGCCCCGTGACGTAGGTATTCTGGTCACTCGCGAGCCAGGCGACATGGGCCGCGACTTCAGCTGGTTCGGCGTACCTACGGAGGGGAAGCTTCCCATAGCGGACGTAGACGTCCTTGAACCAATCGGCTTCGAGCTCGTTGACGCCATCGACCACGGACATCCTCGTGGAGACGAAGCCCGGCGCGACGGCGTTGACGAGCACACCGTGCCGGGAGAGCTCGATCGCGAGCGTTCGGGTCGCCTGCTCGAGGCCTCCCTTCGCGGTGTCGTACGAGAGCGCCAGCTCCTCGCCGAAGCGGCCGTGGATCGACGTGATGTTGACGATGCGGCCGTAGCCGCGCTCGGCCATCCGGCCACCGACGCGCGACGCGAGAAAAACCGGCGCGTCGAGATTGACGGCGAGCACGCGGCGATACGACTCGAGGGTCAGCTCGACCGCGGGCGCGGGCTCGAAGATGCCGGCGTTGTTGACGAGCACGTCGAGCGGTCCCACTTTCGCCTCGACGTCGTCCACTAGCTCCTCAATCTGCTCGGTCTCCGAGAGGTCGAACTCGATGCCGACGACCGCCGGCCCGAGGTCGGGAACAGGCTCCACGTCGACGGCCGCCACCTTGGCGCCCTCCGCGGCGAAACGCTCGACGATCGCCCGCCCGATCCCGTTCGCGCCGCCCGTAACCAGGGCTGTCCGGCCACTCAGCAACATGACGGACCTGACCCCGTTTGGTTGACCGTGTGTGTTGGAATAGGCACGTGAAGATCGTCGACGTCGAGCCTATTGTGCTCCGCCTCGACCGGGTCGATGCGAGCCGAGCCGACGGCACGCAGGACGCCTTCCTCGTCCGCGTCCACACGGACGAAGGCGTGGTGGGCATTGGCGAGGCGGACACGTCCCCGTACGTCGCGCGAACAATCGTGGAGATGCCCGCGTCGCACTCCATCGCGCGCGGCATCCGCGAGCTGATCGTCGGCGAGGACCCGCTCCAGATCGACCGGCTCTGGCAGCTGATGTTCCACGGCAGCGACCACTACGGCCGCGGCGGTGCGGCGCTCCACGTGATCTCCGCGATCGACATGGCGTTGTGGGACATCGCCGGCAAGGTTGCGGGCCGGCCTGTGGCCGACCTGCTCGGCGGCCGTCGGGTCGAGGACGTGCCCGTGTACGCGAGCGAGGTGATGCCCGAGACGGCGGACGAGGTGCGGCGCATCGCGGAGCGCGCGGCCGCCGCTGGCTACACCGCGCTGAAGCTCGGCTGGGGTCCGCTCGGCCGGAGCCTCCAGGGCGACGTCGAGCTGGTCGATGCCGCGCGCACCACGCTGGGGCCTGCGCGCGCGCTGATGATCGACGGCGGCCGTGCCTACACGGTGAAGCGAGCGCTCGAGCTCTTGCGCCACGTGGAGGGACTCGACCTCTACTGGTTCGAGGAGGCGCTCGCGCCCGACGATCTCGACGGGTATCGACGCCTTTCGGACGCCGCCACGGTCCGCATCGCAGCGGGCGAGGCGGACTCGGGTATCGGACCGTTCCGCGCCCTGGTCGAGCACGGCCATCTCGACGTGCTCCAGCCTGACGTCGCGCGCTGCGGAGGTTTCACGGTCGCGCGCCAGATCGCCGAGCTCGCGCGCGCCTTCTCGGTCGAGATCGTCCCGCACTGCTTCTCGACGGGTGTGCTCGTCGCCGCGTCTCTCCACTTCGTGGCGATCCTCGATCGACCCACGTGGTCCGAGTTCTCCGTCGCCGACTCGCCGCTCGTGAACGGGATCCTCGCAACGCCGTTCGAGCTGCGCGACGGCAAGCTCCAGGTGCCCACAGGACCAGGCCTCGGCGTCGAGCTCGACGACGAGATGGTTGAGCGGATGCGCGTCGCGTAACTCAGGCAACGGCGTGGGCCTCCAGATATTCGAGGTCGAGCTCCCAGCCGAGCCCCGGCGCATCCGAGAGCTCGATCGTGCCGTCGACCAGCGGCGGACGGTTCGCGACGAGGTTCCACCAGACGGGATCACGGTCCGGGTGGAAGCACTCGACGTAGGTGCCGTGCGGGATCGATGCGAGCAGGTGGCTCGCGACCTGCGGCTCCTCGTGGTGTGCCATCGAGACGCCGAGCACGGACGCCGCCGCAGCGACACGACGCCACTCGGTCGGCCCGCCGGACCAGGAGGAGTCGAAATTGCAGACGTCTATTGCCCCCTCGAGCATGAGATCGAGACAACCCCTTGCGGACAGCTCGCTTTGCCCCGCACACACCGGCACCCGGGCACCGGCACGGACGTCGCGCAGCGCGCGCCGGTCGTTGTCCCAGCGGCACGGCTCCTCGAGCCACACAAGACCTTCGTCCTCGACGAGGCGGGCGAAGCGCAGCGCGTCTTCACGTGTCCACGCCTGGTTGGCATCGGCGGCGAGCACGAACTCCGCGCCTCCGGCCGCGCGCGCCTCGCGGACGCGCGCCGCGTCGTCCTCGGGTGCCCGCGAGCCCACCTTGAGCTTGAGGCCGGCGAGGCCGAGCTCCTTCAGCTCTGCGACCTCCTCGGCGACGCTCAAGGGGCTGTCGTGGTAGCCGGCGATCGCAATCATCGGAAGTCGCGAGCGGTAGCCACCCCAGAGGCGCCACAGCGGCGACCCGAGGGCCTTGCCTACTGCGTCCCAAACGGCTGCGTCGACGCAGGCGCTCGCGACGAGCCCGAGCCGCCGGTCGCGCAGGATGTCGAAGGTGACGGGGCGCGCGAGCTCCCAGCAGCGCTCCACGGCAAAGGCATCTGCGCCAAGCAAGCGCGGCGCGAGCTCCTCGCGAACGATGCGGTCGATGGCGAGCAGATCGGCGTCCTCGTCGCCCGCGTATGCTTCACCGACGACTCCCTCGTCGGTGACGACACGCGTCAGCAGCGTCGAGCGGTGCGTCATCTGGTACGTGCTCCCGCGGTACGTCCTCGCGAGCGGGACGCGCACAGGCGTCGTCTCGATCGACCGGATCGTCAGCCGGTCAGACATCGGCGCTGGGCTCGATGAACATGGGCTCGACGGATGCAACGAGGGTTGTCGACAGGCTCTCGCCCGCGTCGAGCCAGGTCGCCTGGCCTGCATCGACGGCCCGCGCGAGACAATGCCGGGACGTCCACGGCTCGACCGCGAGGGCGTACGAGCCGGCGAGCGACGGGTCGATCGCGCCGCCGTAGGGCTGCCACAGCACGACCCACGGAAACACTTTCTCGTCCCAGCGCAACCGGAAGGCCAAACCGAGCCTGCTGTTGGTGACCGTCGCCCTCCCCTCGGAGAAGTCGCCGACGAAGAGGTCATCGTGGCTCCCGGCCTCCGGGCCCGGAACCTCGCGCAGGTCGACGGTTCCTCCTCTGCGCAACAGGCCGTATGGCCACTGCGAGCGCTGCCCCGGCTCGAGCCGGGCGGTCTTTTCCCAGACCTGGTCGGCAGTGACGATCGACTTGGCCGGAAGCTCCAGCCGGCAGCCCGGCTCGAGGAAGGGTGGGCCGACGACGAGGTGCTGCCCCCAGACGAACGGCAGGCGCGAGGCACCCTCGTTCGTGACGGTGCCCTCGACGACCAGGTCTGCGCTGCCGCGCTCGAGGCGCATGACGCGATCGAGCCGGAACGGCAGCCGACGGCAACGGACGGAAAGCCTGACGCCGACCGCGTCCTCACGCTCGTCGAGCACCTCGGTCTCCCACGGCAGCAGCGCCACTTCTCCGTGGAAGGGAAGCTCGACTCCGTCGTAGGCGCACGCATCGTTGGCATTCGGCAGGAGCTCCTGCCAGCCGCCTTCATAGTTCCCGATGAACTCGAGACCGTCCGCTTCCGCGCGGGGCGGCGACCCGGGCGGCCGCAGTCCCCACGGAGCCTTGAACAGGACGTCCACCCCGCTCGCGACATCCACGAGCTCGTAGATGTCGGCGCCCTTCTCTGGCAGCACGGTCACGCGCAGGCGGTCGCTCTCGAGGACGAGTGCATCCCAGCCGTTGACGTCCCGGTGCGCGATGGAGCAGGTGCTCGTCATGCTCACGAGCCGACCGCACTCTCGAGCGTCTCGAGGATGTACCAGTTGGCCGTCAGGCCGCAGTCGACGGTCAGGTCGATCCCGGTGATCGCCGATGCGTCGTCCGAGGCCAGGAACGCGACCGCCGCGGCGATTTCGGCCGTGGTCACAAGCCGGCGCATGGGGACACGGCCGAAGCGTGTCGTCAGGTACTCCATCAGCTCGGCGGGAACCGCCGACTCCGTCATCTCGGTGTGCGTGAACCCCGGACTGACGCAGTTGACTCGAATGCCGTGCTCTGCGAGCTCGAGTGCCATCGTCCTGTTGAGACCGAGCAGCCCGGCCTTCGAGGCGTTGTAGCTCGCGTACGGACCGTCTCCGCCGGAGCCGTCGATCGACGCGATATGGACGATGGAGCCGCCGCCGGAGCAGACCTGCTCACGGGCGACCGCCTGCGCCATCAGGAACGCACCGCGAAGGTTCGTCCCCAGCACCCGATCCCAGCTCTCGACTCCGATCTCGAGAAACGCGACCTCCTCGCCGACGCCGGCATTATTGACGAGAACGTCGATGCGGCCCCAGCGTTCGACCGCCGCGGCTACCGAAGCGTCGACGTCCGCAGGGTCGCTCACGTCGGCTCGGAACGCCCAGGCCGAACCGCCTGCCGTTTCTATCTCTCCCACGACGCCCTCGAGCACCTCCGGGCGGCGTCCGGTGAGCATCACCTCGGCGCCCTCCGATGCGAACCGCTCGGCGATCGCCTTGCCGATGCCCTGGCTCGCACCCGTCACTATGACCGTCTTGCCCTCGAAGCGGCCCGGATTGTGCTCGAAGTGGGCCATTTGGCGAACCTCCTACTTGACGGCGCCCGCGACGATGCCGCGAACGAGGTGGCGTTGGAAGATCAGGTAGGCGCCGATCACCGGGAGCGACGTGATCAGCAGGCCGGCCATCAGGGCCGGGTAGTCGGTCGTGAAGCGCCCCTGCAGTTGGAGCACCCCGACCGTCAGCGTCTTCACCGAGTCGGACTGGAGCATCAGGAGTGCGAACAGGAACTCGTTCCACGCCCAGAGGACGTTGAAGATCACGAGCGTCGCGAGCGCCGGCGTCGCGAGCGGAACCATGATCCGGAAGAAGATTCGGTGCAACCCGGCCCCGTCGACACGCGCCGCCTCGATCAGCTCGTCGGGTACCGACCGGTAGAAGGCGGTCATCAGGTAGACGTTGAACGGCAGGTTCAGAGCCGTGTAGAGGAAGATCACCGCGCCGTACGTGTCGAGCAGCCCGAGCTGCACCATCTCGACGTAGATCGGGACCATGAGCAGAAGCGGCGGGATAGCGATCCACGCCAGCACGAACAGGTACGCAGGGCCGCTCAGGCGCCACCTGATCTTGGAGAACGCGTACCCGGCGAGGGTCGCGCACACGACCGTCAGGGCGACCGTGCTCGTCGTGACGATGGCGGAGTTGCGGAAGTACGTGGAGATGCTGGCGTCGTGCCAGGCACGTGTGAAGGCTCCGAAGGAGGCTGTCGTCGGCAGCCCGATCTTCGAGTTGGCCCAGTCGGATTGGGTGCGGAACGCCGTCGCCGCCATGAAGAGCAGGGGCAGCAGCGCCGAGGCACAGAGCAGCCCGAGACCCCCGACGAGCGGCCACGGGTGCCGCATGCGCCGGCGCCGGCGCCGCGGGGCGACGTAGGCTGCGGGCGCCTCCATGCTCGTCACCTCCGCGACTCCCGCGTCAGGATGCGGATCTGGAAGAGGCCGATGCCGAGGACGATGAGCACGAGCGTGACGCCGATCGCCGCGGCATACCCCATGTTCTGGTTCGTGAAGGCCTGCTGGTAGATGTAGAACTCGGACACGTAGGTGTCCGTCCCCGGGCCCCCGTTCGTGATCGTGTAGATGTAGACGAACATGAACGCGAAGGCGGTGATCGTGTTGACCACGAGCACGATCTCGAGCACGCGTCGCAGGTTCGGCGTGATCACCCTGAAGAGGATCCGCAGCCACCCGGCGCCGTCGATGCGGGCCGCCTCCTCGAGCGACGGGTCGATCGCGCTCATGCCGGCGAGGTAGAGCAGGACGTTGTAGCCGAAGTTCGTCCAGACGAGCACGAGCAGGATCACGGG
>Ga0334722_10007921_pt1 | contig 10231 bp, 7 predicted proteins | sample C3_bottom_MG_FD_207210 | JGI IMG/M metagenome (GOLD analysis project Ga0334722, IMG submission 207210) | Sediment microbial communities from Yellowstone Lake, YNP, Wyoming, USA - C3_bottom | ecosystem: Environmental > Aquatic > Freshwater > Lake > Sediment | place: USA: Wyoming | collected... | reverse complement strand
CGCCGGCATGGTGCAGTTCAAGGGATTGTTTCTCGGCGAGGAGACCCGTTCCTATAAGCGCGCGGTGACCAGCCAGAAGTGCATGCGCGCCGGCGGCAAGCATAACGATCTGGAAAATGTGGGCCACACCGCCCGTCATCACACCTTCTTCGAGATGCTGGGCAACTTCTCCTTTGGCGATTACTTCAAGCAGGACGCGATAGCTTTTGCCTGGGAATTCCTGACCACGGTCGTCAAGCTGCCGAAAGAAAAACTTTGGGTCACGATCTACCAGGACGACGACGAGGCCTTCAAACTCTGGCAGGACGTCGCGGGCGTTGCAGCCGACCGCATCGTACGCCTTGGCGAAAAGGACAACTTCTGGTCCATGGGAGATACGGGGCCCTGCGGCCCCTGTTCCGAGATCCTTGTCGACCAGGGCAGCGAGGTCGGCTGCGGCAAGGCAACGTGCGCCGTGGGCTGCGACTGCGACCGCTACCTAGAGATCTGGAACCTCGTGTTCATGCAGTTCAACCGCGATAGTACGGGAACGCTGACGCCGCTGCCGAAGCCGAGCATCGACACCGGCATGGGGCTCGAGCGGCTGTCAGCCGTGATGCAGGGGGTCAAGAGCAATTTCGAGACCGACCTGTTCCAGCCGATCATCAAACAGATCGCAGCGCGCGCCGGTGTGCCCTACCATAAGGACCAGCAGACCGACATTTCCTACCAGGTGATCGCCGACCATCTCCGGGCCATGACCTTTTTGATCTCCGACGGCGTGCTTCCGGCGAACGAGGGCCGTGGCTATGTGCTCAGGCGGGTGATCCGCAGGGCAAGCCGCTACGGCCGGATCATCGGCATCGATAAACCTTTTCTATTCAAGCTCACCGGCGTGATCGTCGACGAGATGCGCGAGGCCTATCCGGAACTGGTCGACAGCCGCGAGCATGTCGCCAAGCTGGTGCTGCTCGAAGAAGAGCGCTTTGGCACGACGCTCAGCTCCGGCCTGGCGCTCCTGAATGAAGCGGTGGCGAAAATAAAAACCGAGAAGAAGAACGTGATACCGGGCGATGTTCTGTTCAGGTTATACGACACCTTCGGGTTCCCGCTCGACCTCGTGACCGATATGGCACGGGACATGGACCTCAGGCTCGACGAAGAGGGATACCAGAGGGCCATGCAGGAGCAGCGCGACAAGGCCCGGGCGGCCTGGGCCGGGTCCGGCGAAGAATCGATAAAGCCCGTCTATAAAGAGCTCGCGGCAGCTGCCGGCAAACCGGTTTTCACCGGGTATGATATACTTCAGGACAACGGCCAGATCAAGGCCATGGTCAAGGGTGATAAAGCGGTCACGGAACTGCATGAAGGCGAAGAGGCGGAGATCCTGCTGGACCGGACGCCCTTTTACGCCGAATCAGGCGGCCAGGTGGGAGACCGTGGCGATCTTCTCGGAGAGGCCGCAAAGTTCACGGTCGATGCAACAATAAAACCTCATGGCGATCTCATTGTTCATAAGGGGACGCTCAAAAAGGGTGTTCTCAAGGTAGGCGATACAGTCCTCGCGCGGGTCGATGAAACAAACCGGGGCGATATTGCGCGGCATCATACGGCGACGCATCTGCTTCATGCCACGCTTCGCTACGTGCTCGGCGATCATGTGAAGCAGGCGGGTTCCTTCGTGAGTCCCGACCGGTTGCGGTTCGACTTTACGCATTACACTGCGCTTACGGACCGGGAGCTGGGCCGGATCGAGGAGTTGATCAACGAATACATCATCCAGAACCATCCGGTCGAGACCCTGGTCATGGATGTGGACCAGGCGGTCGCATCGGGCGCCATGGCGCTCTTTGATGAAAAATACGGTGATCAGGTGCGGGTGGTCACGGTCAAGGACGTGAGCAAAGAGCTCTGCGGCGGTACGCACACGCATGCCAGCGGCGACATCGGTGTGTTCAAGGTACTTTCGGAGGTCGGTATTGCCGCCGGCGTACGCAGGATAGAGGCAGTGGCCGGCCGCCGCGCGTATGAAGCGTTCAAGCGTGAAGAGCAGAGTTTGCGGGAGATCGCGCAGCTGCTCAAGACCACGGACCTCGACGTGGTCCCGCGGGTGGAGAAGCTCGTGGCCCAGGTCCGCGGTCTTGAGAAGGAACTCGACCAGTTCAAACACAAGCTCCAGTCCTCCCAGGCGGGCGACATCATCGGCGAGGCACGGGACATCAACGGCATCAAGGTTCTGGCCAAACGCGCTGACGGCATGGATGCCAAAGATCTGCGCGACTTCGGCGACAAATTGCGGGACAAGCTTGGTTCGGGCGTGCTCGCACTCGGCACGGTCAAGGATGACAAGGTGAGCCTCATTGTGATGGTCTCGAAGGACCTGACGAAGCGGTTTCAGGCCGGACAGCTCATCAAGGAGATGGCGACGCTTATCGGCGGCACCGGCGGCGGCAAGCCGGACCTGGCGCAGGCCGGCGGGAAAGATGTCGCCAGGCTGGACGCGGCGCTGGAAGCATTGTATACTATAGTTAAGAACGTATAGCAGGGGCCGGTCATCGTTCCGGTCCAGGGATAAATCATAAAGGAGGACGCCATGACGGTTGCAGATATCATCAAAAAAGCAATGCTTGCAGGGCTGGGCGCACAGGAAAAGGCCAGGGAATTTGTGGAAGAACTGGTGAAGACCGGCGAACTCTCGAAAGGTGAGGCCTCATCACTCGTCAAGGAGTGGGTCTCCAAGGCAGAGGACAGCAGAAAAGATCTGGACCTCAAGATCAAAGATGCACTGGCAAACACCCTTGGAAAACTGAACATCCCGTCGCGCGATGATATGGAAAAACTGGAAAAGAAGGTCCAGAACCTTACCGCACGGATAGCGAAACTCGAGGGCGGCGAAGGGAAAGGCGGGGCGTAGTTCGAGCCTCACGGCGCCCATGTCTCTGCTCGGCTTCTGGAGAAGACATTACCGGGACATCCCGAGGATCAGGCAGATCATCATGGTGGCCACACGGAACGGGTTCGGCCACCTGGTTGAACAGCCTGGCCTGAAGAGGTTTGCTTCGCCCGGCGGGTGTGCGATCACGTTTCGGGCCAGCTCCTTTCCCGAGCATCGCAGGAGCACACCGGCGGGCTGCGGGTCATGTTAGAAAAGCCATGCCCCTCGTTCATCAAGCTCGGTCAGGTCATGGCCTGCAGGACCGACTTGCTGGCCGTGGAATACGCGCAGGTACTCTACGAATTTACCGACTCCATCCCCCCCGTTCTCTTTCCCGAACCGGTCGCAGCAGTGTCATCATCGTGGCGCCATCCATCACCATCCATGCAGGACGGGACAGATGCTGTTCGGCATGCCGGTCTTCGGACTGATTGGCTACCTGTTTGCCGCAGTGCTCGGATTCTGTATCCTGGTCAACATGCTTCGGTCGGGACAAAGGAAGGAAGGGATCTACCATGAAAATTGAAGCAATCGGCAGCGCATTACGTCCGCTGGTAAAAAAGATAAAGGCCTGGATCAGGCAGCACTCTGCACTGACCTTCCTCATGGCAACAGCTGCGCTGATCATCCTGGTCCATTTCTATATGGCGCTCTTTGTTCCTCCCTCAAAGGAAGCGGTCTGGAAGGAAGTGCAGGTGACCGAAGGCATGAGCTTCAAGGCGATCTCCGCCGCGCTCCAGAAAGAGGGGCTCATCCGCTACCGTGGTTATTTCGAGGTCATTGGACGTCTTCAGGGCATCAGTCGGAAGGTTCGCACCGGGTTCTACGGACTGAACACGAACATGAACCTGTGGGAAGTGCTCGAGGCGATGCGCAAAGGAAAGATCATCGAGTACGAAGTGGTGATCCCCGAGGGGTACAACCTCTACCAGATCGGTTGGACGCTCTCCGGAACGCCGCTCATAGCGGACCCGCAGCAGTTCATAACCCTGGTGAAGAACAAGGACTATGTTCGCTCGCTGGGTGTGGAGGCTGATACGCTGGAAGGATATTTATTCCCGGATACGTACTATCTGCCGAAAGGGATCAAGCTCGAAGATATTCCGAAAAAGATGGTGCAGCGCTATAAAGCTGTTTTCGATGACAGCTACCGCGATCGCGCCAGGGCGCTTGGTTTTACGGAAGGCCAGGTGCTGACGCTTGCCTCGATCGTTGAAAAAGAGGCAAAGGTAGATTCAGAACGAAAGCTCATAGCAGCGGTCTACCATAACCGGCTTAAGCTCGGCATGAAGCTCCAGGCCGATCCCACGGCGGTTTACGGCACCAAGGCGTGGATCACCAAGGTCACCCGGGAGGACCTGAAACGAAAGTCTCCCTACAACACGTATCTCCATAAAGGACTCCCGCCCGGCCCCATCGCGAACCCCGGACGCGGCGCGATCCTTGCCACGCTCTATCCGGAGAACGTCGACTACCTGTTCTTTGTGGCCCAGGGCGACGGCAGCCATTTTTTTTCGAAGGATTTCGGCGCTCATGAGAAGGCTATCGGCAGGTACCGGTCGAACAAAAAGAAGGCAAAGGCCAGGCAGAGGAAGCAGTAATCCATGTGGGTGAGCTATTTATCAGCAGAAAATCAGCTGGGGAATTCCCCAATGCAATATGGTTATTTCACCAGGTCCTGTGCTGGATGTTTTATTAAGTGTCTATTTATTTAGGTGTATTTATTTGGCACTCTAGTTGCATTTGTTGCGCTGTCTGCATATTTTGGAACTAGGGGTATAACTATGAACAAGAAAATGCTTCAGAAGAAAAAGACGGGAATGAATTGTTTAATGGTAGTCGCATGTATGCTTTTTTGTTCTTTTGCTGTAAATGCACATGCAGAAGAATGCGGAAGTGGTGTCTCGTACGAAGGCAAGGGAGCGGGACAGGTGATTTTTGATAAAAAGCTGCACGTTTCCAAGGGTCTTACCTGTGCGGACTGCCATGAGGGAAAGGTTTTTTCATTCCCGCTCTTCGAGAGGAAGAAGGGTGCTAACATGCTATCGATGAGAAGTATGGAGTTAGGCAAGTCCTGCGGTTCTTGTCATGATGGAAAACAGGCTTTTTCCACAACCAGCAGCTTGAACTGTTCGAAATGTCATCGAAAATAACTGCACCTGATTCTCAGGAGTCAGGAGTTCTCTCCTATTCAATGGAGATGGTGTAGCCGGAGAATTCCGGGAGCGAATCAAGAATTTCCTTCAGCCCCGTCGCGTCGAACTTCCCGTAGGCCATCGAGTTGTCGTACAGCTTGATGGCTTTTTTATTTGCGTCCCGCTCGAACTTACCCCCGCCGACGATCTGCCACTCGTGGTCAGTGATCGTGAACTTCTCCCGCTTCGCATCGTAGCCTCCCTCGATGCCCTTGTCCATGCAGAACCGCTCGACGATGTTCGCGTGGTATTTCGTGAACTCCTTGGGCGAGAGGATCAGGAAGAGCGTGTTTCCGTTCCTGATCTGGACGAACTTGCCGATGACGACGACCGGTACAGGTGTTTCGGCGATGGAAGTGTAGTAAAAGTGAGTGTAGTCGATAAGGGAGAAGGGCATGATTAACGGGTTCACCTACTACTCCGCAAAAGCCCACACTAAAAATGATGCGAAATACAGGTCGTAACTTGCAAGGGAACACGCCGGTGACTCGCCGCTAGGCGAGTCGATGTCGGCTGGTTGGAACTATCGTCGTATTTCGTATCTATTCAGAAGAAACACCATCGCGAATCAATTTTGCTCGCAGGGTTACAATATATTCATTCGCACAGCCATTCTTTTCAGCCAAATTAAGGATATATAGAGCACCCTTCTGATCGTTCATCTCTATTCGCGTTTTGGCTTCATCAGAGTAAAATGCAGGATTGCTACAGCCCGCTGTGATGTGATCCATACGTATAGCAGTTGCTTTGTCCAACTTGCCCGACTTGTGCAGAGCGTTTGCCAATATTGCGTAGGAATATTCATCAATACATCCCTTTTTTACGGCTCGTTCAAGAATATCGATTGCTTTGTTTACGTTTCCGTTCCTTAATTGAGCTTTGGCTTCGTCATTATGGAAAACAGGGTCTCTACTGCCTGCCTTTATCTTACCCATACGAAGAGCCGAGGCGTCATCTGCTTTCCCAAGCTGATCCAAGGCTGTTGCACGGATGGAAACAAGAAAATCGTCTACGCATCCATTCTTCTCAGCTAAATCGAGGACATCCAGAGCCCCTTGCGCATCACCGGTACGCAGGCATGCTTTAGCTTCAACACCATAGGAATCGGCTTCACGTATGCCAGCTTGCTTGCGCTCCATACGTCTTGCGGTAGATTGCTCAAATTTCCAGTCTAAATGCATGGCAGTCGATCGCAGCGTATTTACTTTTTCATCGGCCAAGCCATTCTTTACGGCTAAATCAAGTACTTTCAGCGCACCTTTCGGATCATTCATTTCTAGGCAAGATTTGGCTTCTTCCATATAAAAAGTAGTGTGACGCGTCCCGGTCTGAATTTTTGCCATACGCAATGCGGTGGCCTGATCTCGCTTCCCCGAACGCTGCAATGCTTCAGCGCGTACAACTTCCGTGAAGTGATCAGCTGCACTATTCTTCTGCGCCAAATCAAGGATTTCTAATGCACCCTTTGTATCCCGTGCTTTCAGCCTCGCTTTAGCTTCGTCTACATAAAAAGCCGGGTGATTCGATCCGGCATTGATTCTTTCCAAGCGTAGCTTTGAAGCAAGGTTTGAGTTACCAAGCGCATAGAGACAATCAAAATAAACTGATCGGACATAATCGTTTATTGCTGCCGGGGTTTCTGTCTCCAACGCTGCGAACTTTTCAATGAACTGATTCGCACCGTCGCGTCCTTGGGCGAGTAAAGCTTTGCCGAGATTGGCCCAGTACGGAGGGAAGGAAGGATTTAATCGGCAGGCTTGCTCGAAATATCCTAGTGCTTTGGGGCTCTTCCATCCTTCCGCTTTACGCCAGCACTCGCCGAGAAAGCGTTGGACCTTGTCGTTGTCAGGTTCTAGTATCTCTGCATATTCAAGAGCTGCACGAAGTTGAGAAAGGGGAGCTTTGGATTTGTGCAAGTAGGTATATAAATGCTCAATACGTCGAATCGCCCAGACTTTATTGCCTGTGAGCAAATCTATAGCAATACTCTGAAGCCGATCCGTCTCATCAGCAGCTGTCAAATGATAAAAAGCTTCAAGTGCCCTCTCGATATTCAATTTTGTAGCCCGGCGACTACCCCTAAGTTGATCTAACCAACAAGAAGCAACGACCGCGTGCAAATTTCTCGCACGCTTCTGATCTACTTCTGGGGTCGAACTTGAAAAGAAGAGATCGCTGTCTTCTTGAGCGACGTAACCCATGCGGATTCTAACCCAATCAGATATTATGCTAGACAGCTGAAACTGTGAGAGGGCGTCATTTGTGGACAGTAAACATCTACGGTCCAAACCGTCCCAAGTACCGGGAATATTCAACTGACGCTCCAAATTGTCGGCATGGTCATGAGGTATTGCTGTTCTATAAAGGCACAACGCTTGTAGCATCAGCTGCTCATCAGTATTAAGCACGTTGTTGTACAGATCGCCAAGCAGCACATTTTCAATCTTATGTTCGAAATCGATTCTGTGCCGTTCGAGCGTCTGTAGTGGAGTTTCATCAAGACCGCGAGCAACCTCTATCAAGAGCTGAATAGCCTGCGGTTGGGCCTGCCCCCCTTGACCGCCGCCAAGCCATTGATATATTCCCTTAAGCTGTTGGCCGGTATAATGCCAATCAACCTCTTTCCCAACAGGTGCAGCTTGATCTAGGCATTCGGAGAGAGCAATTTTATTCAAACCTGGAACTTCCCATTCAAGGGCATCCTGGCCGAGCAGGCCACGCGTGGGTCGTTCTCTAAGTTCGAAGACCCAGTGCCATTGTGGCCCGAAGGCCAGTTGAAGACCGCGCAGAAGTGAGCGAATTTCAGGATTGCGAAAACCTGCACTATCAATTAAATGGTGTGCCCTATCGATCCAGACCCATGCCGGCCGCGCGTTGGGATAGCGTCGTTTAATGTCTGCTGCAACTGCTGCGGCGTCGCCCTTTGGAGTCTTTGGAAATTCAGACGTATCACCTAGGAGTTCTGCCAGGTGTTGGAAAATATCATCGGCTGTTGTTGCCGGCGCCACGCGAAAACGTATATGTTCCTTGTCTACCAAGGGGGATTCGCGCCCCAGCGCCTCAATGAGCGAGCTTTTGCCGTTTCCGCGAAAGCCATAGATCAGCAGGAACGAGTGGTGCTTGATTTTATCAGAAATACTTTTAAGAAGCCCTTCTCGACCAATTAGGCGTGGATTTCTTTTAATCGTAGCCGCGAGCGCCGCAGTAGAGTATTTTCTTAACCCTCGTGGAACATCAAATGCCTGTACGCCATACTGCGCCTTATCGGGAATAGCCTTTATAGTCCAGCCATCGTCTCTCCGAGTGTAACAATAAAGATGTGCCTGGCCCTTTGAAGTGGGCAAGTCAAGTTGAACCAAATTAATTCCGAATTCATCGCTTACTTCAGCATTCGTCGCGCCCGCTGCAATTGTGATATGTTCTTGGCTTTCTCCAATCCAGTCAGTGTGTTCATGTCCATGCAGCCAGAAGTGATAATCCTTATCAATATGGCGTCTCGTAACATCACGCTCTACTTCATTTAACCAATCAACGGGGTGATGCATCAGTCCTATACGGATGGCAGCATCATTGATTATATCTTTTGCGGAATAGAACTGCCATTCTGCTGCCATCCAAAGATGTCGATCGTCTTCATCGCCAGCAGATGACCATGCTGAATTGAATCCTGCAACACCTACTTTTAAGCCATCTATATTAACGATATTTGCGTAGCGGCATCGGCCGTTTTCATCGTACTGATGCGGTAAATAATTCTTTACAAATCTCTCGTATGCAGCAAGCCGCCGTAGTGCACTGTTTACTAAGTAACGACGATCATTGAATTGCTTTAGGATTTCTTTGCTATTATCGCGGGATTTTTCTGCCCAAGCGTGCAGGTTGGATTGCACTTGGGAATCAATGCTATTTCTATTGATATCGTGGTTGCCCGGCACAACAAATAATCTTTCTTTAGAAAGAGAATTGCCATTGCGTCCGCAGACGGCACGCAGTTCATCGAAAAAAGCAATAGACTTGGCATATTGTTCGTCCAAACTATCTGAATCTGCTTCGCCGAAGGCAATATCGCCAGTGCAGAAGATCAGATCGGGCTTTAGGGCATCTTTGTTCGATAATTCGTTCTTCAAGAAGCTGAGGAGTAAATTTCTTACGTGACTGTCACGCCATTCTGTTTTCGCGTGAAAGTGAATGTCAGAAATATGTAACCAATTGAGGAATGTTCTCACGGCAAAAGCCTCATATCAATCGATATCTGCACTCAAGGCAGGACAACGGGGCGAATGATCGGCTGACCCCGCAGGGGTCAAGTCCGTTTCGATTCGCTTTGTTCTCCCGCGCTGTTTTCGCGGGAGAACAGAATCAGCCGATCATTCGCCCCGTTCTCTCGTCGCGAAGCGACGGGAGAACACGCCGGTCACGCGCCGCCGTCAGCGCGTCGCTGTGGACCGGCTGGTTGGAATCACTTGTAAATGCTGCCTACCTAAATATTCACAAATTTGCTTCATTTTCTAGTCAGTTCGAGAGGCCTTTTTAGGATTTTTTCCAACAAGAGTCTTTCTGTTTTTTGCATTTCTAGATAACACTCTAAAATGCTCCCGATGAAGTGCAAAAAATGATTTTGGATTTCCATTATTTTTCAGAATATAAACAGGGCTAGTCGAATAGCCGATTTCACCTAATGGATTAAAACTCAAGTATAAAGTTTCATTATCAATAATAACGTAATGCCAAAATGGGTATTCGTCGTAATAGGTTAAAATCACTCGTTCTGGTATTTTTTTAGACAACTCTATGATGTCTTGATAACCATCACCTTTTTTCCCAACGGGATACTTGTCCATCGTATCTTGTTCTCTCAGCTTTAAATAGCTGGAAGATGGATCAAGATCGGGTAGGAGGCGGGGTCGCCCCCGCCGTCCTCCCACACCACCGTACGTACGGTTCCGTATACGGCGGTTCATGATAGGCTAATCAAGTCCATGTAGTGCGACCTGCGGACTGGTGTTCTCCTCTGCCGCCGCAAACGTTTGACGCTCCCTCACCGTACTCTTGCAGGTTCCGCCTGCTACCCTCCGGGAGTCCTCAGGCATCTCAGCCTTCCTGGGTGCGTCTCCTTCGTTCG
>Ga0334722_10007919_pt1 | contig 10235 bp, 8 predicted proteins | sample C3_bottom_MG_FD_207210 | JGI IMG/M metagenome (GOLD analysis project Ga0334722, IMG submission 207210) | Sediment microbial communities from Yellowstone Lake, YNP, Wyoming, USA - C3_bottom | ecosystem: Environmental > Aquatic > Freshwater > Lake > Sediment | place: USA: Wyoming | collected... | reverse complement strand
TGCGCTGAAGCGGATGGCACGACCGGCCGGCCACTTCGACGCGAGCCGCTATTTCCGCGGCGGGCACGACCTCGGCTTCTACAATGTCGGCACTGTGGCGATGCGCGCGCTGGCGCGGTCGATTCACGCCGCGCACCGCGACGAGTGGTCGATAGACGATGCGATGGCCTGTGCCGACGCGCTCATCGTCGATCGGCATCTCGAGGTGAAGTCCGTGGGCATCGAGCTGGTCGCGCGCTATCGTCGCGATTTCACCCCGCGCCTGTTGCCGAAGTGGAAACGCTGGCTGGCCGGCAATCATTCGGCCAATTGGGCGACGACGGACGCGATCCGCGTGGTCGACATTCTGAAGCAGGTTCACCAAAACGCCGCTACGGTCGCCGCCTGAACCATGACCCAATTACCCAACGACATCAATTACCCGATTCACCCCGTGTCGTCGGCTACCGGACGATCAGCAGCGCCGCGCCCCACACCATCAACCCCACGCCGATGACGGCGCTCAGTTTATCGCCATGCGGCACGAGTTGCTCGAGGCAGCCGATCAGCGTGAGCGCGGCCATCCAGACGACGTTCATCACGCCGACGGCGAAGACGGTCGCCATCAAGGCCCAGCAGCACCCCACACAGTACGCGCCGTGTGCGAGGCCCAGGCGAAATCCACTCGGCGGTCCGTTGCGCCAGCGTGAGAGGAAGTACGTCAGCGGATTCCGGCAGTGGGCGAGGCACGTCCGCTTGAGCGTCGCGAACTGAAATCCTCCGGCGCCGATCAGCACAATCCCGGCGAGCGGACCTGCGAGGGCGCCGTTCGATGCGAGCCAGGCGCTCCGCTGCAGCGCGATTTGCACTCCGGCGGCGGCGATGCTGTACGGCAGCCACACGGTGACGTAGCCGCCGGCGAACGCGCCGGCCGACCGGACGCGCGACGCGCGGTTTCCCGTGTTGAGGGTCGAGAAAACCGCGATCCACCGCGCCGCCGTCGGCGCCATCATCGCGATCATCATCAGCTCCCACATGAGCACCAGGGGGCCGAACGCGAGGTGGGCCGTGTGGTTCAGGGCGTCACCGCCCACTCGAAGCTGGAATAGAGCCCGTGCGTCTGCTCGTTCTTCACCACAATCACCCCATCGTCGTACGTCGTGCTGCCGGTCGCGAGCACCTGCGTGGACGCGTGAATCTGGTTGAAGATGTTGTCGAAGACGACCGGCTTCGAGCGATCGCGGCCGCGGATCTGGGTGATCGACGCGTCGAGGATTCCCGGAATGGCGGCGCGCTTGGTGGCGCCCTCGTCGGCCAGCGTGATCGGGAGGAACTGCGTGTCGAGCCATCGGCCGACGAAGCGGGCGAGCACGGCCCAGGGGCCGCCCGCGCGGCCCGTGAGAATCGTTTCGACCGCGGCCCGCTGTCCCGCCGACGCGGCGCGGTCGATGATGACGACCTCCGTCCAGTTGCCGCCGATCATGTGCTGCGGGCAGTCGTAGGCCACGACCGCGTTCACGCCGGCGAGCGCCACGTCGCCGTACGCGCCCTCGTCGATTCTGATGGCCCAGTAGCCGAGGCAGCGCTCGTGCGTGCAGAGCTGGCTGAAGTGCATGTGGCCGGGGCAGATGAGCTGGCAGTTGCAGTTTTCGAAGAGGAGCCCGCGGGCGTGCCACGCGACGTTCGGTGAGTGGGAGGTCATGATCGAGCCTCAGCGTAATGCAAAAGGGCTTCGCCGCTCCATCGCCCCGTGCCTCCGGGGCGTGTCACCCCATGCTATAGTCGCGAGTAACCGCCAGGGGTATCCCGCGACTTGGGATTGAGACCACACCCTTGGAACCTGACCCGCCGCCGCGCGTTGCGCGATGGCGGGGTCCGCCGCAGCTTCATGCGAAGGCGGATCCGGATAAAACCGGCGAAGGGAGCGCGGTGTCCCGCCTCGCCCCTTCCCGTGCAGGGAGCTCCACCATGTCGAATGATTTCGCCGCGTCGTACCCGAACTCACGCAAGATTTTCGTCGACGGTCCCCGCGACGTGCACGTGCCGATGCGCGAGATCGTGATCGAAAACGGCGAGTCCTCTATCCGCGTATATGACACGAGCGGTCCCCAGGGGCACGACGTGAAGGGCGGGCTGCCCCGGCTCCGCGAGCCGTGGGTGAACGCCCGCCTCGGCGACGCGCGTCCTTCGGCAGGCTCAGGACGAACGGGGCGGTGCGTCACGCAGCTCCACTACGCCCGGAACGGCGAGATCACGCCTGAGATGGAGTTCATCGCCATCCGCGAGGGGTTGCCGGCTGATTTCGTTCGCGACGAGGTGGCGCGCGGACGCGCCATCATTCCGTCGAACATCAACCACCTCGAGCTGGAGCCGATGATCATCGGCCGCAACTTCCTGGTGAAGATCAACGCGAACATCGGCAACTCGGCGGTCTCCTCCTCGATCGAAGAAGAAGTTGCGAAGCTGCAGTGGGCCACCCTCTGGGGCGCCGACACGGTGATGGATCTCTCGACGGGCAAGAACATCCACGAGACGCGCGAGTGGATCGTGCGCAACTCGGCGGTGCCGATCGGCACGGTGCCGATCTATCAGGCGCTGGAAAAGGTGGGCGGCCGGCCGGAAGACCTCACGTGGGAGGTGTACCGCGACACGCTCATCGAACAGTGCGAACAGGGCGTGGACTACTTCACCGTCCACGCCGCGGTGCTGCTGCGGTACATCCCGATGACGGCGCGCCGGATGACCGGCATCGTGTCGCGCGGCGGCTCGATCATGGCCAAGTGGTGCCTCGCGCATCACCAGGAGAACTTCACCTACACGCACTTCCGCGAGATCTGCGAGATCATGCGCGCCTACGACGTGTCGTTCTCGCTCGGCGACGGCCTGCGTCCGGGATCGATTGCCGACGCGAACGACGAGCCGCAGTTCGCCGAGCTGAAGACGCAGGGCGAGCTGAACGAGATTGCCTGGGAGTACGACGTCCAGGTGATGAACGAAGGCCCCGGCCACGTGCCCATGCATCTCATCAAAGAGAACATGGAGAAGCAGCTCGAGTGGTGTCAGGAAGCGCCGTTCTACACGCTCGGCCCGCTCACCACCGACATCGCGCCCGGCTACGACCACATCACGTCGGCGATTGGCGCGGCGATGATCGGCTGGTACGGCACGGCCATGCTCTGCTACGTCACGCCGAAGGAGCACCTCGGGCTTCCCAATCGAGACGATGTGAAGGCGGGCGTGATCGCGTACAAGATCGCCTCGCACGCCGCCGATCTCGCGAAAGGCCACCCCCGCGCGCGCGAGTGGGACGATGCGCTGTCGAAGGCGCGGTTCGAGTTCCGGTGGGAAGATCAGTTCAACCTCGCGCTGGATCCCGTCACGGCGCGCGCGTATCACGACGAGACGATGCCGGCGGAGGGCGCGAAGGTGGCGCACTTCTGCTCGATGTGCGGTCCGAAGTTCTGCGCCATGGAACTCACGCAGCAGGTGCGCGACTACGCTCGGGACAGGGGCCTCGAGGACGGGGCCGCCGTCTCGGTGGGGATGGAAGAGAAGTCGGTCGAATTCCGCCGCGCCGGCGAGATCTACGTCGCCGCCAAACGCTAATCGCGAAGTCGGGGCGCTGCCGAAAAACCGCACCACGCGTCGCCGGGATCCGCCAGCCTGCCCATCCCCCCGCTCATCCGCTGGCACGGCCCATCGGAATCCCCCCACCGTGCTAGCATGCCCACTGCAAGGCGAGGCACACGCGCTGAAACGTGGTCAATGGAGGCAGCAATGAATCAGCAGATTCGGGCGGTCATATGTGCGCTGTTGCTGATGGTTCCGTCGATGGCCTTTGGGCAGGCCCGCGTGACGGGCGCCGACCTGGACGGCGTCGTCACGGACCAGTCCGGCGGCGTCCTGCCGGGCGCTACCGTGACCGTGACGAACGTGGCGACCAACCTCTCCCGGTCCGTCGTCAGTGCCGCCAACGGCCAGTACGTCGTGCCCGCGCTGCCGCCGGGCACCTACACGATCAAGGTTGAGCTGTCGGGGTTCGCGACGAACACGCGGAGTGGTGTGGTGCTGGCACTGGGGCAGGGCGTTACGATCGACGTCACGCTCGCGGTCGGCGGCGCGCGGGAAGAAGTGTCGGTGACGGCCGACGTGCCGCTCGTCCAGGTCGGGCGAACTGAGCTCTCCGCGGTCGTGAACCAGCGCTTCATCGACAGCCTGCCGATCAACGGCCGGGACTTCATCAGCTTCTCCGTCATTACCCCGGGCGTGTCGACGGACCGCACGCCGCAGCAGGGCGCGTCGGCGACATCCGGGCTGTCGTTCACCGGGCAGCGCGCCCGATCGAACAACATCATGGTGGACGGCCTCGACAACAACGACCCGGTGGTCGGAGCGGTGCGCGCGACGTTCAGCCAGGAAGCCATCCGCGAGTTCCAGGTGCTGACCGACTCCTACTCCGCTGAGTTCGGCAAGGCCTCGGGCGGCGTCGTCAACATCGTGACGAAGAGCGGCACGAACGAGCTGCGCGGCAACGCGTTCTTCTACCTGCGCGACAAGAGCCTGAACGCGAAGAACTACTTCGACAAATTCGACATCTTCGGCAACCCGGTCAACTTGGACAAGGCGCCGTTCAACCAGAAGCAGTGGGGCGCGACCCTTGGCGGGCCCCTGCGGAAGGATCGGTCGTTCTTCTTTCTGTCCTTCGAGCGGACCAACAGCGCCGACAGCCGCCTGGTGACGATCGATCCGACCGCGGCCGCTCTGCTCAACAAGCTCGGTTTCCCCGTTGACACCGGCAATGTGCCGGCGAACACGACGAACTCCGAGTTCTTCGGGAAAGCCGACCATCAGTGGGAGCCGAACCACTCGCTGGCCGTAAGGGGGAACTTCGCGGACATCAACCGTGAAGGCATCGACGACTTCGGCGGCACCGTGGCCCGCAGCCGCGGCTCCGTGCAGCTGCGCACCGATTGGGCCCTGTCGGCCTCGCAGACCGACGTGTTCTCCTCGCGATGGGTGAACGAGTTCCGCGTGCAGTTCGCACACGAGAACCAGACGATCGAGTCGCTCGACCCGACCTGCAACGGCGAATGCGTCGGTGAAAATCAGGGCGGCCCGACGCTGGAAATCACCGGCGTCGCGAGCGTGGGGCGCCAGCGCTTCACGCCGCAGCCCCGCCTGAACAACCGCATTCAGCTGCTCGACACCGTCAGCTATATCGCCGGCAAACACCACGTCAAAGCCGGCGCCGAGTTCAACCGCATCGACAGCCCGGCCGGAAACAACGGGCTGCCGCTGCACTTCGGCGGCCGCTACATCTTCAGCGCGATACCGCAACTCGGCCTGCCAACGGCGCTCGACGCGTTGAGGCTGGGCATCCCGGCGGCATACGTCCAGGGCTACGGCTACTCGGGCATCGCCATGACCGCTCAGGACCTTTCGCTGTTTGCGCAGGACGAATGGAAGGCCGGCCGATTCGTGCTCAAGCCGGGCCTGCGCTATCAACGGCAGATGTGGGGCGACTTTGCGTACCAAGTCAGCGACGTCGGGGGCGGCACGTTCAGTTATCCGCTCCCCAAAGACAACAACAACTTTGCACCTCGGATTGCCGCCGCGTACGACCTGACGGGAGACGGCCTGACGTCGCTGCACGGATCGTACGGCATCTTCTACGAGAACACGTACAGCACCGTCCTGTCGGTCACGCAGATCGTGACGGGCGGCGCGAACGGCGTGCGCACCATCGTGCTTCCCGCGCCCCGCGCGTCAGCCGCCTGGAACGCGCCCGGCCGTCAACTCAGCGAGGCTCAGGCGAAGGCCCTGCTCGGCGGCTCGTACCCGTCCACCGTGATCTCCCTCGATCCGGATCTGAAGACCGGATTCACGCACCAGACCTCGCTCGGATTCGATCGGTCGCTCGGGGCCAACATGTCTTTGAGCGTGAACGGCGTGCTCGTCCGCGGGTTCAACCAGCCCGGCACGATCGATTACAACCCGGTGCTCCCGGCCGTGCTGGGTCCGTCGCGGCGCCCGAACGATCTGCCGTGCTCGGCGAGTCCAGCCGCCACCTGCGTCAACGGCGCTATTCCGGGGACGTCGGCCTCGATTCTGCAGTACACCTCGTTCGCACGCACCTGGTACAAAGGCATGACCATCGCTCTGGCGAAGCGGCCGACCGACCGCTACCAGTTCCTCGTGTCGTACACGCTCTCGAACGCCGAGGATAACTCGACCGACTACCAGAGCAACTTCATCGTGCAGAACAACGGCCTCGGGCGTAACCCGAACGATCGGTACGGCCTCCCGCTGGGCTTCAACCCCGATTCGGAGCGCGGTCCCGCAACGCAGGATCAGCGGCACCGGCTCGTGCTGTCAGCGGTCTACATGCTGCCTCACGACATCCAGCTGTCGGGGATCGTCACGGCCGCGTCGGGCCGGCCGTACACGCCGCTGGCGGGCTTCGACTTCAACGGCGACGGCAACGGCGGCGCGTTTCCCTCCGACCGTGCGCGGACGAATCCCGCCGACGAATCGACAAGCGTCGGCCGCAACAGCCAGACCGCCGCAGCGCAGAGCAACGTGGACCTGCGCGTCAGCCGGAAGTTCAAGTTCGGGAAGAACGCAGCATTGGAGGTCCTGCTTGACGCCTTCAACCTCCTCAATCGCGACAACTTCTTCGAGGACTCGAACCAGTCGTCCTTCACGATCTTCGGCACGGGGGCCTATCCGTCCAATCCGCTGCCGACATACGGCAAGTACGCGCTGACGCTGCCGCCCCGTCAGGTACAGCTCGCCGGCAAGATCACCTTCTAGGGATGAATGTGGTCATCGAGTCGTCTGGTTATCGCGTCATTTGATTGGCAGATTGAACAATCAATGACCAGATAACCAGATGATGAGATGGCCAGATTCACGGTCGTTCCGTGGCGGGAACGATCTGGATGATCGTGGGGAAGCGTGCGGGCGTGGCGCCCGGCTTCGGGTTCGGATAGCCCTCCGAAATGTCCGACTGGTAGTCCTTGATCGTCACGCCCGGCGGAAACGCCATCGTCTCCTCGCGGTACTTGCCGATGTCGAACTCGTGGGTGGCCGGCACCTCGTACACCAGTTCGCCCTTCTGCTTCAGGACGGTCCGGTAGTAGCCGACCAGATCGACAAACGACGCCACTGAGCCGAAGATGTAGTAACGCTGACCGCGGCCGGCATCGTAGGACGCGATGAACTGCGCGCCCGGATAGATGGGAACGCCGAGCGTCGCTTCGGTGGGCGCGGCGTCGGGCTTCGCAGCAGCCGACCGTGCGGGCGCGGCTGTTTGCGGCGTTGAGGGTGGCGCAGGCGATGGCGTCGTGGGTTTCGCGGGCTGCGACGGCTGCGCGGATCCCGGCCGCGGAAAAGGTTGAGGCACCGGCTGCTGCTGCAGCGCGGCGGCCAGCAGGGACACGAGCAGGAACATGAACACGATTATACGCCGCGCATGATAAACGACCTTCAGACGTTCTGCCGCGCCGAACGGCACTGGCTGATCGAGACGACCGAAGCCCTCGTGCGGCTCGAGTCGCCGACGACCGACAAGGCTGCGGTCGATCGCTGCGGTGCGGAACTGGCGTCGCGTCTGGAGGCGATTGGCGGCCGCGTGACTCGTCTCTCGCGACTCGAACGCGGCGATCATCTACGCGCGGCGTTCGGTCCGGCTGCCTGTCCCGAGGCCCGGCGAGGGGAACCCGGACACGACCAAGGGAAACAGCGTCTGCTGCTTGGCCATTTCGACACGGTCTGGCCGGTCGGCCAGCTCGAGAAGATGCCACTCGTCCGATCGAATGGATGCCTCCACGGACCGGGCGTGTTCGACATGAAGGCCGGCATCGCCATCGGCATGCTCGCGGCGCGCGCGCTCCTCGAGACGGGTACGCCGCTTTCACACCCCATCGTCATGCTGTGGACGACGGACGAAGAAGTTGGCAGCGGCACCTCGAGGCAGGCGATCGAGGACGAAGCGCGGCGGAGCGATGCGGTGCTCGTGCTCGAGCCGTCGCTGCCAGGCGGCGCGGTGAAGACCTCACGCAAGGGCTGCGGCGGCTACGAACTGGTGGTCCGGGGCGTCTCCGCGCATGCGGGGATCGAGCCGCAGAAAGGGGCGAGTGCCGTTCAGGAGCTTGCGCACCAGATTCTTCGCGTCAACGCCTTGCAGGATCTCGCCCGCGGCATTTCGGTCAACGTCGTGCAGGTCTCGGGTGGATTGCGGTCCAACGTGATTCCGGACGAGGCGCGCGCGGTCGTGGACGTCCGCGTGCCCACGGCGGCGGCAGCGGCCGAGGTCGACGCGGCGTTGCGCTCGCTCAGCCCGGTCGACGGCCGGACGACGGTTGAGGCGCGCGGCGGGTTCGACCGCCCGCCCCTGGAACGGAGTGCGGCGGTTCAGCGTCTGTACAAGCAAGCGCGCGAGATCGCGCGGGAACTGGGTCATGAGCTGGGCGAAGGCGGGACAGGCGGGGGCTCGGACGGTAATCTCACCGCCGCGCTCGGGATTCCCACGCTGGACGGCCTGGGGGCCATCGGCGACGGTGCACATGCCCTGCACGAGCACGTTGACATCGACACACTGCCGGAGCGTGCCGCGCTCGTGGCCGCGCTCCTGGCGAGCGTAAAATAACGTTATGGGAAACACCGTCAAAACCGCGCTGCTGCTGGGCGTGCTCAGCGCGCTGCTGATGTTCATCGGCGAGTCCCTTGGTGGCGCGCAGGGGTTGGTCGTCGGCTTCTTCTTCGCCGTCGCCACGAACTTCGTGTCCTACTGGTTCTCGGACAAGATCGTGCTGCGCATGTACAGCGCGAAGGAAGTGGGGCCTGGACACCGGCTGTACGACACGGTCGGACGGCTGGCCGCGCGCGCCGGACTGCCGCAGCCGCGCTGCTATGTCATTCCGGACGCGTCGCCCAACGCGTTCGCCACGGGCCGCGATCCGCAGCATGCCGCGGTGGCCGCCACCGAAGGCATTTTGCAGATCCTGAACGACCAGGAGCTCGACGGCGTCCTGGCGCACGAGCTGTCCCATGTGAAGCACCGCGACATTCTCATCAGCTCGGTGGCGGCCACGCTCGCCGCCGCCATCATGATGATCTCGCGCTTCGCGATGTTCTTTGGCGGTTCCCGCGATGATCGGGAGGGCTCCAACCCGGTCGCGCTCATCGCGACGATCATTCTTGCCCCGATCGCGGCGATGCTCATTCAGGCGGCGATTTCGCGCTCACGCGAGTACGATGCCGACGCCGGCGGCGCGGCCATCGCCGGCAGCGCGCTCGGGCTGGTGAGCGCGCTGAAGAAGATCGAGGTGGGCTCGAAGATGGTGCCGCTCGACGCGAACCCGGCGACAGCCCACATGTTCATCATCAAGCCATTCTCCGTGTCCGGCCTGACGGGGCTTTTCAGCACGCATCCGCCGACCGCAGATCGCATTCAGGCACTGCTGCATCAGTCCTGAGGCCTGGAGCCCGAGGCCTGAAGGACTCCTAGCGCGGCTTGGTCGCCGCGTTGCGGGCCGCGCGCCGGGTCGCCGGACTCTTCGTCGTCGACGCGCTGGCCTGCGTGCGGCGTTTCGCGGCGGACGCGGTCGAGCGTCTCTTCGCCGCCGGCTGTCTGGTCGCGGTCGCGGTGTTGCCAGACGACACCCGGGACGAGTGCCTCGCGCGCGGGTGCACGATTTTCCTGGGTGCGGCTTCGGCCGTTGCGCCGAGCGCAAACGCCGCCACCAGCGCCACGAGCAGCATCTTCAGCGTCTTGCGAATCATCGAATCATCCTCCGCGGGTGAAGATCACCCGGGTGCAAAAGTACCATAACGCCTCTCCTTTTGCTTGGCTACGGTTTCCTTATGCCTTGAAATTCAAGCGGCCTCTGTGCGCGACCGCGTTCGGTCACGCTAGAGCAGATAGGCGAGAGCGAAGCCGATCTGGGCGACGAACATCATGCGGTACATGTGCGCCCAGGACACGTGGTTCTCTTCAACGGCCAGATCCTCCGGACGCCGCAGCATCAGGTAGCAGACGTAGATGCCGTAGGCGATCATCACGCCGCCGAGGATCTGGAGCAGCCAGAAGTTGCCGGTCAGCACGTGCAACCACGCGCCGAGCGGAATCATCGCGAAGGGGATGACGAACGAGGGCGAGATCATCCACGCGGCGCGGCGGACGCCGTACTGAATCGGCAGCGTCCGGCAGCCTCCCCGCCGATCGCCTTCCATATCCGCGAAGTCCTTCGTGG